>ENA-ORXR01003794-ORXR01003794.1-marine-metagenome-genome-assembly--contig:-NODE-3794-length-13252-cov-16.818975_pt1 | contig 13252 bp, 12 predicted proteins | sample MGYA00237866_ERZ511479 | MGnify/ENA metagenome assembly ERZ511479 | reverse complement strand
TTTTTTTTTCAAGCAGAAGACGGCATACGAGATGCGGACGTGACTGGAGTTCAGACGTGTGCTCTTCCGATCTGTGTCTGCTGTCCGACGTGCGTGCCGACGTGGCGGCGGCCGGCATGGCAGACCCAGCGGGGGCTCAGATCTGACCGCCGACTGACGCCCGACGGGTCACGCGCGGACACCCGACCCCTGGCCCACCGCGGGAGTGTCTGCTGTCCGACGCGCGTGACGACGTGGCGGCGGCCGGCACGGCTGACCCGGCGGGGGGTCAGCTCGAACCGCCGACTGACGCCCTACGTGCGCGTGCGGTGCGGTCGGTCCGCTCGGCCAATGGGTGCGCCGCAAGGGGCAACGTGCCGTCTCGGGCAGCGCCAATGCTGCACTGCAGCGAGGCGGTGTCGACGTGGCATCTGCGTGCGTCGGGCAGCTGGGAGAGGACAATGGCCATTGCTCCTGCGGGGCGGGCGTTATTGTACCAGCTGCAATAGGGTGATGCTGCTGGGGCCCCCGCAGCAGGGGGGGGAGCTCGCGCCGCACGCCCGTTGCCACTGGGATCGTTGTTGTTGGGGTGGGAGGGGGGGAGCAAGCTCGAAGTGACACTCGGATGGTCGACGCTCTCCAAGGGGTCTTGAGAGCAGCCTGGTCGTCATTGACACACATTGCCGGTGCTCGTGCCACGTTGTTTATGTAGAGTATGACTTCCCGCTGCCGGCGGTAAGAACGTTTCCAAAATGAGTTGCGTTCAAGGTTGTGACAGGAATAAAAGTAAAAATCGGCACTGGCCTTTGCCAAATCACTCCCCATCTGCAAGTGGGCAAGTCACTGCACGCAGAACCAAGGAGTGCTGACCGAGAGGAGCTTGCGGAGCCACGGGGTATCCAGGATAGCTTATTAGGTATACCCCGCAAGGGCCGCCTGACGACCGGCCGAGCGCGGGGCGCGGACCATTCGGAGGGGGGCTACTCCCCCCTATCGCCCTCGCGCGAGGGCGGGGCGCACACGAGACGGGGCCCATACGACACACCGGGACGCGTCGGGAGACCGGCAAGCACTTCCCAGTCCCACCCGACCGACCACCCCGCCACACAACCCCTCGCTCCCGCGCACCTCCCCTTGCTCGACGGGCCTGCGCCGACCCCTTTAAAAGGGGCAGGAGCACAATGCCGCTTTTGCCTCCCAAAATTTGTGGAACAGCCTTGTGGGACGTCCACATACTACGGCGGCTGGACCACACGAGACCCCACAAGAGCGCTTTGAAAGCCAGTTACACTCTCTGGCTCGAGCCACCACATTTTTGTTGCACATATCTCCACAATGGCAAAGTGCTGATATCACCCAAGTAGCCAATGAGAGAACGAGCACGAGAAGTAACTGACCAATGGATATCCTGCTAGTCTACACGGGCGATGGAATCTGTGATCGTCAGCTTGTGGGAATTTCCCATCGAGATGGCAAGTTCGATGCTTCACGGACCTGCGTTATTGCGGCATCAAACGCAGGTCTCGATGAAGACCCCATGCGGCTCAGGATGCGGATCTGGAGATCGACTCTGGATGCCCCCAATTCGGTTTCGCGAAAGTGCCAATAACTCGAATCAGTAGAGAAGATTTGGAGCCCTGAGCGCCGCGATGAGTGCGCTCCCTGGTGCGCGGCCGACGCGTGCCAGCTACGCAACGTTGCAATCGCAGCCGCCGTCGCTGCCGCGGCCACCCCCGTTCCAGCCCCCGCGAGCACTGGCAAAGGACTGTCGCACGTCACAGTGCGGAGGACTGGGGCCGCTCCGTGCGCAGCGAGCGCAGTCGCCCAGAGGGGGATTGGGTGGGTGGCGCGGCAGGTGGGCGACCGGCGCCCCATGCACGCGACCTTGCACCAACGACGATCTTCTCCACCGAGCTGCCGCCCGGACCTCGCCGTGCGGCCGGCCGGGGCCTCAGCGCTCGCCGCCGCGGCGTTGCCCCCATGTTGCAACCCATCGCCACCCTCTCGCGCTGCCTTACTGCCCCCGTCCCATACCCGACGTGTGTGCATGTGCAGCTTGAGCGCCCACCATTGACGCGCCGCACGGGCGACGGTACCACCCCCAGGTCGTTGGCCTCTCTGTGGGTTCATGGCCGGTAACTAGCCACGGCAGTCTCCTTTCGCTCCCCAGAAACCCGATGTGGCACTTCACTACGTATTCCACTCTCCCGCAGCATGCGTCTGCGCGCTGCGCTGCCTCCTGTGGGAGCTGGTGGACTTCACCAACGCTCACCTGGTCCACCCACCCGCCGCACCCGAGTGTCGCACTGGCTCGAGGGTTGCGAACACGAAGGCAACTCCACGATACCTCACGGTTGCATGGTACAAGACGAACAACGGGCAGTCACGAATGTCGGAATAGTGGCGAGCCATTTTATAGCCATGGATACAACGCATTGACAAAAAAGCGAGCCTCACGGCGCTCTTTCGCCGACCGCTCAAACGGCGCTGGCTTAGCCTCCACGCCGTGGTGCAGTGCCAGCCAGTCTAGGTCTGGCACCACATGCACCAAGCGGCGCACAGAGGCAAACGGGACGGCCCGTAGAGACGGCCACTCGTCAGAGGGCTCCATGTCCCAACACAGCCTGGTGCACCCCCTCGCCACCAGAGGACACCCAGGCTCACTCTCGCACGGCCGCAACAAAGAGACAACCACCACCCTCCTCTCTCGCCCCCCTGCCGAATGCACAATGGCACGGGCCTGGCCGTAGAGAAGACGTCCCGGGTGGTCCGCGTCCTCAAAAGCCACATGGTCAAACCACGGTGCGCCACGGAAGAGCGGCGTCGCCCGCACGCTCTGCTTGGCCCGGGCAGAACAACACTCAAAGCACGCGAGTATCGGTAGGCTCCCAGTAAGCCGCACGTCCGCCGCGGCTGTCACCTGCAGGGTCTCCGCCAGTGACAGCAATCCGGGTCGTGACGAAAGCTCAGCAACGGACTGCTCAGAGACGCGAGACGGACGCCGTCGACCTGCTTGAACGTCCCCCACCGCGCCCACCTCCAAGTCGTTCTCATGGCCCTCATCATCAGAGTCCTCATCTGCCTGCCATTGCTCACCCTCCTCGTCGAGCCACTCCTGCTCCTCCTCCTTGGCGTGGTTGGCACGAAGCTCCAGCGTGCCCTGGCCCGCTCGTAGCATCTGGATGCCGAAGGCGGCGGGGTCACCGTTGGTACGGCAATAGCGCTGCTTCTCGTGCACGTGCAAGCTCTCATTGCGCCCAGTGTTGCCGTTGGAAAGAGAGCCGTGCAGCTTAATGGCGGCGATGACGTGACACAATAGCTTGTGAATCTTCGTCGAGGTGATGACACCGAGGATTGGGTTGACATAGCGCAGCACAAAGTTCTTGCACATCTCCCCCAGCTCCTCGGCCGTCTCCTCCGTCATCGGTTGTCCGCAATTGTAGTGCAGGTGGCCGGTCAACCTGCCAACGACTAGTGCGTACTCCGCGAAAAGGGCGGTGACCGCGACGTGCAAGGGCGTTGAGCCCCACACGGCCTTGTACTCGTCCCAGTCCAAGTCGACGGCTTTGTTGCTCACGGCCTTCTTGTCCTCGTCGTCGCTCTCGTAGGGTTGGCCATCGCCCGTCCCCCCGTCCATCGCCGCCTCATCGCCTGGCTCCGAGCCAAGCGCATCGAGGAGAAGGCTGCCGAGTAGCTCCTCCTCCTCCATCTCGGTGGACAGCGGGGTGCCCAGGGTCGACGGCAACGCCATGGAGGCGTCTGTCGGCGATGGGGTTGCGGTCGCCTTGCTCTTGTCCTGCGACTGCCGCCTCTTAGGAGGCGGCGGGAGCTTGGCACCTAGCCCAAAGAGGCCTGCCACGAAAAAGGCCAAGAACCACACACCAGCCCTTTGCTGCTCACCGGTAAATGTGGCTTGCTTCTCTTTGGGAGAGATAAAGTAGCTGTGGGGGGGGGTATAGAACAAGAATGGAGGCGGATGAGAGGCAGGAGGTGGGACGTGCGTGCAACATGAGGAAAGGTCAGAAGACAGTCAGCAACGAAAGACGAACAGGCACACACTTCTCCCAACAGCTGATCAAGTGCAGGTCCCTCCCACAGGCGTGCTACAAGGCCACGACACGTACCCTGGAGGAAACTTAGAGGCCATGCATCGTCTGTCGAGATCGTGGACTCGGAGGTTTGCGGCGCGGAAGGCAGTCGGCACAGGGCCGTGCCGCGCCTCGCAGCCCGCATTCTTGCACACTTGTGGAAACCGCAGAAAGAGCCGGTGGCACAACATCCTTGTGACTCCCAGGTCCAAGACCTGGAGCGGATATTGGAGGAGAATAGAGTACCGAGGACCGACCACAGATGCAGTCAAGCCCCAGACAGGGGCAATGGTCAGCCAGAGCAAAGGTCGAAGTCAGTCGCCACCTCTGCGCCGGAGCCCCACACAGACAATTGCGGGGCGGCATGCCCTCACCACACGACCGCGTGCCGGCGTAAGCCAGTCATGCACCACGTCCCTAGAGCACAAAAAGATCAGCGTACGTGCAGAGCATCAAACGCACTCATCTTGTACATGTGGTTCGGCGGCGTCGCCAGGCCCGCCATGCAGGCCAACGCGGGGATAAAAGCGTTGTAGCTGTCCATTGATTTGAACGCGGCGCGACGTGCGCGGTCGAGCGGCCGGCTACCGCCAGCGCCGGCGGACAGCTCGATCTGACGCTGCAATGTTATGATGGCACGGCGGTCCGGGGCTTGCAGGGCCTCAGGCTTTCCTAAAGCCTCCTTTGACACCATGCAGTTGGAACACGGGAAGGCGCACAATCCCGACTTCAGGCACAGGATAGACCGCTCCTCCATCTGGTCGCAACAGTACAGCAACACACGGAAAAACGCACGCTTAAAGCCATGGATGGGATCGGGCAGCTCAGCGCCCATGTGGCTGGCGCCGACAGCCTCGCGCAGGGCAAGGTACAGCGTGCGCTGCAGCACGCCACACCGCCTCGCCCTGCCCTTGACCTTAGCATTTGGCTCCTGCTCCGTCCGCACGAACGGCACGAAAGCGATTGTGTGCCACGTGACGGCCCCCGTCACATCGTTAACGACACGCATGCGGACTGGGTAAAGGTAGTGAGCCGTGAACAGATGTAGGAGGGAGTGAACAGCCAGAAAAAGGTACACTAAAGCCAGCCACAGCGCATGCACCATCCACATACAGCAGTTAGACAATGATACCTCAGCCACTGTGGCCCGCAGACTACATGGATGCATCGTCTCCGTGCACCCCACGCAACCATCGGACAAGCAGAGCGCCAGAGCTGGGAAAAGAGGTACACACGACGCACCCCCAGAGCGTGACACCAAGGTACAGTCGCTGTACAGGTGTACACCGAGGATGAAGGCCGGCTCCCCCGCGACTTTGTCGATCTCCGTCTGGTGCAGCGCAAACGCCTCGCCGTCGATAGGGTGCTCTCGTCGCCCGCTAACGCCGTCGACAGGCCGACGCAGCTGCTTGCGCTTGGCGGCGAGGAGAGCGGCCAACGCCACGGACAGCGCGCACCGAAAGAAGGCAACATACGATCGACCCCCCTCGATCAACTCGACCTTGCGCCACCCGGCGTCAATAATTGACCGATCGAGATCGTCTCGAATTGCATTTCGAAAAGAAGTTGCCGACGTAAATACCTCGTCCAGGGTGCACCCCGTTGATTGGTCCCCGGATCTGTCTGCTTCGACACCACCCCCTGCAGGGCGCGTCGCCGCGGCCCCCACTTCCCCCCCTCCGCCGCTCGGTCTGCCAGCCACACTGCTGGTGTCCCCTGTCGCGTCAAGAGACCGACCGACCATAGGCGTTAGAGAGGCCGTTGGCGCCGCATCTCCGGCAGGAGCATCTCGCGCCCTCCAGGATCCCATCACCAGCAGCTTGTACAGCCGGGTCTGATCCGCTGTGGACAGCCCCGACCCGCCACATTCAGCGACAAATTTCCGGAGCGCCCGCAGTTGGCGGCCCGCAAAGAGAAACGGTTTGGCGCCAGGCCGTAGGACAGCGGCCGGCTCGCTCCGCACCCAGTCCCCGAGGCGCTCAAATGACGCCCGGGAGGTAGCGCAAACAGCTCCAAACCGGTACCATGGAGTTGATCGGCGAGCCGCCGCGCGACGGCGCTTGCCGCTGGAAGGCACTGAAGGGGCGCTGCGACGAGCACCCAAGTCTCGAGACACCTCTTTCGCCGAGGCCTGGAACAGTAGCCGAAGCTTCCGGTCCGCTACGCCCGTTGCATCAGCCAATCCGCGTGGCAAACGACGCGGTGGTCGACCCGCCGAGCTCCGCCGCGAGGAGGCCTCGCACTCGTGACCGGCGGAGCACTCGTGCCAACTGGCATTGCTGGGTGAGCAGGTGTTGATGTCTCCAGACCGTCGGTAGACATCAATGCTTGGTCCGTTGACGTAGCAAGAGTCTCTTCGCCTCGTGCAGGCGGACCAGCGGAGATTTGACGGCCGGAGGATGGGAAGCCGCCAAGCGACGCCAGGCCCTCGTCGTTGTCCGCTGACATACAGCTGCCACGCGGACCCCCGCGAGCATTTGAGGATGGGCGCTGCGAGTTGCGGGGGGCACGGGGGTGGCGCCTCACCATGTGGGAGCGCATCTTCCCAAGGGTGGCAAATGGCGCTCGACAGACAGGGCAGGTGTATGCCACTGCCGCCAACGCGGAGGAAAGGGGAGGAGCCATGCCGCTGTGGGAAAGGCAACGAGCAGCCGGTCAGAGAACCCGTCACGGAGGGATGAGAGGAAGCCGGGTTGGCCCGCGGATGGGATGGTCTGTGATCAGCACAGGCGCGTGTCAAAGTCTCCCTTGCGGACCAGAACAAAGAGGCATCAGCCCGACGGATGCGTCCCCGAAAGCTTGAAAACCGCAAGGCAGTTTCATCAGGAAGATAGGAGCTCAGCCCACACCGCCTGGCTTCTAGAAGGCTGGGACCAACAGAAAAGGGCAAGGTAGAGTAGTAAAGGAGGTCGAGAGAGGCGTGAAGTGGCGTCATTGCAACGTTGGCGGGCATCGTGCTTCCCTCATAAAATGGAGGCCAAACCCGGGGCATGGAGTAGTCCCGCTAGCAGAGAGCTCAACGTAGAGACCTACTGCGTGCTTGGCAGCACCGCTTTTCGGTACACGTACCTCCTGAGCGCATGGGCCGACGCGATGCGGACTGGCTCTGACGCGGGTCGTGCAAGCGCTGACCCAGACGGGACACGGGAGCCGTTACGTGCGGGGACGCAGCGCGCGCTTTCCAGAGGGGGCACGCACAGTCGGAAAAGCGCGGTAAAGCTGAACTGATCCGATGTTCAACGGCATCGAGTGTGGACGCCAGTGAACAGCCGTGTCACGCGCTGGGCTTCAGGCAGCTCGCATTCTCCTCGCCAGGGATCACGTCGGGTGCTCCTATTGGCCAACCAGGAATCATGTTGGAATTGATTTCGCGTATTTGTTGATCACAGGCGCGCAGTGTTGATCTGAAGCACAAACAATTCTCAATTCTGAGTCTCGATCATATTCGACGATCGCCCACATTTTTTCGGTCGACGTCGAACGATTGCCGAGTCGCCTGCCAGCGGTGCAACCTTGGCGAAGGGCCGCCGAGGACTTCGGCGTCTCGGAGTGTCCCTCCCAGGCGCTTTCGGGCTGTGCGCCGCGTGCGTCACGCTCTCCAACCGCCTTGCCGTCCGCCGACCCCGCGACCTGCGCCCTTGCTCACTTGCAGGCACTCCCTCCCCCTTGTTTTAGGCTGACGGGCGCCCAAGTGGTCCTCTCCGGCCTTTCCATGCGAACCCTGCAACGTTCCTCAACATCACCCTCCGGCCGTTGATTGCCTTTTTATAGCACTTGTTCCTGGCGTGAGGGAGCGCCCGGACGAGTCAACGACGGACACACGATGCATGAGCACGACTGGTACGTTGATATCCCTGGTTGGGGAGGGACAGCTTGACTGTCGGCGACTCGGGATGAGCGCCACTGTGCCTGTGTTTTCTTTTGCTACTAAATCTAGATCAGTGAATCATACGACCGTGGGCCTCAACGGTGAGGCTCGCGTGCACACCTAAAGGTCGAATCCACGCATTAAGGCGCATGGGCGCGACCCATATTGCGGCCCCCAGAACTCAGCAATAGCTCAAGCGTTTTTGCTCGTCATGGACGCATCCTGGAGCTTACTTCATCAGCGTTTTTATGACACACTTTCAGGCGGGTACGACAATCGGCTGGTGAGATAGAGGTTTTTTCTTTCATCCCACCGTTGTCATAAACGGCATTTTCTGCAATAAGGTGCCCGCTGGTGACGCTGCAGGCTGTAACTCGACGTGGCCTGGCGACAAAATGCGTGTCATATTGCAGTCTTCCTGATTCTGGCCGATCCGGACAAGAACAACCTACAGTCCGCACAACTTCTGATTGGTCGAGAGGTCGTATCCGGCCGGATGGATGGCTGTCGTGCATCTGTTCTGCACAGTTGTTCTTGTCGGGATCGGCCAGAAGTGGGGAGACTGCAATAGGTATTGCTGTCTTCCCAATCACCCCTCGTGACATCGACGGCATTTTGGCCGATGCCGTCGATGTCACGAGGGGTGATCAACTGTGCGAAACTGTTTCTCAGCCATCCATTCAGCCGGATAAAGTCGTTCGACCAATGGGCAGTTGACCGAGACCCTGTCTTGACTTCGACGGCATCGGCCAAAATTGGGAAGACAGCAGTACTGCGGGGATATGTGGACGGCATTCGTGGCCGTTGGAGCGCATGGGCCGTGGTGGTGGGGGGCTGGTGATGCTCGTAGCCAGCCGAGAAAAAGCGCATTTCCATGCGATGCCAGATCGGATTAATCGGAAATTGGATAGGGGGGCTACAAGCCCGGCAATGATTCTTTGCTCGTGTGTCCACGCCTAGTCTTCTGGGTCTGGGCATTACACACTATCGATGAAAGCTGCCATGCAACGTGCGGAGTTTCTAGTGGTCGACAGAAAATTGGGTCGCGACCCCATTTTTTACCCCGTCTGATGACCTCTCTGAAGGGGGTCGCCGTCACCGCCGGATCAGCACCGGTCAGACACAATCCGGGGCCGATCACATCTTGCCCGCGCCTCGTCTTGCAGGCAATTTGAGAGATGTTTTCCTCGGCGACGCTGCTTGGTTGGCGTCTCTCTGACGTGGGGCGCCATGTGGCTATATCAAGTGAGGTGTGTTTTGTAGAAAATAGAGTGCCCCTTTACATTGACGGAAAACAACAGCTGCCATGGCGCCTCCGTGCAAGAAAGACGGTTGCGGGGGTCTGGGCGGGCCAGGGAGCGAAAGCAGAAGCACCCCCTGTGTTTTTCAGAGTGCATTGAGTGCCCTCAGTCAGAATTCGTTGTCAGAATGAGAATCCGAGCATTTCCCGCTCTCGGACGGCCGCGTGTACAGGGAAGCGTATTTTGTCCAGCTATCTTTTTTGCGGGTGCCAGGCGTGCGCTTACCGTCCCAGTTCCAACATAACGTCAATCCGCCCAGAAGAATGCGCCAAAGAATGGTCCAAATGCATACACACAGCCTAAGTTATGCCCCTTTTCCTTCCAGATCGCCCGACACGCCCCCACGTGCCCGTATAAAAACACGGTTGAGGGGGTCTGGGTGCGCCAGGAAACAATACCAGCAGCTCCCCCTGTGTTTTTCCGGGTACCTAGGGAGTCCGCAATCATAATCCGTTGTCAGAAAGAGCATCCGAGCATTTCCCGCTCTCAGATGTGTCCATGTACACGGAAGCGTACCGGCCGGCTATCTTTTGCACGGGATGCGGGTGTGCACGACTGGTAGCGTTTTTTGCAGCAGCTTTCAGAGCTGCAGAGAATAAGCCCAGGAACGGTGCAAAATCGCGAACACCGCCGTCGTGGTGGCCGCTTTCGCATCTGTGACGTGATACACGTCGCTTCTTTGACCTTGGGGCTGTTCGGACACCGCTTCGTTCCGATCAGATTTTCACACGAGCCTCTCGAAACGGCCATTGCTGCACTGGCCCGCCAAGGTCAGTGAGAGCCTGTCACTGTGCCACTTTGCCATCCTCTTGAAAAGACAGATGCCCGATCTGACACTCTCTCTTGTGACCAATGATCTGTCACATTTGGACGGAGCAGCCAACCAAGGCCCGTAAATCGCTTTAAAACCCAGAAGAGCAGGAACACTGCCTGTTGACTAGGCGTGTGTCGGGAGTGGCGCCCTTTTTTTGATCCGAGGGCGGATTCCAGTCCCACTCAGTCGAACGTGGCGCCTTTTTGATCCGAGCAGGCCGACTGACGTACGGCGCTTCTCGCCTGGCTTGGCGGGCGCACGCTGCCGCGGCTCACGCGCCGGGTCACTGCCCACCGACATGGCTCCCCGCGTGCGCCGCTCTGCTCGTGGTACGGTGGCGGCCGCCCATGGCGTGACGGCGGCCGCAGCCGCCCGAGTCGGCGCGGCTGCAGTTCGCGGTATGACTGCTACCGCGCGCGTGCGCGTCGTGCGGGAGCTCACAGATGAGGCGGTGATTCTCATTCGCAATGTGCGGAGGCACTTTGAGCGCGAGATGGCGGACACGCGGCGGATTCTATTGAAGAAGCCTGCGGAGCGCACGGCGGTCGCAACTGGTGTGAGTCGGCGCACGGTTTCCCGCGTGAGTGCGTCTGGTGCCGCCGAGCGCAAGCGCCCCGCCGGGACCCCAGAGCGCCGTAAATCCCGGCGGCGCACTCCACCGGAGGAGTACGCGCGCGTCCGGGCTGCCATCTACCAGCAGTACCGAGACAAGCTGCTGGCCACGCTCGAAAGCACCTTGCACGTGTTGAACAGGGGCTTACGTGAATAAATAGCACTCTGCTATAGCTATACTCGGATGTACTCAGATTCCGGAAAAACAAGCCCGATCATGCTTACTCCCATCTGAATGGTACCGCCATTTTAATGGCTCTGAAGCGGATACACGAAAGTACAACGACTTACCAGTCGCCGAACGAAGGCATCCCACTACCTCAGGTAACTCTACTCGCCAGGCGGCTCCGAACGCTCGAAGCCAGCACGAGACACGCACTAATATGTTAAACACATACCGGACAGCAGTCAGCCAACTCAGGGCACATCGTCGACGGCGAAGGTGACTGGAAAACTGGGCGATTTTTTGTCTTTTGTGGCGCGCGACAGCTGACCGGCGGCCTGTACGACTCAGAACACTTTTCAGACATGAAGGCTATCAAAGGTAGCGAAATGGGCAACGATGCTTGCGCATCTTGCCTCGCAATCGCTGTCGCGAGCTTGTCATGGTCTCGCATAGGTCGCGTTCACACGTTCCACCACAACCCGCTCATCGTTATCTCATGGCAATCAGCATGGCAAGTACTACCTATCTGACGTAACTGTCGCAGAATCTCATGTATTCTGAATAGAATATTTTTCTTATTCATATCCTACATTTTTTTGTTTCGGATATATATCCTATCCGTACTCAAGAAATTGGGTCAAAACTCTTATCTGATTCAAAAATGCCAATGTTGAGTATATCGGAGTGGACCGAAATTCGGCAGATTCATCAGCCCTTGGTGTTGATCACGTATCAGGAGGGCGCGGCGGGGAATGGCGCTGGTGGGTGCGATCAGGGTGGCCAGAATTTGGCGATGGACGCTGGAAGGTCACGCGCGGGTGCATGCGCGGAGGACGGGGCTGGCCCGATAACGGGCGTGCGGGCCTCGCCGGGCGCCAGCGCGGGTGTCGGCATCGGGGAGGCCGGCGCTCTCGGCGGGGGGGCGCGTGGCCGTGGACAGGGCGCCTATATTGTGGTCGCGCACGACACTCTTTCGTGCACTGCAGGAAACTGGATTCACCTTCTCAAAGGGGCCCAACCATTATGATGTGGCACGGGAGAAGCCATCTGTGATCCGCCAGCGGGAGGACTTCATTGATACGCTGAGGCAGGACCGGGCGAGCGGCAAGGTCATCTACTACACCGACGACAAGTGGGCCAACAAGAACATGTCGGTCTACCGTAGCTGGAGCGACGGGAACCTGCGCTCTCGATTCGACCAGCCGTCGGGGAAGGGCGTGCGTATCATCATCGCCCACGTCGGCTCGCGAGAGACGGGCTTGCTGCAAGATGCTGGAATCTCGTTTGTCGGGAAAAAGAGTACGGGCGACTACCACAGGGAAATGAACGGACCTACCTGGCTGAGATGGCTGGAGGATGATGTCTTCCCCAAGATCTCGGACGGCCTACTTGTGTTTGATCGGGCGCCCTACCACTTAACGCGAACGGACGATGCGCGACCAGCTACGACTAAGATGACGAAGGCGGAATTTTCGGAGTGGCTCGTACGCCACGATGCAGTGCCGCTTTCCTGGTTATCCCAAGATTGGCGCCAGATGAAAACTACGGCGGAATATGACGGTGGAAGCGGATAAGCATCGACCGGCTCCACGGTACCAGGTTCAACATCTCGCAGGGCGCTTCAACATCAAGATCCTGATTTCACCCGTCGCCCATCCGGAGCTGAATCCGATTGAGATGGTTTCGGGGACCGTAAAGATGGCCCTGAAACGCGCCCATGTAGACTTCACTATGGCGGCGCTCAAAGCGTTGGTGGACGTTGAGTTTACCAAGATCACCGCAGACATCTGGTACCGCTACGAGGACCATGCCATCAATATGGAGGAGTGGTACCGCGACGTTGGGGTGATGCGCGAAGAGGTGGAGGCTGCTGTTGAGGAGGCCTTGGAGGAGGCTTGGGGACTGAAGCAGGATGACGCGAATTCCGAGCCCTTTTCGGGCTCGGATAAGGACGACATCGCGATGTCAGATGACGAGTGAACTTGAATCTTGTTTGCATTGTTCTGTGTCACAATTGATATGCTACAATAGCTTTTATGTGAAGCGCAGTTGTAGAAGCGTCCATTTCATACAACCAACCAAATCCATTCTTCATCCAGGGCTCTCAATTTGGCACGAAGGTTTTGTTCGTGCGACGAGTGCGGTGGATTGCGCCCGCCCAAGCCCGGAGAAGGCAGTTGACACGCGATTACAGGGCTCTGGGTGGACGCGTCCCGCCCGCCAGAAGGGCTCGTAGATCTTCAGATTGTCCAGTCCGTTGGCGGTTCGGGGGACACCTGCCTGGTGGGGTCCCGGGCGAGTGAGAACCGGGCTGGATACTTCAGTGGGGGGTGCGGGGGGGTGGGGGGGGGGAGAGGGGAACGGCACGCCGCTGCTCACGCAGCCTGGCCACCGGCTACCCCCCCCCCCCCCCCCCCCCCCCCC
>ENA-ORXR01003792-ORXR01003792.1-marine-metagenome-genome-assembly--contig:-NODE-3792-length-13258-cov-116.914346_pt1 | contig 13258 bp, 10 predicted proteins | sample MGYA00237866_ERZ511479 | MGnify/ENA metagenome assembly ERZ511479 | reverse complement strand
ATAAGGATTTCAAAGGATTCTTAGACGGAAAAAAGACGAGTATAATGGCACATGTTATTTAATTTCTTTCACTTATTGTTTTTTCATCCCATAAAGACGCATCGTTACTTTTAATAAAACATTTTTATGAACAACACAAAGTTAGTTTTTATGACGCTGCTGTTAGCAGCACTTAGTTTTTCTACGCTTCAAGCGCAAATTGGTGTAAGAGGTGGTATAAACCTTGCTTCTGTATTCCTTGACGGCAACGAACAAGACCTTGAAGACATTAAAAACACTACAATTTTGACTCCAACTGTTGGTGTTTATTTTCCACTCAAAATCACAGATTTCTTCGCCATTCAGCCAGAGGTTTCCTTCATCCAAAAAGGTGGTATCAGAAATTTCACCAATAAGGTAAAACTTCTTGACATAGAAGAAACCACTCGCCTCAACTTTCTTGAAATCCCCGTCATGGCAAAATTATACCTCGGCGATGAGACGAAATTTTTCGTAGAAGGCGGTCCGTTTGCTGCCCTTGCCATCAACGGAAAAAGAGATTATGCAGTATCAGGAGCCGGCACTGAAGGGATTGTTGAAAGTTCAGTGGACATGGTTTTTGATAATAAAGAAAGCGAAGATTACGCAAAAAGATTCGAATATGGTGCTAGCGTAGGGGCAGGTATGCTATTTGGAAAAATCATGGTCAACCTCCGTTATTCACTTGGTTTCAACAATCTACTGGACGACGATGTCGATAGTACCAACGACAGCAGAGTCCTTCGCACAAGAGGGCTTTCGCTTACTGCAGGCTTCGAATTTTAATAGTTCCTCTGTCATCCAACTGACATTTAATTTATTTTTTGAATGAAATTTATGCTAACAAGTAGTTGATAATGAGTTGTTTAAGTGTGAAGTTGTTTTTTTTAACAAAAAAAAATTTGCACAAACCAAAAATTAAACATTACTTTGTAGCAGAAATAATGACAAAATGAAAAATTGTACTGTACATATCTCTTGCTGCTGTTGTTGTATGAATCACTCATAAAACATCAAAATGCTTATGTACATATTCAAAATATAAACTAAACATAAAAAGCCTTTCTGATGTAAAAATCGGAAAGGCTTTTTTCGTTACTAAGTATCAGGAATTAAATAAATGTACATTCTTCGCGTCTTTATTTTTTCTTTAGACGAACCAAATTTGACGCGAATACTCACTGTCTTTAAGGAAAATTTGGTGAAGTGTAAAGGAAAAAGAACAAGTCAAGAATATACATTTATTTTGTTCCTGATACTAATATTACCGTAGAGAAAAATAAAAATGAAAATTCAATTTACAATGATGTGTTGCTCTTGTTGTTGCTGTCAAAATGATATCAAGAGGCGCAACCATGTTATGAATTAATTTTTATAAATAAAAATATTCAAAACACCTTCTTGATGTCAAAATCAAGAAGGCATTTTTTTTTGCACCAATTCCTTAGTATAAAGGAAAAGAACAAGTCGAAAAATATACATTTATTTTGTTCCTGATACTAATTGAACTTGCACTTGTCCACGATAACTATCGGGATGCACTTGAACTTTTAAATTATGATAAAAATTCCTAATAGTATTTCGCAAACCGTCCACCGCGACATCCGCGAATTAGAAGACAAAATTCAACGCTTCAAAACGGGAGAAATGCCCGAAGAAAAATTCCGTGCTTATCGGCTTACACGCGGCGTGTACGGACAACGTCAGCTCGGTGTGCAGATGCTGCGGATTAAAATTCCCTTCGGACGCATCACTGCCGACCAACTCATTCGTATGGCGGATATTGCCGAAAAATACACCAATGGCAACCTCCACGCCACCACGCGCCAAAACATACAGATGCACCACATCAAAGTCGATGACTCGCCCGCGATTTGGGTCGAACTCGAAGAAGCAGGCATCACGGCGCGCGAGGCTTGTGGCAACACCGTCCGCACCATCACCGGCTCACCGCAGGCAGGTATCGACCCCAACGAATTATTCGATATTTCGCCCTATGCACACGCCACATCGCACTACTTTCTTCGCAATCCGATTTCGCAGGAAATGGGGCGCAAATTCAAAATGGCATTCTCTTCGAGCGACTCCGATTCGGCGTTCACTTACTTCCACGATTTGGGTTTTATTCCACGCATCCGCACCAAGGAAAACGGCGAAATCGAGCGCGGTTTCAAGGTCGTCATCGGCGGCGGATTAGGCGCACAACCCTTTTTCGCGCAGCCAATTTATGAATTTCTCGAAGCCGACAAAATTATCCCACTCACCGAGGCAGTAATCCGTGTATTTGACCGCTACGGCGAGCGCGAAAAACGCTACAAAGCCCGTATGAAATTCCTCATAAACGACAAGCGCGGATTGGGTTTGGAGAAATTTATGGAACTCGTAGAGGAAGAAAAACTGACCCTCAAAAACAAGACTTTCAAAGTCAATGACGCCCTTTTTCAAGCTATCAATCACGATGAAAAAATGCCAAATGGTTATACGCCTTCTGGAGTCATCCTTGCTGCGAGTCGTACCATCCTTCCCGATACTTCCAATCTTGATTCTATTGAAATACAAAACAAAGAAAAATACAACAAATGGCTGATTACCAATACATTTGAACAAAAACAGAAAGGCTTTTACGCCGTTCAAATCCGCCTACCGCTTGGCAATATCCTCGCGCCTAAAGCCCGTAAATTTGCCGACATCGTCAAAAAATACGCTGCGGATGATATTCGTATTACCGTCAATCAGGGGTTCCTCTTGCGTTTTGTGAGTGCGGAAGCTTTGCCGCATATTTATCAAGCCTTAGATCAGGTTGACCTCGCCAATCCGGGATTTGATAGTATCTCTGACATTACCGCCTGCCCTGGCTCGGATACTTGTAATCTCGCAGTGACAGACAGTACCAATTTAACGGCAGTTTTAGAACATCTAATTGACGAAGATTATCCCGAATTGGTCGGCAATACAGACATCAAAATCAAAATCAGTGGCTGCATGAACGCCTGTGGTCAACACATGATTGGACAGATAGGATTTCACGGCAGTTCCATCAAAAAAGCCCCCTATGTGATACCCGCAATGCAAGTGGTACTCGGTGGCGGATTGGATGCGAATGGCAAGGGATTTATCGGAGAAAAAGTCATTAAAATACCCACCAAACACACGCCCGCAATGGTTGCGCATTTATTAGATAATTATTTGACTGAAAGAGAAAACGAGAACGAAACTTTCCAAGCATTTTATTGGCGATTAGGCAAAAAATATTTCTATAGCCTTCTCAAACCCTTTGCGAATGTAGATGATATTGCCGAAGATATTTATTTCGATTGGGGCAAATCGGCTCATTTTACACCTGAAATTGGAGTAGGGGAGTGTGCGGGTGTCATGGTCGATGTTATTGGTTCGATAATCACCGATGCCAATGAAAAACACGATGCCTCGAAGCAAGCCCTCAAAGCCGAACAGTGGGCAGATGCCATTTACAATTCGTATAATGCCTTTGTCGTAGGAGCTAAAGCCTTATTGCTCAGTGAGGATATAAAATGTAATACACAAATCAATATCCTCAAAGACTTCAATGAGCATTTTGTCAAAACAGGTAAAACGCACTTCAATGACGATTTTGTTGCATACGTATTACGTTTGAAAAACAACGAACCTGACAAAATATTCGCCGAAAAATACTACTACGATGCCGCCGAATTTCTCGGAAATGTACAAGCCATTCGACGCTTACAAATTGCAAAAGACACCGCACAGGTAGATAAAACCGTCATTCAGGAACACTATAAAGCGTAAGCCTCCGTAGCGTAACGCCTCCGGCTTGCGTTGCGTACTACTCGCAAAACTAATGCGGCGCAAGCCGGAGGCATTACGCTACGGGTGCGCTACGCTCAAAATATTGAATAATGAAATTATTAAAAATAAATACAACCTCACCTCACAAGTGCAATGCGCCCACCCCACAAGTCACCCTTGTAGGCGCAGGTCCGGGCGACCCTGACTTGTTGACTATCAAGGCAATAAAGGCACTACAAAGCGCAGATGTGGTCTTGTATGATGCCTTGGTCAACAAAGAAATATTAAATCACGCACCCGACCATGCACACAAAGTATTTGTCGGAAAACGTGCCAATAAACACCGTTTTCCGCAAGAAACGATTAGTCGAATGTTGGTCGAATACGCACGCACGCATGGGCATGTGGTTCGTTTAAAAGGTGGCGACCCATTCATCTTCGGACGTGGGTATGAGGAATTGGAAGTAGTACGCAAGGCAAGTATCAAGACGGCGGTTATTCCGGGCATTTCGAGCGCGACTTCGTTGACGGGCTTGCAGCAAGTTCCTTTGACGTGCAGAGGTGTAAACGACAGCTTTTGGGTCGTCACCGCAACGACTCGCATGGGCGAACTCTCAAAAGACGTAGCCCTCGCAGCACAAGCAAATACTACGGCAGTTATCCTAATGGGACGTAGAAAATTGGAGCAAATCGCGATGCTTTTTGCTGCCTACGGCAAATCAGAAACGCCTGTAATGCTCATTCAAAATGGCTCATTGCCCAATGAAAAAACCGCTATCGGACAAGTGCATAATATCGCCGAAGTTGCTGATAGTGAAGGCATTGGAACGCCTGCGATTATTGTAATTGGTGAGGTGGTGGGCTTGCATCCTGATTATGTTAGACGTAACGTGAGCTTGCAGCTCGCAGTATAAAATAATACATTATGACAGCAATAGTAAATGATACACACGCCGAGTTGGAAGCTCGCGTTACACAAAATCCTTTATACCCGATTTTCCTAAAACTACACAAAATTGAAGTACTAATAGTTGGGGCAGGAGAAGTAGGTTTGGAAAAATTGGGCTTCATGCTCAAAAGCAGCCCCGATGCCAATGTAACCGTAGTTGCTACTTGGGCAAAAGACGAAGTCGCGGAACTCATCGCCCAACATCCAAGTGTCACTTTCGTACAAAAAGCCTATGCACCAACGGATGTAATTGGCAAAAACCTAATTATTGCCGCTACCTGCTTCGAGGAATTGAACCGCGAAGTTAGAAGTGACGGAAAAGCACTCGGCATATTGGTCAATGTAGCCGACACGCCCGCTTTGTGCGACTTCTATCTCGGAGGTATCGTCACGAAAGGCGACCTTAAAATTGCGATTTCCACCAACGGAAAATCACCCACATTTGCAAAACGAATGAGACAATTATTTGAGGAAATACTACCCGACGACATTCCCCAAATCCTAAATAACCTCCGTACCATACGCGATGGTCTGAAAGATGATTTTGAGTATAAAGTACAGAGAATGAATGAAATAACACGGAGTTTAGTTGATTAGGTAATTAGGTAATTAGTTAGAGCATGTTTAAATTTTGCTTCGCAAAACTACGACGAACTAAGGGAAGACGAAAAAAATAATCTACCCGTCTGAATTGTTCTTTTTCTTATATGTTTCACTAAATTTTCCTTACGTAGCCCAGCTATGCGCGTCAAATTTAGCCAAACATATAAAAAAAATAACGGCTTATTTGGGGTAGATTATTTTCTTCCTCTTCCCTAATTAACCATTCAACTAATCGACCAATTAACTAAAAATGAATATAAAGGCATTAAACGAAGCATTTAAACCGATGTTGGCGGAGAAACGAATACGGGAATTTTACCGGATGTTTGACGCTAAAAATGTATTATTGACTTCTTCTTTTGGGACAAATTCGGTGTATCTATTGCACTTGATTAGTAAGATAAATCGACGACAAAAAGTACATTTTATCAATACGAATTTTTTATTTGAAGAAACGATAAAATACAAAGATGACATTGCGCGAGATTTTACATTGGAAGTCATCGAGGCACTGCCCGACCCGACTTCACACGCGATTACACGAGAAGAAAAAACCTACCAAACGAACCCGAACCTCTGTTGTGGTGTTAATAAAGTAGCGACGCTCAACGCAGTTTTGGAGGACTATAACGTGTGGATAGCTGGCGTGATGAATACGCAGACCGACACGCGCAAGGATTTTGATATTTTTCAAATTGTGCACAATAAACTGAAATTTATGCCCTTGGCGGATTATAACGAATTGGAAGTACAATTTTATATTAAAAGCCTATATTTGCCGCCGCATCCTATGAAAGCGCAAGGTTATGGTTCTGTGGGCTGTACGCATTGCACGAGTTGTGGCTATGACCGCGAAGGACGTTGGGCAGGGCAGTCGAAAACCGAATGTGGTCTGCATACGGTTGGTGTTGGACAAGAAACCGTACCGACGACTTTAGCCGTCGCATAGTTGAGAATATAGATTCAACTTCAAATTGGATATGTACTTGTTTTGGTTTTCAAAGGACGTTTACTCGGCGGACATTTTTAAAATGTCAGGCGAGATGTTATACCTTAAAGTTATTTCCTTATGTAAAAATTTGTATTTGAATGAAATGTAAGAAAACTGTCGCCTGACATTTAAAAAATGTCCGCCGACTTGTATCATCTCCCAAACTTTTATTGAAAACAAATGCCAGCATTTTATAACGAATAAATAATTGTCAAATATTATTTTTATAATATATATAAAAAGACCAAAATGTATTTGTAAGTAGTTGAATATTATTTAATTAAAAAATAAAATAAATGCCACTTGACGGCTAAGTATCAGGAATTAAATAGATGTACATTCTTCGCGTCGTTATTTTTTCTTTAGACGAACCAAATTTGACGCGAATACTCACTGTCTTTAAGGAAAATTTGGTGAAGTATAAAGGAAAAAGAACAAGTCGAGAATATACATTTATTTTGTTCTTGATACTAAAGTCGTCAGTACGGTGAGAAATATATAAAAAATGATAGAAACAGACATCATCATAGTGGGCGCAGGTCCCTGCGGATTGTTTACCGTATTTGAGGCGGGTTTGCTAAAATTGCGCTGCCACCTCATTGATTCGCTACCGCAAACCGGTGGGCAACTGACGGAAATATATCCCAAAAAACCGATATACGACATACCGGGTTTTCCGAGTATTTTGGCAGGTGAATTGGTCGAAAATCTGATGGAGCAAATCGCACCATTTAAGCCCACATTCACACTCGGCGAACGCGCCGAAGCCCTCACGCAACTCGAAGACGGCAAATACAAAATCACGACTACCGATGGTAATGACATCACCGCCCCTGTCATTGTGATTGCCGGAGGATTGGGTTGCTTTGAGCCACGCAAACCGCCGATTCCGAACATTGCGGATTTTGAGAAAAAGGGTGTAGAATATATAATAAAAGACCCCGAAGTGTATCGCGATAAAAACGTGGTTATTTCCGGTGGCGGCGACTCCGCACTTGACTGGACGATTTTCTTGGCAGGTGTGGCGAAGGAGGTCACGCTCATACACCGACGCGAGAGTTTTCGTGGTGCGCTCGACTCTGTAGAGAAGGTCATCGAGCTCAACGAATCGGGACGTATCAAGCTGATTACCAACGCAGAAGTCATCGGCGTAAACGGCAATGGCGTACTCAATGAGGTCACGATAAAACACAAAACAGAAGGTACTTTTCAAAAAAATACTGACCATTTTGTACCACTTTTCGGGCTGTCGCCAAAGCTTGGACCGATTGCCGATTGGAATTTGAGCATTACAAAAAATGCGATTGAAGTTGATACCCTGGATTATAGTACAGGTGTAGAGGGCATTTATGCAATTGGCGATATTAATACTTACGAAGGGAAGTTGAAGTTGATTCTCTGTGGTTTCCACGAAGGAACAATTGCGGTACAATCTGCTTTTAAATATATTTATCCCGATAAAAAATTATCATTCAAATATACGACTGTGAATGGCGTAAACGGGTTTTGATAATGATCAATCATTAATGATTAATAGGAAATGATTTTTTTCGCGTAGCGAAAGATGAAGTTTAAAAAAAACGAAAAAAAGTTGTCAGAAATTAGGAAAATTTCTGACAACTCATTTTTTTTTCATTCACCATTCACCATTCACCGTTATTCAATCACTACTTTTATCTTCAATACGGTAGCAATAGGGTCGGTATTGGCGATAATATTTACCTCTTGATTTTGCTCACCGACTTTATCTTGACTATCAAATTTTACTAAAATTTCGCCGGATTCGCCGGGTGGGATTGGCTTTTGAGGCCATTCAGGAACAGTGCAGCCACAAGAACCTGAAGCAAACTCTATCAATAAATAAGAATCGCCTGTATTCTTAAATGTAAAGGTATGACTCGTTTTATCGCCGGAACGGATAGTCCCGAAATCATGAAAATCTTCTTCAAAAGTCATCGCTGCTATAGCCCGTACCTCTTCCGTGAGTTGGGGTGTTTTCGGAGCTACGAGGACGGGAGTGGCTGGCATTGCAGGAGTTTCTACGATAGCCGTAGTTGTTTCGATAATTGGCTGTGATTCTACATACACATCCTGAAAAACGGAAGTGTTTGTCGGCGGTGCAGGCGTATAATAATTACTTGTCGGTTGGCTTGGTGGCAGTACCACGCGGATTTGCCCTTGCGAATTGACACCTTCTATAATACGAAACTCTGTACGACGATTTTTACGCCTGCCTTCGGGATTATCTTGACCTTCGATAGTCGTATTGGGCGCGACCGGAATATCTTCTCCGTAGTACCTCGGAATGAGGCGATATTCTTCTATCCCTTTCTTTCTCAAGTACTTAATAGCCGCATCAGTACGTCTTTCAGACAATTTATAATTATAATCATCCTGACCTCGCGAGTCCGTATGCGATGCAACTTCCACGATTAATTGAGGAAATTCTTTTAATTTTGAAATTACATCTTCCATTACGGGATGCTCACTGGAGCGAATACGATATTTGTCGTAATCAAAATAAATCGTATCCAGTTTTGGTAAAACAAAACCATATTCTATAACAGGTTCTGTGTTTATAATGACGGGTGGTAGAGGTTGAACTATCGGCGGTAGTGGCACGGGATCAAGCGTGATTTTCTTTTTAATCTTGGTGGCTTCCACCAAATTATAAGTGTCAAATACCGCCGAAGTATCGGCATAATAGCCTTCTCTGGTCGTGATAAATTGATATTTTCTATCGCCGCGAAGTATAAAATTATATTCACTTACATCATCTTGCACCACATTTATCAGCTTTTCAGAAGGAGAAACTTCGTGTAGTTCAACGGTTGCGCTTTTTATGGGCAATCCGGTTTTTTGATCAACTACCGTAGCGATGCCGTCGTAAGGTATTCTATCTAAAAAAGTGAGCATATAAATATCGTCGCAGCAAGTTTCGCTTTTGAGTGAAATCGTACCCGTACGATTAGAGACAATGTAGCCATGATAACCATCATCTGCCAATGAAAAGAATATATCATCGACCCGTGAATTGACCTCACTGCCCATATGTGTAGGCGTTGTCCAAGCCCCATCTACCCACGAAGTTTCGTAAACATCGTAACCGCCGATAGTCGGCAAGCCATTGGTGCTATAAAATAGTGAACCATCATGATAAAAAGGTGATTGCTCGCTGCCTACGGTATTGATACGGCTACCTGCATTAATGGTTTTTCCGTAGCTATCACCCTGAATTTCAACATAGTAAATATCCCAATTGCCATAACCGCCTACCATATTTGAAGTGAAAAATAAAACTTTTTTCCCTTCTAATGTACCTGTAGAGGGGTGTTTGAATGAGTATTTACTATCACCAAGTTTGACTGGTTCGGCATCGCTAAAATTGCCATTATTGCCGGTAGCGCGGTAGATGTCACAACGTTGTTTGCCTTCGATGGTGCAGCGTGTAAAATACATCGTCTGACCATCTTCTGTAATGGTGGCACTCGTGGTATGATAGCCGACTTCATTGATGCCTTCTACGCCTATACCTGCTGACCATGTGCCACCTGGCACGCGGTCTGCTACGTACAGTTTTGTATAAATATTATTTTGTTTGGCATCCTCAATCACAATAATAGAATCGGAACGCAAAGAGGAGTAGTATAATTGGTTGTTATACTGAAACGCCGCCTGTTCGGTCGAAGGCGAGTTGATACCATCTCCGGCATTAAATACCGTGATTTTATCATTGGCAGCCATACCTGCCGACATCTGTATCCCTGCGATTTCATTTTCAGCAAGTTGTTTATAAATCGGGTCTTCCGTTTTCTCCAAAAAACGTTCAAATTCTTCTGTCGCATCCTCATGCTTACCATTGATTTTTAGCAATTTAGCTAAAGTAAAACGGGCGTAAGGATAGGTGCGGTCTTTGTCGCGGCGCACGAGCCGATTGTACCAACTTTCGGCAAGCTCGTAGTCGCGCAATTCGTACTGGAGGGTTGCGATACGGTGGAGTACCGCCGTATTGCCGGGGTCATCTTCGTATACCGATTCAAACCATGAAAGGGCATTATAGGCATCACCGCGAGCATAAATCTGCTCGGCTAATTTCAATTTTCGAGTGGGCGACAAGGTGCCACGCACAGGCTGTGTTAAAGCCACAATGCTTGTTGACAAAATTAGGGCGAAAACTATGAAAGCGGTTCTCATATCTTGGCGAAGTTTAGGTCTGAGTATATTGTAGAAATAAGTGTAAAATTAGAAATTCAAAATGTAAATTTGTATGACGTGAAACAAGTACTATTTTATTGATTTTTAGATTTTTAAAAAAACAAAAAAGTAAAAATGTTCTACTTGTGTACTATCGAAATTTTTACAAATAATCCCGACGAATGAAGGGATTTATTATTTTACATTTCAAAAGTGGTGGACGGTTCGCGATCATGGCAAACGGTGCTTTTTGGTCGAAAATTCTAACCGCTACCGCCCACACCCATCGTCTGCCTTATCTTCAATGCTTAAATACTTAAATAATGTGAATTCACGATTTATTTGAGCATTTAAGCATTAAAATCTAGGGCAGAATAAGACTGGTTTTACGACGGGTGTTTTATAGATTTTTGAGGTGTAAGAAAGTGCGAGTTCGTATGCGCCGCGTCCTCTGCTTGCTGGGTTGAGGGGAGAAAAGTCAATATCGTAGCCAATACCGAGTTTCACGCCTCCGTAATCTAAGCCGATCATGGCAATACCTGCGCCGCTGTATCGGTAGCCCAAACCTGTATATATCGTGACATTGCGCTCCGGGTTGATGTGGTAGCCGAGTTTGACTTCCGTGATGGCTTCGCGAGCTCTGGCTTGGGTTTGGAATATCATGCTGGGTGAAAGTACGAGCCTGTCCGCGATGTCATAATTGACACCCAAATGCGCAGTGATACGTGTTCTCAAAGCTTGTTCGGAGAGAAAACCATCGTCGGGATTGGTGATGTGAAACGCCGCCGCACCTGCATAAAAGTTGAGCTTGCTGGTTACATAGCTATTCACCAAGGCACCAACATTAAAATCGTAGTATGAAATAGAAGGGTCAAAATCTGGATTGCCAAATTCAGAACTGGAAACGCCGTTGATAATTTCGTCTTCAAAAATCAGGGCACTTCTATCAACACGCCTTTGTGCGATACCGCCCTGCGTACCGAGCGAAATCACGGTATTTGCCTTTTTGCCAACGCCCAAATGATAGGCGAGGGAAAGCATTGCGGTAAGGTTGGTGAGTGCCGCGCTACCTGCACGGTCGTTGGTGAGGAGGAGTCCTGCACCAAACCAATCGTTTTTACCAAAGCCACGTATGACGGGTAAATCTGCGTATATGGATGGTGTAACGTATTGATTATCAATTACACTCGACCATTGGTCACGGTATATACCACCTACGCGGAAAGTGCCTTCATAAGCTCCCGTCAAGGCTGGATTGAGGGTGAGTGGTGAGAGTTCGTATTGAGAAAAGTGGATGTCTTGCGCTTTTAGTCCGCTACTGTACATCACTAACGTAAGGACAATGCCCAATAAATATTTCATAGTGTAGCTATCTTTCATGTGTGAGTTTGGTATGGCAACAGATGAATAAATGTACATTTATTTAAAAATCCGTTACTTATAGTGTTTGAAACGACAATATATTACTTATTTGTCAAAATAAGTGAATGTTTTAAAAAAAAAAGCATCGCTAAGTGAAAGAAAATAAATAAGATGTCCCATAATACGAAGTATTTTTTTTGTCTAAGTATTTTTTGAAAGCCGCACATAGCCTTAGCTACAGCCTGTCCCGAACTCCGATTCGGGATGAGGATTTCAAAAAATACTTAGACGGAAAAAAGACGAGTATAATGACACATGTTATTTATTTTCTTTCACTAATTCTACATTAGACTTTATTCCAAAATAAGTTGTAAGTAGTGGGACAAAAATAGGCTTAGTGAAAGAAAATAAATAACTTGCCCCATTATGCTTGTTCCTTTCCCTTCTAAAAAACACAAAAAATAGTTCCGTAGCTATGGCTATGCAACGATTTTTTGAATTCTTTAGAAGAAAAAATTACGGCGCATTTTGGAACAATTTATTTAATTTCTTTCACTTAGTGGTACTTAGTGTTCATACCATTTACACTATAGAATATGAAACCGAAAACTCCAAAAAATACAACATAAAATCCGTCAAGCATTTTTCTAAAATGATTGACGGATTTTTTTATTGAAAAAATAATTATGCGTAAGAAAGCATTTAAGTGGTTAAACATAAGTGATCGACACCATAATACATGTCTTTTTCCGTTATGCTTCACCAAATTCTCCTTATCACGAAAGCATTCGGCACTCGTCAAATTTGGCTCGTATAAAGGAAAAATAACGGCGTGAAGATGTAGCGTTTATTATCTTTTCATCCCTTAACGTTTCAATTTATCACTTTATAAGGAGTGAAATATAGGACTTAAAAAAATCATTAAATCGTATTTTCAATGAAAAAACCGTAAATTAGTGAAAAATTAGAACTGTGACCGATAACGAATACACGAACACATTATGAAAAATCAAATCATCCTCGTCGCATTTGCTTGTACATTGATGGCGTGCCAAAACCGTGATGTCAATACCAATAATTCTACCGACAGTCAAAAAGTACACGCTGCATCGAAGACTGCCAACAATTTTTTTGATAAAATTTACGAAGAAGCATTAGAATTTTTTCCGGTGGAAAAATCATATTTGGGAAGAAAAGAAGACAACGACAAATGGGACGATATGAGCGAAGCCCATAACGAACGTATCCATGAATTTTACAAAAATGTACTCAAAAGACTGGACGAAGAAGTCGATTATAACGCATTGGACGAACAAACGAAATTGAGTTATAAATTATTTAAAAAAGAATATGAA
>ENA-ORXR01003791-ORXR01003791.1-marine-metagenome-genome-assembly--contig:-NODE-3791-length-13262-cov-12.220781_pt1 | contig 13262 bp, 16 predicted proteins | sample MGYA00237866_ERZ511479 | MGnify/ENA metagenome assembly ERZ511479 | reverse complement strand
AACGCTGGCCCCATTTCTGAATCTGATATATGACATGTACTTACACCATTTGATTTCCTCTGGCGACGACCAGAATGGGGCTGATGACGTTGATGGGGGAGCCCGAGGGCCCCATTTCCTTAAGTTTGAGACACGTTTGCGCCACGTTGCGCCACGTTTCGCTATTGTGACTTGGGGCCGACGTTGCAGGGTTTGCCCTGAGCGACGCAGGGCGGCTTTTGCGGACAGCCATGGATTTAATTTAGAATTCTCGTGCACGGGCGCTCATTGGCTGCTGACGAAGCGCGATCGCGCGCAAGTCGATTGGCTGCCGGGTCCCGTGGGATCAGATCACAAGAGGCGCGCACGAGATTGCACTTTTGGATGAGCGAATTTTGAAGAAGCCTCCGCCTGTCACGGGACCGCTGCAAGAAACTGTTGCGCATCTTCTCCACATGCTCAATACGGACGTCTACCTTCGGCCAGTTGGATTGGAGCGTTGCGCAGAATAGTGCAATCGAACGCACGAGGTACGTGAACATGGAACAAGGGGAGAAACGGTGCTGTGACCTCGTGCGGCTCACCCAGTGTGCCGGAAGGCCTGAAGACGAAGAGTCTGAGCCGTATCTTTCCGATATAGGTGTGCCGTCGAAGGTCTTCCGACTGAACAATGCGTACCATTTCTTGCAGCAAAAAGGTTTGGGGGGTCTCTATCCTTCGCGTGAAGACTGCTTGTCATTTGTGGTCGTAGCGGCGGAGTTCTGGTCTCTCCAAAAAAAGGGCGGTTCTCAAAGGACAAATAGAGTGAGACAGACTTTAGTAAAGGGCGGACATGGTGTATTTAGCTTTACAGTGCCACGTGAAAGATATTAGATCCGAGTGACCAAGAGAAGAGGCATTTGACCGATCAGCCGTCGACCTGTTGGGGCGACGTACGGGCGTCCCCTTGCTCACTGAGCGCTCTGTGTCGGAGTATTCTGTTCCCACAGAGCTACCAGCGCAGTCATACACCACTCTAGTACCGTAAGCAATTTTCCCTCCGAGTTTTGCGGCACTCGGGATGTCTGGGGCGGCGGATATTGATGGCGCGGTTGACTACCCTGCATGGTGCGTTCATGCCCTCGTCTACTCGCATCTAGCGACAGCACGGAGCACTTTTTTTGTTGTCTGGATACTGCGTTGTGTTCCTTGCGGCCTGCTGACCCATGTCACGCTGGTGGGACCCCTGGGACTTCTGCTTCTTTTTGCGCTACATGACCTTCTTAGTCGATTGCGGTTGAGCCCCTTGTCACAGTCACGCAGTCTCCCAGATAATACAGCGCGTGTTTAGGAAAACCCCCCTCGCATTCGTGTGCTACTGCTGCTCCAGCACCTGTCTGCGGACGAGCCCGCAAGCCAACGACTGGATCTCAGCCGTCGACACGGGGGTGACACCTACGAACGAGGACACTCGCTGGCCTGTGGCGCACGTGCGGCGGTGCAGCAAGAAGGCCTTCGTGGGCGCCTGGGGCGTATCCCGGGGTTTGTTTCGGGCGTGCTACCGCTCTGATACCTCGTGGGCCCGCGCTGCTCCCCCCTTCCCCCACCCCTCCTCCACAGTGACTTCGGGATCGCCGCCCCCCCTTACATTCCGTGCTGTCTCTGTGGACGGTGTGGACGCGGCTCCATCTGCGAGCAGTCCCTGGTGGGTCGTGGTTCTGCCCTCCCAGGAGATTGAGCCCGGTGCGGGTGGCGATCCAGCCGTCGCCGCTGCCCTCTTGGTCGTGCGGCGGGCGTACTCCTCGCTCAAGGATCCACTGGTTGCCTAGATCTGCCAGCTTGCGAGCCAGCACCTGGCTGCCACGCGGCCCGAGATGCTCGCCGTCAAGCTCGCCAACGGCAAGCAGCTAACGTACGCGCGCGTCTCGCAGCCGACCATCGATGCGATCGGCTCGCACCAGGCCCGCTGACGTGTGGCAGTGGCTACCACCGCCGTGGGTCGGCTCTTTGCGGTCGACCCAAGGCTTGTGGCAGCCACGATGGCTGACTCGGCGCGGAGGGCCGCCGCGAGCGGAGGTATCGCCGTGGCGCTCTCAGCTGTGCTCGCGGCGCTACCCGTTCGTCTGCAAAACCAGTTTTTTGCTAGACAACGGCGTGAGCGGCTCCCTGTGGCGGCGGTTTCGGCTCCTCCTCGGACCTAGGAGCGGCCTTGCCACCACTCAAGATCTGCGAGCGGATATGCGTGCCGCTGAGGCCGAGCCGCGTAACGCAGCCACCAGAAACGGTTCGGGTTCGTTCCTCGTCGCTGCGCGGGTGGCTCTGCAAGGCATGATTGATGAGCTGTGTGACAACAAACAGTTTATCGAACGGTTTGTGCGAGGCTCGGACGTTGCCGAGATTGCCTCTACGTCGCCCTTCCTCGGCCAAGCTTCTCCAACAGAGATGTACGAGGCGGACGTACGGACCGTACAACTGTGCTTCGGGCTAAACAAGGGGGGGGTGCTTAGCTCAACAAAAGCTGTCCTCTCATGCTCCAACCATCATCACCCGTGTAGCCGTGGAAACACCCTCCTGTTTGGCGTCTTTTCTGCCGCGAAAGATGACCACGCGGCACTGTCTGGCATGGCGGACGTATACGTGCCTGATCTCGACGCGCTCCGTATGGGCGGGCTGGAGGTGGCTGGTGAGCGGCGGGCGGTGCTGCTCACTTTGAACGGCGACTAGCAGTTTACGACGGCCTGGTGCGGCCACGTCGGAGCATCCAGCAAGATGACTTGGCAGCGGTATACCGCCATGAGACGGGTGACCAAGACAAATGTGGAGCAAGTGGCAGTCTGCGGCGACATGCAGGCGGGCAGTCGTGCTGGTGGCAAACCCCGCACAATCGAACACTTCAAGAAGATGGCCGCTGCCTACGCGGAAGGGGGAAACGATACGTCATCGACCACCCTGAAGCTTGAGGAGCACCTCTCCATCGAAAACCTACCACTGATCATCATCGACCCGCAACACATTGCGCTCATGCCGCTCCACTTGACTTTGGGCATCTCTGTCTACCTCTTGAGATCGGGCATCGAGGCTGTCTATTCTTGGAACGAAAAGGCATCCGCGGCCAAGTACGCCGACAACCTCGCCAGCACCCTGCGGCATTCGGTTGGTTTGTCGCCAACCCCCTACTTCAGCGGCGGGTTTGAGGGGCGACAGTGCCAGCGCATTGGCGAGCGGCTGTCACTCATTTTCGACCTGCTGTCTGCATACGTATCCGACAAGGTGCGTCGTGACTACAACGAGGCGTGTGCGACGTGGCGGCGGATCTTACCAGTCCTCACCCGCGTTAACGACGAATCCTCCGCCGAGATGGCTGCTTTCCGGCGGGACGCGGCGTCATTTGTCGACAATCTGAAAGCCGCATTTGAGTGGACCAGCATCACACCCAAGCTCCACACCTTGTGCTGCCAGGCAGCAGACTTTTTGGAGGCGTTTGGCAGCTTGGGGCGGTACAGTGAGCAAGGACTTGAGGCGTGGCATGGCCACTACAACCAAAGCTCACGACTGTACACGGCTGACACCTTCTTCGAGAGCCGCCTGTCATACGTCAAGAAGTCAGCCATTGCGCGGGCGCCCGGCAACGCCGCTCACAACCGAAGAAAGAGGCGCTCCCCCGCCACGGCGGGCGCGCATAATGCGACCCGATTGGGCGAGAAGCGGACGCGGTACGGCAAGGATCTGGCCAATGGACCGTCTGCTACATCTCAGGTCTGCTGGGACAAGCAGACCGCTGAGTGCCGAAAGTGGGCTGCTGACGATCTGACCGCAAGGGTCCTCAAAATTGACGCCTACCGCAAGCGTGAGAAGCTGCCGCCGGCTGGTTAGGGCGAGGAGGAGTTGGACTGGGTGGCCTTCACACCAGGGCCTGATTGAGATGAGCTGTTGGAAGCCGAGACGGCTTGCTTGATGAGTTTACTGCAAGAATATACCATCAGTCCTGTGCCTGTTTGTGGCGAAGCCGTTCGTTGATGACTTGTTGACAGCGGGAGCAGAGGGGGGTATGCCCACACGAGGTGATGTGAGCGAGCGTGCCCATCAGGGCGTCTCGCACTGGTGGATGATAGCGGACGGCGGCCGCACGTTCAAGTCGCAGCAGCACTGTGGTCATATGTTGGGTGGTAGGACGGGAAATCGCCCGAGAAAGCTGACTGGCGTCGGGGTTATCGCAGGCTGTCACGGCCAAGTCTCTGGGTGCGGATCACAGCGGTTCCAGCACAGATGGGTCAGTGGCGTCAGACATTGTGGAAACCACCCTCGAATGCGGTGGATCACTGGGGGAAGATGACTTCACTTGTCGAAGCCGGCTCCCCTGAACGCGACACACGCACCCGTCTGGGAAGATGCGCGTCTCCCACGAAGCAATTGGACAATTCCGGTGGATCCCGGGCCGATTCGGACACGGAGGTCGTGCCAGACTCCGACAGCCGGTCCGAGCACCAATAGAAAGTCGAATGTTTCATAGGCAGCCAACCAGGAGGCGTATCTCAGCGAAAAACCCAGATGTCCGTTTTTCAGCCTTCTTGACAGGGTGTGACCAGTAGGCTGTTTCACGGTTGCAGGCGATTCTCTAGTGTATATTCCCCTGAGAGGATCAATTGATCCTTCAAGGATCAATTGATCCTCGTTTGGGACACCTCGAAAAAGATCCTTCCTGGCGTCGGTTTTTTTTTTCAACGTAGGCAGACGCAGCGAGCGCATCTTGCCCGTCGGACTGTTCGAGGGCACGTGAGAGGACCAAAAAGTGCCCGACAATGAATAAAGATTCCTTTTCTTGCGTAAGTAGGATCAATTGATCCTCAGGATCAGGTGAATAGACACTGGCCGGCGGCGGCGATTCTACGGGGTCATCGCGATGTCCAGCATAATTCTCAGCGAAATACCAAACTTCGCAAGAAAGTCCAATCGGCAACGCGAGACGCGTAGAATCGCCAGTGCCCGGACCCCCTGGCACTCACACTTCAACAGGACCGAGGCGATTCTAGTAGGTCCTCGTCCCTGTCCTGGCGGGCCCCGTCCACACACATCTGCGTGCCCCCCGCTTTCTTTCTGCCAACAACGACGAGTCTTCTTCTTACGCTCCGCAGCGCTGCTGCGGCGCTCTGGCGGTAAGCCCCGACGGCTACGTGACCTGTGTGTGCCCCTTTATTTTTCCTCCCGGCCATGCCGATCTGCCACCAGGTTCCCATTCGTTACCTGACGCGCGTGCGTGTTGCCGTCTCCTCGGCCTCTCTGTCTTTATCTGGGCGGCTTGTTGTTCTGGGTCTGTGTCCCCCCGCTCCATGATTCCAGGCTCCTGTGCAGACGGACGCCTGCTCGCCGCCCATGGGCGCGACCCCACGCCCCCCACGAGGTAAGCTTCCCCGCCAACCCTCCGTCTGTCCTACCCCATCGAGCATCACGGGGTGCACCCCACTTCTTGGCGGCAATCGGCGTCGAACTTTGTCTCTTTTTGCAAACTTGGCCAGGGCTCGTCGTACCCGCAAGACGGTCCTTCCTACAGTGCGTAAACGACTCCTTATATTTTCCATCATGCTCGCTGCGGTGGAGGTCGGGACCATCGACAAGGGGGACCTGATTCCAGGGGGAGGGCACCTTGGCAAAATCTGCCTCCACCTGTGCTGGGGGCTTTCGTGGCAAGCTCTGCACAAGATAAGCACGCAGCGGTACCTGCAGCGCGAGCGAGGCAGGGTGCCAAAGACAGACGGTTCGTTCAAGTGGGTATTCTATAGCGCGTCAGAGATGCAGTTCCGCACCGCTTTTCGGGTCAACCGGTCGACTTTTCAAGCGCTCAAGAGCATCCTTCTGTTGCGCGCGCTCGCCGCTTCCTGTCGCCGCCGGGGGGGGGCCAGCTCAGCTTGGACTTGCAGCTCGCTTTTAACGTATTCCGCGTCGGCCACTACGCGAGCGCGTGCTCAGTGAGCGCCGTGGCAGAATTGCTCGGGGTTTCGGTCGGGGGCGTGATCAAGAGCACGCGACGAGTAATGAAGGCGCTCGCCAGTGTCGCCCCGCAGCACATCCGCTGGCCTAACACGCAGAGAAGTGCCAGTTTGTCTGAGTATGAGGCAGAAAGGTTCGGCTTTGACGGCAGCATTGGTGCTACGGACGAAACCACTTTCCCGCTTTCTTACCAGCCAGCGCTGCATCCCTGGGCATATTTCGACCGAAAGCGGCGGTACAGCTTGAATGGGCTGATCACGTGTGACTGGGATTTCCGTGTAACCAATTTCGTTCTCGGTTGTACGGGGGAGGCGCCCGGCACCTACGTGGAGTCGGGCGCAGCGTGGCACCGCCGCCCAAATGTCTACGTCACGAATGGGCAATACCTATTGGGCGACAAGGGGATGCTGTATTCGCGGCATGTGATTGGGCCTTTCAAGAAACAAGAATGTACTTGTTCGGAGCATCGGAGCTACAACTACCAACTGGCGCGGCTGCGGGTCACATCCGAGCACGCGATCGGCGTGTTAAAAAGGTGATGGGGGGGCTTGAAAGAGCTCCGCCTGTCCCTGGCCACCGACCGTTAGTTCTCTGTTGCCATGACTTGGATTACGGCGTGTATCTTTCTACACAACATATGCGTTGCGGAGGGCGACGACTTCCCCATCCCGCCCGTGCCGACGCCCTCCCCTGCATGCGTTGTCGAGCCCATTGTGAGAGCGCGGCTGTGACGGCAGCAGATCTCGGCCAAGGTGTGCACTTTCATGCGAGAGAAGAGGGTGTACAGAGAGAACGTGTGAAGAGAAAGGAGGAGATAGAGAGCTAGACATCAAGAGAGTTTATCAGGATGAGTCCCCCCACATTGCAGCCTTAAGCATATCACGGAATGTCTCATTGTCAGGGTGCTTCTCTATGGCGGCGGTGAGCATGGCCTCCCTCGTAGTGCGCCAAGCCTCCAACGCCACAAGACACTTCGTTTTCTGCTTCTCATCAAAGCGCCGGGCGCCATCGGACAGCGACGCGACCAAGAAGCCCGTCAGGTCCCCGCCGCCCGGCAGCATCGCCTCGACTGCCGCATCCGCCACGGACGCGCGACGCGACTGCCCACTCGCTTCACCCCGTTCATGACCAGTGGAGGACACGGGGGAGGCACGAACCGTAGCCCTCTCGCCTGAGGGGCGAGTACGGCCGCCGGGCGCAATCTCACCGCTGCCGCCGGAGGAGCCGCTGGCGCCATCGTCGAGATTGTCAGCGCCGCCACCGTCGTTTTCGTTTCCTTGTCCGCCGTCGTCTACGAAATCTTCGTCTGCATCGTCAGAAGCGTTGGAATTGCCGAGAAAGTGCCCGTTCGCCGCCCCAAAGTCGCCAGCCCCGCCCACCCCCCCACCCCACGCCCCATCACCTCCACCACCCTCCCCTCCCGTACGGACCTCATGTGACCCGTCCCCATCTTCCCCCGGCCCACCTTTCCCCCCATTGTACCCGCAAGGATGCTCTCGGGGGATCATATCTTCAGGATCACCAAGTGAATTTTTCTGTTCAAGGGAAAAAAGCTTTTCATGGCCGGCTTCTCCCTAGTCAACGAGCACACGGAGGTGATGGCCACCGTCTTAAACCAGTCCAATTCTCTCGAGGAGTTGCGGCAGATGCTCGTTAGCGTGCAGCAGAGGATGATGCCGCTGGGACTACCTGCTCCGAATATTGACGTGTTCTTCACGGACAAATCAACGGCGGAGGCGTCCTTGCTGGAAGGCATCTACCCGGGCTTTCGCAAGACGAGTGTGCCGCTGACGACCGTGTCGACGCCGACTCTTCCGCTGCTGACCGTACCGGCGCGTTAGGGTTAGGGTTAGGGGTTGGACCCCGTCTTTATCGGCGCTCGGTCGCATCTCCGCAACGCGGGCCACCCAGTTTAGAAGCGGACGGCCGAGAAACGCGAGAATGCAGCTCGCCGGGTGCTTCAGGCTGCGGCCGAAGACGGACAAGTGGACGCGCTCGCAAACCTGGAGGGCCCCATTCGACGCCTGCGTGAAGCTGGGGTTGTTCGCAGCGGCTCCGGGTCAGCAGCTGCGGCGGATTTCGGAAGTATCGACGATGCCGACGTGGAGGAAGGCTCAATACTACGTGGCGGCGTGCGTCAACCGGCGTGTGCGCCGCACCGTACCCCACCCCGACATCATCGCGCCACGGCTGGATCAACTCTTTGCGGACTTTTCTAACATCCGAGACGCGACCACCGAGCAGCCGCTGTTCACAGCGGCAACGTGAAAGGCGGCTTGCCAGGTCATCCAGCTGGTAAAGGACGAGTGGGTGACCGACCCCGTCGGCGCTCCGCTCTACGTGCTCCGCCGGTACGACCACAACAACCTGCAGCTGTGGCTGTGATTGCGGGGTACAAACTCCAACGAGGGCAGCATTCATCGAAAGTTGTTCAAGAACTTCCTTGGCATGAAGGGTGCTTCTGCTGTAATCATCTCCTACGCGCTTTTCGAGTGGGTGGCACGGCACGATCAGCGCTCGGCGCTCAACAACCGCACGGGGGCCCCGGACATTGGCCATCCTGATTTGTGGATCGTCGACGACATCATCTTCTACCAGCAGTTTATCTTCAACGAGCGTGTCTCCCACCACGCCCACCAGCGGGCTGACGGGTTTGACTTCCCTGAGTTCTATTGCGGTGTTATCACTCTGTCGCCCGACATCTTGGAAGATTGCGAATTGTCCGGAAAGGAGATGATGGAACAGCTGGCTCCGATGCTACCGGCGCTTTCGCGGCAACAGCGTTACCTGCCGAAGACGATGGGGACGGGCGTTCCCCTTCTTCCTGTGCACATGACGGAGGAGAAGCTCCTTTACGGAGAGGTGCAGAGGAAACTGCGTCGGAAGATCGGCGTCAGGCCGTTAGTGGGTGCAATATCGGTCGCTTTTAACCGCGTGGTTGATGATGACTGGCTACGGCGTCCGGGAACGTTTGCGGCAGCGGATGGAGCGGCTCCGAAGGACGACGGAAGAAAATTGAAGAAGACTACCGCGAAGGCGGTCAAGATGGAGCAGCCTGCGCTCTTCTTCAAGTTAACCAGCCACATGGTGGCCTACCAGGCATTCTACAACCGGACACAGAACGAGGCCAGCCCAATTTTCCTCTGCCATCCCGACAGAACGCGCACAAGTGCGGCAGCTTCTAATTCCGCCACAGCAGATTTCGGCCTTGACGCAACGGCCGTGACACCAGTGGCGTCGAGGTCCGCGCCGCGGCGGCGTACCAGTCCTGTCGCTGCCCAGCAGCGGGCCGGCGTGGCGCGAGCGGGGCAATGTGCAGATGGAGTGGGGGCGACTAAATGCGGCCACGATGCCGGGGGGGCAACCGGTACTCACCCTGAGACAGTAGCTAGCCTCCAAGTGGATGTTAACCAGCCAGCGGCCGGAGAAAATGCCACGACGGCTCGCTAATCGCCACCTGGCTTCCTGGATTTGGCCCCCGGTACGGTCTCCCAGGCGCACACGGGCGAGATCTTCACGACCAGCTTTCATGCCACCGCCGTGGCGGCTTTGGCGGCACTCGCCGTCGCGGCGCACACCACTGGCGGTGGTGACGATATAGAGGTGGAGGCGGGTGGTTTCTAAAAGACGAAGCGGCCGCCTGAGAAGAGGTCCAAGCGGCACTGCCCTACCTGGCTCATGTCCTCATGCCCGGGAAGCAGGGGAAAGAAGAACTGCCCGGTTTGGACGCGGCTACAATGGAACCCTGTCGGCACCCCACCTACTGTCGCTGCACGCCCATGGCAAGACGGTACTCGAGTGGCCGGACTCGGTCTTGCAGGCGGCGCGGCATCGGCCGTATTGCAGTCGACACGGTGGGTGACGTCTGGTCTCCCGCGATTGCAGCCACGCCCGGTAGGACTTCCAGCGCCCCAGTCGTCCCGCTCTCTGCCCCGCTAGTACGTGACTCTGTATGTATCGCAGGGGCGGCGCTTGGCTCACTATGTGTTGAGAGTTTTCCAGGATGCGCAGCCGCTATGATTTTCTCGAATGAGTGGGGGACCGTGCTTTGTCTACTCTGTGTGTTCTCCGTCCAGCTGCGTCAATACATGCGTGATAGTTAAGGTACTTAGGCCGTGTGCTTGGTCTTTGCACCTTGCCTTGCATGGTCGGCGCGGACATGGAATCACGAGAAGAAAAGAAAGAGTGGGAAAAAGAAAAAGAGACACAGAAGCTCGATTAAGGGCTCACATACGTCGTGGTGGGGAGTCGAGCGCCCATCATTCTGACCACCGCAATGAATGTGTACCCAATCATCGCTTGTACCACCGAGGGGGACCGTCACGGCCGCGATCAAAGACGCTTTGGTGAGCTCGGCAAAGGCGAGGGGCTTTCTGTTATGCGGCATGTGGGGCTCTTGAGAGGTAAGAAGCGGGGCGGCAGCTACCACGACCGGCGCTACCTTAGTCATCGGGTGCGACGTCCATGTTTTCGCGCGACGAGTGAGGCTCGTGCGCATCGGTCCCGCTTCGGGCCCGGTGGGAGAACCCACCACCACTCCGTCCTCGTGGTCAATGATCGGGTCCACTGCGTAGGACGAGGCTACCGCGGGCGATGGCACGTAGGAAACATTAGGGGGCAGGTAGGCCCTGTCCTAGGGCAGTGCGTGTGCCTCGTAGCTAACTTCTGCACCGGCGTCTACCGCTAGACAACCACCTCAAAACTCACTCATTACTTGAACGGAGTGTGGGATGGGCGTGTCCGTGGGCCAAGGGGGCTCCAAGGGTTCGGCCTCGAGTGGCACGTCGGCATCGAACTTGAAGAGGAACGTAGAGGACCAATGATGGTAAAGAGGGAGGGGCAAAAAATGCAGTGATGGAACAGAGCGGAAGAGAGGGATCATCTGTGGGGAAAAGAAAGAGCGATGGAGGAGAGCTATGCAGGTTAGCTGCCGTGCACGTGAATCCGACTCTGGATGGGATATCGTATTCACTACCGGCGTCAGGCCGCCCGCACAACTCAAAAATCAAGGCTGCTTCTACGTTCGTCATCAACGCACCCCGTCATCCCCGCCCCTAGCATCAGCTTGCACGCCCATGATGCGCCATTATTCTCCACAGCGCTCTATGTCCGCGCCCCCCGCCATCCTCTAAGCACCCCTGCGCCCCACCGGTCGCCACTGCTGCACGCACCCACGCCCTTTCCTGCCCCACCCCCCACCCTGAAAAGGCTGTGCGTGTGCTGTAAGCTTTTTATGACTTTCTAGACAGACACCACGCCAAACACCGCCACACAGTACCCTCACAGTGCAAGAGTCCAGACCGGTGTGTCAGGTGCTCGTCCGGGAGCGCTGCATTGCCACAGACTTAGCACGGAAGGTGAATAGCGACTAGAGGCCTGGCCAGCCAAGCGACGTCGCCGGATCAGGTACCTGTGAGTCGACCCCCGCCTTGGAGCGCTGCACCCGTCGTGGCGCGCTGCAGATCCGGTGTGCGAGGAACCGAGGCCACAGCGTCCACGAGCGTTACTCCATCATCCAGCCTGGGAGTGTCTAGTGACCTCCAGCAGACACCATCACTTGGCATGTGCCGAAGATTGTCAGTGACAGGCGTCATCGCCCACACTTCAGGGATAGATGATCGGTTGGTGCTTGTCACCAGCTGTCAGCGCGCAGGCAAGAAACAATGGAATTGCTGTGATCCTACCGGAACGCATTCCGTTGAGGCCAGGCCAAGCGTCAATTGGTTGCATCCTTTCCTGACAATCAGACGCATCACCGTTTTTAAAGAGACCTGACGTTCTTGCGCAGCCACAAGGACCCAACGAGCCAGACGCTGAGGATCGGGAGCAGTGCTGGTTGGCGCGCGTCCGTCGGTAGCATGGCCCCCACCCACCGTATGGACTTGGACGCCCTGAATCGGTAGACCTCCGCACAAGTCCGACGGTACTCTTGCTACAGATTGTCGAACAGAGAGCTTGAATACCGACCCCATATCGGACCAGGTCTTGGTGCCTCACAGAAGCAGAGATGAGCCATGATTGGTCCACAATGAATCCGAGTACGACTGCCGCAAATCGACCTGTGCGGAGAACGAGTATTTCCACACGTCTTGCATCCGACGACGACCGGCGCGGCTGCGCCGTCCGTGCAGCTTCTGAGAGTGGGGGGGGGGTGGCCGGGGTGGGAGAGGGGGGGAGGGGAACGTCGGCTGCAGCCGCCGTGTCCGTGGCGACGGCAGCCGCCGCCGCCGCCGCCGCCGCCGCCACCCCCGCCGCCGCCACCCCATCCGCCGCCGCCACACGAAACGACCAGCGCGTCTGCGCCTGCTGCGCGGCGTCCGAGAGTGGGAGGGAGGTGGGAGGGGGGGGGGGGGGGGGGGGAGGGGGGGGGCGGCGGGGGGAAGGGAGAGGTCGGCGGAAGACGCCGTGTCCTTGGTCACGGCCGCCGCCGCCGCCACCGCCGCGGCCGCCCGCGGCCCACCCGCCGCCGACTCTTCAACTGCGTCGGCGGTGGCCGTTTTCCGGGCGCCCCGCTGCCAGTCTCCGGAGTGGAAGAGCCGGTCCGAGAAACCGACAGCGCCTCCGGCGGGTGCGAAGAAGGGGTGGGGTTGTTGCCGTGCGTCGGCGGCTGCGGGTGCCCCGCCAGAGATGGCCACGGCGACGGACGCCGCAGGCGCCGGGCTGGACTCAGCCGCGGGCGACCGGGGTGCTTTTGCACCGATCCCCGCTGCCACCCCCGCCGCGCGCGCAGGCAAAGTGGCAAGTTGCGCCTCCGCGAGCGCCGCGGCGGCGGACGCCAGCGGCGCCGCCGCCGTTTCGGCCTCGGCGGCGGCGGGCGCCGCCGCGTGCCCCGCCGCCGAACCGAGGGGGGGGGAGGGGGGGGGGCGCAGGCGTCGCGGCCGACGTCCCAGTGGGAACAGATGCAGGATGAAACTCGGATATAGAACCACCCCCCCCGCCTGAGGCCTCCCTATCGGCGCGCCCGGGCGCTGCTGCCTGCGTCGAGACCCGTTGATCCGCTGTCAGCAGACAGCGCGGAGCATCGCGGCTCTCTGCTTGGCCATCGGGTCGAAGCTTTCAGAACCCTCTAGTATCATCTAGAAGCATCAAATCAGAGGACGTGTGGCTTCATAACGGGGCCCACGCCACTTCGGTACCCGCTTGACTGGTTATTCAAACCCGCCTTGGTGCGTGCTTGCATAGACCGGACACTGCCCACCTTGTGTCACCGCGCCTACCTCACCGGCCGACCCCCACCTCCGCCACGCCCCTCCCTCACCCTACCGCACCCACCTCACCGCCAGAATCGACACCCTAGTCATGCCCCCCCCCCCCCCCCC
>ENA-ORXR01003785-ORXR01003785.1-marine-metagenome-genome-assembly--contig:-NODE-3785-length-13282-cov-4.553654_pt1 | contig 13282 bp, 10 predicted proteins | sample MGYA00237866_ERZ511479 | MGnify/ENA metagenome assembly ERZ511479 | reverse complement strand
CGCCCATTTCAGCGCCTTGATTGATGAAAAAATATTTCGCCTTTTATCTCAATCTATTTAATCGCCATTCCTTAATTCTAAAATCCTTCCATAAAATAACTACTTTGCGAAAAACACTATAAACATGGATTTATTTATTATTGCCTCGATACTCATTGTTCTTTCCGCCTTATTTGGCTATGTCAATGTAAAATTTCTAAAACTGCCCAATACCATCGGTTTGATGATTGTGGCCATCTTGTTTACGATGGGACTTTTCCTGACCAGTTTAATCAATCCAGCATTACTAAATCTGGCCGAAAGATTAATTGCTCAAATTGATTTTGAAACCGTTTTACTCGATGTCATGTTAGGCTTTCTGTTATTTGCCGGAGCTATGCATACGAATTTTGATCAGCTGAAAGTGCAACGTTGGCCGATACTTCTGTTTGCCACGGTGGGCGTATTAACCTCCACATTTTTAGTAGGTGGAATGAGTTATTTTTTGTTTAATGCACTGGGGCATGAAATAGAATTTATTCACTGTTTACTCTTTGGAGCACTAATCTCCCCAACGGATCCGATTGCGGTTTTGGGTATCATGAAAAAAGTGGGAGTACCTAAAAAACTGGAAACCAAGATCGTTGGAGAATCGCTATTTAATGACGGGGTAGGGGTCGTGATTTTTCTGACTATTTTTACCATTGCCAGTGGTGGAATAGAAGGTGACCACGGAGGCAGCAATTTAAGCAGTATTATTACTTTATTTGGAAAAGAAGTGTTTGGTGGTATTGCTTTTGGTGGCGTTATTGGTTGGATTACTTTCAAATTGTTGAAAACGATTAACGATTATGAAATAGAAGTGATGATCACATTGGCTTGTGTGATGGGTGGATACGTGCTCGCGCACTACCTTCATTTGTCCGCACCATTGGCGATTGTAGTAGCGGGTCTAATAGTTGGAAATGATACAGTCAGAGACAGTGCGATGTCTAATATTACTGAGCAGTTTGTCGATAAATTTTGGGAACTGGTGGATATTTTATTAAATGCATTACTCTTTGTTTTGATTGGTTTAGAACTTTTGATACTCACCTTTGAGATGAGCTTTCTGATTGCGGGTGGTATTTCGATTTTTCTCGTATTGATAGCCCGGTACCTTTCCCTTATCATACCCGTACAGATATTTTCAAAGCGCCTCGAATTCCTTCCACATACTTCTATCATCATGACGTGGGGTGGATTGCGAGGTGGAATATCCATTGCTTTAGCATTGAGCTTAACCGACGAAATGAATCGGGATTTAATTCTAACGGTAACTTACGTAGTGGTCGTTTTTTCAATTATCGTACAAGGATTGTCCATCGGAAATTTAGCAACCCGATTATTGGGAAAGGAAAATATGATCGTAAATAAAGATGAACATTAGAAACGAAACGCATCCCGTAAGTCGTTAAAAATTTAGGAGATGGTTTTGCTCTTCTTCGTTTTCAAAACACCAAAGCCTGTAAATATATCAATGAATAGAAATGAAAGAAATGTCGCTATTTAACGTATTAAGTAGTTCCCCGTATTTACTATGAGGTTTTTTCACTAATATTATGCATGTTTTGTCAACATCCCTTAGAATTTACCCTTATCGGAATTCTATGGGGAACACCAATTTTCTTTCATTTCATTTCAACTTAATATTATATGTTATTAAGAAATACATTTACACTGATTTTTTTATTTGCTTTTTCCAATTGCTGCCTGACGCAAATAGTTCCCATTGATAATTATTCTCTTAATAGTCTTGGTCAGCCTCAACTGGAAATTACTGCTCAGGCTGATAAATATTATACCCTGACGGTACAACATGAACCCGATAATACTTATGAATCCATCACTTCAATTACCATGGGAGTGGATGGTAGCCTGGTGATCACCGAACCTGGTGCGGCATATCAGCTACAAAATTATAGCGTTTTTGAACATTCCATAGCTAACCCGGATGATGTAGATGGAGATGGTATTGATGACATTACAGAGTTCAATGATATGCCTACCAATGCTCCCTTAAACTTTGCCGAGTCGATTAGCTTTTTTGATGGAACCACTTCTATTCCTGATGCGGAAACGTTTGCGAGTATGTCCGTGGTAGCCAATGTTCCCTGGGCTCCTTTTCTTAATGGTCAACAATTTGTGAAATTTGGAATACTTGATCGAGATACGGACGAACCTAAAATATATTTTATTAATAGTAACACCCATTTTATTCATGCTAATTTCTTTGATGCAATCGGGGCTAACATTATTGGCGATGATGGATCTGGAGAAGTCGTTTTTAATCCTAATGATATATTGCCAAATGGAGCTATCGGTAGTTATTCCTTCAATTTTTCATTTGGAGATGCTTTAAACTTTGAATCTACGCAAAGAACATTTGAATTGTTAATGGCTAATATGCCTTTCTTAAACAATAACTTCCAGCATTTTATTGGTGATGGAGGAGAAGCGCTTTATAACACACAATACAAGGAGGATTATGCTGGATCAAGAATAAATGTGGTATTGGAATCCGAGGTATTTGGCGACGTAGATTTTTTACCATTTAATCAAGCGGAGGGATACGGTTTTTTTAGAGAGATGGCACTGGACGAAAATCCGGGTTCCAGAGACATTGTGTTATACGATGCATTGCCCAACTCACTTCCCAGAGTAGGAGGGATTATTACTTCTGTTATCCAAACACCTTTATCACACGTTAATTTGAGAGCCATTCAGGACAATGTTCCAAATGCTTACATCAGAGATCCGTTGTTGATAGATTCAATTGCCAATTTAATTGGAAATTATATTTACTACAAGGTAGAAGCCGACCAATATCATATCAGAGAAGCTACCCTCGACGAAGTGAACGCCTGGTACGAAAACCTCAGGCCAACCGAAGATCAAATTCCTGATCGTGATCTTGGCCAAACCAGTATCTTGCCCCTTGATTCTATTAGTTTTGACATGTCCACGGCCTTTGGCGCCAAGTGTTCGAACGTAGCCACTATGCGTGGCTTTGGTTTTCCAGAAGGAACTATTCCGGATGGGTTTGGTATTCCATTTTATTATTATGATGAATTTATGAAGTTTAATAACTTTTATGAGGATGTAGAAGATATGATTTCGGATGATGAGTTTATCAATGATCTGGAAACCCGGATTGACAGGTTAAAGAATTTTAGAGATGAAATCAAAAACGCTCCTATGCCACAATGGATGCTGGATGATTTACAGGCAATGCACGATGGCTTTCCCGAAGGAACCAACGTTCGTTGTAGATCAAGTACGAACAATGAGGATCTACCTGGATTCAGTGGTGCTGGGTTATACACGTCTAAAACACAGCGCCTGGACGAAGGGCATATTCAAAAATCGATCAAACAGGTTTACGCCAGTATGTGGAATTTCAGAGCTTTTGATGAACGAGATTTCTACCGTGTCGATCACTATATCGCAGCGATGGGCATTCTTTGTCATACTAATTTTGACGACGAAAAATCTAATGGAGTAGGCGTAAGTATTGATCCTGTTTTTAACACGGAAAATACATTTTACTTGAATACACAGGTCGGTGAATTTTTAATTACTAATCCGGACGCCAGTTCTATTCCGGAGGAAATTTTATTAAATACGGACTCCTCCGAAGGATACGTGTTACTTAGAGAGTCTAATCTGGTCCCGATCGGGCAGCTGGTGATGGGAGAAGAATATCTCGATTTAATGCGGGAATATTTACAGGTTATTCATGATGAGTTTGCGATCCTTTATAATGTGGTCGGTGCCGAGGGGTTTGGTATGGATATCGAATACAAAGTGACGGCTGAAGATCAATTAATTATCAAACAAGCCAGACCTTGGGTTTCTTTTTGGGCAGATATCAAAGCAACCAATGACTTAAGTATACTGGAGATTATCGAACCGCAAAGTTCTGCTTCTTTAGGTGCGGCTGAATTGGTATCGGTTAATATTGGTAATCGTGGTTTAAAAGAAATGAGTGATTTTGAAATTTCGTTGTTAGTAGATGGAGTAGTGGTGGAGACTTTACCGGTTAGTGATGTGTTAACGCCACAAACAGAGGGTACCTACCAGTTTACCATTCCTCAGGATTTTTCTACTATTGGTGACTATAATATCGAAGCGATTGTATCTCATCCAGAGGATGGTTATCGGGGAAATGATACGATTAGTAGGGTATTAAATAAATTACACATTCTAGAAGGAGGAATTTTCATAAGCGAGGGAACTGTAAAATGTGGGAACGAGTTGGAATTAAGTGCTATAATTACCAATTACGGCGAAACTACTTTTATTGATACTGAAATAGAAGTAGTCGTGAATGGGATAATTGTGGACACTATTTCGTACGAATTTAATATTCCATACTTGGCAGAGGTAGAGATAAACGTCTTCGTTACTGAAAATCTTCAACCCTCGGATAACGAAATCATCCTGAACCTGTTGAGCGTAAATGGACAGTCAGATGCTGTTGGGGATAACAATACCACCGTCTTTAATACGGATTTAGATTCTGAGTTTTATAATATAACCCTGGTGATAAATGCTGATTTTTTTCCAGAGGAAATTTTATGGACACTAGATGATGCCTTTACCAACGACCCGATTAGTGCAGGATCTTTGGAGGAAGGTCAGGAAATACTAATTGAAGAAATTTGTGTCGATTATAATAGTTGTTTGACCTTAACGGTTTATGATACGTATGGTGATGGAATTTGTTGTGAAGCAGGTTTTGGAAACTTTTTTGTACTAAGTTCCACCGGCGATACACTGGCGACCAACAATGGTGATTTCAGTGATCAAGCAGTAGAAGTTTTTTGCCCTAATGGACTCGGCTGCACTTTTGCTGCTACCGTTGAAACCTTCCCCACTTCGAGCATGAATGTAGATGATGGATCAATCACTATTAATCCAGATGATGGAATAGGGCCGTTTCAGTACAGCATAGATGGCGGCGCGAGCTTTTCAAGTAACAATAAATTTACAAATCTGTTTACGGGCGTTTATGGGGTGGTTGTAATGGATGCCACGGGAAATTGTTCTTACGAAGAAATCGTAACGGTAGAAGTTGATATTGCGAGTGATGTAGAAAATCTTGGTAATGGTAATCTCAAGGTATATCCAAATCCGACAAAAGATAATTTAGTTATTGAACTGGAAGCATCCCTGGAAATTTCTGGTGTTCTAAATATTGAAATTTATGACTACCTGGGAAGGTTAATGCAAAGGACCGCTATTGGCGGTAGCACACCGAGAACGGTGATTTCTTTAGAAAACTATACCGCTGGTTGTTATTTTGCAAAGTGTTATAATGAGCGCTTTGAGCAATACTTTAAAGTAATTAAGGTAGAGTAGTGTTTGTTTGGGCTTTTATTTTTAAAAAAGATTACCTGGTAGTTTCTAAAGGCGAAATAAAAAGTAATTTCTTTGTGAATAATTGTTACCTTACGGAAAAAATTTAAACTATGAGCGTACTTACTAAACAATATATTGATAAAATTTCCTACGAGATAATCGGATCCGCTATTGAAGTTCATAGAGAAATGGGACCGGGTTTAATTGAAAGTGTCTATGAGGCTTGTATGATTAAAGAGTTAGAAAGTCGGGGATTACTGGTAGAAAGTCAGCAGGTGGTTCCTGTAGTTTATAAAGGAGAAAAGCTAACTGCTCTTTTGAGATATGATTTGCTGGTTGAAAATTGTATCGTAGTGGAGTTGAAAGCAGTACGTGAATTGCACCCGATTTTTGAGGCAAAATGTATGTCTTATGCGAGACTGCTGGAGATTCCTAAAGCTATTTTAATAAATTTTACTTGTACCAATATTTTTAAGGAAGGCCAAAAAACATTCGTAAACAAATATTATCGAGCATTGCCTGATAAGTGAACTCTTTCACGAAAAAGAATAAACGCATAAACACATAAACACATAAAAGAATAAACACATAGGCACATAGGGCACATAGAAAAATCTCTATTAATTTAATGCACTGATTAGTATCACGAAAGAAGTGCTATGTGTTCTATGTCCCTATGTGTTTAAAAATCTCTTTCACGAAAAGAAATAAACACATAGGCACATAGAAAAATCTCTATTAATTTAATGCGCTGATTAGTATCACGAAAGAAGTGCTATGTGTTCTATGTCCCTATGTGTTTAAAAAAAATTGCACAAAAAAAAAGTCCCGAACAACCGTCCGCGACTTTTCTTATTTCCATATAAAAACTGGAAAACCAGTACTGTAATTATTTAATATCCAGTAACTCTACCTCAAAGATCAACGTAGAGAAAGGTCCGATCTTCGGTCCTGCACCACGGTCACCATAAGCCAGATCATAAGGTAAAAATAATTTCCATTTAGAACCCTGTGGCATCAATTGTAACGCTTCCGTCCATCCTGCGATTACCTGAGTAACCCCAAATGTAGCAGGCTGCCCACGTTCAACCGAAGAGTCAAACACCGTACCGTCGATCAACATACCATGGTAGTGCACAGTTACTTGAGATGCTGTAGTAGGCTTTGGGCCCGTACCTTCCTTCAGGATTTCGTATTGCAATCCGCTTTCAGTCGTCTTCACTTCCGGACGTTTTTTGTTAGCCTCCAAAAATGCTTTTCCAGCAGCCACTGCTTCCGTATGTTGGCCAGCCTTTTGTGCCTGCAGATGATCGCGAAAAATATTCTCAGCATCCTCCTTGCTGATCGCTAATTTTTGATCTTTTAATACATCGTTGATCCCTTTGGCAAGGTCTTCTGGTGTGAGATCAGTTAAGTTTTGAGATTTTAATCCCTGGGCCATCATCACCCCAACACTGTAACTTAGTGAGTCCATTTTTGTTTGTGCATTTAGCTGGTAACAGATGCTACCAATTAGTAAAAATAAAATTAATTTTTTCATCAGTAATATAATTTAGATATAACTTCGTTAAATAAAACGGTTTTTAAATGACCTGGTTTTAATTAGGACAGTCTTTTTTCAACGATTAAGTTGGTTATTCCATTGTGTAAATTGGTCATTTTTGGAAAACCCTAACTTTTCATTTCTGCGTAATATTCAAAGAAATAAGGGATCGTTTCAATTCCCCGATAAAAGTTAAAGAGACCAAAATGTTCATTTGGACTGTGAATATCGTCACTGTCTAATCCAAATCCCATCAAAATCGAATCTACCTTCAGTACTTTCTTGAATAAGGCGACAATCGGAATACTTCCACCACCTCTCTGGGGAATTGGCATTTTTCCAAAAGTCTTTTTCATCGCTTTTTCCGCAGCTCGGTACTCATCGCTATCGGTAGAAACCACCACCGGATCACCACCGTGATGAGGGGTTACTTTTACTTTGACAGAATCCGGGGCTATCTTTTTAAAGTGATCAGAAAATAATTTTGTGATCGCTTCCGGGGTCTGGTTTGGCACCAATCGCATGGAGATTTTTGCGTAGGCTTTAGAAGGCAAAACTGTCTTGGCTCCTTCTCCAGTATAACCACCCCAAATACCGTTTACATCAAGTGTCGGCCGAATAGATGTTCGTTCCAAAGTCGTATATCCTTTCTCCCCGTGCGTATCCTTAATCTTTAATTCCTTCTTGTAACCAGTCTCACTAAAAGGTGCTTCGTTCATCAATTTTCGTTCTTTGCGCGAGACTACTTCGACATCTTTATAAAATCCGGGAATAGTAATTTTATTGTTTTTGTTCTGCATGGATGCGATCATCTGGGACAGAATATTAATTGGATTGGCTACGGCACCACCATAAACGCCAGAGTGTAGATCGCGATTCGGACCCGTCACCTCTACTTCCAAATAACTTAGTCCTCGCAGACCTACGGTAATCGAAGGGGTCTTATTATTGATAATCGAAGTATCCGAAACGAGGACCATATCGCAGTCGAGCATCTTTTTATTTTTCTTACAAAAAGTCTCCAGATTACTGGAGCCTACCTCTTCTTCCCCTTCGATCATAAACTTAACATTACAGGGCAAAGCATCGTGCGCCAACATAGCTTCAAAGGCTTTCAAGTGCATATATACCTGACCTTTGTCATCGCAAGCTCCGCGGGCAAAAATAGCGCCTTTGGGATGATTCTTGGTTTTTTTGATGACGGGCTCAAATGGCGGCGAATCCCAAAGTTCTATCGGGTCGGGTGGTTGTACATCGTAGTGTCCGTACACCAGCACCGTTGGTTTGGATTTATCAACCATCTTTTCTCCGTAAACGATCGGATGACCCGCCGTAGGGTGAATTTTTACTTTTTTGGCACCCGCAGCTTTCAACTTATCCGCAACAAATTTAGCGGTCTTTTTTACATCGCCAGCGTACGCCGGATCGGCACTCACCGAAGGAATGCGAAGGAAATCCAGTAATTCGTTCAGATAGCGATCCTGATTTTCTTTGTGGTATTTTTTTAATTGATCCATGGTTGGTTAAATTTTTTTTGCAAATATAAGGAAAGTACGTGTACCTGGGGTTATTGAATGGAGAACTATTCAGATTGGGTTCTTGACGGATACAATACTTTTACCCTTTCGGAACAAATAATATGCTTAATCGTATGCTCTTAGAGTTTATTACTTTAAGAAGTTGTTTAAAAACGCCAAAATTGCCTACGAACTGATTAAATTATCCATTCACTAATTAATTCAAAAAAATATGAAAAGAGTTTACACAACACTCACACTTTGCTTACTTCTCAATCTCGTATTCGCGCAAAATGAGCGGTATGATTTTGAGTTTTCTAACGAAACTTATGTACCACTGAACAATGCAGAATCCCTGGATTTTGCTGCCGATGATGACTGGGCAGATTTCGAACAGTTATTAGAGTTAGAAATTGCACTAGGGTTTTCTGTTCCAATTTTAGGACATCCAGCCGTAGAACTTTTTAACTTTTTCACACCCGAACTTTTGGTTTCTAGTTTTGACGAAGATGCGGAAGATCCTATTGTTCCTTTTATTCTTCCAACCACTACTCAGTTACAAAATCGGGGAGTCATTTCGGGGAATGATCCGAGTGAAATTCTTTATCAAACTTCTGGAAATCCTGGTGCCCAAATATTTAAAATGGAATACCATGATGTGGGTTTTGCTAACGAATCTTTTCAGGACACGCCAAGTCAGGATATGTTTACCAATATTCAAGTTTGGATATATGAAGGCAGTGGCTGTATTGAATTTCGTTACGGAGAGACAAGCATTACCGACGAAGATTTGGTCTTTGATGGAGAGGGAGGATCTTCAGCGGGTCTATCTCGTGGCTTATCTTCGCAGTTTGACTCCGATACGATCCTTTACGCTATTGTCACAACTGGTGATGCGCAAAATCCAACTGTTCTGGAAGCAGAAAATTCAGATCAGGAAGGGAATCTTGCCACGGGATATCCGGCTTCAGGAATTGTTTATACTTTTTGCCCTGAAATCGATGTAAACACCACAGGTCTGGATACGGATTTAGATTGGGAAGTTTTTCCTAATCCAACCGTTGATTTCTTAGCTATAAAATTAAACGAAATGATTGCTACTGACTATCGTCTCATCGCGATGAATGGTCAAACAATTCAGGAAGGAGTGCTCGAGGCAGTAAACCAAAAAATAGACGTTCGCAATCTATCCAAAGGAATTTATATGTTAACGGTACAAACTGATAATGGCATCGCAACCAAACGCTTTTGGAAGAAATAGGTTTTTGGTGTTGAAATGTTGAATTGTTGAGTTGCTTTTTTGCGCCCTACAATTCAACATTTTTTCTTTTTTTATAAAATAGTTCTCTTCGGTTTAGATATAAGGAATGTTTACAAAATAAATGACAATTCTATACTACCTCTTTTTCCGCCACTCTGCGTCCATATTATGAATTATTTAGTGCTTGGGGCACTAGCGCTCAACATCCTCAAAACACCGTTCCCAAAAAATCTACCACGCCTCCCGTCCATTTTTTTTCTCCCAGTGATTTGACCAATAAGGCCTCCGCCAAATGATGATGCTTTACCCCAAGTGTTTGGTGATCGCTGATAAACAACCATCTGCAGGAGTTGCTATGTAGTTGGTAACCATTTTTTAAATAAAGATCTGCTGCTCCTGCGGTGAGCATAATAAAATCTATATTATTTTGATGGCCGAGTTGTTCCAGCTCCAGGAGTAGGGTAGCCGCGACCTGTTTTTGTCGAAAGGCGGGAGCTACGCAAATGTCTACTACACCAAAAATAACAAAAGGCTGGTGATCAACTGCAATCATCCGATGTTCGACTGCAAGATGACCAATTAGGTCTGCTGCCTCGTAAGCTAAAAAACGAAAATTGGGTAGTTGTTTATGATAGGTACGGCCATTTGGATATCCTGAAAAACAGGTAGCCAGTAGTTGGTGAATGTCTTGCGCTTGTTCATTTGTAATGCTAAATTCTTCAATTCTTTGGATGTCCATTTTTATTTAAAATGTTGACTAAGGAGTTTTGTTAAGTTGGATTCTGTCAGTCTATAGCTGAGCTCGCCCTGCGAGGCAAAACTAATCGCACCTGTTTCTTCTGAAACGATAAAAACCACTACGCTGGAAACTTCCGTGACACCGATAGCTGACCGGTGTCGCAATCCCAGTTTTCCGGGTATATCTGCGTTATTTGAAACAGGCAATACACAGCTAGCTGCATAAATTTTATCCTGATTTAAAATCATGGCACCATCGTGTAATGGACTATCTTTACTAAAAATACTTTCAATTAATGGCTGACTGATCTGCGCATTAATTTTAGTACCACTATCATTAAAGGTTTGGAGATTGAATGTATCGGCTATCACAATTAGTGCTCCCGTTTTTCGTCTACTCATTCTAAGTATAGCATTTTTAACAGCCTGTCGTTCGGGAGCGTGATCCGTTTGATTTTCACCAAAATTCCGGTCCAGAAAACGACTGACAATATTCGATCGCTTACGAAGCGTACTATTACCCAAAAGCAGGAGAAAACGCCTAACCTCAGGCTGAAATACAATGAGCAACATAATAACGCCAACGCTAAAAACCTGACCCAGGATCATCGACAACAACTCCATTTCCAGAAATTGTACAAGAAAAGAAACCAGAAATATAAATAATACCCCAACAAAAATATTGAAGGCAATACTTCCTCTTAGAATGGTAAATAACTGGTAAAATAAATATCCTACAATGAGAATGTCCAGAATATCCCATACTCGAATACTTAAAAATCCAACATCGAATAGCCCTGGCAGAAAGATCATCCCTTTTTTATGTAAATTTGTTGCAATTTAAAAAACGATTTCAAATGCAAGTTAGAAAATTTTTACCGTTTATAGGGACTTTAGTCCTCTTATGCGCCGCCTTTGGGGTGCAAGCCCAGGTCCTTACTACTAATGAGGATGGAGAAAAAATTGTCGTCTATGTTGATGGTTCATGGGCCTATTTTGATGGTTTGGACTCTGAAGAACAAAAAGCCGTCAGCGAGTCTGCCAAAAAGGTCAGAAAGAAGAAATCCAAAAAGAGAAAAAATAAAAAGGATAAGAAAAATAAGAAGAATAAGAAAAATAAAAAGGTTAGTAAACAAAAAGATCGTTCTAAAAAGAAAAAGAGGCAATTTTCTGACGCGGAAGAAATGGCCGCCCGGCAGGAAGCAATTCAGCGGGCAGATTGGGCCGCAATGGAGGAGATGCGAACAAAAAAATTAAAAGTCCAGGCGGGACAGTCGCTAAGCGTTATGCGACAAGAACTTTCCGCTGCTTATTCTAACACGGATATTTCCGTTGCTAAACTTGATGAGATGGATAAAAAATATAAAAATCAACAGGTTGTATTAAATAACGCTGCGGCCACCCATCGGGAGGCTGAGAATTTTTTAAATAAAATGGAGGGGATGATTGATATGAAAAAGTCCAAACGGGATAAATTGCTCGCTGACCTTAATCAAACACAAGAAACGGAAGTTAACGACTGGACGGATGATCTTACCGAACCGGGTACCAACCTTTCTGCCAGAAAGAAAAAACGATCGAAAAAAGACCGAAAAAAGGGGAAGGCGGTGTTGACGGCTAATGAAGATTTAATTGCGTACCCTCCAGCGCCACCTTGTGAATTGGCCTATGATGGTGTAGATGAGTTTACCAATAAACGTCGTTGGGAAATGCCAAAACAGACATTTTTTACGCATACTTCTGATCGCTTAAAACCTTTTTTTAAGGAAAAAAACCATATTACCGTAGAAGGTTATCTCTCTGGTGCCAGCGGAAACGGCGGAACTTATTACCTCAATCTTAATATTATTATTTTGTCTGAAATGGCCCAGCGAGAATTTGGGGTTTTAGAGAAAGCGAGTATTCTTACGCTAAAATTGATAAATGGTAGTAACGTAAAGTTATTTAATACTAAAACATCTACTGGAACCTTGGATAAGGTTGAAAAGGTAGTGGAATATCGTGCACAATATATGATTAATTCCGATAACTTGAAGTCGCTCCGCAAAAGTGAAGTGGACAAAGCCCGGGTTGTTTGGGGAACAGGATATGAAGATTATGAAGTATACAACCTTGACTTTTTTATTGATCAAATAAATTGTCTGGAAAATAATAAATAAAACATGTTAGGACTTAAATTACCAACAGATCCGCGGTGGGTCAATCTGGCAGAAATGGATCTGGGAGAGATATTGACTGATCACGCTTACTGCGAACAAAAAGCAGCGACTTCTTGTATCAGTTTAATTCAGCAGTATCCAGAGAAAATTGATATGGTTCGTGAAATTGCTCCGATCGTGACCGAAGAGTGGGGGCACTTTCGTTTGGTACTTGCCGAAATAGACAAGCGTAAGTTGACCCTGGGAAAACAGCGAAAAGATGAATACGTCAACGCGCTCCGTAAATTTCAAAAGAAAGATGGTGCCTGGGAAGACCGACTGGTAGAAAAATTATTGGTCTTCGCACTCATCGAAGCACGAAGTTGTGAACGTTTCCGTTTGCTCTCTCTTCACATTGCGGATGAGGATTTAAAAGAATTTTATCATAAGTTCATGATCTCCGAGGCGGGACATTACCGAATGTTTATTGACTTGGCTAAACGTTATGGAGGGGAGGATCGGGTAAAGAAACGTTGGCAGGAATATTTAGAAAAAGAGGCCGAGATTCTAAATGAGATGACCTTGCGAGGAGACCGGATGCACTAGTGGTTCGGGTACTAAATTAGTATGTATTTCAAATTGTTAATTTTTTCCAAGAGAATAAGAACAGCTGATTAGTGATTAGTTAATCGGTCCTTCCAAC
>ENA-ORXR01003783-ORXR01003783.1-marine-metagenome-genome-assembly--contig:-NODE-3783-length-13287-cov-3.225814_pt1 | contig 13287 bp, 22 predicted proteins | sample MGYA00237866_ERZ511479 | MGnify/ENA metagenome assembly ERZ511479 | reverse complement strand
GGCAAGTAAAATGCTTAGTTACGAATTGGTTAAGTGGTGTGCGAGACGTGTTTGTTGAGCGTTAGGACTCAAGGAAGGAAATAAAAAAAGGAGCAACCACCGAAATGGCTACCCCTCACACTATGAAACACTATATTTTAAATAACAATTATTTTCACTATTTGTTCCAACGGAACTATTTGGTATCAAAACTAATTAATTATTTTAAACCAAACAAATATTCTTAATAAGATTATGTGTTTCTAGCTTTAAATACAACGAGTTGTGCTTAAAGCCGACATCCTATTTTGTTTATTATTTGTAATCAGTGCGGATTATAGAAAGGTTTTTACATTATACCAGCCCTTTTCGATAGTAGCTCCGTTCTTCTCATAAAAAGCAATTGCAGGTTCATTCCAGTCAAGTACCTGCCATTTTATGAGCCTCGCCTTCTTCTCAATGGCTTCCGCCTTATAAGCATCAAACAACAGTTGGCCAATTCCACGCCTCCTATACGACTGAGCTACCACAAAATCTTCCAAATAGAGCATTTTTCCCTTCCAGGTGGAATAAGTCATATAATAAATAGCAATCCCAACGATTTGATTGCCCTCTTCAGCTACCAACACTTCGTATATTTTATCCGCAAAATCTTGGTAATAATCCTCAAGGCTGGCTGTGACAGCATCTGGCTCTTTTTCATGAATCGCCAATTCCTTCACTAACTGATATACCGATGGAATGTCTTCTTGTTTCGCTTTTCTTACTTTTATTTTCATAAATACTTGTATTTTTAAGCTATGTTTGCCCCTGCTTTTAGGCGTAAATAACGTGTTTTTTCCTTCTCTTTCAAAAAATGCCCTCCAAACCTTAATTAATTTGATTTTGCCTTTTGTTTTAAGGCAAATAAGGCGTATCTTTGCAAACGCTTTCAGAGCCTGTTAGGTGTTTAGGCACTATTAGATATCTAATTTACTCTTATTCAGCGATTTAAACACCGAGTGTTTTACTTGGTTTTGTAAATGTAAAATTGATCTCGGTTAAATAAAAATATATCATCGTATGCCGACTATTAATCAACTTGTTCGAAAAGGCAGAAAAAAGATCGTAGTTGCGAGTAAAACTCGTGCCTTGAATGCCAGCCCTCAAAAAAGGGGTGTATGCACTCGTGTTTATACTACGACTCCTAAAAAACCGAACTCTGCTCTACGTAAAGTAGCCAAAGTTCGTTTGACCAACGGTATAGAGGTCATTGCCTACATCCCTGGTGAAGGACACAATCTTCAGGAGCACTCAATTGTTTTGCTTCGTGGAGGAAGAGTAAAAGATTTACCGGGTGTTCGATACACCATCGTAAGAGGAGCACTGGATACAGCTGGTGTAACCGACCGATTACAAAGTCGTTCAAAGTATGGTACTAAGAGACCTAAAAAATAATCATAACTGATTCATTAAGAAATAAGCAACTAAGCTAATTCGATATGCGTAAAAGAAAACCTAAAGTACGGACAATTAAACCAGATCCACGTTACGGCGACACGCTTGTAACTCAGTTCGTTAACAATTTGATGCTCAAGGGCAAAAAGGATATTGCATTCCGATTGTTCTATGACGCAATGGACATTGTAAAAGAACGAACTAACGAGAATGAGCACGAATTGTGGAAAAAAGGATTGAACAATGTAATTCCTCAAGTAGAAGTAAGATCGAAGAGAATTGGTGGTGCTACTTTTCAAATCCCGACGGAGATTCGTGCAAAACGAAAAATTTCAATCGGTATGAAATGGATGATTCGTTTTTCAAGAGCTCGTAACGGAAAAGGCTTTGCCGAAAAATTAGCGGCGGAAGTAATGGCTGCAGCTAAGAATGAAGGCGCTGCTGTTAAGCGAAAAGAAGATACACACAAGATGGCCGAGTCAAACCGTGCCTTCGCCCACTTTAGAGTTTAATTTTATCTTCTTTGAGAAAACCCGGAGGTGCGCATTTAATGGTCAGTCATTGAAATGAAATTATAAGCGACCAAAAGAAGTGTTGGTTTTATTTTAAAACTGACTTTCAAAAACGGATGTTATCGAAGAATAATTATTTAGTCGTTTGGTATTTTTTTTACACTTATTTAATCAGTTTAGCAACAAATTTAAGTCATGGCAAAAGATTTAAAATTTACAAGAAACATTGGGATCGCGGCTCACATTGATGCGGGTAAAACCACAACAACGGAGCGTGTCCTATACTATACGGGTATTAGCCACAAGATTGGTGAAGTACACGATGGTGCAGCTACCATGGATTGGATGGAGCAAGAGCAGGAACGTGGTATCACGATTACTTCTGCTGCAACTAAGACAGAATGGAGTTGGTTAGATCAAAAATTTTCAGTCAATATTATTGACACTCCTGGTCACGTTGATTTTACCGTTGAGGTAGAACGATCTTTACGTGTTTTGGATGGTACTGTCGCATTGTTTTGCGCTGTATCTGGGGTAGAGCCTCAATCTGAAACCGTTTGGCGTCAAGCCGATCGTTACAAAGTTCCTCGTATCGGATTCGTCAACAAAATGGACCGTACCGGAGCAGATTTCTTACACGTAGTTAATGACGTTAAGGAAAAGCTCGGTGCCAAAGCAGTACCTCTTCAAATTCCTATCGGAGCTGAAGAAAATTTCAAAGGTGTCGTTGACCTTTTGACTGGTAAAGCAATGGTATGGGATGATGACACTCAGGGAATGACGTTCAAAGAAATTGAAGTTCCTGCTGACTTAGTTGATACTGTAGCTCAATACAGAGGAGAATTAATGGAAGCACTGGCTGAGTATGATGATTCTCTTTTGGAGAAATACTTTGAAGATCCGGATAGCATTACTGTTGAAGAAATGCGTGTTGCCATTCGTGCAGCCGTTATCGATATGTCGATCGTACCAATGATGTGCGGTTCTGCATTCAAAAATAAAGGTGTTCAAGCTTTATTGGATGCTGTTTGTGCTTTCTTACCATCTCCAATGGATATAGATGCAATCGAAGGAATCAACCCTAAGACGGATGAGCCTGAACTTAGAAAGCCTAGCGTTGATGAACCATTTGCGGCACTTGCATTCAAAATTGCAACGGATCCTTTCGTGGGTCGTTTAGCATTCTTCCGTGTTTATTCAGGTGCATTAGACTCAGGGTCTTATGTGATGAACACACGGTCTGGTAACAAAGAGCGTATCTCTAGAATTTACCAAATGCACGCCAACAAGCAGAATCCTATTACCAGAGTTGAGGCAGGTGATATTGCAGCAGGCGTTGGATTTAAAGATATCAGAACAGGTGATACTTTGTGTGACCTTGATAAGCAAATAATACTGGAAAGTATGACTTTCCCTGACCCGGTTATCGGTGTTGCCGTTGAGCCTAAAACTCAATCTGACGTTGATAAGTTAGGTATGGCTTTAGCCAAATTGGCGGAGGAAGATCCTACATTCCGAGTTCGTTATGATGAAGATACTAACCAAACCGTTATTAGCGGTATGGGTGAACTTCATCTTGAAATTATTGTAGACCGTTTGAAGCGTGAGTTTGGTGTAGAATGTAACCAGGGAGCTCCTCAGGTGAACTACAAAGAGGCATTGACTGCTACCGTGGATCACCGTGAGCGTTTGAAAAAACAATCTGGTGGATCTGGTTTATTCGCAGATATGTCATTTGAATTAGGTCCTGCTGACGAAGAGTTCTTGGAAAGCGAAGATTTCGTAAATGGAAAAACAAGACTTCAGTTTGACAACAAGATTACTGGTGGTTCTATTCCTAAAGAATTCTTCCCATCTATCATCAAAGGTTTTAACGCTATGATGGATAATGGAGTACTCGCTGGATATACAATTGACAGTATGAAGGTGAAAGTTTATGACGGTAGCACACACGCAGTGGATTCTAAACCTATCGCTTTTGAACTTTGTGCAAAAGAAGGTTTTAAAGCTGCTGCAAACAAAGCTAAGCCTGCATTACTTGAGCCTATCATGAAGTTGGAAGTAGTTACTCCTGACGAATATGTAGGTAACGTAATCGGTGACCTCAACAAACGTCGGGGAATGCCTACAGGACAAGATAGCCGAGCTGGTGGTGCCATTGCTGTTCAAGCAACTGTACCGCTTTCAGAAATGTTTGGTTACGTAACTTCTTTACGTACTATTACTTCTGGTCGAGCTAGTTCTACAATGGAATTTTCACATTATGCAGTAGCACCTAAGGGAATCGCTGATGACATAATTGATAAGGCCAAAGGCACTGTAAAAGCGTAAATTAAAAGAATAATTAAAGGTGGCGGCGTAATGTCGCCACCATATTTTATAAACAAAAAAAGGCATGAATCAAAAAATAAGAATCAAGCTTCGGTCTTACGATCACAACTTAGTTGACAAGTCAACTGAGAAGATTGTAAGAACTGTCAAGAACAGCGGTGCTGTTGTGACGGGACCGATTCCGCTGCCCACTCAAAAGAAGATTTTCACAGTCTTGCGTTCTCCGCACGTCAATAAAAAATCTCGGGAGCAGTTTCAGTTGCGTACACACAAACGATTGATCGAAATCTATACGCCAACTCAAAAGACAGTGGATGCATTGTCTAAATTGGAACTGCCAAGTGGTGTAGACATCCAGGTCAAGCTCACTTAAGAGAGATTTTCTTCCTTAAGATCGAAATATATATAGAGCACAGATAAAATTTCAAAAGTAAAAGCGTACTTTTGCAGGCTTTTACTTTGGAACTGTACTCATTATCAAAATATAATGTAATCGTATGAGTACTCTAACACTTAGAGTTCTGAATTCTTTTATGTTCTAAAAATTGAATTATCGTGAATGGTTTAATCGGTAAAAAAATTGGTATGACCAGCATTTTCGATGAAGCTGGTAACAACATAGCATGTACGCTTATTGAAGCAGGACCATGTGTTATCACACAAGTCAAAACTGCTGATGATGAAGACGGATACGACGCTATCCAAATAGGATACGGCGAGGCTAAGGAAAAGAATACCTCAAGAGCATTGCTCAATCACTTTGCAAAAGCCAAAACATCACCTAAACGAAAAGTAGCTGAGTTTCGCAATTTTGATTTCGATCAATTAATTGCTCCCGCTACAGAAGAAGGTGCTGAAGCTGCTAAGATTGCCGAAAAAGCAGTCGGTAGTACGCTGGCAGTTGATGAAGTTTTTAGAGAAGGTGATGTAGTAGCTGTTGTAGGTACTTCTAAAGGAAAAGGCTTTCAGGGGGTTGTCAAGCGTTACAACTTTAAAGGTGTAAACGATGCAACTCACGGTCAACATAATAGACAACGTGCTCCTGGATCTATTGGTGCAGCTTCTTACCCAGCGAAAGTATTCAAAGGGATGAGAATGGGTGGCCGAACTGGTGGCGACCGCATCAAGATGCTAGGTCTGGAAGTAGTCAAAATTTTTGCAGACAAAAATCTTATCCTGGTGAAAGGGGCTGTCCCTGGTCACAAAGGTGGTTTCGTAATCATTGAAAAGAAATAACAATGAAACTTGATATACTAAATATAGAGGGTAAAAGTACAGGTAAGCAAATGGACTTACCAGACGATATCTTTGGGATCGAACCCAACGAGCATTGCGTTTATCTTGCCGTTAAGCAATACAATGCGCACCAAAGACAAGGTACACACAAGTCTAAGGAAAGAGGCGAAATCACTGGTTCTACCCGTAAAATAAAACGACAAAAAGGTACTGGTACTGCACGTGCCGGTAGTATTAAGAGTGGCCTGTTCAGAGGTGGAGGACGTATGTTTGGACCTCGTCCAAGAAAATATACAGTCAATTTGAATAAGAAAGTGAAACGCCTTGCTCGTAAATCAGCATTCTCAAGCAAAGCCTCTGCAGGTGGTATCATGGTGGTAGAAGATTTTACTTTTGATGCACCAAAAACAGGCGAATTCCACAACGTATTACGTAACCTGGAATTGCAGAATGTAAAAACTGTTTTTGTAACAGGAGATCACGATCCAGTGCTTTATAACTCAAGTAAAAATATTCCAAATACGAATGTTTGTAGAGCACAGGACTTGAATACCTACGAAATAATGCGTGCAAAAAAACTAGTTCTTTCTGCTAGTGCAATTGATAAAATTAAAGAAACCTTTGGTACTAAGTAATTGAGCAAGCCCTTGGGCACTCATAAACAGTTATAAAAATGGCAAAGACAATCTTAATTAAGCCTTTAATTACAGAAAAAGCAGATGGCCTTTCTGACAAGATGGGACACTACAGCTTTATCGTAAACAAGAATGCAAACAAACTGGAGATTAAAAAAGAAATTGAGAAGATGTATAGCGTCAACGTTTCATCAGTCAATACTTTGATCATGCCAGGAAAAGCTAAAAACAGAAACACAAAGTCTGGTTTAGTTAAAGGAAGAATTTCCTCCTTCAAAAAAGCCATTGTGAAATTAGCTGATGGAGAAATAATTGATTTCTTCGGAGATATTTAGTGTAATATTTAACGTACTCATTTTAATTGGAAACATTTCGATTGTTTCTAATTCGAAAATATAAATGGATATAAGATGCCAGTTAAAAAGTTTAATCCAATAACGCCAGGTACGCGACACAGAGTAGCTACCGTGTTCACGGAAGTGACGACCAACAAGCCTGAAAAAAGTTTGATCACTAGTATCAAAAGAAGTGGTGGTCGTAATCACGATGGAAAAATGACCATGCGTAACCGTGGTGGTGGTCACAAGAAACGTTACCGTGTCATCGATTTCAAACGAAACAAAGATGGTATCCCAGGTAAGGTAAAGACAATCGAATATGATCCAAACCGAACTGCCTTTATAGCATTGATTGTTTATAAAGACGGTGAGAAAAGATACATCATTGCTCCTGACGGATTGAAAGTAGGTGCAGAGATCGTTTCAGGAGCTGGATCACCTCCAAACCTAGGTAACTCACTGTTATTGAGTGAAATTCCATTAGGTGCCAGCATCCACGCTATTGAGATGACTCCTGGTAAGGGAGCTGCTCTCGCAAGAAGTGCAGGAACTTACGGACAGTTAATGAGTCGTGAAGGAAAATATGCCATCGTAAAATTGCCATCAGGTGAGGTTCGTAGAATCTTATTGACTTGTAAAGCAACGATCGGTTTGACTTCTAACCCTGATCACGGTCTTCAAGTATTAGGTAAGGCTGGTAGAAAACGTTGGTTAGGTCGTCGACCAAGAGTTAGAGGGGTAGCAATGAATCCAGTTGATCACCCGATGGGTGGTGGTGAAGGTAAATCTTCAGGTGGACACCCACGTTCTCGAACTGGTGTAATGGCGAAAGGTCAGAAGACCAGAAATAATAAGAAGCACTCTACTAAGCTTATTATATCAAAGCGTAAGTCTAAGAATAAGAAATAATTTTCGCTGAGAAGAAAGTATTCTGAATCAGCTTTAGCAAATAGTTAAAATAGTCAAACAATGGCTCGATCAATTAAAAAAGGACCTTATATTTTTCACAAGCTTATAGCGAAGGTGGAAAAGGCAAAAGAGAGTAAGAAGAAGACTGTGATCAAAACCTGGTCGCGATCATCTATGATTATTCCTGACATGGTCAACGAAACAATTGCAGTACACAACGGAAAGACATTTGTTCCTGTTTTCGTAACTGAAAATATGGTAGGACACAAGCTCGGTGAATTTGCACCAACCAGAAGTTTCCGTGGTCACGCAGGTAATAGAAAGTAATTTTTAGGCTATAGCCTAGACACAGATATAATACATCAATCATTGCCCAATCAACTGATTGCTCAATGAAGCCAAAATTTTATAATAAAATGGAAGCAGTAGCTAAACTTAATAATTGTCCAATGTCAGCTCGCAAGATGAGACTTGTCGTTGATCTTATAAGAGGCCGTAATGTTGAAGAAGCACTTAATATTCTTCGATATACTAAAAAGGAAGCATCCGTATGGTTGGAAAAGCTGGTACTGTCAGCAGTAGCTAACTGGGAGCAAAAAAGCAATCTCGCAAGCGCCGATGATTATGACTTATATATCAAGGTTGCTTTTTCCAATGATGGAAGACAATTAAAGCGATTCCGTCCTGCACCACACGGTCGTGCACACCGAATTCGTAAGCGCTCTAATCACGTGACAATTGTTGTCGAGAATAGAATCGCACTGGAGAACGAAGGCGAAGATGCCTACGCAGAGGATGCGGTTGAAGAAAATGTAGAAGATTAATTTAAAAATCATTTAATAGCCAAAAAATGGGTCAAAAGACAAATCCAATTGGTAATCGTTTAGGAATTATTAAAGGCTGGGAATCAAATTGGTTCGGCGGCAAAGACTTCGGTGCTAAAGTAGTTGAAGATGAAAAAATCAGAAACTACTTGAAAGCCAGAATTCGTCGCGGTGGTATTGCTCGAATCGTAATTGAGCGTACACTCAAAAGAATCACAGCTACTATATATACTTCACGACCAGGTATTATTATCGGTAAAGGTGGATCAGAGGTTGACCGAATCCGGGAAGAGCTTAAGAGACTAACCTCTAAGGATGTTCAAATTAACATCTTTGAGATTCGTAAGCCTGAACTGAGCGCAGCCCTGGTCGGTGAATCAGTTGCTAAACAAATTGAAGCACGTATCAACTATCGACGTGCCATCAAAATGTCCATCCAGTCCACTATGCGTACTGGTGCTGAAGGTATCAAGATTCGTATCTCTGGTCGTCTCAACGGTGCGGAAATGGCACGTTCGGAAGAATACAAAGATGGTCGAACTCCTTTACACACTTTCCGTGCAGACATTGATTACGCTTTGACCGAAGCACAAACCGTTTACGGAAAGATCGGTATCAAAGTATGGATTTGCAAAGGCGAAGTACTAGGTAAACGTGATCTTTCTCCTAATGCTGGTGCTGAAAAGCAATCAGGTAATCAGGGACGAAACAAAGGTCGACGAGACGGACGAAGAGATGGAGGCCGACGAGGGGGCAGAAATAACCGCCGCGACTAGTAAAATCGTGAAAAATGCTGTACCTTTGCGACGCTTTTTTATAGAGGTACTGCCAGAAATTGTAATTAATTAGCTTTTTTGCTTTAAATATAAACAGTCATGTTACAGCCAAAAAGAACGAAATATCGCAAGCAACAAAAAGGAAGAGTCAAAGGCTTGGCTCATAGAGGAAGTACTATCTCTTTCGGAACCTTTGGATTGAAGACTTTAGATAAAGCTTTCATTACCAACCGACAGATTGAAGCAGCCCGTATTGCGATGACTAGAAGAATGAAAAGAGAAGGTAACGTTTGGATTAGAATATTTCCAGACAAGCCTATAACTAAGAAGCCACAGGAAGTACGTATGGGTAAGGGTAAAGGGGCTTTGGATCACTATGTAGCTGTAGTCAAACCAGGTCGGATCATGTTTGAAATCGATGGGGTTGATGTGGAAACAGCAAAGGCAGCTTTGAGCCTCGCCGCTCAAAAACTTCCTGTTCAAACCAAAATGGTAGTTCGTAGAGACTACATAGGCTAATTTTATTTATCTGTTAATTTTAAGTGTCCTTATAATGGCAACAAAGAAATATCTCGAACTTCAGGAATTCAACGATGGTGATCTCGCCAGCGAGTTGAAAGAAACTCAGGCTCAATACCAAAAGTTGAAATTTGATCACGCGATCAAAGGTTTAGACAATCCGCTTCTTCTCAAAGATGTCAGAAGAGATATCGCTCGCCTTCAGACTGAAGTACGAAGAAGAGAAGTAGCGAACATGAGCGAAGCTGAGCTTAATAAAAGAACAAAAATCCGTCGTCGTAGACGCAAGTAGTCAATAAAGCGATTATACAATTATGGAAATGGAAAAAAGAGCTTTAAGAAAACAAAGAGTTGGTGTAGTCACTAGCTCAAGTATGGATAAGTCCATTACACTGATCGTAGAACGTAAGCTACGTCACCCGATCTATGGTAAGTTCGTTAAGAAAACGAAAAAATTTATGGCGCACGATGAAAAGAATGAGTGCAACGTGGGAGATACTGTTCGTATCCAGGAGTGCCGTCCTTTATCTAAAAAGAAGCGCTGGCGATTAATGGAAGTCGTCGAGAAAGCTAAATAATATTTTGAATAAAAGACAGATGGGTTTTCTACAATTGAAAACCATCTAACTATTATAAATCAATAGTCATGATACAGCAAGAGTCCAGGCTTAAGGTAGCTGATAATTCAGGAGCAAAAGAAGTGTTATGTATCCGCGTATTAGGTGGATCTAAAAGACGGTATGCTTCCATCGGAGATAGAATCGTTGTCACAGTAAAGCACGCTTCACCAGGTGGTGTCAAGAAGGGAACTGTTTCCAAAGCCGTGGTTGTTCGCACAAAAAAAGAAATCCGTAGAAAGGATGGATCATATATTCGTTTCGACGATAACGCAGTCGTTCTACTTGATGCCTCCGACGAACCAAGAGGTACGCGTATTTTTGGACCTGTAGCTCGTGAACTACGAGAAAAAGACTATATGAGAATTATTTCATTGGCACCGGAAGTACTTTAATACTTCTCAACTATCAAATTGCAATAATAAACGAAATGGCACGTAAAGTTAAAACTCACAGATTCGCTCCTAAAGTGAAAATCAAAAAAGGAGATCGGGTAATCGTTATCGCTGGCGACGACAGAGGCAAGGAAGGCGAAGTGCTTCAGGTTTTTCCTGAAAAGAATAAAGCAATTGTTGAAGAAGTCAATGTTGTTAAAAAACATAAGAAACCCACTCAGGATAGCCCGGGTGGAATTATAGACATGGCGGCTCCTATTAACATCTCTAACTTAATGCTTATCGATCCTAAATCAGGATCACCTACTAGAATAGGCAGAAAGGTAGTTGATGGTAAATCAGTCCGTTTTTCTAAGAAATCAGGTGAAACTATCAAGTGATGAGCTATACGCCGAGACTTAAGACAAAATATCGAGAAGAGATTGCTTCCAAACTAATGGAGCAATACAATTACAAATCAGTGATGCAAGTTCCGCGCCTGACCAAGATTTGTATCAACCAAGGGGTTGGTGCTGCTAGCCAGGATAAGAAATTAGCGGACAACGCACTGGACGAAATTACAAGGATTGCAGGCCAAAAAGCTGTACCAACTAAAGCCCGAAAATCAGTTTCGAACTTTAAGTTACGTGAAGGTATGGTGATTGGCGCAAGAGTAACATTGCGTAATGATCGCATGTACGAATTCCTTGATCGACTGGTCGCTGTTGCACTACCTCGTGTAAGAGATTTTCGCGGGATCAATGATAAGAGCTTCGACGGCCGTGGTAACTATACTATGGGAGTCACTGAGCAAATCATCTTCCCGGAAATTGATTTAGACAAAGTCAGCAAAATAACTGGAATGGATATCACTTTTGTGACCACTGCCACTACCGATGCTGAAGCCCTTTCACTTTTAAAGTTGATGGGATTACCATTTAAAAATCAGGAAAAAGCACAATAATTATGGCTAGAAAATCCTTAATAGCACGCGAAAATAAAAGACGTAGAATGGTAGCAAAGTATGCTGACCTACGCGCAAAGCTTAAGAAAGAAGGACGTTGGGACGAATTAGACAAGTTGCCACGCAACTCTTCCGCAGTTCGTCTGCACAACCGTTGTCAATTGACAGGACGACCTAAAGGGTATATGCGTGACTTCTCTATTTGTCGAGTTGTTTTTCGTGAAATGGCACTCAATGGTAAGATTCCTGGTATCACTAAAGCTAGTTGGTAATTAGCGCCTAGGCGCATGTATCTAAAAGATAATAAAAATGGCAGTTACAGATCCAATTGCAGATTATTTGACTCGTATCCGAAATGCTCAACAAATTGGTCATCGGGTAGTCGAAATTCCTGCTTCTAAAATGAAAAAAAGTATCACTGAGATTTTATACGATCAAGGGTATATCCTTAAGTATAAATTCGATGATGACGCAGGCAAGCAAGGCATTATTAGTATTGCACTAAAATATGATCCGATTACTAAGGAGCCAGTTATCCGTAAGTTAGGTCGTATCAGCAAGCCAGGTTTGCGTAAATATGCACCTTCTGACAAAATTCCTCGAATAATCAATGGCTTAGGTATTTCTATCGTATCTACCTCCAGAGGAATGATGACCGGCAAAGCAGCTAGTAAAGCAAACGTCGGTGGCGAAGTTGTTTGTTATGTTTATTAATTTTTTGAACAACAGTTAACTAATAAAGAAATGTCAAGGATAGGATTAGCACCAATAGAAATTCCAGGCGGCGTCACCATCGACGTTAGTAAAGGTAATATGGTGACCGTAAAGGGACCAAAAGGTGAACTTAAACAGCAAATTGACCCAGATCTTTCTATCAATATAGAAGATGGTGTTCTTAATGTTGCAAGGCCTACTGACCAAAAACGACACAAATCAATGCATGGTTTGTACCGTTCTTTAGTCAATAACATGGTGGAAGGTGTAACCAATGGATTTGTTAAAGAATTGGAATTGATTGGTGTCGGTTATCGAGCCGAAAATCAGGGACAACTCTTAACACTTGTGTTAGGGTACTCCCACCCGGTCATGTTTTATCTTCCTGACGAAGTGAAAGTGGAGGCTAAGATGGAAAAAGGATCTCCTCCTTCTGTGCGATTGGAAAGTGCTGACAAGCAATTAATCGGTCAGATAGCAGCCAAGATTCGTGCATTCAGAAAACCAGAGCCTTACAAAGGAAAAGGTATTCGATATAAAGGCGAAGAGATTCGTAGAAAACAAGGTAAAACAGCAGGCTAATAGTGAAAATCTATTTTAAGATTAGTTGCATTGTAACAACAAAAAAATAACATCTCGATTTGCAATCTTTTATTTTAACTGTAACGACCTCAGAGAGTGAAAGTTAGAATAAATGATTGAGTGTCGAAAACGAGAAATTATTTTTTGTGTAATAGATAAGATAAAATTGATATGAAATCAAATCAAAAAACACTCAGAAGAAATAATATTCGACTGAGAATTCGGAACAAGATCAAAGGAACTGCTAGCAAGCCAAGACTTAGTGTGTTTCGGTCCAATAAAGAAATTTATTGCCAGCTCATTGATGATATCTCTGGTGTTACATTGGTTGCTGCATCTTCTCGCGAAGCAGAGGCAGCTCAGTCAGGCAATAAAATAGAAATAGCTAAGTCTGTAGGCAAGTTATTGGCTACAAAAGCAACTGGTGAAAATATTGCTGCCGCCGTTTTTGATCGTGGGGGCTATTTATATCATGGTCGTGTAAAGGCATTAGCTGACGGAGCTCGTGAAGGAGGTCTTCAGTTTTAAATTATAATAGTG
>ENA-ORXR01003782-ORXR01003782.1-marine-metagenome-genome-assembly--contig:-NODE-3782-length-13292-cov-10.975785_pt1 | contig 13292 bp, 7 predicted proteins | sample MGYA00237866_ERZ511479 | MGnify/ENA metagenome assembly ERZ511479 | reverse complement strand
GGGCCTGCTCCTCGGCCTCTGGGACGGCTTTGTGTGCTTTGTGCAGAGCCTCTTCTCGCCGACCATGCCCCTCCGCGACGGCCGCCGCGGCGGCGGCCGTCTCCCTCGCCCGCCGCTACGCGGCCACCGCCACGGCCGCCGACGCGGCGGCGGGCGCCACCCGCTCCGCCGCGTCGGGGGTGGCCGCCGTCGGCGCTTATGGCGCCGCCGCGGGCGTCTTGTCGTCGGCCGCGGCGGTGCTCGGCGGCAACGACGACGGCGGGGGGGGGGCGGCGGCCGACCCGGCGGGGGTGCGCGCGTCGCTGGTCGCGGCGGCGGCGGAGCTCGCCGCCCGCGCCGCCGTCGTGCGCGCTTGGGTCGACGGCGTCGCCGTCGACGCGCCCGACGGTGTCGACGGCGGTGGCGTGCGGCAACGGGGCGACGGTCCGCCGGACGTTGTGGCCGCCGCCCCGGCGCGGGCGCCGCCGCTGGCGGCCGGCGCCGACGCCCCAGCGTCTGAGATGGCGGCCGCGTTTGCCGCCGCCGACGCGCGGCCGCCGGCGGTGCCGGGCGCGCCCGCCGCGCCGCCCGACGGGTGCTTGACGTCCTTGCCGCCGCCGCCCGCGTCGCCGTGGTCCGTCACGGTGGCGGCGGCGGCGGTGGCGGCGGCGCCGCCGCCGCCATCCCCGCCGCCATCCCCTCCGCCATCCCCGCTGTCGTCGTCGCGCAGTTTGCCGCCGCTCCCCGTCGTTGGCAGCGCCGCAACGGCAGCGTCCGCCGCAGCGGCGGCGCTGGCGGCGCGGGCGGCCGGTCGAGACTTGCCGCAACTCTACCCGATGGTTGTGGTGCCGGGCACAGGTGCTCCGCCGCCCGTGCGCGGCGCGCCGCCGCCGCCGTCGCCGCCGCGGCCGCGGGTGCCCCGACCGGCTGTGTGTTCGGTGCACGGCAGGTGGGCGGGCGGCGTACCGCTCGCGACGCCCGCGACGCCCGCGCCGCCGTCGGCCGCGCGCTCGTGTGGGTGCGGCGGCTGCGGGGGGCGTGGGCGGGACCCGCCGCGGGGCGTGGGCGGGTGCGGGGTGTGTGGGGGGCGGGTGCCCTTGGTTAGCGTCCCGGCGCAGGTGCGTGGTGGGGGGGTGCGGGCCCATCACGGCAGCCACGGGACGGCGCCCGCCGTGGCGGCGGCGGTCAAGGCATGCGGCTCCGTCGAGGACCCCCGTGGGAAGGGGGGGCTACGGCAGCCGCCACGCCGCCAACACCATCACCACCACCGCAGCGGCAGTGGCGGTGGACACTCTGACGGCAGCTGCTGTTCCAGTTGCGGGCTCCATCGCCGCACCAGCGACAGCGGGGTGCGCAACGGAAAGGACCCCAGCCACCACCACCACCACCACCACCACCACCACGCGGGCGCCCACGGGGGCGGGCGGTCGGCCGGCGGCGGCACGCTGATGCCGCCCGCCCCCCCACAGCCGCCACAGGCGCCGGGTGGCCGCCGGTCTGGCGGATGTGTGGTGTCCGGCCGGCGGGCGCTCCGCCCCGGCGCGCGCGTGCACTACGCGGTCAGCAATGGCGGCCGCACCGAGGTGTATGAGTATGTGAGCGTGACGGATGGGCGGGGATGGTGACTTTCCGGCGGGGGGGGGGGGGGGGGGGGGTTATTGAGGGTGTATGGGGAGGGCGTCTGCCCCGCGGATCAAGGCTGTTGGCGGTGTGGCGATGGGGGTCTCAGCGCCCGCGGGGGTGCCGCGTGGTCGACGCTTCCCTCGCTGCCCGGCGTGTCGAGCGTGAGTCGATCACCCGGTGGGGGTCCCACTGCTTCTGTCGCCACTGGTTATTTTTTCGAAGTCACCCCCCTCGCCGGCGAGTGCTGTCGACAACGGGGCGCCTCTTGTGTGCAACGGCTGGCGAAAGGGGCACGGGGGGCAAGTGCCTGCGCGTGCAATGGAGCCTGGCTCAATGCGCGCAGCAGCGGGGCCCGGCTCAATACGGAGCAGCGGGGCCCGCGGCACCGCGACAGCGCACTGCTCGTGAAGGAGCGCTGGACACATTTTTCGGGCGTCGGCCCCGGGTGACGTGCGCGCGAAACGATCTTTGGTGGGGAGACATCGCGCGCGTTGCTGGCGCTTTTTGGCGTGCTACATTCGTAGTTGCTGTTCCATTTACGACTCGTGACGCCTTTGCTTTGAGCGTCGTGTCGATGCCAATCTTACAGTGGCATCCAGCCCAATGGGGCCGTGCCCTGTCCAGGCCCAAAGAATGCAGGAGCACGGGGGGATCCTGCCAAGTCCCCCACACGCCCATCTGCCCGCGTCCGCGGCGCTCTCTCGACTTAGTTGATTTGGGGGGCGTCGCATCTGGCCTCCGCCGCCGCGAGGGCCGCAGGGAGCCGCGTCGTGGCTTGCGCGCACACCCATCCCACCGCTGTGTGGTGCCAGTGGTCACGTGGCTGGCGCTTGGATGGTGGCCTTGGTCGCCGTCGCAGGGCCGGTGTTGTTGTAGCTTGGGCGCATTTTTTGAGGCCGTCCAGTGGGGGCCGGCCGAGGGGGGGAAGGACAGCTGCTGGCGAGAGTCACGCGGCTCCGCGGGCGCCAAGTCTGCTGCCACCCACACACAGAGGCAACGGGCGGCGCGGCCTCTGGGGTTTGGGCGGCGCGCACTGTGTCTTGTTTCGGGACTCGCGCTGTTGGGGCGGCGCTTGCGTCTGTGCGTGACCGCCGCCGCCTGCGCGTGTGGAGCGGCTGCGCAGCGTCAGGCTCAAACCGTCGCTGTCGACGCGGTGTGCACCGACGACCGCCGCCGCCACCGCCGCTGCCGTCGTCGTCATCAGCACGTGCAGTCTCTCACCCCTGCCTGGCGCCCTCCGCGGCGGTGTATGGGCAACAGTCTGCTCTCGGCTGAGCCCACCACCCCCCCCGCACTAGACCCCCCGCCCTCCGCACCTCTCGTCCTCCCCACGTACACCGCGTTCCTCCCCACCCCCGACCGCCATGTCATCGTTTGCTAGCAGCGATGAGGACAGCCGGCCGCTAGCCACCCTCGTCCGCCCGTCGGCGCGCGGCGCGCCTGCGGCGGCGGCTCACCATGCCGCCGACTCGATGGATGAGGACGAGGACGACGTGCCGCTGGCGCAGGTGCGTCGATCCGGTGGCACCAAGCGGAAGAGCGCGGAAATGCACCCGGCCGCCGACGGCTCGGACGATGACGAGGACGATGGCGGGTCGGCGTATGAGGACGGGGACACGGCCATGGATGGTGGTGCGGACGACGACGATGACCTGCCCCTGGCGGCGCGGCGACCTGCTCCTGCCGCTGCCTCGTCGCCAGCGCGGAAGAGGGCACGGCCGGCAGGTGGGGCGGTGACGCCAGCGAGAGGCGCCAAGGCCAAAGGCGCGGCTGCTGCGTCGACGCCCAAGGTCGTCACCAAAGTCAAGTCTGAGCGTCGCGTTAGCAGCACCAAGACCAAGACCGAAACGACCACTGTGTCGCCCGGCCGCGCGCCGGGTACCCCGCTGGGCGCCGTTGACGGGGAGGGCGGGGACGGAGACTTCCGATGGTGGGAGGGGGGCAACAAGGCGGAGGGGGAGGTCAAGTGGACGACCCTGGAGCACAATGGCGTCTTCTTCCCCCCCGAGTATGAGCCCCACGGTGTGCCGTTGCTGTACGCGGGCAAGGCGCTGCACCTGCCGCCGGAGGCGGAGGAGGTGGCTACCTTCTACGCGTCCAAGCTGCAGACGGACCACGTGCGCAAGGAGAAGTTTCGATCTAACTTTTTCGCCGACTTCAAGAAGCTCCTCGTCGACACGGAGTTTGCCAAGGTAATCACCAGCCTCGAGAAGTGTGACTTTAGCCGCATTGAAGCGCACCTGGAGGATGAGAAGGCCAAGAAGAAGGCGGAGAAGAAGGGCCAGACGACTGCGGAGCGCAAGGAGGCCCGCGAGGCCGAGGCCGAGCGCGTCCGCCAATTCACCGTGGCGCTCGTCGATGGCCGAGAGGAGACGGTGGGCAACTTCCGGGTGGAGCCGCCCAACCTCTTCCTCGGGCGCGGGGACCACCCGCTGACCGGCAAGGTCAAGCGCCGCATCCAACCCGAGGACGTGACGCTCAACCTGGGGCCGTCCGCGCCCATCCCCGAGTGCCCCGTCCCCGGCCACAAGTGGGGCAAGGTCATCCACAACAGCTGCGTGACGTGGCTGGCTGGATGGAAGGACTCGATTACGGGTGGCTACAAGTACGTGTGGCTCTCGGCGGGTTCGGCATTCAAGGGCATGAGCGATCATGCCAAGTTTGAGAAGGCCCGTCAACTCAAGTCTTGTATCGCCTCCATCCGCAAGGAGTACCGCAAGGGCTGGGCCGCCAAGGGCAAGGAGATTCGCCAACGCTCCACCGCCCTCTACCTGATTGACAAGCTGGCGCTGCGGGTGGGCAATGAGAAGGCCGAGGACGAGGCGGATACCGTCGGCTGCTGCTCCCTGCGAGTGGAGCACCTCAAGTTCACCCCCCCGATGACCGTGTCGTTTGACTTTTTGGGCAAGGACTCGATTCGCTACGAGAACGCGGTGGAGGTGGACAAGTCAGTTTTCTACAACCTGCAGCTGTTTTGCCGCAACAAACAGCCGTCGGACAACATTTTCCACCGGCTGAGTGTGACCAGCCTCAACGACTACCTGAAGCAGCTGATGCCTGGCTTGTCGGCCAAGGTGTTCCGCACGTTTAACGCGTCGGTGACGCTCGCCGAGTGCCTACAGGGCGACCCGGGCGAGACGGTGACGGACAAGGTCGCGTTCTACAACAAACAGAACAAGGTGGTGGCGGAGCTGTGCAACCACGTGCGGACGCTGCCCAGCGGGCACAAGGGCCAGATGGAGAAGCTCGAGACCCGCCGCGCCGAAGCCGTCGCGTGGGTCAAGGAACTCAAGCGCGGGTTGGCCAAGTGGAACAAGGGCGGCAAGGGCGCTAAGGCTGGCGCCGCATCCTCCCCGGCCGTTGAGGTCACCCAGTACATGCCAGTTAAGCCCGAGATTGTCGAGACGATGACTGCCGACGAGAAGGCGCAGGAGAGAAAACGGGCGGCGGAGATGCCCAAGTTGCCGACGGTCAAGAGCATGCGCGGGGAGCAACTCAAGGCTCATCTCAAGCGCGCGGAGGAGCGGCTGGCCAAGCTGACCTCGGACATGGAGATGAAGGAGGACCTCCAGACGGTGGCCCTGGGCACCAGCAAGCAAAACTACCTGGACCCACGCATCACCGTGGCCTGGTGCAAGGCCAACGAGGTACCCGTGGAGAAAATCTTTGCCAAGACACTGATGACCAAGTTCTCTTGGGCCATGGCTGAGGATTCTTCCTTTGTCTTTTAGGCGACGGGGGCCGTTGGTTGGGGGACGGGGGGGTCGCCGAGCGAGACGGACGGTGTGGATAGAAGCGGGGTGAAGCCTATTTTTCCTTTTTCCTATCTTCCACCGGGATTATATTTCCTTCACGCTGTTGACGTCCCCTCGTCGCTTGTTCGGCATTGTGCGTGTTGTGCGATGTTCTGAGCGATGTGTACTGGGGTTGGCAGCAACCGTCCACGAACACTGAGGGTAGAGTAGGTTGGTCTGCAACACTCCGGGGCGGTCTTTTTTGTCATGGCGCTGTACGGCTGTACGCAGGGAGTCCAGTTGGATCGGTAACCCGGGCAAGTTGCTGCACCTTCCTCTGGAGAGTGGTCGTGTCGCGAGGGCGACACCTGAGATGCTGGGATGTGCAGGGGGAAGAGTTGTGTCACCCACGGCGGCTGCGGTCTAAAGCGGTGAAAAAAAAAAACGCAAGCAATTTAGGCCGCGACATGTGGTGTTGCCGCAAGCACTGCTGGCACGTGTCACACGTGCTGACCGTTCGCACGGATCAGGGCCGTGGACATGATCGGGAGTCGACTGAAAGAGCAAGCGGCACCAAAGGTCCGCCCGATACGCCAGCACGGTGCCACTATCTGCAAGAGAATGTCGGTTTTACGCGCTCCAGGGAACCCGTCACCGCAGACAGTACGAGGTTCGGTGGCCAGATGCCAGCCCCCTCACCACATCACCCCCCCCCTCGTGTCCAACAAGCAAACAAAACAAAACGACTTTCGGACGACGTCCACCACCAGCGCATCCGAGCGGCACCATCACGGACGCCACAGGCCCCAGAAACCTCGACGTACGCGTCTAGGAGAAGGACAGCAGCTCCACGTCAAAGATGAGGGTGGAGCCTGGCGGGATCACCGGCGGGAAGCCACGATCCCCATATGCGTAGTCTGGGGAGCAAGTGAGCTTGGCGCGCTGGCCGACGCTCATCTGCGCAACGCCCTCGTCCCAGGCCCGGATCACCTGCAGCGTCGGCGGCCAGAAGACAGAGGAGTACGCGGTCGGACGATGGCAGGCAGGACCAGTGCACTCGCGAGCGCCAGCGTTAGTCATCGGTCGTGTCCCTCACAATACCAGTCTGCGCGTGAAAAATCCCGAACCGCCAAATCTCTGGCGCGCAGGCCCACGCAATGCAAACAAGGTCAGCATGTCCACGACACCCCGGTCTCCCCGCTCCCACCAGCCCGCGGAAAGAACGTACGCGACCCTGGCCAATCTCAAAGCTGAAAGGCTCACCGCGGTCCCGGGAGCTGTCAAACTTGTTCCCGTTGGTCAGCGTCCCCGTGTAGTGCACCTTCACGGTGGAGCCCGGCGGCGGGCAGCGGCCGTCCCCGGGGGTGATGGTCTCGACCTGGACACCCATGGCGGCGGCGGCAGGCAGCGGAAGTGCGGCAAGGGAGGGGGGGGGCGGTCGGCAAGAAGCGGGTGGCGCAAGTGGGCGACGAGCAAGTTGGCGAGCGGTGCGGGTCCGGGCCTCACGCTCTCGTCGTCGTAGGCAATACAAGAGGCCCTGAGTGGGGGTGACTGGGCTGGCGAGTCCGCGTGTTGTGAGGGAAGGACGGCCTGCACGGGTGTTGCAGCACGGTCCAGCGCGATCGCCGAGAGGCGGCAACGGGCCACGCAAAGGGGCAGTGACAGCAATCAGCCCTAGATGAATGAATTGTGACGAATGGCAGATTCAATGACAGATCGATCTGGGCGGCCAGATCAGTGCCAGACCGCCTGAGTGGTTCCATTGAAGCACTCGAGTGGGTGGCTGTCGTCAGGCGGACAATCACCATAAATAGTGACGATAAATTGTGACGGTCGGTTAAAAGTAGCACCGTAAAGATCGTCTTTTTGAAACAATACCTTCGCCAACATTCATAATTCAGGACATGGCCTCGTCATGAATCAATTGATTGCCTAATCCAGGGCTGGAATCAGGCACAGCACTTGGGCTGCGTCCCGCGCTCCCTGACAACCAACCGCAACGATGACGCCAACCGTGGGCAGTCGACCCGCGTCGGCGGGCAGCGGGGCGCGCACGCCACTGCCGCGCCACGGCGGGCGGTGCGCCAACGGGCATCCGCACCCCCACCGCCGCCGCCGCTGCCACTGCGTCCCGCGTCGGTGGGGGCGCCCAACCCCTCCGCCGCCGCGGCGGGCGCCCACCGGGGCGTCGAGAAAGACGCGACGCCGCAGGCGGTGCACGCGATCACGGCGCACCCGCCGCACCGCTCGCCGAGCGCCGCGCAGCGCGTGCAGAGACGCACGAGACCGAGTGTCCACGCGGCGGCGGCGGTCGCGGTGGCGGCGGTCGCGCCGCCGTCGCCGGCGTCGGGACTCGCGCACGTGTGACCGCCAGTGGGGCAAGTGCCACCGCCGCATCAGGCGCACGTGGCGCAGCCGCAGCGGCGGCCCTCGATGGGGCGCCGGTCTCGGTTGGCGGCGGCGGCGGCGGCGGCGGCGGCATCGCTGCTACGCGTCGCTGCTGCCCCCCCCCCACCGCGTGGGGGCGCTGCCGCCGCTGCCACCACTACCGCCGCGCGCGAGTGGGCGACGCCGTGCGTCGGGCGCGCGACCGACGAGGCCCGGGGAACCACAACGACCGCGTCTCCGCATCCACTCGCTATCAATGGATGCGGTCCCTGCGTGGAACGGTCGCTCGGCAGACTCCTTGCGTCGGGAGGGCCCCCACCGCCGCTCCCACGCCACCCACGGACGTCCGCCACCAGGCTCCTACCGCCGCCACCCCCCCCCGCCCCCTCACACCTGCGGCCGCGCCTGCACCACGTACAGCTGCCCGCCCTTGATGCACCCCTCCACGTCTTGCGGTCCGCCCAGGGCCGCCTCGACGGCAACGCACAGCCGGCCGAGCCGCCCGCACAGCGCCTCGCGGAACGCGTCGTCTGTGACGAGCGGCTCCGCCCCGTACTCGACGGGCACCTCCACGGTCGGCACGAGCGGGATCGAGTCGTACACGCCCGCGCCGGCAAAGCCGTGGAGGTCCTCCGCGTTGGAGTCGGAGCGGAAGAGGAAGGCGCCGCCAGTGGTGGCAACGAGCTTGGACGGGTACGTGACCACTGTCACGCGCGACGCGTCGTCGTCGCCGCCGTCGCCGCCGTCGCCGCCGCCGCCGCCGCCGCCGTCGCCGTCCCCACCCCCGCCGCCCGCGGCCACCCCTTTGCGGTACGTAAAGCCGAGGGCGGAGCCCGGCGCGTTGCCGACGAGGGCGTCCCCCAAGCCGACGACCACCTCCACGTACGCCACGCCCGCGTCCCCACTCACCGGGTGGGTGGTGTGGGCGACAAACGCATAGGCCGCGTCCACAACCGCTTGGCACAAGACGGCCATGGCGACCGACCGGTGGGGGCGCCCCGCTTTGGAGCGCGACCGCACCGCCCGCGCGCCCCACACCGACGCCCACACGCGCTGGACGGCCGCCCACGCGGCGGGCGCGGCCGCGTCGGCCGCCGCGGCGGCCGCGCCAAGGTCGACGAGGGCGCCCCGCAGCGCGCCGTCGAGGGCGGGGGGGCACGCGAGGCCGCCCAGGATGGCCCCGAGGGCGCCCCCCGCGGCGACCGCGGCGGCCGCGTCGCCGCCCGCCGCGTCGAGGCGGTCGAGCGCCGCCGCGTAGGCGGCGGCAGAGGCCGCATTGGCGCCGTCGGCGAGCACCTTGGCGAGCGCGCCGGCGGGGATGGCGCGGGAGGGGGGGGTGTGGATGCCCGCGGGCAACCGCGCGGCGAGGGTGGTGAGGTGCCGCGCCTTGGCCGGGTTGAGCCTGCGGAGCCACGGGGTACCCCGCAAGGGCCGGCCGAAAACCGGCCGAGCGCGGGGCGCTGGGCACCCGTGGGATGGGGGGGGGCTACTCCCCCCGCCCCCCCCCGGGCGCGGCGGACGCGGGACGCTGCCCGCCACACAGGGACGCCCCGCCACCGGCCGGCGCCGGGGGTTTATCTCCCCGGCTGACGGCCGAGGGAACGCGAGGGGAGACCGGCAAGCACTTCCCAGTCTCACCCCGACCGACGTCGTCGTGAGACTGGAAAGGTTCCCGGGGGCCTCCCCGTGGTTACGCTGAACTGTGAGCATGGCTGACGCTGCCGCCGCCGCTGCTGCTGCTGCCGCCGACGCCAACGCCGCCGACTTTCTGGCAGCGGCCGATGGCCATGGCGACGACAACGGCGCCCCCAACCTCGCCGCGGCCATCAACGGGATCATGGCTGATCTGGGCAGCATCACCGACCGCCTCAACGCCCTCGAGCACCAAGCCGAGCAAGCTGCGTTGGGCGACGCCGCCGCGCCCCCGGCCGGCGCGGGGGTCGCCCCCGTGGCCGGCGGCGTGGCAAACGCGGCAGGTGGTCCGCCCCCGCCCCCCGCCGGCGGCGACGCCGGCCTGGCGGGCGCCCTCGCCGACGGCATCGCGCGGGCCATCCGCGAATCACGCCGCGGCCGGCGTAGCGTGTCGTCGAGTGACGACGACGACGACTCCCGCACGCCCACCTCCTCCTTCACCGACCAGCGGGCTCGCCGGTGCGTCACCCGGGGGGAACCGCTGGTCTACTTCCAGCTACCCCCGAGTGCACGGACGAGTTTCCCCGCCCCCTACCGAATGGAGACGCTGCGTTACCGCGACGACTTCCCCCCGTCGGAGCCCTGCGCCGAGGCGGATGAGGCCAAGCACCTCACGATCATCGGGGCTTGGAGCTCGAGCATGCACAACGAGCTGCTCGCGTTCACCGACTCGGCGGGGTACGGGGACGTCAAGGAACTGCAAGGCCTCCTCCTCCGCTCGCGCGTCTACCACCACCAGCTCGCCGAGCTCTGCGCTGCGCGGTACGACGTCCTCAAGGAACCTGACGCGGCCATCGCCGCCCAGCTCCAGGAGCGGATGCTCGCCCCCGCCGACACGCACGCCTCCAAGGTGCGGCGCACCCTCGAGGTCGAAACCCATAACCTGCGGGACCGCGGGCTCAACAAGAGCATCGCCGCGCAGCAGATCAAGGACGTCGCGGCTTCAGGACGGCGACGGGGTCGGCGCGGCCGGCGCACCCAGGGCGAGAAGGGCGACGGGGGCAACCCGTCCAAATAAGGCGGAAGAGGTCCGTGGGGTGCCGCTCGCCCCTCTCGCTGCCAAGCTTGGCGCGACGGGCGGACCAAGGAGCGGCGCTGTGCCCGGCTTGCCACCGGCGCAGCGACTCAGAGACGCGGCCGACGCCTGGCGGGAGATCGGAGCCTCCCGCTGGGTGCGGCGCGCACTGAAATACGGCTTGCGGCTCCCGTGGCAGACGCCACGGGGCCGCCCGCGGCGGCGGACCCGCCCCTACCCGGTATCCAAGAAGGACCGTAGCTTCGTGGCGGAGGAAGTGGAGCGGTGGGTGTCGGCGGGATTCATCCGTCCCCTCACCGAAGCGGAGTCGCTGGCCGCACCATGCGTCTCGCCGGCGTTTGTGAGCTGGGCGCGACGCGACAAGCCCCGGCTGGTCGTTGACCTACGCCAGGTGAACGAGTACCTGCGGGACATCAAGTTCAAGTACGAGGCCATCACGGAGTTTATGGCGGCGCTCCATCCCTACGACAACCTGATCTCGTGGGACGTTAAGGACGCGTACCACCACGTGTTCATACACCCAGCCGACCGCGCCTACCTGACATTCGCCATCGATGGCCGGGCTTTCGAGCCCGTCACCATGCCCTTTGGACTCTCGGTTGCGCCGTGGGCCTGGACAAAAGTCATGCGGCCGGTGCTCGCGTATCTGCGCAAGTCGGGTTTCACCCTCATTGGGTACGTGGACGACCACGGGGCGGCGCCGCCGGGCTCGCGGCCGACCTCCAAGGCCGACGCCGCCAAAGGGTTTCGGTTTGTCACGCTGCTCTACCAGAGACTCGGGCTCGCGCTGCACCCGTCTAAGGGCGAGCGCGCCGGTACCCAGCAGCTTACCCTGCTCGGCTTCACCGTAGATACGGCAGCCAACCAGGTACGGCTCCCCGACGCGCGACTCGCACGCTTGCGCGGCACGGCCGCCGCCGTCCTGGCGTCGGCGTCGTCGAGCCGGCGCTGGGTTAGGCGTAAGCCCTTAGAGAGCGTCGCGGGAATTATCGTATCAGCAAGCCTGGCAATTCCCGAGGCGAGATTGTTCACTCGTGCAATCTATGATGATCTCGCGCGCGCGGCGGCGACGGGCGGGCTACGTAGCGACTGCCACCTCTCGCACCAGTCGCTTCGCGACCTGCGGTGGTGGGCAAACTTTGGCCGCGCCGGGCACGGGCGGCCGCTCTGGCCACGCCCCCCCGCCCGCACCTTGCACACCGACGCGTCGGGGTTTGGCTGGGGTGGGGCCGCGGACGAGGCCACCCCCGCCCGCGGCGCCTTCACCGGCGCCGCAGCCGACTGGCACATCAACGTCAAGGAGGTAGCCGCCATACGGCTGTCCCTCGCCGCACTCGCCCCGGTGTTCGCGGCTGGTGACGTCGTGCGGGTGATCACGGACTCTCGCGTTGCCTTGCACGTCGTCAATGCGCTGGTCTCCCGGTCCGTGCCACTGTGCGCGGAAGTGCGCCGCCTCTACGCCGTCGCGCAGCGGCTCGGCGTCACCCTCGACGCCGAATGGATTCCAACGGCGGACAATGTGTGGGCGGACCGGCTGAGTCGAACAAGAGAGTCAACCGCGTGGCGATTGAAGACGACGTTCTCCGCCGCGCTGGATTCTCTGTACGGCCCGCACGCCGCCGGCAGGTTCCCGACGCTCCTAGCGGCGCTGCCCTCCTCCGACTCGCCCGACTCGGTCCTGCGCCCGGGGTGGTCCAACCCACCCGACTGGCGGTGGACGCGGGCCAACAACTGGGTCGAGCCGCCGTTCAACACGATCCCACTCGTGTTGGACCTGATCAGGCAGCAGCGGGTGACCGCGACGGTGGTCGTCCCGGTGTGGCGAGCGCAGCCCTGGTGGCACGCGGCGATGCAGCAGGCCGACGAGGTGTGCTACCTGCCGCGGCGGGCGGGGGCGCCGCTCCGAGACGCGGGCGAAGCGCAGGGCTCCCGGCCCCACTGGCGAGTGTGCGCCCTCCGGTTCACACGCGGCGGGCGGGTGCCGCCGCGGCGGCCTGGGCAAGCGCGGCAACGGCAATCGGCGAGCACACCTTTGGTTACGGCCCCGGCGCGGCGGCTGCCGCGTCGATGCTTGCCAACCAACTTGCCGGGTCCACCCGGGACAACTACGCCGCCAAGTGGTCGTCATTTGTGGACTTCTGCCAAGCCAGCGGGTACCCCCCCCTGCCAACCACAACCGAGGTGGTCGCCTGCTACCTGGGCGAGCTGTACGAGCGGGGCACCGTCGCGCCAGGCACCCTGCAAAACTACCTCACGCCGATCAACTCTGTCCACGCCCTATGCCAGCTCGAGAAGCCGGCGGTCGGCCCGATGCTGACGGCGGTGCGGCACGGCTACGCCCACAAGTACGCTGCCGCCCACGACGGGCTACGCGAAAAGCGGGTGCCGCTGCCCGCCGCCGTCTTGATGCGGATGGTGGAACTGGGGCGCGCCACGACCGACGTCGCGCGACCGTGTGGATGCGGGAGGGGCTCTACCTCATCAACGTCAGCGCGCCGGCGGGTGCCCTCTACTCGGGGCACTCCCTCCGGGCGGGCGCCGCAACGGGCGCCCGTAGTATCGGGTGCGCGCTCGACGCCATCGCGACGCTCATGGGGATGAAAAACAAGAGCACAACCACGGTGTCGGCCAACTACGTCGACGCCCTGGCGGAACCGGACGCCGCCGCACGGGAACTCTACGACCGCTACCTCGTCTCACGACGCTGATGCGGCGCCTTCTCCATTGGTGGCTACCACGTCCAGACGGCGGCCCGACGGGTTATGGCCGGGTTGAGCCTGCGGAGCCACGGGGTACCCCGCAAGGGCCGGCCGAAAACCGGCCGAGCGCGGGGCGCTGGG
>ENA-ORXR01003780-ORXR01003780.1-marine-metagenome-genome-assembly--contig:-NODE-3780-length-13297-cov-14.345915_pt1 | contig 13297 bp, 24 predicted proteins | sample MGYA00237866_ERZ511479 | MGnify/ENA metagenome assembly ERZ511479 | reverse complement strand
GTTGCGTGACTGTTCACGACCCGTCCCCGGCTCATGCCGGGGGGTCGTGTCACCCCTGTCAGGGGGTTTCCCCCACAGTAGCGAATGATTGACACTCGAAAGTCTGTGGCCCTCTTGCACATCATGGCCATCGAGTGCGCGGTGGCGGTTTTGCGGCGGAACGGTGGATGTACGACGATGCGAACCTGAGAAATTCTGTTGAGGAAATGGACTGCGATGAGCCATCACACGTGCCTTCGCGAGAGCTGGCGCAGAACGAGTCATCTCGCAGTCAAAAAACGTCACCCCACCATTGGGAGGGCTTCACTCTTGAAGAAGGGCCTCGAAGTCCTGGGGAATGGGCACCGGACGTGGCCGAGGGTGCACACATCAGCGGAGGTGTAGTCAGTACCGAGAAAGAGCAAGACGCGCCTGCAGGCTCTCTGAGGTACACCGGTGGCGCCGAGAGCGTCCCCAAGGACACAAGCGCCCACAGGGCGCTGTGTCAGGACCTATGCGAGCGCATCTTTTCTGTTTGTCGACGCTTGCTGTCAGAACACATCTGCGAAGAGTACGCAAATGTCATTGTTCCCGCTGTGCTGTGTTTCTTTGCTTGACACTGTCTCTGCTAAGCTGCATCCATGCACATTGGACGGGCACGCCAGCCTTGTGGACATATCAGATGCGTTTGAGTGTGTTTCACATTGTTTGTGGCCTCATCCGTGCTGCCTGATGTTTGCGTTTTCCTGAAGTTTGAAGCCGCTTCGAGGTCTAGATCTTCCGGTGGTTGTTTCCGCTGGGGTCCTGTTTTGTGGGTGGTCGCGGACTTGGCAATGACGGCTACAGTTGCACATCTTGTGTATCGTGTGTTCGGGTGCGGGTGAGCGCAGCTTGCGTAGATTCAGACGAAGAGGTCACTTAGCTCGGACTTCTCAGTATCTACAGGCTGAAATTCAAAGACGAGCAGCCAGTCCAAGATATACCGGAAAAAAGAGAGACGAGATCAGCATGACAAACAAAAAAAAAGAATCGGTGAAGAATCCTGCTTGATGTTGGATATGCGCATCTCAAAGTCGGAGGCGTAGAATGCGGACATCATTTACAACTCTGCCAAGATGGTGTGTGGCCGCCGCGAAAACGATTTCTTGGTCGCCACACTCCTTTTAGTTTGCGCTGGATCTCGATCAGCACGTCACTTGGGCATGGGCCAGCACCACAGCCGACGGCGCGCGCCGCCCAGTACCAAAGCGGCCTGGAGATAAATGTGGCGGGGCTGCAGTCGCCGTGATGCGGCCGCGTCGAGTTCGGCCCTTCTTGCAGTCTCCATTCAGCGGCATATCAGTGGCAGGGTCGCTGTCTATGTGGACGTCGCTGCCGGCTTGAGCACTTGCGCCGGTCCACTGAGCCGCGGCCGCGGCCGTGGCGCCGCAGCGAATAAAGTCGTTCCCATGCATTTCGAGGCCCCAAAGAGGCCGCACATCTTGGCGAGATCAGGTCAGGCGGTGAGCAAACTTGGTATTCCATTTGTGTAGCGAGTCTGGACTCGGAAGGCGAGAGCGTCGGCCGAGAAGCGCATTCTGCCCATACCATCTGCGGGTATCTTCCTGTTCTTATAGCCGTGCGCTGACTCGTTCGGTTGGTCGCGTGACACCGTGGCGAATGTCTATCAGCGCGATCCCGAGGTCAAAGCACATCTGGGGCTACTTTCTCAGAGAGACTGGACGATTCCTGTCGCCCGACAGCCGAAGGGCGTGAAGCGCCGTTTCGGAATGACCGCTAGGAACGCGCCTGCAACGGTTGCGATTCGGCGTGGTCGTTGCGCCCATTCACCACGGAGGGGAGAGCACGAATTTCCGCCTGGCACCTCAAGTGGCCGACTACCGGGCACTGCCTACTCGGTGAGTCCATCGGGCGGGAGGACGCGGGACGGGGTGGGACGGGTCTGCGCCTTCAAAGGTGCGGTAGACTCAGTTTCCTTTGGAGCCAATGTTTGAGATCCTTTTCAACGCGTACGTACGACTACTCTTCCTCCATCGCTGACGATCCATCAGATTCCCCATCCGAATCGCCCATGTCCGAGTCGGACGCCGCCGCCGTCGACACATCCCCGCCGACGACGTCGCTTTCCCCATCTGACCCCCAGTTCACGCCGTCACCCTTAGCCCCCACCAGCTCGACGACCTGCTCGTCCAGGCGCTACTCCACCTCCGCCTGAATGCTTGAAGCCACCGTATGTTAGTCCCCCGTTCCAATCGCATGGTCCTCGCACCGCGCCCACACCTCGGCAGATAATGAGGATCAAGTCCACAGTGAGCATTCCCATTTCAAAATTGTGCGCGATCTGAACCACGATGTAGCACGTGACTGCCATTAGGACTGTAAATAAAAGGCTCTTACGCTTCCTTATCCCTTTCATCGCGATATAAGTGAGTTGCAGTTCCACGCTGTTAATACAAGACATAGAGCCTACAAACCAGCATTACTGTAATTAGAGCCACATACCTGTGGAAAAAATGCGGGGGTTGACCCCAGCTATCTTCTTCTTGGGCAATATTCATGTGACCGCCACCCCGTAACAGGATGCTCTTCACATTGCGGAACAATTTTCACTCACGTGCGTCTCAATCGAACAAACGAAGCCGCGGCTATGACCGTTTATCTCTTCTGTGACCCCATGGAGACACATGCCGAACCCTCAACAAGAAGCCAAGAACTTGTGGAGAACGACTTAAAGTCACTATGGGATCACTTAATAAAGTTACAATTACCGACTGTGGGAGCAAATTTGTGTTCACTGGGATGAAGTGCACTTGACGTTCCGTTGACTATAGGGATAAAGATGAAAAGCATTCCGAGATGCGATGTTACGCCAGGGGGGTTAGAGCTCTTTTCTGAGATAGTGTAAAAGGCTATAAAAACAGCCCTATTATCTGTCTCGTCGAGTCTTTCACACCCCCACTGTGATGCCGCGCTCCCTATTTCAAAATAAAGCTCGGGGACCATTCTTTGTGTTCTTCTTCTATATGTTGCGAAGGACTGGGAGCTTGCCGACCATATTTTACGCTACAAGAGTGCGACGAAGCGGAAAACACATGTGATCTTTCCTCTTTTTCGGAGGTATGTGTGTTTACACAGGCTTTTCTTTCACGGGATGCACGCCACGTTCTGCAGACTAAATGTGTGCGGCCGTGGCGTCAATCTGCACCACATTTCAGATCCATCGCACGAACAGAGGAAAAATCAGGCACAGGAGAATCTGGCACTCTCGCCATGCGTCGAATAAAGTGTGACGGACTTTAGCGACGCCTCTCTCACTTGCTGTTTCTGGCACCTTCTCGTTCTTTTCCGCGTCTTCTGACAGTTTTTTAGCTACTTCCCTCACAGCAGCGACAGTATAACCGCCTGGGAAGGACCTGCACAGGATGAAGAGCGGAGACATGGAGGCACAACACAAACACCTGGATCATAAGGCGCGGAGCGCACCAGAACGACGAACGTAACGCAAAAGCAACACTTCTTTGTTCGAAGGCGCAGGACGACCCCAAAACGTTCACTCATATACGCTTAGAATCAAGAAGCAAGACGTTCACAGTCCCGATCCCCGGACGCCACCCTGGGGGGACCGGTTCTCAAAGGGCCTCGGACTCAGGCACGAGCCTCTAGTCGCCCCTTCCCAGCCCCCTCGACCACTTTTCCCCCGGAAGGGGACCCCCACCAGTCTCGGGGCGGAATGAGGAGAGTCACTCAAACTGCCTGGATCTCAAGACTTACCCAAGATAAGTGTCTCTAGACTTATCCAATGATTTTTCAACTCTATCGGATAGAAGACCGGTGGGATACTATTCCTGGCTGAAACCCGATCTCGGTCCTGGTTCCGCTGGAAATGCGGAAGCTTCGACACGCTTGCCGGTTCCCCTAGCGGGCGCGGATCGAAATAAAGGGTGTCTCTCTCGGCTGTGTCACGCCCTGTATTGGGGTCCGATTGCGTGCTCATCTCCCAGCGCCTCCCCGAGTCGTCGTTCCGTGTGTAGCTCGTCTACCCCTCGGACCCCCTCGCGAGGGGCGAAGTCACACGCTACCCTTCTCAGGGGGATGAAAAAGCTGCTTGTGACCCGTTTCCGGTTCGTACCGGGGCCCGTGTGACCCGCTAACAAGATGTCTCTGCCACAGCCAGCTCCCCACATCTGACGTTCGAGTCTTTACGGTCCTCTGCTGCCGCAATCGTGGCGGCCGTCTCCTCGGCCGCTGCCTCAATGGAGATGCAAGGCGCTTGCCAGTCGATGGAGAAGCGTCCAATTCTCGATTCAGAATCGCCATCTGCGGCGGCGGCGCCACCTGGTTGTTGTGATCGCTCATGAAGTAGACGTCCTCGTTGTTCTAGCCGTGCTAGGGTTTTGAGTGGGGAGGGGGACGTGAAGTTTCAGAAAGCAGAAGGAACTCGTGACACCCGCGTTACGTCCAGGCGCTCTGGCAGCCCCTTCTGTCTTTTCTGGCGGCTCGACCTCGTCCGTGACATCGGCCTCGAGCGTGACGACAACGCCGCGAAGCTCCCCACCGCCACTGTGGCTTTTTGTGAAGCCCCCATGGCCTTGGGTGCAAGGTCGGTGTTGTAGAGTGCGTGCATTACTTCACTTTTGCAGAGGTCCTGGGCACTCTCCGACCACCTGATGTACCCAACGCGGCCCCACAACGGGTCTTCGGGAAGCCCGCTCCCCGAGCACACCCAGCTGCGACAACACTCGGTGCGCGAGGTCCTGGGCGCACAAACCTGATGGTTGTCTCGGACACAAAACAACCGTGAACATCCCAACCCCTCCGAGCGAAGCTGACAAAAAGCACCCTTCAAGGCACCGCCAACTTGCTCACATCGACGATGGAAGCCACAATCATGTCTATCCGTGACGGCAGCCGTCCGGACAACAAACTTGCGATTAATCATCTTGCGCCCGTAGGCCAACAACAAAGAAAAGACCAGCCGCACTCGTGCCTGGTCTACCAAGCTTTGGGTATCAAATGATGCCCAGATGGCACAAACAAAACAGTTTTGAGAAAACCACACTACCGCAAAAGCCCAGAGGATGCGCAAACGGCACGCAGCTTTTTCTGAATTCGTTTCAGAGGTCAAAGTAGTTGCAGATGAAGAAAATGAGGCGAAAAGAGCACCTAATAATGGGCATCAAATGCTGCTGTCGGCATCAAATGATGCCGGCGGTATGAAAGACACTAGTGGCAGCAGGGCACTCCGACACCAAAACTTAGGCAACAGTTTAGGCATCAAGACAAAGGTGGTTCCTAACAATGGCGGTCCTCCCGTAAGAACAAGACACAATACCCATGTGGAGCCGCCCAGCCCAGAACTGGCAGAGCCCAACCAGCCCATCAGATCCCGCGAGTGGCCCCAGCCCGCCATCACCACACATCAGTGCTCAGCGCCAGGGCCCCCCTCCAGTCGCGTGGAGCGTGAGGCTGAAATAATGGTCCACACCGCCGCTTATGATTATTCAATCTTTTTTCATTCCTCCAACTGTCGCGGAAGACATTCAAATCGGGCCCTACGCCCATGGAGTAACTGACAACGCCGACTCAGCAATCGCAGAGCTCAGCTCGGCCAATGGCGTGCCTTTCGGCGGACATATGCGTACATGGTAACAGCTGACCGCATTTCTTCATCGCAAGTAGATAGGACGCCTGTCTTTCTGCACTGCTTACATGGTACAAGAACATAGAATGAATCGGTACTGTCCTCACCCGCATCTACTGTCACCTGCGCTCCGTTCCCGTCCCCCTTTCCATGTTTTGTGCACCCTCCCACCACTCCTACTGTTCTTGGTCAAAGAAGAAAACCTGTTCTACCCATCAGCACGACAACTCTCTGAAGCCGCAAACCTCTCGTGCAAGCGGCCACCGTCGCCTGACACAGGTCCGTCACTATAATCACCCCCGTTACCGTCGGACAACCACTCTAGCCCCTGTCTGACTATTCCCCCTCCTTACCTCCCTATGGTGATACCTGAATCAGAGTCGGCTCAGTGCACATCCCACTGTCGCGGTGGTAGAAAGCCTGGTGGGGCCAATGTCAGACTGCGAGAGTTCCGGGAGGACCACGCGGAAGAATGAGGAAGGGGGGAGGGGCGGGGTAGATGGGAAGAGGAGAAGAGGAGAACAAGGAAAGGAGGAGGGGTAAGAAGGACCCTGTGGCGACGAGCAGATGGATGGAAGAAGGGAGGACGACGCGCGGTTGGAAGGTGACAATGTTCGTGGTGACGGGCTCTTCAATGGATGCTGACGTGGCCCTAGATTCGGCGAGCCACGAGTGGGGGGCCGCAGGGCGGACCACGATCAGCGGCCAAGAAATTGACAGGCAACAAACAAAGGCCATTCCGACCTGTGGACATATTCAGACAATCAGAGGACTCTGATAGACATTTATCCGAGTCTATTCGATTACAGTGTCGAAAAAGGCGCACGATTGCAAGGTGTAGTCGCGCGGGTGTCAGCACCTTGCGGTCGCCTTTGTGGTGCCCAGCGAGAGGCGCCGCATGTGGAAGGCCACTGCTGCCCACCCGTTGCGATCTCGGAGCCCCCACAACTTCCCTCTTAGTCTCACTTTAGTCCACTCAATTCCCGTTGACCTTCCCCCCTCTTGTGGTAGGCACGCTCGCCCCTCTTCGTTACCTCTCACCGGGCTCGGAGAGGCACTGGCGGAAGATATAGGGCGGTGCATCTTTTTGGGGTCGGGCTTGGCGAAGCGAGTGAGGGGGGGGGGGGGGGGAGCGCACGTCACAACTAGACGCGAGGGCGTGGGACAGTCGCTGCAGAGATGGGGGAGGCGATGTCGGCGGCGGCGATAGAAGTCTTTGTGAAGAAAACCGCTGCAGCGGATCGACGGGGCTGTCCCTCGCGGACTATGGGGCGGGACGGCGGGGTTCGAATAGACTTCGAGGACCGGAGTGTCTGTAGCTACGACAAGAGAAGAATAAAGGACTGGGGCGGGAAAGAGCACAAAGAAAAAGGACAGGGTGCGGAAGAGGACGATAGCTCAGTCGCCATGTTTCCGGGCGGCACACGAAACATTGTCGAACGCAATCTATCAGCGGTTTGAAGCGCCTGCAACAAGCATTTGAAATAAATTGCTACCCTACGTTCCGAGTGAGAGTCGCTACAGACCGAAATGGAATGCTGGCCAGGCTCTGGCCGACAAAGAACTCGGCGATGTCAAATACACCCTCTCCTCGAGCCCGAAAGGGCCGATCTGGAACACTTTTTGGACTGTCGAAGTGCGGGACCATCAACCAAAGTCCTGCAGTAAACCCATTTCAAGACGGCGCGAGCGTTCTTGGTTTGATGCACCGCAAACGTCCACAAATGGCCAACCGCAGCTGTCGCCTTCTCGCGTTCTTTACATGTAGTGGATGGAATTAATGAAAAGTAATTGCTGAGAGGATCGAACTCTACATCGATTAATTGAGTGAAAATCTCTTTTTCGATTAATCATTCCTTCTAGCACAAAGTTTTGACTTGCCAGTCCACCCGTCTGTTCTCTCCAAGGGTGCATGCACAATGCAAGCACGCGGCTTCAACTTTGAATCCGGGGTCAACGAGGAAATGGGCGCTACTAATAAAACCAGTGAAATAATTCGACAGTGGGCATCGCGGCTCTGGAGCCGCTTTCAGGAGGGGAAGCGAGCTCTTCTCTTGTACTTCTGCTCACGTCGTTCGTACATTGAGCTTGTGCGAAAGACACCCTCCTTGCCCCGAACGACCGTGACAGCTTTGAAACAGCACTTTGAACGTCAGCCATTCTGTTGTGTGTACAGGAGAAGAGGCATACAAAGCATGGCAACATGTTTTTGTATTTGTTTTTTGACAGTTGTAGTTCTGTCATTGTTTACTAGGGCGTCATTTGACTGATTTAATTTTCGAGTTGATACTTTTGTCGCCCGGTTTTGTGATGTGTTACAGCAAGTGTGGGTTGGTGCTGGAGGATAAGTGACAGAGAGGGTGGTTGGGGGCGCGATGCCTGATGAGACCACGATGGATGATGGGCGGGCCCCTGGTTGCGCCTGACAGAAGATTGCTATTGTGGCGTCTGCGTTTCCGCCATCCGACGTCCGATGGCTGCCCTCGTGACCCAACGCCGCTTCTCTGGGGCGCCCTTCCCCGCGCGGCACGTTTCTGGCCGCGTGTCTTCGACGGCAGCTCACCGTTAGGTGCGTTCGCCCGGCGACTGCTACTGATTGACGGCCACGGTTTTTGCGGTGCGCGCTAATGCTGGATCGTCGCTGGGACGATAGCGCGGGTTACCTTAAGACCTGTGTGACGGCGGCGCCGACCGTTGGCCTGTCTTCTCTCGGTGGCTTGTGGGCGGCGGTGGACGTCTGTGTCAAGATCCGCGTACCTTTTTCACGGGGTCTTTCTTTACCCCACGACGATTGCGTTGCCAGCATGAAGGGCCCATGGATGGGTCGAGGTGGGATTCGAGCTGGTGCAGGCCGCCCAAGCAGCAGCACCCGCTCCGCGTCATCAACGGCAGCGGACTCGCAGCAGACTCGATTCTTTGTTGATTGTGCGACCCCAGCCAACCGGGGTTGTCAATCAGTGTCTTTATCTGCGTCGTCAGCGGCACCCGCGTCGTCAGCGGTAGCGACGGGATCGAGTGCAACTGGTCGAATGCGCGGCATACCCGCTCAGCGGGGGCGCTTTGCTCGACGTCATCGAGGCGGCGGCGATGGAGCTACGCAGCAGGACGGTGACGTCGACATTGGACATGGGCCAGGCGTTGTCAGAGATAGCCGGCGGCTGCTTGTAGATGGCGTTTACGTAGGGTCCGTTCCAGCCGGAGAACGACGCGGTGGCCCAGTACTCCCTGTTCAAGTCGTGCACGTCGCTGGCACGGCCTTCGTGGACACCGGGCGGGCGAATGCGTCCATCGTTGGTGGTACTGGCGGACCTTCTGCGTCCGCTGCAGACATATCGCCGTCTTCACGTCAAAGTTCTATCCTTGGCGCCCAGAATCTGTACGGCACCATGGCAACTGGAAGGACGCCGCCAGTGAAGCAGCCGAGCCGCATTGGAAGTATTCAGTCTGCCTACGGCATTGCTGCAAGGACACCTGGACATGAGGCCTGTCGCGGACGCTTTGGAGGATTGTCTGCTGGTGTGCATGGTGGCTAGCCGTCAGTTCGAAAGCGACACGGCGCATCGGCTGCTAGTGGGCGACGCGGTGCGTCCGCCGCTAGACGGCCACGCGGCGGGAAGGACGCTGTAGCGCGAAGCGGCGAGTCAGCCGCTTTTGGGCGACGCGGAGGATCGGGAGCAGATACACAAGTTTGCAGACGAGGTGCCAGTGGCACCGCGTCGAGGCGTGCTGGCGGTGGCGACGGGCCGAGGCGCGGTGGTGGTGAAAATGCTGCGGGCGGTGCTGGAGTTCCAGGGGAGGGTCACGATATACTGGGGGATATTGGGGATGGTGCGATAGACTGGTATGCTGAAGATGGTGACGACTAAGAAGATTAAGACGCAGGAGATCGAGGACAAAGGCGAGGGGATCCTGCTCGGCGAGAAGGTGGACGTTGTGGTCATCAGCTGGATTACTTGGGAGGCGCGCAGAAGGAGCAACTGGTCGGCGAAAGTTCGATGCACGTGAAGCACCTGGTGCGTTTCCTCGTCACGCCGCAGGCCACCATCGCTGTGCGCAACGCGACATGCGCCAAGAGCTTCTACTGGACATCCCACTACATGTGGATCCCCTTTGACATTGAATCCTCCTTTCAGACGTTTTTCGCGGATTGCAGCGGCTCCGACGTACTCCACAGAGGTTGGTCTGGCTTTCGTCGTTCCATGGACTTGGAAAAGGTCACTTATGCGGTGACCCGCAGATAAAAGCGCATTAAAGAGCCGTTCGGGAGCGAGTTCCTTGCTTGGGACGATCGCATCGTGGAGCGCACACCTCTTCACATTCTCTCGACGTTCCCCATCTTCATCAATCACCGCTTGAGGGTGACACAAGCGGTTCTTGAACTGACGCGCTCGTGCCTCGAGGCGGACACGCGCCAGGCACCGTTTGCCAAGATTCAAGACGTGCACCATCGACGGCGGTACGAGCGCTGTCATGTGGCGTACCTTTCTCGCGTGACCGCGTTGCCAAAGCCACAGACGGGTCGAGTGTCGCTGGACGCTGAGCACCTGGAAGGCGAGCCGCCCAAACTTTTGTCGTTTGACAACCCAGAAGGCTACGGGGGCATTAGTGTCTTCAGCACATACCTCCTCAAGGTGTACACCAGCTGCATCGTAAAGGAGGAGCAGGACATGAAGCGGAAGTGCGCCATGGTGGCGGCTCGGGTGCTGACGGGCGACAACTTCTTCAAAATTCTGAACAATACCTTCACCTTCGGCGGCAGCCGCTCACTTGAGGCCGCGTACTCTCTGGTAAACGAGCACTCGGAGATCATATCGGTGCGGATCGAGAAGTCCAAGACGTTGGTGGAGATTGATTGTGTGCTGATTGATGTGGAAAAGCGGATTGTCGCGCTTGGGCACCTGAAGGACAATATCACCCCATTCTACACAGAGAATCCTGTCGCTCAAAAATCCTTCCTGTGCAGTGTTTTTGACGGCCTGGTGCTCAACTCTGGTGCGGATGCGGCGCTCCCCGCGTTCTACAGGAGAACCGTGTCATCGTCCTCGGAAAAGACACTGAAAGCGTCAACATCTGCGTGCGGGTCTTGAAGAAGGAGCCCGCGGCCATCAAGGAGGCGGGAAAGACGCCTGGTTTGGGCCTCGACATGGAGTGGACTGTGTGTCCCGGTAGGCGGGGGCAGCAGGCCAACGTTGAGGTGTTCCAGCTGTCGACGGAAACGCGGACACTCTTCATCTATGTGGCGTGTGCAGGCATGCCGCACGAGCTGGAGACCCTCCTCTCCAATGCGATGGTGCTCAAGGTCTGCCGCCCCAACAGAGCGGACGTGAAGCGGCTGAAACAGAAGTGGAGAGACGTGGAGTTGGCCAAAATCAAGGACTTGGGCGTTTTCGGGAACGTGCTCGGCCTCGTGGCACGCTGGTTGTGACTATGAGCGCGAGCGGCACCGAAAGAGACGGGACGGCTACCATCTCCGCCACACAGCCTACCCGGCCCCTACTGGTGACGTCTCACAAGCCGCCCGCTTACATGAACGTCGACAAGATGCTGGTGCATTCGTAGGTCGTGCTTCTTCACCGGACGCCTGGTCCTACCACGCTGGGTATGATTTGGTACGAGGCCCAGCAGGGCGGGCCCCGCCCTGAAGTTCTTGTTGATTGCCGGCTCCAACGCGACGCGAAACACGCTATGGAGCAGCGTGACGCCTGGGCGTCGGAGATGCGGCCGCGGGTGCACAGCATTCGTGACGCAGATGTCGTTTTTGACGCAAGCGAGGCCGTGACGCTCTAGATGGCGCTCGCTTGCAAGCAACGGTGTCGCAAGGAGGTGCTTGTGGCGGTCAGGGGTTCCGCGGCTGGAAGCGTCGTGGCCCCTCAGTTGCGGGCAGCACACCCCCGGGGGCCTCCCCAAAAGATCCCGATCCCGGCTAGCAAGGGAATGACCTTTCCGAATCTCAGGGAGATTGGATCTGGTCGGGGGCGGGGTTTTTCCCCTGTGATTGTCCCAACCCCACTTCTACTTGGTTGAACTTTTCGCTTTGGAGGAATTTATCTGTTTGGCGCATTTGGGGTGGCTACTTTGGCCGCTGGCACTCGGTTTGCGGAGGGGTTATTGACAGTGGGGAGGCCGTCCCCGTCGCCGTGTGATAAAACCAACTGTGCTTTGGAATACGATTCCCCCCCTGAGCTTTGCCGTGATCCTCCCCTCCTGTTGGGGGAAGGCTGGGCTGTGGGTCGATTTCCGGGGCAGTTCCTTCGACGGACCGAGCTGATCAAAGAGTCACTTCGTCCTGACGACGAACGAAAGTGGTGGTGCCTAGAACCGCTACAATTTCTGGTGGAGCAGCAGGGAATTCCGGCCGTTGCCACGCCCGTATCGTGTAGCCGGTTCCCCGATCGTTCGTTGGTTTGTTGAGTTCAAGACGACGTGGATCTCCGCGTCGGTATGTCGTCGATTACCGCACGGCCACTACGATGGCGTCGCCTCCTGACCCCTTCAAGTTGGACGCGAACGCTAGCGGCATGCCGGCGGGTACATCCGCTGTGACCCCAGCGGTCGCCGCACCCGGGGAATCCGCGCGTGGATCAGGGATTCCCTTCACTCCGCCTCGACCGTTGGCGGATCTCGTGGGCGAAACAGCACGACGGGTCCCACCGGGGGCCGATACCTTTCTTCCTCGACGTCACGATGATCGCACGGGATTGGCAGATAAAGAGCACAATCCGGTGACGCCCCTGGCGATGGCGGATTTGGATACGGCGTTGTCGACGTTCCGCGAGTCGTTGTTGGCCGACGCTTCTCGGGTCATCGCGGTGAGCCCAACAGGCTCCGCTCAAGATGCCCCACGCAGATATTCCCCCATGGACACTGGAGAGACGCCGTGGCCGAGGTCGTTCGGTCTGAAGTCACGCGATCGCTAGTTACGATGTTTCGGGGCTCTACGCCCAGACCCGCTGAACGCCGGGGCAGAGCCCGGCGCTCTTCCCGTCGGCACCGACGCGACGACTCGTCGTCGTCGTCAATCACGGACGTCTCCCGGTCCGGGGACGAGTCAGCCGTTGCGGCCTTACTAGGTGAAGTCCGCGCTACCCCCACGCCGTCGACGGGACGGGAGCGTACTCGGGGTATTGACTCGAGGACCCTACCGACTCCTGACTCGGTGGGGGGTGAGCAAGGCAGGGGGGCGGCGCGAGAGTTACCCCGGGGTATTGACCCGGGGTTCCCGACGAAAGTCTCCCTCGCGACCGGTACGGAGGCGGAGGGGTGGCCGACTCAAGCAACCCCGACGCCACCTACTCGGGTGGTGCCGCCAAGGATCGTGGTGAGCCACCCGTACTACCGGATCATGTTTAATTGCGAGTCTTACGCGCTGGACAACAAGTCGGTTGTCTACACGCGGCGCCAGGCCCGTACTCTGGGTCGGCGCGAGAAGGATGTGGCTCAGTCCTTCGGGGTGCACGACGAGTGGGACGGTTCTCCCCCCGCCAAGGTCTTCCAGCTCTTGCGCAAGTTTGCCAAGGCCTGCGACGACAACGACATCTCCGAAGGCGAAGCCTTCTACATCCTTCATTACTTCACGAAGGAACCTCTCAAGTCGGAGGTAATGATGGTTATGCCGACTCGCCGGGCAGGTAACCCCGGCGAGGTCACTTCCTACCTGGAGCTCATCAACTGGATGCT
>ENA-ORXR01003779-ORXR01003779.1-marine-metagenome-genome-assembly--contig:-NODE-3779-length-13304-cov-3.124820_pt1 | contig 13304 bp, 10 predicted proteins | sample MGYA00237866_ERZ511479 | MGnify/ENA metagenome assembly ERZ511479 | reverse complement strand
TACTCTTCAATAACTTGTTTTTTACAACGATAGGCCTTACTTCTTTTAGTCGCTAGTTTGATTTCTTTTTGAGAGAATCTACAAAGTCTTGTACTTAAATAATTTTCTCTTAATTTCCCCTGTCTAACTTTTCGGGCCATTAAACTATAAAGCACCGTTAATTCATCTTGAATAGACTGAACAACAAAGGCGGGCTTGTTTGGATTTCCTCGAGCGTAACCTTTAGTACACATTTCATTTTTAAATGCATATTTCGTACTGATGTCTTCATTGATCATACGATAAATTGCTGACAAGAATCCTGTTCTGTCTTCACCTACAGTACAATGAAAAAATAGTTTTCGATGTGAGCTTTTTTTAACAGATCTCATGACTCTTAAAGCTTTAATCGTTTGAACACAGGCGCTTTCATAAGATTCATATCCCTTCCAAACAAACGGTATATGATGAATTCTATTTTTTTTATAACCTAATCGTTTTAATTCCTCTTTTTCTTTATCAAGTTCGTTTCGACTTTGATTTTTAAAAATTAAAACATCAGTAACTTCAAAATCAAAAAGTTCTTCAATTTTATCAAACAATTTTAATTTGGCGTGACCATAACCATAGTTGCCAGCTTTGTACAGATTTTCAAGTTCAACAACTTCTTCATTTGAAGCCATTAATTTAAATAGATCAACAATAGTGCAATTGTTGGGATCTTTAACTTCTTCAAGTTCTTTGGAATCACTGACAATACTTAAGACTTGTTTACGTAATTTCTTGGGAGGAAGAAATGGGCAAATGAGATTATTGTAGCTGGAGCTCATTTTTTGACCGTCGACGCCGGGGACAGTAGCTGCTAAAGAATCATTAACTTTTTCTTGAGGTTCTTTTAGAGTGTCACCAAAATAGTGGTTAAATCGTTTGGCTATAGCACGGCACATTTCAACATGTTGAATTTGATCTTTTCCTATAGGGACAATATCAGCATCATAAAGAAGAATGTCGGCTGCTTGAAGCACAGGGTAAGAAAAAGCGCAAAGATTCATGGCGCCTTCTTTACCTAAATCTTTTTGTGCTTTGTAGGTGTGTGCTCGAAATAAATCTCCTAAAGAAATTGAACTTGAAAGAATCCAACAAAGTTCGGTCGTTTCAGGGACGTCCGATTGTCTAAAAAAGGCTCCATTATCCGGATCAAGCCCAAGCGCTAAAAAAGCTGCTGCTAAAGAATAGGTGTTAGCTTTCATGAGCTCTTTGTCTCTGATGGTACTCAGTGAATGATAATTAGCGATAAAGTAAAAAGTTTCATGATTTTTTTGAAGTTCTAAGGCAGGTAACACAGCACCCAGAATTCTGCCTAAATGCATTTCACCTGTGCTTTTGATGCCGGTTAGAGATATTTTTTTACTCATGGTTTTAGATTAGTAGAACTTTTTGAATTATTCCATAAGCTTTCAACCTTCATGTTAATATAATCGCCAAAATCAAGCTGGACATTGTGAGAGCCAGCAGGAATTGAGATAAAGGTCGATTGCGGAAGCGCTTGGTGTAATTCTTTTTGATTAGAAGCGGGAGTTACTTTGTCGTTGGCACCTGAAATAATGTAGCTAGGAGCTTTTATTTTCGAAACTAAGCTAGGGCTTAAACCTCGAGTCAGATCTCTAAGTAAAGCATAGAAAGTTCTAGGGTTAATTAAACTAATAGCTGCGGCATAAGCTTTTCCATCATCAGCGGTTGAAGCTTTGGCGTTGAAGCCGGTATGAAAAGCGATATAGCGAGTTATTTCAGGAGATAACATAAGTATTTTCTTCCAAGAACTGTGAAATAAAAAAGGATATTTGTCATAGGTTGATAACAATTTATGAATAACGTTTTCTCCATAAGGAAACATTTTTTTAAAAGGGTTATTGAGACAACCGCAAATTAAAATAAGATGTTTGACAAGATCGGGGTGCGCAATGGCCAGTTCAAGAGCAACTTGACAGCCAAGGCTGTGACCCCAAATAATAGAGGGTTGAGTAATGTTGTTAGCTTGCATTACAGCTTTAACATCTTTTGCTAAACATGAAATGTTCATTGAGCGACTGTCTTCTGGGAAGGCGCTTTTGTGATGCCCTCTATAATCAAGAAGTATACAAGTATTTGTTTTTTTAAAATACTCAATTTGTTCACGCCACTGGTTCATACTGCAGATAAGGCCATAGCAAAAAATCATAGCAGGTTTTTTTGAAGGCTCATTGTGTCTTGGGCCATGTCTTTCCCAGTAGATGGAGGTACCATCAAAGCTTCTTGTCAGGCCTTTCTCAAACGGACTAGAGAGTAGTTGTGGAACGGATTGCGGGGCATTTTTTCGAATTGAAGCTGCTGTAGCACTAAGCCAATGTATAATCATTTTATTCAACATTTATTTTACCAGATTCAATGAGTTCAGCAAGATGATTTAGCATAGTATATGGTTGAATAAGGCTGCCCTCTAGCGGTTTAAAGTCTTTTAGAGCTGAAAATATAATTTTTTCTTGAATATGTCTCGGTGCTTTTGAAAAAGAAAGCAAAAATTCACCAATTAAAGTGTTAGTAGCTTGCAACTGTTCGAGATCATTATTCGAAGAATTATCGGACATGTTTTTTATTCGGATTTTTTTAACTAAAAAATGAAAATTTTTAAGATTAGGTTAAGGAGCCAAGAAAGTTTATTGGTTTTGCGTAATAGTAAAGGTATGGCAAAAATTATATTAGTCCTTTGTTTAGTTTTTTGTATCAATGTTAATGTATGGGCTAAAAAAACATCTTGTGCCCGAATTGAGTTACGTTTAGATAATCATTGCGCTTTGGCTAAAAGATCGCACTCTTCAATGAAGAAATCAATTATTACATTAGCTGGTGCCTATAAAGAATGTCGTGGATTGAAAATGAAATCTAAAAAATGTCAAAAAACAAAAAAAAGAATTTTTAAAAACATGAAAAAAGATTACCAAAAAGCTAAAAGAGAATGTCAAAAGTTTAAAAGAATTTTTAAAAAATGTTCTAGGTAATTGTTTATAATCTAATCTGATTTATTTTATTTTAATATGTCTCAAAATTTTATTAATTAATAAAATTTTAACACTGCTATGCAATCAGTTAATGTAATATTTTTTTATGGAACGTAAGCTGAAACAAAGTTTTATTGATATTATTTTAATCTCTTCATTTTTGATCATATGTGAAAATACATTTGCTATTGGAGCTGGTGGGGGTTCAAATGGGTGGAGAAATTTTAGAACAACTGTTTCTAGTACTCAAAACACTAAAAAATCAAATATTGTAAATTCAAGTGCGATAGAAAGACAAACTTTTGTTAATGAACTAAAGGCTGATCTTTTACAAAGTGCCAAAACAGCTTCTCGTGGTGGATTAAGAAATTTAACACCTAAAACTTATCACCCATCTAGTAAACAACTGTTTAAGGGAGAAACAAACAGAGTTAAACAAGAGCAAATTTTAAAAAGATATGTCAGTCAAAATAGGTCTAAATTCGGTGGAGCCAAGGTAGAAGTCAAGGGCCCTCTACTGATCTTAGACTATATATCCAACGGTCCCGGCAGTACTGTTGCTAGACGAGAAATGGTCAACTTTAGAAATGATACTGTAAATGTAAAAGAAGATATCTCAGTTGGCTCTTCTGCAGCTGGCACGTTAATAGGTCGTGATTATTCGCAAACTTTCAAAAGTACGAAAAAAACTGCTCCTTTGTCAACGCAAGGGATTAATGTAAAATTATATAATTTAGCTGCCCAAGGTGGAAGAATCGCTCGAAGTAATGGAAGTCATGCAGGAGTAGCTCAAGCAGCGACTGGGTTCATTGTTCCAAGTGGGAAATTTAGAGTGCAAGCACAGCTTGAAAATACCTTTGCTAATAGAAGAATTAATGATGTAGATCGTTTGGCATCTCCAGCTCGTATTGGTGTTTTACCTGCTTTTAAAGCTATTGGAAAAGGGCTGAGCACAGCTGGAAATTTAACTAGAATCACAAAAGCTAAACCTACAAAATTAGTACCACGAGCAGCTGTTAAATCTAGGGCGTCAACAACTGTTAAAAAATCTGAAAAAATATTAGCTAGAACTCGAGCTGCAAATAAAGTTAATAATGCTCAACAAGCTGTAAGAAACTCAAGTGGAGCTAATTCTGTAGTTAATGTTGCGGGAACAGCTACAGTAAGACATCGTCCAGTGGCTAATAATACGAGAAATTTCTTAAGCCGTTTTACAAGAAACGTGAAAACAGGGTTTAAAGTGACTGGAAAAAGTTTACAGGAATTATCTAAAAACCGAAAATTTATATCGGATAATAAAAAAGCTGCCCAACGTTCACTAGATCAAAACAAGCAGGCAATCGATAGAGATCAGAAAAAAATTAAAGATTTAAAAAAAACAATTAACAAGCTTGGAAATAGAAATAAGATGACACTTGGGGAAGCAAAACAAGCAGACCAAAAAACATCTTCATTACAAAGACGAATTAGAGTGTTGGAAGCTAATGTAGATAAAAGAAAAATATTTAATAAAAATTTGAGTGCCGGAATAAAAAAATTAAAAAAGACAAGAAATCAGAACATGAGTAGGAAGCCAGCAAGTCAAACAAGTCCATTGAAAAAACCGAGTAGGTTTATAGGGATAGGAAATAAGATACGAGGAGTAGGGGCAAAGATAGCAAGCGGAACAAATTCGGCAATACAAGCAGGAAAGAAGTTTGAGCAAGGATTTGTAAGGAAGTTGGATAGTTCTATAAAAAACAATAGCGCTTCGATAAAGAAGGATCGAGGTAACTTGGCAAAGATAAATAAGCAAATAAGACAATTAGAAGCAAGGCAGCCAAATATAAGGAATCAACAAGAACAAGTGAAAGTGATAGGGGTGTTAAAGGAGTTAAACGATCAAGCTAAAGCGTTAAGTGGTGACATTACAAGTAGGAAGGCGTTGAATAATAGTTTGAAGAAAAATAGGAATAACTATAAAAAAGCAAAGACGCAAGGTCAGAAGCAGAATTTGCAAAGCAAAACATCGAGCTTGCAAAAACGATTAGCAAGTTTACAGAGAAAAAATAGAAACAAGTTAAGTATAGAGCAGGCGGCAAAGTTAGATAAAAAAGTAGCGAATACACAAGCAAGATTAGAAAAGTTAAGCAGGCAACCGGAAAATCAAGTAAATAGGCGTCCTACCTTTAATAAACCCAACTCTGCTGTTGGAAATGTGGCGGGGATAAATTCAAATGTTAGTAAGCCTTACTATATAATTCGTGTTAAAAATCCGCCAATTAAAAAACCAACATTAACAAGAGGAAAGAAAATAAAGAATATTTTAACTAATAATAAACTAGTTAAAGGAATTGGTCGTGTTGGAAGTGGAGTTAAAAAAGGAGCTTCTTTTGTTGGTGGAGGAATCAAAAAAGGAGTGCTTGGAACAAAAGGTTATGTTGGTAATCAATTAAAAAAACAAGTTGAGCTAGTAAAAAGTGTAAAAAGTGGCATCTATCAAGGCAACAAAATTGGTAAATTGGATCGGTTGTCGAATGCAACTGGAGTGGCCCAATTAGGGTTGACGGCTTATCAATTATCTCAAGGAAATACTGAGGATAAATTAAAAGCAGCGGCCAAGTTTGGTGTAACAAAGGCAGCTAATAACTTATTGAATCCAAGTAAAGCTGGTGGTGTTAAAGGTGGGGCTGTTGGAGCAGCAATAACAGCAGGTTCTATTATCTTGGGAAAAGGAACTGGAAAAGATAAGAGAAGAGCAGCTACGAAGGCTGGTGCCAATTTAGCAGCAAATTACATTCCTGTAGTTGGTCAAATTAAAGCAGTTTTAGATGTTGTTGAAGGTGTGGCTGGTTGCCGACAAACTGCGAGTGGTAGAAAATGTAAAGTAAAAGAGTTGAAGAAAGTTGTTGGAAGTTATGGCAGCATAAAAAGGCGTGTTGGTAATACTTTTGAGAAATCTAGAGATGACATTAGAAACTTTAAAAGCAAACCTGGTAAGGCTTTGGCGGCATTATCTGGTGCGCGCGCAGTCGAGGCAACTTTTAAAGGAGCAAAAGATGCAATTAAAGATGCTTTTGGTTTAAAAAAGAAAAAATCAAGCAAGCAAAGATTTCAAAAAGAAATAGGTAAATTAGGGATAAACAATTTGGATAATTCAAAATTAACTCAATTTCAATATAAGAAAAAGGGTGAAACTCATGTTGGATATAAAGGTGTACGAAAAGCTTTTAAATCGGGCTCAAGTAGTCAGTTGAATAAATTATCTACCGCTCAAGCCTATAAATCTTTTCTAGGAAGAAATCCTAAGAAGGGTGATTTATCATTTTATGATAAAATTGCTCGTGAAAAAGGAACGGCTGCAGCGGTTGCAGCAATTCGTAATAGCCCTGAAGCGAAAAAGATAGCTGCAAGACAAGGAATACAAAAGGCAGCTAGATCACTTAAAATACCTAAAGGAACTCTTGGAAAAAAAGATAAGTTAGGTGTTCGAACAGTTAGTGGTGGAAACCCAAATGTCAGGTTTCAAAATGGAAAATTTAGATTATCCTATGAAAAAGGTAACTCCATTGGTGATAAATGTGCTCGAAGTACGCAGGAAGCTACGTTAGCTTGTTATGCGAAAAAAGCAGGAAATCGAGGAGGAGGATCAAGGTCTGCACCTCCATTGGACCCAAATATTAGAAGAGTTAATGGCAAGTATCAGCTAAGTAATGAGCAAGCAGCCAAGACTGGAGATAGGTGTGCACGTAATTCACAATCTGAAGTCTTTGCTTGTTTTAATGCAAAAGTTGGAAGAGGTGGAACAAGGTCGCGAGCTAGTGCTCCTGCGAAGAGGGTTCTTCCAGGTTGTCGAGTCCAGGCACATGGCTCACCAGGGGCCTCTTGTCATCATAAAGTGAATGGTAGACGGGTTTATGGAAAAAGAGATCGTTGTGGAGTATGTGATGCTTCTTATAAGCATAAATCAAGTTCTAGATCTTATTCTCGAGGAAGATCAGCAGCTCCAAAGGCTAAGAAGGCTTATGGCAAAGGAGGCGCATCTTGCTATTATCATAAAAATGGCCGAAAAGTGAACTCTAGAAGAGCTACTTCTCATCCTTACAGATGCATAGGAGCTCCTTGATTTAAATAACTTGAAAAGAATTAGTTAATAAAAATCATGTATTAAAAAAAACAATCGATTACGAATCGGTATAAAATTGTTCTAGTCGATCTAGGCCTTTGTTTATTTCTTCGGTAGATGTTGAGTAAGATAATCTAATCCATCCATCCATACCAAAGCTTGACCCTGGAACAATAGCTAATTTATATTGATCGAGTAAGTACTGGGCTAGTTCTTTATCGTCACTTAATTTCAAACTTTTTATTTTATTTTGAAGGTTGATGAATACGTAAAAAGCTCCTTCAGGTTGAAGAAAGTCTAATCCTTTTAATTTACTTAAGCGTTCTACCATTAGATTTTTTCGTTGTTTAAATATTTCTAAAATAGTTGGAAAAAAATCTTTTGATTGTTCGATACCAATTTTAGCGGCACTTTGAATAAAACCAGGAACACAGGTTAAAAATTGTGACTGCATAGCAGCTAAATTTTTAATATTTTCGGGATGTGAAATACAATAACCTAATCGCCAACCGGTCATAGCCATTGATTTGGAGCAAGCATTAACACAGAAAATATATTCACTATTAGCTTCTTCAATTAAGGCAGCCACACTTGTGTGTTGTTTGTCGCCAAGGCATAGTCTTTCATAGATTTCATCAAAAATAAGGTAGACTTTGTTTTCTAGACACCAGTTTACAACATTTTTTAAATTTTCAAGATCGATGATTTGGCCAGAGGGATTAGCTGGAGAAGAGAAGATAACAGCTTTTGTTTTGGGTGTTTTATTTTTTTCTAAAAGCTCAACGGTTAAAAAGTAACCATCACTTTTTTGAGTCATAATTCTTGTAGCCTCGCCATTGCAGGCTTTTACTAGACTAGGGTAACTGACCCAATAAGGAGTTGGAAAAATAACTTCATCACCTTGTTCAAGCAGGCAATGAAACAGTAAGGCTAATGCTTGTTTGGAACCAGCAGTGACTAAAACATTTTCTTCTTTAACCCATGGAGAGTTCAAACGCTCTCTGTAATCTTGAGCAATAGTTTGGCAAAGGTCACTTTTTCCTTTACTAGAAACATATGAGGTATCGCCGGCCTTCATGGCTCTGTAGGCTTCTTCGACAACAACTTTAGGAGTTGGAAAATCAGGTTCTCCAGCAGTGAATGAGGCAATGTCTTCACCAGCAGCTTTTCTTTTTTTGATGGACTGCAAGAGGCTTAGGGTTTTACTGGCTTCTACGATTTGAGGGATCATTATTGATTTTCTCCTTTATAGCTTTTTCTATGGTGGGGTGGACAAGTCCTTTGAGGGAACCGCCGTGATAGGCAACTTCTTTGACAGTTGTACTGGAAACGAAAAAATATTTTTCGTCCGTCATGACGTGAAAAGTTTCAATTCCAGGTCTTAAGCGTCGGTTCATTGTCGCCATAAGAAATTCATGTTCAAAGTCACTGACAACTCTCAAACCCCGAACTAGGATATTGATCTTTTTATTGGCACAATAATCAACTAATAATCCTGAGTGCAAGTCGACAGTAATGTTTTGATAGTCCTTGAGCTCGTTTTTGATAAGCTTTTTGAGTAAAGAAACTCGCTCATCAGCATTAAAAAAATATTTTTTACGGTAATTATGGGCAACAAGAACCACTAACTGATCAAAAATAGGGGCTACTCGTTGAATGACATCTAAATGGCCTAAAGTAACGGGATCGAAGCTCCCAGCGTAAACAGCAATTTTTTTCATCATCTCTGACTTAACATCTTAAAATCTATGACAAAAGTAAGATCTATGAGAAATACTTAAGCTTGACGAAAACGCGGTGCGCGTAAACTAAAATTCTAAGTTTTTAAGAGAGCGAGGTATTCTTAAATGAGTGAATCCGGCTTTAAAAATTACATTGATGTTGTTAGCGTTGGTTGTTGTGGATTTATTGAAGGCGGAGGTTGTTCTTTCTATAAATAGTTCAGTTAAAATTCAGAATCCATTTAGACCTCAGGAAACGCTTCCAGCTGCTGATTATACTGTGCAAAGGGTCGGCAGGATGTATCGGTTTACTGTGACTGTAGATCAAGATCGAGATGCTGTTTATAATGGGCGAAAAATGAAGAATAACCAATTGGCAAATGGTCGAATTATGAATGTTACTGCGCTTATTCCTATAGAAAAGGTTAACAGAGCTTTTGAGAACGCGAAATTAGTTTCCAGGGAGCATATTACATCTGACAAAATTTTGCGTCGAATGAAACAGTCAGAGTATAAAAGAAAAAATGGCATTCGTCGGGATGATTCGCATTCAACTTCAAATAATGGTCTAGTAACTAAAGAAGATATTTTAAGAAGAAGAGATCAATTGAGAGATGAAAAAAATAATCCAGCAACAAATCAGAGAAAAGAACTTGTTAAGCCATATATGCAAAATGGTGAAAAAGAGGCGACAGTAGTAACGGATCAGCAACTCTATAAGGCAACTTGTCTAAAATACAATAAAGAAATTTGCAGTAATTGGAAATCTGTTTTTGGAAAAAATCCAACAGTTAATGATGTTTATTTTATGAAAGCATTGTTTGTTAATGAATCTAATTATGGTCGAAGTAAATTTGGAAAAAATGAGTTAGGCCAATATATTCGGCATGAAGTTGGATTTCGAAAAAGACCAGAAGAGAGCTTTGTACATTTAAGTTATGTGGATTATTTATTGAGAGAGCCTAAAGCAAAAGTATTAGTGAAATTAATTAACCAAGAGATAAAAGCAGATGTTGGATCTCAAGGAAAATATAGTGACCTTGCTTCAATGCGTAAGTACTTTGATAAAAAACCTAAAAGTCTAAAAGCTCTTAGGGATATATTTCAGAAACACGAAGATGTTGCGATAAAGAAAATTTTAAAAGAAAATAATCAGCAAAGCTCCACAGAGCTAAAGTCTTTAATAAAAATGTTTGAATCTTCTTTTGGAGAACTTCAATTAATGTACCCAACTGTGATTGACGCATATAAAAAAAATCACCGATACAAAAACAAGGTGCCTAGCCCAAATGAATTACATAAGCCGAGTAAAACAATTGAAGCGGCAATGGTTGTTTTGAATGAAAAAATGAAAAGTAAAAAAATTCCTAAAAATGACAAATATTTTTACTTGGCTAGATTATACAACACCGGAGGTATAAAGAGAACTGGGACTCTTGGGTTGATAGGTAACAAACGAAAACCATATGAACATAGAGCTTTATTGCATATGAAAAGTTACACACAAAGTTGTCAGTTGACAGATGAAACAGTATGTCGATAAATGAAAAAGGAAATAGTATGAGGAAAATAAATTTATTTTTAATAGTGTTTTTTATTTGCTTTGGAGGTCTTGCTGGGTATTCTCAGTGCTTTCCTGAAGTCGGTGAGTGGATAAAAGCTGATGAGAGTATGGACAAATCAAAAAAAAATCAAACTGAGCTTTGGGATTTAGTTTCTATAGAAAAAAAGAGTAAAGCAGTTTTGATGCGAAATCTTGCTAAGAAAACTTGTCGTTACTTGGAGTTTGAAAAAAATGAAGTACTTTTCAACGCTCAAGAGTTGAAATATTTAAAGTCAGTACATATGGGAACCTTAATACGGGTCAATAGTTTTGTAGCCCATGGTTTTGTTAGTCAAATCGCGCGTATTTTTTATGTTCCTAATAACCAAAGTTTAAAAGCTAAAGAAGTTTTTAAAGAGGAATATTTTTATTCATCAACTACAGGTGAGGAATTTAAAAACACTATTAAGGTTGAAGGCAATATAATTTATTTTAGAAAAAATAATAAAAAATGGAAATATACCTGGAATCAACTTAACAAAGCGTATGATAAAACAACTATATGAGCTTTTCCCTTTGTCATGGACGTTTTCAAGGGCAGCGACTGAAAAGTAAACCCAGCAAAAGCATGAGGCCTACAAAAGTGCAAGACAGAGAAGCGGTCTACAATATGCTTTTACATAATAATTATTTTGAAGATTGGAGTAATTTAACTGTACTCGATCTATTTGCTGGTACAGGGGCTTTAGGTATGGAGGCGTTGTCTTTGGGAGTTAAAATTGTTGATTTTGTTGAGGTAGATAGAAAAGCAATGGCAGTTATCAAAGAAAACCTTGGATGTTTGAAAACGGAAAAAAACCAAAGATATAATTGTTTTATAACGAAAAATTATCTGAAAACGTGTTCAACTCAATATGATTTAATTTTTTGTGATCCACCTTTTGCTAAAAATCATCTTAAAAACGTTGGTCAATTTCTTGAAGCACGGCATTTAAATGCGCAAGGTCTTGTTGTTGTAGAAACTCAAAATATCGATAAGCATAAAGAAGAACTTAATTTGTCTTTCTTGGAACTTGTCAAAGAGGCCCCTAAAGGAGGGAGTCTTTTTTTGTTTTATAGAAAAATATAAGAGTCATAATTGCTCCGAATATTTTGCATTGCATTTAAATGGCTTATAAGATTTGCAGATGGCGCTCAGGCTTTCTATAAAAGCTTATATGCAAAATTCATTACGCTTGTTCTCGTTGATATTCTTTTTTAGTCTAACGTTCTCTGGCTCTTTGTTTTCACAGGAAGAGGCTGCTACTCCTCAAGTAGAACAGGAGAAAACATTTATTGATCGTATGGATGCTGGATTTGGTCATATTAATGGGTTTTTAGTGAAATTTTTATTTTTTGATGCTTCATTTGGAATGTTTGAATCACAAAAATATGATGCCAAAACTAAGCAATTAGTCACTGATGATTCGGGGGCTCCAGTTTGGGTAACTCAAAGCATTCCCTTTGTGGTTTTAGTACTTATTATTGGTTCCCTATTTTTTACTTTTTATCATCGTTTTATAAATATTAAAGGTTTTCGTCATGCAATACATGTTGTTCAAGGTAAATACGATTCACCTCATTCTCAAGGTGAGATTACACACTTTCAGGCGCTTTGTAGTGCTTTATCGGCGACAGTTGGTTTGGGGAATATAGCGGGTGTTGCCGTAGCGGTGACAACAGGGGGCCCTGGGGCTGTTTTTTGGATGATGTTATTGGCTGTTTTTGGGATGAGTGCAAAATTTCATGAATGTACTTTGGCGCAGATGTATCGTGAGGTTGATGAAAATGGACAAGTTATGGGTGGTCCCATGGTTTATTTGAAAAAAGGATTGGCTTCGGTTGATTTGGCTCCTTTAGGTTCTGTCTTAGCTGTATTATTCGCAATTCTATGTATAGGTGGAAGTTTTGGAGGCGGAAATATGTTTCAAGCCAATCAAAGCTACGAAGCCTTTGCTTCACTTCCTTTTGTGACAGATTCGGATATGGCTAAATATATTTTTGGTATTGTTTTAGCTTTTTTAGTCGGAATAGTGATTATTGGTGGAATTAAAAGAATTGCTTCTTGGGCAGAGAAAATTGTTCCGACGATGGTTTTTCTTTATGTCGGTGCTTCTCTAATAATAATTATTGCTAATTTCGATAAAATTCCTGGAGCTATTTCATTGGTTTTTAGTTCAGCTTTTGATGCCGCTGCCATGTTTGGTGGATTTGTAGGTATTATGATTACTGGCTTTAAAAGAGCAGCATTTTCAAATGAAGCAGGTATTGGTAGCGCAGCTATTTGTCATTCTGCCGCCAAGACCGATGAGCCTGTCCGTGAGGGAATAGTCGCTTCATTAGGGCCCTTTATTGATACTATAGTCATTTGTTTTATGACGGCTAGTGTGTTGATTATTACGGGTGCTTATGAAAATGCCCCTGAAGGAGCGCAAGGTGCTGCTGTGACGGCACATGCTTTTAAATCATTACCTTTGATAGGGAACATATTTGATAAAATATTGATTGTTTGTATCATTTTGTTCGCGTTTTCTACTATGATTTCTTGGAGTTATTATGGTGAAAAGTGTTGGTCATTTTTATTTGGAAAAAAATCGCTTATGGTTTATCGAATCTTATTTGTTATATTTGTTTTTATTGGGACTATTAGTAAATTAGGAAATGTCTTAGACTTTTCTGATTTAATGATTTTATGTATGGCTTTTCCCAATATTGTGGGTGGAATTATTTTAGCTCCTAAAGTGAAACCGTTATTAAAAGATTACTGGACGCGATACAAAAGTGGTCAGATGAAGACATATAAATCCCGTTAGTCAGTTCGTATTGCAACCGAAGTGTACCTGAAAAGGCGTCTTCCAATCAAGACATTTCAAAGGCATATT
>ENA-ORXR01003778-ORXR01003778.1-marine-metagenome-genome-assembly--contig:-NODE-3778-length-13304-cov-13.693506_pt1 | contig 13304 bp, 23 predicted proteins | sample MGYA00237866_ERZ511479 | MGnify/ENA metagenome assembly ERZ511479 | reverse complement strand
CCCCCCCTCTATCACCCACTCCCCCAGTGCTCCCCCCCCCGATCACCCCCCCCATGATCACCCGCCCCAGCCGCACGACATGGCGCCGCTCCTGCAGTCACAGACAGCGATTTGTAGGGAGGGTGGCGTGGGGACAGGGGGAGGGGGAAGGGCGTTGGCGGGGGCGGGGGAGCGGCCGCAGGGTCAGCGGTCGCGAGGGCGGAGGCTGGGGGGGGGGGGGGGGGGGGGGGGGGGGGGGGGGGGGGGGGGGGGGGGGAGGAGAAGGAGGGGGGGGGGGGGGGAGGGGGGGGAGGACGAAGGGCAGGGAGTGGGGGAAGAAAGTGTTTGCGACGAGCTGAGGGACGTCCGTCGAGGCACAATGCCCGCACTTCAACGCCACGCGCAACCCTTTCTGGCCCTGTCAGAGTCCTTGGGCAGCCTTGCGCGGCAGAGCGGTGCGAGCCAATCGGCTGTCGATTTGCGTTGCAAGATTGCCGGCAATCCGAACGACGCCTGGCGTCCTGATCAACCTCGGACGCCGAAGCCGGTCTGCTGCTGTCCTTACCATCTCGTGCTGACACTGATCGCGCCTGAGTGCACCGGGGGCGAGGTCTCTCTTGACTTCGTGACCTTGCATCATTACAGTGATACACAAGCCTGAGACTTGGCCGTGTGAGCATGGTTTTCGTTGTCATAGCCGTGGGACATGCCATCCGAATCGAATATCGTGTCACCAGATCCCCGACCTGCCATTCCAAGTCTTAGGCTGCGCCTTCGATAGAGCACCACACTGTGTCGCCCTCCAATCCCCTGAAAGTAACCAAAGAATCACGATGGCGGAACCGCCGACGATGAAGACGGAAGGAGCGTTGATGAGGCCGAACAGGACCATAGTGAACTTATAGAAGCCGTACTTGGTGCGGAAGGCGATGAGAGGTCTTGATGCGGGATCCAAACGAATCTGGTGGCTCCTGGAGCGAAGGTAGATGTCTGTGAAGAACTTGGAATGCCGCAATTGGTCGAAGATATCGTTGATGCGCGGCAGGGGATAGGCGTGCTTGATGGTAGCCTTGTTCGGGGATCAGTAGTCGAAACACAGTCGCCAGCCACCGTATTTCTTGGCTGCGAAGATAACAGCAGGGCCCCATCATGGGAACTGGGCCGAATGAAGCCTTTTTGTATAAGGCCGGCGATTCGGGACTTGAGCTCCCCTAATTCGGACTCAAAGAGTCGGTTTATGCCGCTCCGGTGCGGCTTCGCACCTTCTTCGAGCTCTATATGGATCTCCGGCCTGCGTTTGGATGGTAGTCCGGCTGGAAATCCGTGGGGAATACGTCTTCGTACTCGGATAGTAGCTTCTGGACCCTAGAGGGGCCGGCTTCCTCCCAAACGCCGATAACGTTGACGTCAACGTGACTCCCGGGCTAACCACCGTGGAGGAACACGGTAAGAATGGGGGTCGGATGCTTGAGATTGCGATTAAGGCGCTGCCGGCTGAGGGTGACTCTTCGTTGGAGGGTAGGCTTGATAGTGATAAACGTGCGCTCGTGCGTGATGGTGATCTTATTGTTCTTGTAGTTGATGCGGGCGCCTTTGTTCTTGCGCCAGCGCACGCCGATGATGACGTCGTAGCGACTCAATTCGCAAACTGCAAAGAGAAGACGCTCCCGATATTCCCCAATTTCGGCATCGAGGGCATCTGCGGCGTGTAGTACATGGCAGCGGCTTTCAAGCATGTCGACCGCAAAATTAGTTCTTTTGGTATGGACACAAAGCGATCGGGCGAAGCGCCAGGACACAAAATTGATAGAGCACACCTCGCCAAGCAACACGAGCGCAACATTGCCCTTGATTTAAGAAATTGTCGGCAACAGCCCGCGAACTTGGCCAATACAAATGACGAGGTACATTGCGGAACCAAAGAGGCCTAAGCGTCGGGTGTTGATGTCCGAGGCATCTTCAGTTCTGCTGACCTTTTGGGCAGTTCTTTGCATGATGGCCCTTCTCGCGGCACCGGAGGCAGAGGCCCGCGCGCATGCAACTCTGAGGCTTTTCAGATGTCATTCTTTATGCCTTGATGATGGAAAGGTCTATGGGCGCTACGCCAGAGTCGGACAGGATGGCAGTGTTGCTTGCACAGCAACCAGAAGACCGGCACGTCCCTGCCTTGGCAGCCTCAATGCGGATCGCGTCGGTCATGAACGACGCGAGATTGTCGTAAGGTCGGATGCACAAAGGTTCCCAGATCCATCGCTTCAGCCCATGGATGTGACGGTCGCTTTTCTCCGACTCTGTGATGTCTGGGATTTCCATCACGATGCTTAGGCTCGACTTGGAAAAGCACCCGACGCCTTTGAGCGGACGCCAGCCGTGTAGCATCTTGCGCGCCGCTTGCACGTTGTTGAGGAGGTTGGAGCGGCGGACGAGGCAGGTGCGGGGCGCGTCCCATTCGGGGACGCTAATCGCAGCGTTTTACGACTACCACCAGGTGAACGCTTCACCATCGAGGTAGGTACACACGGGACGCCTCATCGGGCTGGCTGCCCGACGTATAGGTGTCTACGTGCGAGCACCACGCTTTGAGCTGTCCAGATTTTCCGAGAAACAGAGAAGGCTTATTAGGCTTAGCCGCGCGGTCCTTAGTCGCCAGCAAAAGTTTTGTCCGCGCTAACTTATCATTGGGCTTCTAGAGATGATCGCCGAGTTGCTGCACGAGCGCCATAAGCTGCGTCCAATCAGCGACCGACGGCGCAGCCGCAGAACCGCTTGGGTCAGCCATGATGCCAAGTGGATTTGTTTGCAACGAATTTGGAATCGACTGGAGCGATTTGACACGCACCGAGATCAAAAGAGTTTAAAAAACAAACACCGGCGTTGTTCGCCAGTTGAAAACCAGTGAAATGATGAGAATCTTGATTTTTCAGTTTAACGACGAGTGCAACGATGCCCGCAATCGACGACACGAATCAACCGACGAACGGGCCGATCGCAGAGCGATTTCGCGAGATCACTTGCGACGGGCTACGGCACAAGCGTGCGCCCGGCCACGCTGATGGCTGGCCTGGTCAGAAGTCGTCCCAATCAACTGACCACAGGGTGCGCACCGCGGTCTCTCTGTTGGACTGTTGATTGTGAAGTTGAGCCGGCAGGACTCTTTGTGGTAGCGGAGCACTGAAATGCTAATTCAGCTCACACCACAAGAACGACAGCGGTACCGGATCATCGGGCCGCGTGTCGCCTGCAGGGCCTGGCGCTCTTCGTGCTGTTCCCCGGTGTAAGCCGTGGCTGCGCGAAATTTAGCGATGGGCGGTGTGGGTGGCGCCACGTCGCGTCGTTCGGGCGTTCTGGGCTGTATTATTGGGCCTTTGGCACGGCCCGGCCGCGCCTTTGGGCTGTCTGCTGCGGAGGTGGATGCCCGGGCCACCGTGGATGAAGATGATTTGCGCGCCGCTGTGGCTGACGATGATGCGCGCGCCTCGGTGGATGTCGAGGGTGTGCGCGCCGCCGTGAAAAACGATCACGCGCGCGCCGCCATGGATGACCACGATGGGCGGGCCGCCGTGGATGACTTCGCCATAGTCGTCACCACCGAGGAGTCAATCGATTTGGACCCTGAATTCGCACTCTCTGTGTTTCAATACAAAAGCAAGAAAAGGGCAAAAGTCAAGATTAGAACCACAGATTCCGTCAGGAGCGGTGTCATTTGCAGTCTGATTAGTGAAGCCCACTGAGTTCGTATTTCGACGCACGCGGCACGGCGAACACAGGAGACCGCTCCAAAGCACAAACACAGGATGTACAAATTTAGAGCCAATCTGCAGCTAGAGAGCCAGTAGAGACGGAAATCACCTGAAGCTATCAAATCTGAGACCCACCAGGACATGTGACGAAGCAAACGTACTCGGGAGGAGCAGCGCGTGATGGAGAAGCCCCGCTTTAACACGATGGCGTCAACGACGAAGAACGCGAAGGACGTCGATGGGTGCGACGACGGTGAAGAAGCAGGCAGCTTTCGACACGAGAAGCAAGAACAAACGGGGTTTGCCAAGGATGAACATGAAGCCCGTCGTGGATCACCGCGTCTCGTAGTCACCTGCCCAGTCAGCATGTCTGAAACCTTGGAGGATGCCCGACGCCCACTTGTCGTAGACCACGCCCTTGTCGACAGACCCCTTGGCATATCGAACCACGCGCTTCACAGCCGCCCAGTGCTCCTTGTTGTAGCCCGACAAGACGCGGCTCAGCTTGCCGACCGCAAAATCAAGATCAGGACGCGTCCCGACCATCAGGTACATCAGGCTTCCGACCACCTCGCGATACGAAAGAGACTCCTAGCTCTCCTTTGACCTTTCCAGCTGCAGCCCGACTTCCAGCGGCGTCGCGATAGAATTGCAGTCCACCATTCCGAACTTCTCGAGCTGTTCAGTAGGATACTTTCTCTGGGACAGCTTAAGGATTCCCAGCGTCTTGTCGCGACGAATCTCCATCCCCAGGATGACCTTGGCCTCGCCCGGGTCCTTCGTCTCCAAACTCTCACAAAGCGCCGTTTTAATCGTGTCCATTGCCTGCAGGCTTGATGCCATGAGAAGAAGATCGTCGACGTACACCGGAACCATGATGAACTCTCCGTGTTCCATTTGGGGGTAGAAGCATGCGGCCGGGTCGATATTTTCAAACCCCTGTGCCTTTAGGAAGGCGTCGAGTCTTGCGTAACACACCCTGGAGGCATTCTTCAGCCCATATAGTGCCTGGAGAAGACGGCACACCTTTTCAGGATGCGTGGGATCCACATACCGCTCGGGCTGCTTCATTTTGACCTTTTCTTCAGGGTCGCCGTGAAAGAAAGCCGACTTGACGTCCATCTGAGGCAGCACCCATCCACGTGGCGCCGTCATCGCCGGGATGCATCGGATGGTAGGAAACTTGGCCACCGGCGCGAAAGTCTCTTTCAGGGTAAGCCCCTTCATCTGCCGATTACACATGAAGCACAGGCGAGCTCTGTGCCGACTCGTGTTGTTCCTACTCTTTTACAGCTCATCATCGACCTTGTAAAAACACGTGACCTTGAGCACGCGTCGGCAGACCGGGCGATCCGTCAAACGCTACGTCTTGCTTTACCGGATAGCTTCCACTTCCAGGTCCATTGCATCCCGCCACTTGGCCACTTCCTGCCCTTGAACTGCTTGCCCGTACGTCATGGGCGTCTGTAGCATCCAGGCAGACTGGGCGCCAGTGCTCGACCTGAAGTCGCCGTCTTTTGCTGCTCCGACGAAGCTTATCGTGAGAAACGCAGGCACCTCGAGTGTCGCCTGTCGACATGTCAGAGCCAGCGCCATCGTCTTCCCTGCAGTCTTCGCCTTCATCTTCTGCATAATCTTCTTTGCCGCTGCTACCAGCATCGGAAATGGTCCGTTCTTCACGACGACGTCCCTGGGAGAGTTGTCCGAGACTTCTGCAACTGCACACGTGCTGTTCTGAGACAACACGACGCTTCGCGCCTTGAAGACCTTTCCGTTGTCCATCATGACCTTGTACACCCTGCTGCCGTCCGGAGAGCCTAAGAACACGCCTTTTTCTGCCTTATCATCGAGCGTGCCGTCGCTGTGGCTCTTGTGCAATACCACCTAGCATGCTGACCCAGAAACGCGCATGTGGCTGGCGTCCGGTTTCGTTCTGTCCACATCTCATGAGGCGCCTTTCGGACAGGAAGCGCTCGGCTCGTGACGCGGTTGTTGTACTAGACCTCCGTCCTGATGGCATCCACCACCGGATCCTGATCGACGTCCTTGTGTCGCATCATGGTGCGCGCCATCCCCACGATAACTCGGTTGAGGCGCTTAGTGACTCCATTTTGCTGCGGCGTGTCTGCTATTGTCGTCTAGTGCGTCGTGCCGCTGTCATCGCGAAACGCCTTGACTGAAAATGACACGTACACGCCGCCGTTGTCCGATTGTACGAAATTGGTGTTAATTCCTGTCTGAAGCTGCGCCATAGTCATCCACTTCGTGTATGCCGCGATAGCGTCGCTCTTCTTCGGCAAGAACACGACGAACGTCCAGCGTGAGAAGTCGTTTTTGCTCTGGCATTGGTCCGCCAAGGTCTGAATGCATGAGCTCGAGCCGCTGGGTGACGCGAACACCGATTTCCTTAGGCATACGCGTCATTGAAGCATTTCTGTAGACGCGCGGGTCGCAGATATGCTTCCCCGCCTTGGATTTTCACTTCAGTCCGTCAACGTCGTTTTGGTTAATGATCCGGTTCACGCCTGCAATTTTCACATCCCCAGAGCGCTCATGCCACAGCTGCAAAGAGTCCACCACAACAAAGTGCCTCTTATGGGCCATGCCCAGGTGGTAGAGCCCGCTCTTTCGTGTGCCGCATGCGAAGTCCTTTCCGCGTACATTGACGATCGCCTTACCATTCTTGAAGGACACGGCCGCACAGCGCTCTTCGATCATACCGACCAACATGAGATTGAAGCCCATCGTGGGAACATGAAGCACGTTCTCCAGCATAATCTTTAGACTTTTGCCGTGCACGATGACATTGAGAATGACCGTCGCGAAACCGGCCGTCGCTCGCCGCAGAGCCCTTGTCCCCCATCGTGACGCTAAGACCCGTGGTATTTTGTGAGTCCTCAAAGTTGAAGCGGATCCAGCACATGTGTGCCGAGGCCTCAGAGTCGACCGGCCAGGAATGAGCGATGTCGCCTTCGTCGTTCGCGTCGCCGACGAGGCATAAAACATCGTCACTGTCACTACGGTCGTCATCTGAAATCGTGGCAACCCTGACCCTGCTCTGGGTCCTGCCTTTTAGCACTATACAGTCACGAGCGATGTGCCCAAGCTTGTGGCAGCAAAAGCACTCGACCTTGGAGAGATCACCACGCCGGCTTTCACCACGAGCGCTTGCTCCGACAAGGGCCATGTCACCCGTTTGCTTAACGGCTCGTGACTAGGACACCTGACGACGATCCTCCTGAAGAAGTCGGCTCTTTACGAAGTCGGAACTGGGCTCGTCCTCGCTCTGGGCGTCCAGGTTCACCAGCACGTTCTCTTGCTTAGACGTCAGCGCGTTCAAAACGCTCAGGGCGACATCCATCTCCGTCACCTAGCCACCCATGGCCTTGATGTTCTCGCCGAGGTAGCGTACGCGGTTGATGAAGCCCAACATGCGCTCTCTGGCGCTCATCACGACCGTGCAGAATTTACGACACTGCTTCATCTTGTTCATAATAGTCTTGCGCTGGAAAACACCGTTCAGCTTTGACTACGTTTCAGCCGTTGCCTTGCAACCCGGCACGTGCTCGAGCTGTTCCGAACCGATGCTGAGCACGTTGATGGCGCCCGCTTTTGTGTCGCGACCCTTCTACAGCGCCAATTCTTGGCCCTCGTCGTCCGCCGGATTGCCATTCGCGTCAATCATGTCATTGAGATGACGCAGCGCCGGGACCATCTTGATGTGCTGGCGCCACTCGTGGAAGTTCGTCTCCTTCAGTTCGTCGATCTTGATGCCGCCCATTCCGGCAGCGCCTCCGTCCATGTCGCCTGCTTCGTTCAGCGCCCAAGCGTGCTGAGCCTTGCGCCTTTACCGTCACGGCCATGAACCGTGTGGACCTCGTCTTCTCTGCACTCGTCGCGACAACCGCGACACTATCAATCACACCTTGCCCTTGTCACTGCCCCGAATCTGTGCCCCTTACCTGTTGAAACGCAGAGGGGATAGGGGGAGGGAGACCACGGTATGGTCGTTGAGTGGCTTGGGCTAGTGCGTGTGTGCGACGGTGCTTTGTTGCTTGTCTCTCCCAAGCGCCCCTCTCCCCATCAAAGGCCCTCCTCAAGTATTCCAAGGCGGAGCAATCAAGCCCGCCACAAGGGCACGCCTGCCCACACTCTAAATCAAAACGTTCACCAGATCAAAGCATCAAGGATCAAAGCAAAGCGCACAAAAATCAAAGCATCAGAAGCGCAAGAACAGAAAATGTGAAATCGCAAAAAGTTCACAGAGTGAGTTGGACGAGTAAAAATCTCAAACAAACCAGCGGTTACCAAACCATGGGGAAGTCGCACTGGTGGCCAAGTGGGAGTTATGGCGGGTTCTCTCGCTAGGCTTGACCTTCGGGTCACGTCGGAGAGTTGGCGGTTCGAACCCCTGGAAACACCTGGTTTATTGATTTTGCTTTTGCAGCAGCAGCGGCTTACAGATGCGACGAGCATGGCGTTCGAACACCTAAACGTCGCAAGGCGTTGCGTAAGATCCGAATGGAGATCAAGTTGGCCCGCTTAACCTCTGCGGTTGAGAACGCCAACATGTCGGCCGCGAACGAGTCAAACCCGTCCAGTGGGACGATTTCCTCTTCGTCGTCCGATTCCGGAGAATCCCCAGGTTCCCCGTCTTCCCCATCGTCGAGCTCAAGCGCCGAGTTCTTTGACACGTCTTCGGACGCTGAGTTCTGGTGGACTCGACCAGGTCCGAAAACGAGTCGCCAGGACTCTAAGAAGCAGTTGGAGAAAGTCCATCGGCATAAGGTCATTCGTCCCTTCAACAGCCGCTTCAAGTTCTCATTGGACTATCGCACCTTTTTCCTGATCCGAAGTGGTCTGTCCCTGCCAACCTCTCGAGTGGAGAAGCCCCATTAGATGAACCGCCGCCTGGACGGCGCCTTCCTGGGGCAGGATCCATTCACGGACACAAGCCCCCTAGGCTTATTCACCTTCCTGACTACCTATCGTCGTGCCTGTGACTCTTCCGGTCCCACTCATGGGCAAGCACTCCCTCTCCTGGCCTTTTGCCTACCAGGCGCTTCCAAACGAGCCTTCTTAAGCGCTGTGAACTCTAAGGCTGGGAATCGCACTGCTGCGACTGGCACCTATGGTGCCGCTATTAACTGGCTGCTAGCCAAGTATGGCACGCACGCCGTAATGGCCTCAGCCTACTACGAAATGTTTACAATGCGCCGACCCGATGTCGAGTCCGCCACAGCCCTTGAGCTCCGCGTTGAAACGCAATGTGACCGCATAGATGGCCTATTCCACGCCCAAAACGTCAAGGGTTTCTTCATCAATGGCTTTTGCGAGATTATGCAATCTCATATTCGTGTCTTCAACGGGCAGCTCCCCAAGTGCACGCTGGCGGACACCATCTCGACTGCCCAGATGTACTGGGACGGCACTAGCAAGCTTCGGCTCTTAATGAAGATGCCTTGTCTTCAGACGACAAATGCGGTGTATACCTCGCTTATGCCGAACCCGAACACCAATGGTGACCGCCCCTTCCCGGCTGCCCAGCCTCTGGCGCGGTCACGTTCTCCTCCTCCGATGGAGTCGTCGCAGCCGCAAACCGATATTTGATACAAATGTAACAAGCCGGGTCACTTTGCAGGCCAGTGCGCCGAGCATTTCGGCCGCGTGAGCGCCGCAACCCCGTTATTTCCGTAAACTCCATAACGGAGGATGCCACATCAACCGCTGACAGCGACGACAACGAGTCCACCGACTCGAAAAACGACTAATCCGGGCGCCCCTCGGCGGGTTGCCCGGCGCATCATCTTCCTTTTGTAAAAGACGCAAGGTCACACGGGTCTTAAGCCCTGCCCAGCGGCACTATGAGAGCGCGACCACTATTGGCCCCATCCAGCGAGCAATGAACAACTGCTGACCTGTCTTGGAAACCGGGTCCGGCAATAACTTGGTACGACCCAATGTCCTGCCTGCCAACTGGCAGAGATATACTGAAAAGCTTCAGCGAACACCCCGCATCAAGGATTCAAACAACAACCGCCTCATAGAAAACTACGCAATACATCTATACGTGGATTTCGGATGGGCCAAGGTCTTCGACCGATTCTTTGTCGCCTAACACCTATCGGTGCCATGTATCCTCGGCAGCGAGTTCATGGAAAACAATGTCGAGGCCATCTTCACACGCCTGAAGAAAGTCGTGTGGCAAGACCACGTTTGTGATGTCAACAGGGACCAAAGGCGAACGCCTATCCTCGCCACATTACTTGCCAGCAAGTGAGAGCGGTCATGGGACGACCAACCTGCCAAGGTACGGTCGTGTCGCCAAGTCCGCGTCAAGATATGAATGGAGGAATGGGCTGTGGAAACGTGTTCTAACCCCGGTCTAGTAACCATCTCGCCCAAAGTTCGCCTGGGTAGGCACGCGACGGTGGAAGACATCCGTGACGTCGCACTCGTTAAGCCAGATGAACCATTTTTGGTTGAGGTCTGCTACTTTGGGCCGGACCAGGCCATAGTTCGCAAGAACTGTATCCTCGGTTTCGCTGAACCATTCCAGGGGCCCGTGGTGGCCGCCAAAGCAGAAAAGGAGACAACCAAAAAAGCACCGAATGGTGAAGACCCATCAACTTCCGAATATCCTGTAGTGGATGTCGACCTCAGTGAAGCACCAGAGCACTTGCAAAAGAATATGCGGGAAATGTGACGCACTCAATCTGCGATGTGGTATGGAGCCCTCGGTACTGCCATGCCACGGAGCACGCCATCGTCACCCTAACGGATGCCGTATCCATCCGGGCACAACCGTATCGCACGGGTCCTCTCAAAGGGCAGAATAGCTGATCATATAAAAAAAGTGTTGAAGGTTAATGTTATAGAACGCAGCCATAGTGCATGGGCAAGCCCCGTCGTCATCATGCCCAAAAAGAATGGGAAAGCTCGCTTCTTTGTCGAGTTTCGAAGACTCAACAACATCACCAGGAAGGATTCTTATCCCCTTCCCAGAATGGAGGGATTTTCTCGACTGCTTAGGAGATGCTAAGGTCTTCACCTCGTTAGACTGCACGGCCGGCTCTTGGACAGCGCCCCTACGCCCGGCCGACAGAAAGAAGACGGCGTTTCCAACGCACGCTGGTATTTTCGATTGGCTATCAATGCCATTCAGGTAGACCAATGAACCCGCTACGTTTCAACGTCCCCTCGACATGGTTTTGTCTGGCCTCAAGTGGAATATTTTGCTCGTCTATCTAGACGATGTCATCATATTCTCTGCCTCCGCAGAAGAACACGTCAAAGACGACGACGTGGTACGAACGCGACCGCGCGAATACGACGTCAATCTCAATCTCGAGGAGTGCACGTGGTTCTCCGAGGACGTCGAGTACCTCGGACAAACTGTCCGACGCGGTCAACTTCCTTTTCATGAAAAGATCGTTCAAGCGTTGATAAATGCATCGTTCCCCACCACCAAGACCCCGCTAAATATCTTCTTGGCGATGTGCATTGTCTACAGACGCTTTTTCAAGGACTTTGCTGAGCGGGCGAAGCCGCTCAATGCGATGACCGGCGCTGAAGTCCCACCGGAGTATCGGAAGCCCTCAGACGCAGCCCTTGCGGCCTTCGACGACCAGCGTCAAGCACTCTTCGAACCACCAATTCTGGCTCTGCCCAAAGCCAAAGGAAAAATGAATATTAATGTCGACGCCTGCGCCGACCAACTAGGATTCGCCTTGTTGCAAAAGCAACCTGACGGTACTAGATTACCAGTTGGCTATTGGAGCCTTGGCCTCAGCCCTGCTGAGAGGGACCATTCCAAAACGGAATGCGAATGCCCTGGAGTTGTGTGCAGCGTGCTTAAGCTCCGACACTTCCTCGACGGCCACCGCTTCCTAATAAGGACCGACCACCAAGCACTACGCGAGATGTACAGCACCACTGACTCTTGTGGTCGCGTAATGCAAAGGCGCCTACGGCTGTCCGAATATACATTCGACGTGCAGTACAGAACCGGTGCATCGCACCACTCCCCAGACTTCTTGTCCCGAACGGGCAACAACTCCGCCGTTGAAGATATCAACGATGACATCCCATGAGTTGCTTTGGCCGAGACGGCCAGCGGCTTGCTGACGGGGAGGTACACGGATGCCGACATGCCGGCCCCCGTTGAATACGACGATACTGTTAAGGCCCAGTAAACCGAAGAGTTACGCGTCGAGGTGGCCAAACGCATGGCGCGCAAAACCGCGAAAGCCTTCTATCAGAATGAAATCCATGGCCTCTTCAGGCGGGCGCGTTCCAGTAATCAATTGGTGATCCCAGAAAGCCTGCGTGAGCGTTTAATAGAGACCTTCGGCAACTGCGACGTGGGTATCGAATGCTGGTAGTTTGAGGGTCGCCCGACCGGTTTTTTAAGGAAGCCACATCCATCCCTTCGGAGCTTCGGCATGTATCAAATGTGGATCCGGCAGTACTGCCACGCTCCTTGCGGACTCGCTTACAATGTGACCGGGTGGAGACTCTTTTCGGCGCCGGTGACGACGCCGTGACAGGTGTGTGCCAGAAGAGCGATCGGGCGACTGTCCTTCCGAATCCGTAAGACTGGGCATCGAAAGCCAACGAATGCCAGCGCTTGGCGGGTACTTCCATGAAAGCTACTCATGGACTGCCACGTGGCGGCGGTCAGCTCGGTCGGTACTGGTTCTTGACGTGTGTCGAAGGGCCTCCTTAGCCGTAAATGGGATCGAAATGTGTGTCGAAGGCGTAACGTGGCGTGAAACGTGTCCCCGACACACGCCGTCGACCCACATTTGGCATGCCGAAGGTCTCTACTGACGCTGCAGAAAAACGCTACGGTATCAGCCCACCCAGGCATAATCCTGATGTACTACGCTAACGTCGGCGGTTCTGCCATCGCGCTTTTCTGGCGACTTCGAGGCGATTCGGGCGCGACACAGTGTGGTACCTCATCGGAATCGCAGTGTACAACGTGGAATGGCAGATCGGGGATCTGGCGACACATTTATTCTGTCGAGGTGGCATGTCCCACTGCTACTACAACGAGAATCAAGCTCACACGGCCAAATCCAGTCGCGGTTTTCGCTGTAATCAAGCTATTTTATGAATTCAAGAGGGGCCACGCCCCTAGCGCACTCGGGCATGATCACTGCCAGCATGCAATGGTGAGAAAAGCAGAAGCCAGTGCACGACATCCGAGTTTGATTGAGATGCAAGGCCTGTGGCGGATCGCAGGCATTTTTGCAACGCAAATCAATCGCTGATTGGCTGGCGCCATCCGTCATTGCAGAGCTGCGCGATCAACCCAGTAGGAATCTGAGAGGGCCAGAGAGGGCCAGAGAGGGACTCCTGTGGCTGTATTATGTGGCAACTGTGCCTTGACCGACGTCATTCCGCTTCACACATACGCTCTTTTCCGGACCTTCGTCCCCCCCCGCCTCACGCACCGCCGCCATCGATGCCCCCCCAGCCCCTCCCCTGACTTTGACCTCCCCGTCGCTGACCCTGCGGCCGCTTCCCCCCCCCCCCGCCCCCCCCCCCCCCCCCCCCCCCCCCCCCCCCCCCCCCCCC
>ENA-ORXR01003776-ORXR01003776.1-marine-metagenome-genome-assembly--contig:-NODE-3776-length-13306-cov-121.912163_pt1 | contig 13306 bp, 14 predicted proteins | sample MGYA00237866_ERZ511479 | MGnify/ENA metagenome assembly ERZ511479 | reverse complement strand
GTAATTTTTTCTTCTAAAGAATTCAAAAAATCGTTGCATAGCAGGGCTACGGAACTACTTTTTTGTGTTTTTTAGAAGGGAAAAGAACAAGCATAACTGTCGAAGTTACTTTGTTTCTTTCACTAAGCGAACAAACAAGGCTTTGCCTTGTTTTATTTGAAATTTGATACATGAAAAAAATCATACAATACACCGCTTTGGGATTCTTACTTATTGTACTTCCTCTGGGGTCGTTTTATTATTTGAAAAAGGGGTTTAATTTTCAATTGGAAAACTTGAAGATGCTCGAACCGAAAGGCGAGCTACCTGCTTTTTCATATCTTTCCAATCAAGGCGATACCATCAATTCAAAATTGGTCAGTGGTAGTCCTCACGTTGTTCATTTCTTTTCGGATGATGAAAACTCCTTAAAATTATTGCATCAAATCACTCAACAATTCAAAGATAAAGACGTACACCTGATTTCGTATTTGCCGAATACTGATTTTGATTATAAAAGTATTTTAAAAAAATATAATATTGAAATTGATAAAACGAAATCTAATTGGCATTTTATTACTATAAAGAATGAAGCCGAACTATCAGAACTTCTCTCCATGTATCGCCTTTCTCCAAATGATAAAAACAATATCTTAATCATAGGCAAAGACCTAAAAATAAGAGGTTATTATGATGAAAATAATGATAAATTTGAGGATGTCCTTGTACGTCACGTCGCGCTGATGTTGCCCAAAGACAAAAAAGCCGAAATAGGTTTTAAACGAACAAAAGAGAAATAATAAAGCGCAATTTCAAGTGTCAAGCGCAAGTTCAAATAAAGAATAGAGTATTAAAATGAGTCAACAAAAATATACCCAAGCCCAAATCAAACGCATGAATAGAGTAGCAATAGCCTTGTCGATTGCAGTGCCTTTGCTCGTTGCGATTTTGATGAATCCGCGTATGCCTAAACTAACTTTGCCCTTCGACCCGTACATTTTACCGCCTTTTTATGCGACCATTAATGCTGTCACGGCGATAGTACTCATATTAGCGGTTTATTTCATAAAACAACGCAAAATTGTCCTTCATCAGCGCATGATATACATTGCGATGGGACTTTCGGTAATATTTTTATTGTCTTACGTATTATATCATTCTTCCACACAACCAACGAGTTATGGAGGTCAGGGAACAATAAGAAGTATATATTACGTTTTATTAATTAGTCACATAATTCTCTCTGCAGTAGTCATTCCTTTCGTGTTATTTACCTTTATACGAGGCTTTACGCGGCAAGATGAACGCCACCGGAAAATCGCCAAATGGACGTTTCCACTGTGGTTATACGTAGCCGTAACGGGAGTGATTTGCTATTTGATGATTGCTCCATATTATGTTAGTTGACTATTATTTCTAAAAAATTAATGTGTTAAAATTTAATTTAAAATGATATTGATGTGTCACAAAACGTTTATATTGAGAATCGTAGTTATGATATTTGTCACGTTATTTGTGACAAATACAATAGATGCCCAATGTGCTATGTGTAAAGCAGCCGTAGAGTCGGGCAATGAAGCGAATGGTTTAAATACAGGTATTTTGTATTTATTATTAACGCCTTATATAATAGTAATGGCTCTGATATTTATGTGGTGGCAAAACAAGAAAAGGACAGACAGCGAAATACAGGAAAAAGAATTACGTGATTTGTTGAAAGACATTGACTGAGGGAATGGAGGAGTAAGTTTTTGTGATTTTCTATAAGAAAAAGGCAATGTTGTTTGGAAAACTGCATTGCCTTTTTTACTTTTATCCTGTTGAATGATAGAAATATAAAGGCTATTCTATCATTGAATACCATTTAAATGCTTATTTTATTTGGTATGACATAAAAAATACCACAAAATTCATACCGATAACCAACCCTTTTAGAATTTTCAACGTCTATAAAGGTGAAAGGCAAAAAATAAACAACCTCAATATATTCAAAAGGCAACAACCTTAAAATATTTTATGTATCAAATACAAAGGAAACGTTATGACTTATTCAATCCAAGAACAGCAAGAAGTACAAATACTTGCCGTTGACAATCTAATCAGTGAGTTTGAGAACCGACAAATTCTCCAAAAAGTAGCACATATTATCGAAAATGGTGCAAACCGCTTCGTTATTGACTTATCTAAATTAAGATTCCTAAACAGCGCAGGACTCAATTTTCTCATTTCCGTATTGACCAAATCACGTAATGCCGGTGGAGACACTGTAATTACCAATGTAAGTGAAGATGCGTCGAAATTACTCGTGTTGACCAAACTCAAACATGTGTTTACGACCGCCAATTCGGTAGAGGATGCCCGTAGAATGTTTTTGAATCAAAATTAATATAATATACTTGATTCGTGTTCTTGAATTTATATTTAATTCTTGAACTCTATTTAGTCGTTTATTATCCGTAAATTCGTGTTTTGAAATTCGCGCGGTGTAAATCCGTGTCACAAATTAACTCACTTTCAAAACTTACGAAATGAATATAGATGTAATACTCGGCTTACAATGGGGCGATGAGGGTAAAGGTAAAATAGTTGATTACCTTGCCAGCAATTATGATATTGTTGCTCGTTTTCAAGGCGGTCCCAATGCCGGACATACCCTCAAATTTGACGGACAAAAATTCGTACTACATATCATTCCTTCCGGTATTTTCCGCGAAGGTATTATGAACCTCATCGGCAATGGTGTAGTCGTTGATCCCGTTATCCTCAAAAAAGAACTTGCAGGCTTGCGCGAAGCAAACGTGGACTACCAATCACGCTTACTCGTGTCAAAAAAAGCCCATCTTATTCTTCCTACACATCGCTTGCTTGATGCTGCCTCTGAAGCTGCCAAAGGCAAGGAAAAAATTGGTTCTACCCTCAAGGGTATCGGTCCGACTTACATGGATAAAACAGGTCGAAACGGCTTGCGTGTAGGTGACATATATACGGATGATTTTCGTAAAAAGTACGATACACTACGCAGTAAACACCTTCAGCTGTTAAAGATATATCCTAATATTGATTTTGATTTGGAAACACTTGAAAATCAATGGTTTGAAAGCATTAATACACTCAAAGAATTACCTGCCGTTGATGGTGAATACTACATCAATGATGCGCTGAATTCCGGTAAAAAAATTCTGGCAGAAGGTGCACAAGGCTCAATGCTTGATATTGACTTCGGGACTTATCCTTTTGTTACTTCTTCCAATACAATTACTGCGGGTGTATGTACAGGCTTAGGCGTTGCGCCACAGCGTATCGGTGAGGTTATCGGTATCACAAAGGCGTATTGTACGCGCGTGGGCAGTGGTGCATTTCCTACGGAACTGCACGATAAAGACGGGAAAGAGTTGGCACGTGTTGGGCAAGAGTTTGGTGCGACTACAGGTCGTCCGCGTCGTTGCGGTTGGATAGATATTCCGGCACTCAAATACACCATTATGCTCAATGGCGTTACTCAACTGGTTATCACCAAAATAGATGTGATGAATGGTTTTGAAACCGTCAAAGCAGCTACCGCATATCGCATCAATGATACCGAACATCATACTATTCCTTTTGATTATAATAATGCGAGTATCAATCCTGTTTACAAAAGCTATGAAGGTTGGAAAACCTCTATAAACGATGTCACAAATTTTGATGACTTTCCGTCGAAAACGAAATCCTTCATTCAAGCCTTAGAAAATCAACTGAATGTACCGATTACCATGATTTCAAATGGACCGGAACGGACGAAATTGGTGTTGAGAGATTGCTGATGAATTGTCTAATGATTACAATGTGTTGGTTTTGTTAGTCAGTTGGAGATTTGCTCTATTTTTTCCATTCAAAAACACCACGATGAGTTTGATGTATGCCTTCTTGCCTATCTTTAAAATAACATTTTAAAGCATGAATGGATGAAGTAAAAGCCATCTCTTTCCATGGGATGTTAGCTTCCGTGAAAAGTTGAACTTCAAGACTTTCTTCACCTGCTGCAAATTCCGGTACGGTCAATTTAGATAAGAAAAATACGTAGATTTGATTGATATGTTTGATGCTATAAATCGAATGAATGGCTGTGATTTCGACTTTGGTGAGGGCTTCTTCCCATACTTCACGCATGGCTCCTTCTTCGGCAGATTCACCGTTTTCGAGGTAGCCGGCGGGAAGGTTCCAATAACCACTTCGTGGTTCAATCGCGCGTCTGCAAAGTAGAATTTTGTCTTCATATACAGGCAAACAACCTACTACCATTTTCGGATTTTGATAATGAACTATCTCACAAGCATCGCAGCGATAACGTTGAATCTGATCTCCCGGAATATCCGCAAGTCTGACCGATTGACCGCAGTGGCTGCAATAGTTCATGATAGTGACTGGTAAACGGTGACTGGTGATTAGAGCAACTTAGTAATTGGTTTCTAATACATTTTGCAGAGCAAAATTTCATATTGACGAGTCACCAATCACCAGTCACCAACTGACCAATCACCCAAAAACTAATTCCCTAAGTCTATGATTTTGAACTCAGTACGTCGATTGAGTTGTCGATTTTCTTCACTGTCGTTAGTGGCTATCGGTATGGTCTCTCCGTAGCCTTTCGCAATGAGGCGGTCGCGTGCAACACCCGAAGCCGTGAGGTAATTGACGACACTTTCAGCGCGTTCGAGCGAAAGTTTTTGATTGTATCCTTTATCTCCTTTTGAGTCGGTATGTGCGCCGATTTCTATGGTAATGGTTGGGTTTTCTGCGAGCATCCAAAGTAGGTCATTGAGTGCGGTATAAGAATCTGGACGTAGCGCGGAACTATTCGTATCGTAGTAAATATTGTCTATTTTGAAAGTGCCACCTTCTTTTTTTGGTATCAAAATGACATCTTTTTTATTTTGAACGGAAGTTTCTATGCCTTTTGTGCTGACTTCATAGCTGGAAGTTAGATAGTCATCTACATTTGTAATGACTTTATATTCGCCATCCGATTGAAGAAATACTTTATAACCTTCGGACGTAGAATTTACCTGTTGGATAAGTTGGTCGCCCTCATTTATATCCTTTTTAAATACCGTAATATCTGCTCCGACATAAGGTAATAAACTGCCTTTATCATCTTGTGAATAGACTTTACCTTCCATAGTGATTCCTTTTTGGATGAGATAAACATCTTTACGATATATCTTATTTCTAAGGATACCTTTTGTGCTGATTTCTATCTTTTCTTTCAAGAACCCGTCTTTGCTGACTTCTATCAGATACTCCATATTGGGTTCTAATTCAAAGCGAAAACCATCGATTACACTCGAATTTTTACCATCTAACAAACGGGGATTGCTTGAACGGGCATTATCAAATATTTTTAATCGGGCATTTTCCAATTCCTTTGTAGATACATCTGTGGTGGCATAAACGAAACCCGTAACAGCTATCGCATCTTCGTCGATAATTTCAACATCAGGCTCAGGGTCAATATCTCCGTAAGTGACCACATATATATTATCGCAACAAGTACTGCTATTGATGTTTTTGTTGTAATTACTGGGGCGATTGGAGACCATAAAACTATTTTTGCCGGACGCACTTTTGACGAAATACATGTCATCGGCACTTGAATTGATAGTTTTACCGATATTCTCCACCTTGCTACGTTCTCCTGTGCTCAAGACATAAATATCGAAACCACCATAGCCTTGATAACCATCAGAGCTAAAGTAAAAATCATTGGTTTTTTGGTCATAATGCGGTGTCGTTTCGTCATAAGGCGTATTGACTCCTACAAAATTGATTGCGGGAGTGTAACTGCCGTCTTTATTTCTGCTCACGTACCAAATATCAAGTCCGCCTTTTCCGTTGGGTCTGTCGGAGGTAAAATAGACACGCTCTGTACCGCGACTATCTACGGAGGTAGTCGGAGTAGAACTTTTGTATCCGGCAATATTGATTTCTTTAATTGCTTTGCCTCTTTGCCACGCGCCTTCTTTTCGCTCGCTGACGTATATTTTGCATTTGACTTGAATATTCTCTTGACTGGGGCATTGGGTGTAATAAAAACGCTTTCCATCAGGCGAATAAGCACCATGACCAACGTGTTCTTTGGTGTTTGCAAATACGCCTTTGAGTGCGCGTGCTTTTTGCCAACGTGTCGTACTGACTCGCTCGGCAACGTATATTTTGGAGCGCAAATAATCATTGTATTCTGTACTAATCAATTGCTTAGAACGAATGGATGAAAAGAGCAACAAACTATCTCCGATTGGCATTGGAGCGTAGTCTGTGTAACCACTATTGACATTGCTATTCAAAGGACGTACACTGATAATCGGCGTAGGACCATTTTCTCTTAATGCTTTTTCACAACCCTTTTTTTCTATTCCGGCTTTTCTAATAAATAAGTTTGCGTTTTTGCCAGTATAACTTTGTGCAAATATTTCATATTGATCAATGGCTTTGCTGTATTCACCGCTTTGTTTGAGTGCATCGGCATAATGAAGTCGTATTAGCGGATAATTGAGTAATACCGAAGGATCTTTAGAGCCAATGAGCAAACCGTAATAGTCGGCAGCATTGTCATAATCGCGTGCTTTACGATAGGTATCTGCCAGTAAATAAATGGTCGTAATCTTGCCGGGGTCTTGCACGAGTGCTTGCTCAATGTATGTAATGGCATTATAATAACTGGACTTTGCCAAGAGTTCATTAGCTGTCACGAGATGCTTACCGGTCGTGTTTTTACTTCTGCCGGGCTGGGCAGAGAGCTGAAAGGAAAATGCAGTCAGCAGCAGTATCGCCGCGAATATGATATATTTGTTCATGTCAAATTCTAATACTGTAAGTACAATGACTAAATTAGTAAATGAATAGATGAGTAAATAAACTCCTCTTTATCAATGTTTTATGTACTAAAAACTTGTTAGGGTATTTCTACCTTAATAATAGGCAGTCTGATAGGGGATGTTCATTTGATTGTTTAATATAAAATGTAAAAGTGTTATGACGTGAATACTTTTATAAAAAGTAATTTACAATTATTGAAAATATGTTTATTCAAATGAAGTGTTTTTTACCTTTTAAATGTTACGTGAAAGTGCCAAGACAAAAGTGTAATCTTCCTCGCTACTCCCATTTAAAAGAATCGCACTGCTGGAAGCAATGGTTTGACTCGATTGGCAGAAGCCCCTGAATAGGTCAATGAGAGTTCGTAAGCACCGACGCGATTGGAGACAACATCTAATAATGATGTGTTCATATCATAACTTACTCCAAGTTTGAATCCTTTGTAATCAAGTCCGACTGTAGCGAGAAAAGCATCGCCGAGTCTCATACCTCCGCCTATGTAGGCTTCAAAATTATTGCCGACTGTGTAACCGATGTGTGTACCGATATTGACCTGACTGGCTTTAGCTTGATTCATATACAACAGATTCGGACGAATGAAAAGACCGCCCTCAAAAGGAATTTTGAAGTCACCATGCAAAACAAGACGTGAAGGCAAAGCACTTTCAAAACTATAATAGGTCTCATCTCCGCCGAGCAAGTGCATGTATGCAAAACCAGCTTTGATAACTACTTTTTCAATATAAGAACTCCAAATCAAACCGATACGCATATCGGGGAAGGAGAATTTGTCATTGTCAAAATCCTCTCTATCGTCGATGCTGGGGTCAAAATAATTGTCATCGGAATTGGTCGGATTTTCGTAATTGGGATTAAATTGATTGCCAAAAGTCAGGTTGCTCAAGTCAATGCGCTTTTGTATAAAGCCCGCTTGGATGCCGCCGGAAAGATAATGTCTCTCTGCTCTGTCTATATTAAGGTGGTAAGCAAGTCCGAGTAGCATAGTGAGATTGGTCAAGCCACCTGCGGTCTGGTCATTGAAGACCATCGCGCCGATACCCCACGAATTTCGAGAGGTGTTGCCACCAAGATTAATGTCAAATGAAGCAGAAGGAGTTTGGTAAATAGCTCCCTTATTGGATATGTTTGTCCATTGAGTACGATACATCACATTGAGGCGGTATTTGCCTTCGATGTGACCATTCATGGCAGGATTGAGGGTGAGCGGACTTTGATAAAATTGAGTATAATGTATGTCTTGTCCAATTCCTTGTACAGTACAACACATCGCTACCCAAAATATAATTATGATTTTTGTAAAAATACGATCCATCAAAATATTGGCTTATTGTCTCGAATTTATTTACAATTCGAGGCATTATAGTTTTTAGCTTTTGTTCAAGGAGCAAAGGTAGCGTTTTTTATTGTGGATTTGTAATGAGTTGATTCGCAACTCATAAATTTATATAAGAACTCAATTCATGCAAATGTGATTTTTAAAATCGCATTAAATTCGTCATTTATGAGTTGCGAATCAATATTTACAAATTATCTCGATCCTGCTCCACTCGAAGCTTTGTTGGTCGCTATGGCACGACGAGCTTTGTCCATCACAACGGTTGCTGTTGTCATACCCAATTGAGAATCAACGACATCGCCATTGCTGTCAAGATAAACGAGCATCGGAAAGCCCATAACGCCAAACTGAGCTGCCAGTCCCGGTCCTTCGCCTTTTTCGGCATCTACTTTTAGGTTGATGAAGTTGTCGTTGAATAATTTGCCGACTTGGTCCAATTCAAATACATCTTTTTGCATCCACTTACATGGCGCGCACCAAGTGGTGTAAAACTCAATGAATATGGGTTTGTTTTGTGATTTGGCTCTTTGAAGGATTTTGGAATAAGAAGTACCTTCGTCAAAACGAATGCCCTTGACGACTTTGGTTTTGGTAGTTTTGGGTTTTTTATTAATGGTAGTTTTGCCGGATTTTCTGTTGCATCCACTTAACACAATACCGGATAGTAATAACAATAATAGAATCTTCTTCATTGATTTTTCTTCTTGAAATTTAGTAAAGATTTAGACATACTTATGCGTATGACTGTTAAAGAGTATGTCTAAATTAACCGCAAACATACTGTTTTATTGCCTTGTTTTCATAGGGTTATCCATAGCAGTCGAAAAATCTTGCCAAAAATTCAAAATGTCGTCCGGTTTAGCGATAAATTGTATCGGATGTCGGCGTAGGACATTTTGTGATTGCCCGCTTTCGCTTAAAATTTAGGACAATCACAGCCACTACCACCAATACCAAATTTATATCCGGCTGTAAATTCAAGATAGATATTTCGTACCACACCATCGGCGAGCGGATAAGTATCTTTGAAAACAGAACGCAATCCGGTGGTCAATCTTAGGTCGTATATCATTCCGAAATTGGTCTTATAACGTGCGCCTGTGGCGAGTCCGTAGTCGAGTGTTTCGAGATGCTGACTTTCATTAAAAGGTTGATTTTCCACATCTATTTTTCCAACATGTATTGTTACTTCTCCTGTAGAAGTTCCTGATATATCACCACCCAAAAGATAAGCAAAATAAGGTCCTGCAATTAGGCTAAAGCGGTCAGAAAAATAATAATGTCCCAATATCGGCACTTGTATATAACGATTGTCAAAGCTACCGTCCACGATGCCGTCAAATTTAGCGACGAGCCAGATAGAATCCACTGGTCCGGGTGGGTAATAGAGATAATCGTATTCATCTACGGATGCAGGTGTGTTAAAAGATGATTTTTTTTGAGTATAGTACAATTCAAATCCGATTCCCCATTTTTCAGTCACTCGATATTCTGTCAAAATACCGCCGATAGTTCCCAGTCCGGGTTGTCCTTTAGCTCCTTTTTCCATTGCGCCAATAGGTGTTCCGGCGGTCAAACCCAATTTGATACCGCCCGAAAACTGAGCATAACTTACATTGAATAAGCAAGCAAAAGCAAATAATAATGTTAATAAATACTTCATAATCTGTGTTTTTGAAGTGTTGAAGTATTGAAGTGTTAAAGTGTTGATGTAAATTTCACTTCAATACGTCAACACTTTAAGACTTCAATACTTCAGAGCACATTAAAATTACCACTATTCAGGTCTTGCCCTTTTTCATTTTTTAATAAAAAATAATACGTACCTGTATTCCAGTCGGTTACATTTAGTTCGGCTTTTAGTGTAGTTGGTTTTAATGTGGTGATACGTCTGCCCATCGAATCAAATATCAAGAGTTGGGCATTGGGAATAGCCTCGCCCAATTCAAATTGTAGCCTGTCCGTAGCCGGATTCGGAAAAGTATGAACTGTAACTTCAGGCAACAAGACATCTACGATTCCGACTGTATTGATGAGTTTCACTTCGTCTATATATAAGGCACTGCCTTCTTGAAGCATATATTCAAATCCGGCTGCACTTGAAGTAAAGGCAATTTCAATACTATCCGGTTGTACATCATTTATAAAATAATCCAATCGTAGATCAAACAACGTATATTCAGATGTTGTTTCCGTCTGACGAACTTCGGCATAAGCAATAGTATCTTGCTGGTGCGTATCAGTATTCCACTTTCTCAAAATCGTATAAACGCCCATAGAGTCACCATTGACCGGAAAGTATTTATAATAAAATTGGAGTGCTTCGGGCTTTCCTTCATAAGGTACGCCGAACTTGGCACTACTGGCAGGGTCTAAAAAATTAAGCTCAAAATTGCCTGTCCACAAAGCACCCGCAGTAGGAGTACCAATGATACTGATGGATTCCATTTTGGCGGCATAGTCGCCAGAGTAAGCATCAGTAACTTTCTCTACCGGATTTGTGGTTACGTTTGCATCGAAGTCAACACCAAAATTAGCGGTTTTCCATGAACCGATAGGTTCTTCATAATTACCCGATTCAGAAGTCGTCCATTGTTCAAGGTCAAGATTCGTAAGTTCGGTTTGAGCGTAAGCACAATAAAAGGTACTCAAGATCAGAGCGGTTAGGTATAAGTTCTTCATTCACAATCACATTTTAAATAGAAATAATTTTGAATGACAAATGTACAATATTTGTTATGGAAATAATATGGTCAATAATCATTTTTTTTAAAGAAAATTTATAACTTTAGTAGTAAGTCAATCTAATTATGATATGTTGCTTTGAGTGAAATTTTTTCGAGTACGAGGCAGAGGTTATTCAGCATAGCCGTAGCTACGCTGGATGTTCTCCAACAAAGTAATCGGACAAATTTCGCCAAATGAACTTATCATAATTAGTTTGACTTACTATTTAGGAACAGGCACGAAATTATTTTACACCTGCCCTTAAAGGTAAAATTAATATATCCCTTCCGACATCAAACACTAATTTCTTAATCTATCTAAATTTACACTATGAAGCTACGAGTAGTTTACACTTTCTTTTTTTCTTTTTTAAGCATTACCATGTTGTTGCTGTTTACAGGATACTCGACCGGTCCTGCTTCTACAGTTGGACAAGGTTACACGGGCGCGCCGAGTGAAGCAGGGCAAGTCTGTGGTACTTGCCACAATCTTGCCGGAGCTTTTGGCACTTTAATGGTCAATGTTACTTCAAATGGTAGTGTGCCAGAATACAATTCTGCTGCGCCGACACCGCTCGAAGTTGAAGTTGTATCAACCTCTGGTGTTCCCGGCGGATATGGTTTTCAATTCACTGTATTAGATGCAGACGACAATCCTATTGATGCCAATTACTCTAACTTGTCTGACAACGTAAAAATGGCGACAGCTATGAATGGTTACACTTATCTCGAACACAATGGCATCAGCGATGTTAATACATTTACATTTGATTTTCAACCAAGTGTAACGTCGGGTACTACACCAAGCCTGAAAATATACGCAACCGGTACAGCCGTCAATAGAGATGGTACAACCGCTGGTGATAGTGGCAGTCCGTCTTTTAGTTTTGATGTAGAACATGTACCACTTGCCGTAACACTTTCTTCTTTCAAAGCAGGTCGAACGACTAATGGTGTTCGTTTGAATTGGACAACCGAAACGGAAACTGACAATGACTTCTTTGCAGTAGAACACTCTACCAATGGCATGGAATTCTCGACGCTAAAAACGATAGACGGTACAGGTAATTCATCAGAACGAAATGCCTATTCATACCTACATCAATCACCCGTAAATGGTGCGAATTATTATCGACTTCGTATGGTGGAGTATAGTGGTAAAGTGACATATAGCGACATCGTAGTGCAAAAATTGTTGACCTTCGGCACTGTCACTGCCTATCCGCAACCCGCAATCAAAGATGCTGTGCTTTACGTCAATTCATCTGTGGAGGAATCCGCTATGATGACTGTATATGATTTGTCTGGGAGAGTAATTGAGTATAAAAATATTGAACTTGAAAGAGGTGATAATCTAATTGAATTGAATTGTGGTGAATGGATTCCGAACCACTATATCATTAGTATTTCAAGCGAACAACTCGGCGAAGAAATTACGAGATTTGTTAAGCAATAAGTACACTGTTTTATAAATTTATTTACATTTTTTGACGTTTATTTTGAAATGAATCGAATCAAAAATGACGCGAATACTCACTGTATTTAAGGATTTTTTGGTGAAGAGTCATTTTAAAAGAAATACTCAAAAAAGTAAATAAATTTGTGAAACAGTGTAATAAGTAAAGAGAAATAAATAAATTAGACCAAGATACAGTAGCTTGACCTGAGTTATTTACTTCTCTTTACTAAAACGCATTGAAGCGACATTTACTCACCGCCATTCTCTTGTAGGATGGCGGTTTTTTTATAAAAAAACTTTAAAAGTATATTTGGGCGGGATTTTTGAAGGTAGAAATCAAAATACTTTTTTATTTACGAAAAATATCTATATGAAAAGAATATTGTTCATCACCTTCACCTTTTTTATATCATTAACTTTGATGGCGCAGGAGTCGTCTCCTGCCGAAAAAGCACGTATCAAAGCGAATCGTTTTGCCAAAGAATGGCAACTCGAACATCGTCAGCGCGATAACGTATATGCGGTTTACCTTGCACAAGAGAAAAAAATCGCCGAAATCATCCACCTGAAAGAAGCTGACAGCAAAGAATTTCGCAAACAACGTAAAGCCATCGTAAGCGAAGCAGAAAAGAAGTTAGTCAGATCGCTCAACAAATACCAACGCGCAGAGTATCAAAAAATTAAAAACGGCGGTAAGAAGAAACGCAAAAAAAGAAAACGCAAACGTTGGAGAGGATAAAGAATAACCGACGGACATTTTTAATGTCCGTCGGTTATTGATATTTTATTCTAAAAAATAGACCTCGTATGAACTATTACCTCAAGATTTTGCGTTATTATAATAGATATTCTAAGTAGTAAGTCAAACTAATTATGATATGTTGCTTTGAGTGAAATTTTTTCGAGTACGAGGCGGAGGTTATTCAGCAT
>ENA-ORXR01003775-ORXR01003775.1-marine-metagenome-genome-assembly--contig:-NODE-3775-length-13307-cov-7.788435_pt1 | contig 13307 bp, 7 predicted proteins | sample MGYA00237866_ERZ511479 | MGnify/ENA metagenome assembly ERZ511479 | reverse complement strand
AAGGAGTATATTACAAACACAACTTCTATTATGGATGCTCATCCATATTATTGGTCGGGCTTTATACTGATAGGAGATGACGTAATTTTTACACCAAACTATAGATATTGGGTATGGATTGCTTTTGGGTTTATCGTCTTAATGATCATAGTATTTTATTATTTAGATATTAATCGCAGAAAGAAAGCATAAAATCTGTCCACTTATTAATTCTACAACGGCAAGAATAACAGTTTTTGTGCCTTTTCATTTTTTTTAGCTGTAAGGATAAGTATCAGCGATATTTATTTTATTTGTCTCTAAGCCATTATATAGAGATCATATTTCTGTCTTGTGATTATAAAACAATATTCACCAATGAGAGAATTATCTATATTGATTATTTCATTACTGCATCTGCCCTTACTTGCATCTTATGATATACTTGTTGTTCATAACACAAGTGATTTTGATTGTGATGGCAGTATCGAGGTTGTTACTGGCGATGATTTTTCACCTTATAGTATTTTGTTTGATAATGGAATGTCAGGCTCTATAACAAGTGGCTCATTATCCTTTCTTTTCGAAGATATTTGTGCAGGAATCTATAGTGCTACTGTTATCAATGGAATGGGTTGCGAAAGCCGTATTGAAAATATTGAAGTCTTAGATTCAGGAGTCGAAGAAAGTGGTTGTGTCTCCCAAATTAAGTTGAAAGTATTTCTTGAGGGTGCTTATAATGTGGCTACAGGGGATATGACTAGAGTACTAAATAAGGATGGGTATTTACCAGGCCAGACGCCTTTAAGTTCTTTATATGTTCCTACACCTATTTCGCTTGCTTACACTCATGAGCCATGGGGTTATAGAGGTAGTTTTTCATCAGTTTCATTAGCATTGTCAAATGAAATATATACACCAGATATTGTTGATTGGTTACTTATCGGATACAGAACGAATATCAGTCCAAAATCTATAATTCTAAGAGAAGTTGCACTGCTCAATAAGGATGGTCAAATAATATTTCCAAGCGGATGCAGTGCTTTGAATCAAGTTCCCGTACCTAAAAGTGGATTATATGTTGTGGTTGAGCATAGAAATCACATGGCGGTTATGACACCAAATAAAATTAAATTTGATGATACAAATTCTGCTTCCTATGATTTTTCAATACAAGATTCTTATGTAGAGCAAGTGTCTTTTGGACAGAAGCTCATGAGTAATGGGACTTGGGTAATGTATAGTGGAGACGTTGATCAAATTACTGATGATTTCGCTTCTGATATAAATGGCATCGATAAAATATCGTGGCAAAATAGTAATGGACTATTTGGGCTCTATCATGCAGCTGATACCAATTTAGATGCTGATATTAATGGTGCTGATAAGATTCTATGGAAAAATAATAATGGAATTTCTAATAGAGTACAAAAAATTAAATAACCTTAGAATGAAAAAACTGATATTACTTATTTTTGTTGCAACCTCTTGGCTCACTGCCAGTCTTGCTCAAGTAGTTACTAAAACAGAGTTATCCAATGTCGTATGCATAAATGATGGTATACAAGTTGAGTTATCATTCTATGTCCGTAGTGCCGACGAAGAGAATATTGAAATTAAAAATCAAAACTATCGTGTTGTATTAGGTCTGGCAGGAATAATTGAAAACTCTTTGGAATTGGTGCAAGAAGGCGTTTTTTCTGGATTTGAATTCAATGAGAATAAGCGACCATATGTATTTTCTCCTAATACGCTGACAGGCTCTAAAGCCAATCAGATAAGTTATAATATAGAGTGCCCAACGACTGATGGGTATGTATTGACAAATGAATTTGTCCTCATCGGGACGATACGATTTAAGTCTGACGCCACTCAGGATTGTTTTTCTGTGATCATTAAAGATGCTTCACAAGACTATTTTTCTTCCTTTCTAGAGTCCATTGTAGATGGGGAGAGTGTCAGAATTGAAGATGTGAATCATCTAAATTTCAATTACTGTCTATCTAACAATTGTGCAATTAAAGCATGTCCAGATTTTAGATCCCTAAGCTATCAGTCTGATGATATCTTAAATGATAGTCAGCATATTAAAGCAGGAACTCGTATTAACGCATCTAATGTGATACATGAAAATAGTGAAGCTATTTATAACGCTAAAACTGAGGTAATACTCATGCCTAAATTTGAAGTAAAAAAATCAGCAACATTTGAGGTCATATTAGAAGGTTGCTCTAACTAACTAATAAACATTTATTAAGCTAAAGTTTGGTTACAAAAAATCTAATTGTCATACAATTTAATATGATTCCTATGCACATTAATAACATCAAGAATATATTTTTTCTGTTACTTTTCTTGAAGATATTTTCACAAAATCTCGCAGCAAATAATAGTCTCTCTATTCAAAATATTTCTCTAAATGCAGCTTATATGGCTGATGGCTCAGTCATTGTTAGTTTGGCTGATTCTGAAACTGATATAATACAGTATGTAAATGATTCAAATATTTCAAAAATTCAAATAGAGCTATATAGCAAATTGCCTGAAGTTAGTGGATTGGCAAATATGCTTAGTAATGATATACTACTTAACAGTAGTCAGATTATTTCTGATGTGGACTTGAACACCTGGACGATGATTGTTGACGGACAGTTGATGGAATATGAAGACCAAGGACAGGCAGTACAGTATGAATTAGTTGCCATTATTTTAGTAGATGATGAGGCTTGTAAAAAACCTGTCATCGTAGATATTAATCCTTATGTGCCTTACCCTGCTGCAACATGTGGTGCAGCAGCATTCGAATCAGACTGTCCAGGAGATATGAGTGAAACTCCAGTTCAGCTAAATACAAGCTATAGCTTTCGTGGACTTGATCTTGAGGTCTTGCCAGGTGATAAAGCGATTTTGCATTTACCATTTGGAGGCTTTATGGTAGAGCTTAATATCACTGAAGCATTATTCTTTAATGGATGCAATGAAATAGTACGAGGAGTCGTAGAAGGTGATGCAACTGATGCTTCAGGATTATTAGCTACGCAGTACGTTACCAATAAGAAAAGCTTACTTTTTCCTGGAGGTGGGGCTGAAATATGTTTGCCACCACCACCGCCCCCTGCTGAAACAGAGGAAGATCCAGAAGTCAATCAAGATGCTTTAAATTATGTTAATGAGAATATTGGCAGTCTTACAGCTTCTATTTCTTCAGCGGCTACTAATCTGACGAGTGAAATTAATGGACTCATTTCTACCAAATCAATTGAGTGCGATAGTATAAGAACGGACATGGATGGCATTATAAATGACGCTGCTTTAGGTATACCAGAAACTCTAATTAAAGGTGATGCGCCAGACTTTAAATACTTTAGCGAGGGGTTGTCCGAACACTTTATAGAAGCTCCTTCATTAATCCAAAATCAAATTGAACGGGTACCTGAGATTATTCAATTAGAGTCTCATCACGTAGATCTTTATAATTGTGATGTAGAGTTGACTCAGTTAAATATAGCGCTAAGTGGAGCGACATCGCTTCCATCCAATTATATAGAAATTATTCTTTATCAGATATCACTATGGACTGGCTACGAACTTAATTTATACTCTACTGATTCAGAAAAGTTTAATGAATGGATTATTGCGCAATTAGCATTAATTGCAGCTGGAGATTTAACAGAGACTGGAAACTTTAGATCATCTAGTGATCCAGTATTATCATATGTATCAGATGAGGAACTGACGACGGAACTTAATTCAGAATTAGCTGAGGTATTTCGAGTCGATGTATCTGATCGATTTCAGCCAAGTGTCGTTGTTTCTACAAAGAAAAGCGGCATAAAGGAAACCATACATTTATTCAATGAGTCCTTTAATAAAAATGGATATTTAATTAATGGAGTAGATCGAGTCTACTATGAACGAGATATAGCTGAGAAGTCAAAGAGGCTTAAAAGCATGAACGGTGATGTATTGACTTTACCCATCTCGCTATTCAATCAAAATAGTTCTAAGCCATATAATATCATTCTGGAAAAGATTGAAATATCCGCCTTGCTTGGAGCCAGGATTACAGCAGCGATTGTTATAGAAGACACGAAGAATGGACAGGATATCATCTTTCGAGGTGAAAATTTAGTTTTCGGTCCTGGAGGATTTGAATCTGAGTTAGACTCAAAGTTGTCGCTTGCAGAGGATTACACGATACGGCTTAATAATGCGGCTGCTCTGCATTTATTGACAAATTCAGATCCAGATAAGGGCACCTATGTGACTTGGAATTGCGAAGGATTTCAATCCATCAGAGTAGAATCTGAAGTAGAGTTTTGCCCAGATTTTGTTAAAATGGTTAACCCTGATGGGACTGTTAATCAAGAAGAGCACTACCGCTTAGAAGTAGACCTACAAATTGATAATTGGAATGATTTCCATATTGGCTTTAGTGCCAGTGAACCTTTCGTATTAACAAAGTATGAAACTGTCACGTGGAGAGCAGAGCATATTGTCTTGGACTTTAGTACGGCTCTTACTGACCCTAATGGAGTCATTTTTGGATATGAATCTCCTTTTTTAAATCCTGTTTCTAACACTTTAGAGAATGAGTGGGAGGGATTCTATGTGCAGGGTTTAGAAGCCACAATACCTGGAGATTTTACAGGTGATGTAGGAGAAGGCATGTCAGAATTTATAATTAATGTAGACTTAGCGATCATAGACGATACAGGATTTACTGGTAGAGGAGGAGCAGGTGGAAATCCAAATGTAGACTTAATTTCCATAGGAGAAGGTAACTTAAATGGTTGGGCGTTTTCTGTAAATAATTTTCAATTAGAAGTCATTCAAAATAATTTTGCTGGGACAAGTTTCGGAGGAGAAATACAATTACCAATCCTTAATGAACCTTTAACTTACACAGCAGATATCTACCCTGATGATATTTATGAATTTACCGTAGGGGGAATAAATGGAACTCGCTATTCTGAATTATTCAAAGCAGAATTATCACTCACTAATAGTGAGATTACCATATCAAAAGATGAATTAGGGTTTCATACCACAGCTTATTTAAATGGAGGTGTGGCATTCGATGCAGGTCTGACATCAGCTTCTGGATTTGCAGAGTTGAGCATACCTGATGTGAAATTCGAAGGATTGAAACTGCAGAATAGAGCACCTTACCTTAATGCTGGTATTTGGGATACTGATGGTAATTTAGGTGGTTCGATTGGAGGCTTTAGTATTACCCTCGATGATATCGATGTTGCTGAAGTTAATGACCCATTAGAGACAGGCATAGACTTTAATTTATTATTAGTTCTTAATGAGAATGGTGATGAGGATATGTCTATATCAGCCGAGGGCGCATTCGGTATTGTTGGCAGAATGAATCAAGCTGGTGGGCGACAGAGATGGTTGTTTGACCGCTTCGAGATGCATGGTTTAGGCATAGATGCACCTATTGGTACAATAGCTCACATTAGGGGAGAATTAGCATGGGAGAATAATAATGATCCCATGTGGGGCAATTTTGTGCGAGGTGGATTTGAGGTAGAGCTTAATGCAGTTGCTGATATCACAGTATCAGGGATTGGGCAATTCGGCAGCATGCCCAATGGAGATAAATACTTCTATGTTGACGTACTATCCAGTCTTCCTGTAGATATTCCTGCTGGCCCTATTCAATTCAACGGCTTAGGCCTAGGGCTATATCGCAATATGACTTATGATAACACTGCTGTTAACGTAGATGATTTACTCTCACCACCAAATTCTAACGCTGGGACGCTCATCAGCTCTCCTGGTGAATCACTGACATCTGGTGTCTATGCATATCAAGCTGATATCAGCTTCGGTATAAAGGGGATAGCACAGTTTAAAGCAGCTAATGAGAGATTAGTCAATGGGACAATTGGCATCGGAGCTGAATTCAGCGGAACGTCAATACAAAAGTTATACTTAGATGGAACAGTTCAATTCTTAGCTGACCTTAACAATGACTTACCATCAGGTCCCGCGCCTTCTAATCCAAATGCACCTACAGTGCCAGGCATGCCTGGTAAGAAAATTCCACTGGCTGCCTATGCGGCATTCCGAATGGATTTTGGGCAAAATAAATTCACAGGCGATTTAGCAGCTTATCTGAATACGCCATTAATCTATGGATCATCTGGCATGAATAATGACGGTAAGCTCGTAGATGGTAAAATTCACTTCGCACCTAATGAATGGTATATTAAGTTAGGTAAACCAGGTGTAGTTGATCCTGCGGCTATTACTATTGACATAGCCCCAGTACCACCGATCAGAGCAACAGCATACTTCCAAGTGGGAACAGATACTGATCCTATGTCTGATGTCCCACAACAAGTGCTTGATCTTGCTTACACTGCATCCAGAAATGAATCTCTAATGACTTCAGGTCAGGGAATGGTAGCAGGAGCTAAATTAGAAATCGATGGTGGCATTGGGGTCGATGGTCTTGTGCAAGTGGATGTACATGCTATCGCAGGGTTTGATGTCATGCTGCGCAACTATCAAGGAGTATCTTGTAGCAATGGACCCAATGCAGGCGAAGAAATAGGCATTAATGGATGGTATGCGACTGGTCAGTTATATGCTTTATTAGAAGGGACGTTGAGTGTATTTGGTGTGAATATATTATCAGCAGGAGTCGCTGCTTTGATTCAGGCCCAGATGCCTAATCCTTTCTTTGCTGATGCCACAGTAGGTGTTAGAGCTCAGGTCGGTCCACTAGTCGTACGGAAATCTTTGACCCTAACTTTAGGTGAGACCTGTGTATTACAAGGTGATACCCCTGCAGCAGTATTTGGAGCAGAGGTAGTATCGGCCATCACGCCAGGCGATCATGAGCTGGATGTCTCTGTTGTCGCTCAACCTACCGCCTATTTTAATTTTCCATTAGGTCAGAATTTCACCATGGCTAATTTCAGCGGAGGGACTTCTACTTTTAGGGTTGATTTTGAATCTGTCGAGATCAGTGGAGGTATATCCGCTTACACCGAAGTGTCGGATGACAAGATGAGTCTTAAAATCTTCCCATATACCTCATTCCCAGAAAGTAATGAAGTTACGATTACGGTTAATGTAAAATTATATCAAGATGGAAGCCCTGTGCCAGGGGGTATTCAATCAAAATATGTCACATTTACTACAGGTGAGAGAATCGAAAATATACCAGCATCAAATGTAAAGTATGCTTATCCTTTTAATGAAATGGACTATTATTACAAAGATCAATTTCAGAATAATTTTATAGAATTAAATGCAGGACAGCGGTATCTATTTGAAGGGCAAGAAGTTATTGGAATATTAAAAAGTCAAGGCAGACTAAATCCAAATGCTTTAATTGCAACCTTAGGTGGAAGTACATATCCGGTCAGTGAAATTGAGATACCGATTAATTATAATATCTCTAATAATAAAATAGAATACCAGCTTCCATCCGAAGCTCTTAGTGAAGAGAAATATTTATTTCAGGTAGTTAGAGTTACAGCTTCTGGAGAAAGGGAAGTATTACATACGATCCGATTTGGTGTGTCTGCTTATGATTCATTCGAACAGGTTGTCCAAGAATTAGAAGATAGCTATAATTCTACAAGTGATTGGTATAGTCTCAGTGATGAACATATATTTACTGTTAAGAATAGAGAGCTGTTAGATGTGAATTTAAATATCGGACATTCTGTAGAGCGAGATTTTTTAGAGCAATTCGATCAATTTGATAAATGTTTTTTATGTTTTAATGAGGTAGCAGAATTCTTAGTCGGCTATGAAGTCCCTGATTTTATATTTAGGATAAAAGCATTGAGAGTTGGGTATGAGAGTAATTACAGAAATCTGCATTCTGATTTAAGAGCATTAATTGATGATTGTGTCACGGAAATATGTGGGGATTCAAGCCAAGGAGTTCCTACTGAATGCGACAGCGATTTAGATGGAGGTTTTGGTTTCGATGATGGATGTGAAATCGATAATTTTCAAGATTTACCTAGCGGGATATACCGGATCAACTTAAAATATCAGATCCCTGGAGGGCAATCATTCGAATACAACATTAATCACCAATTTTAATTTTTGTTATGACTCGATTATTTTATGCGATATGGATGAGCATGTATTACATATTAGTGATGGCTCAGTCAAGCACTACTTTAGAAAGAGATATCTCTCTTATCGGAGCCAAAGTAAATAGTAACTCGACTAATATTCGGTTACTCTGGGTACCAGACAATCCTAACGTGTTTCAGTCAGGTATTGATAATGGATATAAGATTACTCGGTACGTAAAGTCACAAAATGGCATTGATACACCATTAGATCAATTAGCCTCTACTGCAGTAGTTTTAGCTTCAGGATTATACCCAGTAGCTATGGGTGACATACTATGGCAGGAGGATTTAGGGGTGGTTGGTGATGCCTCTGATGACTTAGGTCTTGCTGCAGAACATTTTATTTACTACAGTAATCCTAGTATGTCCAATACACCTAATTTGGCAGACGCGTTTCAGTCCACCCAAGATAATTTAGAACGATTACAGTATGGAATGGCGGTAGCTTTTCAGGATTATGGAATGGCACAAAAGATGGCATTAGGCTATGAAGATCAATCAGCAGTTGCCAATACAACGTATATATATAGGCTTGAGATTATTGGTACAGAGATTAAAGATGTCATCACGTTATCTACTGATCTTGATGCCTCATTCAGCGATTTTGGAATTGTAACTGGTTATTCAGAGTTAGGTGTAGTGAAGCTTGAGTGGGATATATCAGAGATATCTAAGGACTATTATGCCTACGACATTCTCCGACGAGAAGCTACCGGTGGCGGGAGCTTTAGCAAGATTACTAACAGCCCCTATGTATTTTTTGAATCTGGCGATCAATTAACTCAGACATTTACCTATCAAGATCCGACAGTTGTATCAGGCGTGACGTATGAATATAAATTACAAGGACAAACGATATTTGGAATTCCTGGAAAGCTATCTGATATAGTAATAGTGGAGGCGATCCCACATCTCACTGGTATCGCACCTATTGTCACTGTCAATGATGGGTCTAGTGCTGATCATACGGTACCATCTACAGCAGTCAGTGAAGTGCAGCTTAGTTGGAATACAGCACCCGCATCAACTATTGCTTATGTAGAGGGCTACAATGTATATAGATCAGAACATGCGACTAAGGGCTTTACTAAGCTGAATCAAAACCTAATCACTGCGACGGACTATGCTGACTCTAATCCACTGAATAGTGCATTCTATATTGTCAGTTTAGTTGATCAATTTGGTAAGGAACATGAGTCCTATGCAGAATTTGCTCAGATCGTAGATGTGTACGCACCTCCAGTACCTAAAGGCTTAAGAGTCCGAGTATCAGATAAGAACCAGTTTGAACTCACGTGGTCCCCATTACGAACCCCAGATTTAGAAGGTTACTTGATCTATGCACAGTTAGATGAAGTCGGGATAACACATATGGTTGCTAATGATATCATACAAGAGACTGTTTTTAGATATGATTATCCATCTGATATATTAGCAGACAGCATTTGTTTTACCATATCTTCTATCGATCATAGAGGAAATGAATCCAATCAAAGTCAATGTGTCACTGAAATCATTTCAGACCGTGTGGCTCCCTCTAAGCCACTCATCAGCCTGGCAGAAGGCAGGCAAACAGGTAATCTTTTAGGATGGTCATTTAGTGTGTCTGATGATGTAAGCTATCACGAGATACAGCGCAAGTCATATGAGTCACCTGAGTGGAGGACAATACTGACGATCCCAGCGATTGCTCAAAGTGGGTATATGATTACTGATGGTTCATTACCTTATGAGCAAGCCAGATATGCGGATATAGATTATCCTGATTCCAGAGCATTAGATTATCGTATCGTTGCATTTGATGAAGCACAGAATAGGTCTTATTCTAAGCGAGTTAGCATCAAGCCATATGTTTCAAGATTTGTTGGCAGCATAGATAATTTTAAACTAAATCCAGGATATCCATCTATTGGCATCGAGGCTCAGCCAGAAGCTTACTCAGCAATCACAAATGTTATCAATGCCACTGGTCCAAGTAATCCGCCTGATCTTGCATCTCTGCAAATACTTGTAGATTTTAGAATCATCACTCAGAGCGAATATGATAATTTGTTCCTATTGTCCACGAGTGAAGTCATCTCATTTTTATCATTCAAGAAAAACCAGTACTGGACAAATACGGTGTATGCTCAGCTTGATTGGAATTATAAGCATACAGATGATCTACTCTACTTTCAGATCTATAGAAGTACTGAAGGTAAAGCATTCATAGACTACATAGATGTCTATCCTCAGGACCAGCTACAGTCAGTTCAGAATCACTATGATGATGTCTCTGTGTATACTGGTAAGACTTACATGTACAAGGTATTAGCCATTCACAGCGATGGACGCTTTAGCGAGATCAGCAAGACCTTAAGAATCACTTTGCAGAATATTTAATTAAACCTGAATACAATTAGTATGAAAATATATAGACATGTAGCGATTGCCTTTTTGTGCTTTTTTTCTCTGATGACTTTTCATGTGAATGGGCAGGATAATTATGTGTTGTTATCAGATGTGAGTGGGGTGGATAGGAGTTATTATGAAGAAGAGTTAGAAGTTAAAGCAACTGAAGTAATCAATTCTCTAAACGAAATAGATGTCGAAATTGGAACAACAATATCATCTAATTTCAAAGTATTTGATTTTGATCTTTATCTACATAATAATGTAACAGAAGATGGAATTTCAAATGGAGTCAATCAAGCGATACAGCTAGCTGAATCACAATCTGAATATTATATATTATTTATTAAAATTAGTAGTGCTGAAGGTGTATATTCACAAATACAAACCATTATAGAGTTACCTTCTCTAAATGCGGATTGTTCGAGTAATGATAATATTCTATCTATACAGGAGATGATGACTGCTACGATTAACAATGAACTCATATTTAATGGTCAAAATATTGAAGAATTATTTACAAATGCGATGAATACATTCCAAGATTTAACTGACTATTTATACATATGTTGTGGATCTTCTGGATTTACGAATGGCAATAAAAAATCAAATTCTGATTGTTTTTATAGCTCATTTGATGAACTGAAATTTGTTTTGTTTCATAATAAATTGGCTGAAATAGATTCGATCAATTTTTTCTTTCAGCAAATAGAGACATTTGTAAATAGAATGGACCAATGTTTTGCTGAAAATTGGATGACATATCCACAGCTTTTTAATAGTTTTTCTTGTGCAGGAGAGAAAGGATTTGTACCTGTTTGCTTAATTGAGGCTGACCAAATTCAGGATCAGTCGATTCAAAATATTAAACGTTTTAGACCAGGGGTTGCGGATGGTATTTATTCTGCAGTTGTAGAATTACCTCAAGTAATTACAGATTTAGTAAAGCTTTTAGAAAATGCAGAAAAAGTAAAAGATGCATTTACCTGGGCCTTATTGAGGTGTAATAGTAGAATATATTCCATGTCTATAGAAGCTTGTGATGATTATTATAATAACATTTCACAGCTTGACACCAATAGTGAAGCGAATAATGCGATAGCTCAATTATTAGATCGATTGAAATTAGAAGAAGGATATTATGAAAAATTGAATGACTATATTTCTGATTGTGATGAAGCGCAGGAAACAAGAACTACAATTATAAAATTCGTTACAGATATAGACAAGATGATGCAACTTTTCAATTCAATAAGCGCGTCAATAGATCAATATGTAGATTCCTTTGATGGACCAGCAAGATATTACTGTGTTGGAAGGATAGTAGGTGATATTGTTTTGGGAGTTATTGGAGATAAAGGAGCATCGAAAGCTGCAAAAGCTCTCGAAAAATTTGGAGATATTCAGAAGGTTATAAAACCATTATACAATAGAGAAAACAGATCTGATTTTTATGATGATTTGCAAGATCTGTCTGATCACCCAAATTTCAATAAAATTTCTGAAGACATGTTTGATGACTTTATGGGTAATAAAAAGAGATTAGATGGTTTTATGAAAAATAAAACACAAAGAGATTTATACGAAACATTTAAAGAAACTATAACTTGCAACTAATGGTAGTACTATTTCACAGATTCATAACATTCATTTTACCTATTGTTCTTGGAATATTGCTGAATTCCACGAATGGTGATTTTCCAATTGTCAGTGATTTTGAAAACGATTCTTCCCAAAGCTCAAGTAATGAGTTTGGAGCTTCCATGAATAACAACAGTTGTGCTATAGACTTTTTTGATGATTTTGATGGCGATAGTAGATTTGCTGATTTTATGGAAGTCGCACAAGAGACTGGACAGGCTCAGCGTGTGGTTAAAGCGTGGGAATTCCTTTTCGATGGTGCAGGAATAAGAGTTAAGACAAATGTTTTAGAGAGTATATCTACAGCTCTGCAAAGAGGAATTAAAGATATTCCAGATGTTGTTAACCATGCCAATCATCCCAGTATTGTTACGAGGACTGTTGAACATCTTTTTAGAGGTCATGGAACAAATGGTGGGCGTCATCATATTTCAGCATTAATAGCTGATAACTCAAGAAAACTTGTTGATCGTTTAAAAGAAACTTCAGATGGTTTTTATGAAGCTGTTATAAAAAGAGCTGATGGTTCAACATCTACAAAGAGTTTTTGGCCAGATACATGGGATGAAAATAAAATCATGGATGAGCTTAAGCATGTAATGGCGAATAATCCAGTAAATATTACGGGTAATACCTGGGAAGGATTTACAACAACTCGTCAGAAGATACATTATTATTTAAAGAACTCAGACAATACTATTATATCAGCATTTCCAGTTTTGTAACAAATGATCCAAAAAACATTTTACATAAAGACTCTTATTGATGGTAGGCAATATCCAATTCTAAACACTTATCCGCAGAAGTATGAAATGTTATATGAATTAGGTATGAATCAGTATTCCAAATCTGAGGGAGTAAGAGATGCAATTCAAAATTTAAACAAAGTTATAAGTGGTGAATTAGTATCATTTGAACTAAGTACAGGTGATTGGTGTGTGGTTGATGTTAAAAGAGATACTTCAGTAATCACTAATAATTTTGATGAGTTTGAACCAGTTGAAATTATAACATCCGAAATTATAAAATTGATGAATGAATGGTTACAGTTCCTTTTAACATACGAGAATGGACAGATACCAGGAATTATACACCCAGATAAAAGAGATTTAGTTTAAGAGCGTAATTAAACGAAACCTTGTAGTTTAGTACGAGCGATAAAAGCATCGAGAA
>ENA-ORXR01003774-ORXR01003774.1-marine-metagenome-genome-assembly--contig:-NODE-3774-length-13307-cov-11.195994_pt1 | contig 13307 bp, 6 predicted proteins | sample MGYA00237866_ERZ511479 | MGnify/ENA metagenome assembly ERZ511479 | reverse complement strand
TGCTTTTCATCAGGAAGGTCCTCCCATTGTTCGACCTCTCGCAAATTGTATTTTTCTCCATAAATGGCATCCGCTCCGCGTGAATCGCCATTGGATGCCCGACGAGCATCCTGTTGCTCTTCGGTGAGTTGTTCCCAAGTAGAACGATTGTTGGCAAAGCGAATAATATTGACCAAATTATCATTATTGTATGTATCAACAATGTACTCCGGTGTGGCATATTTAGAATCTAAAGCATTAACTACCAGATGATTATCTAGAGGCGTATCTTCTCTAGCCAATAACTCATTCACTTGTTCAGCCGTCACCGTCCCACACACCTCGTTTGTTTTTATACGACGGGTACTTAAGGGTAAATTCCAAGGCGGCTCGGCAGCATTATACAACGGACGGCGCAGCGATAGCCCAATCACCGAGTAGTTATAGCCAATATCAACCGGAGGCTTGCTTTTCACCACATTGTTCGACGAGTGGATATAGCCTCTGTCTTCTAATTTCGGAGAATGCCGACGGACATTTGGTGTCGTATCGGTATTCAATAAATAAAAGTCCTCAAATGGCTTTTCAAAATAAGGACTTTTCATCTGTATCAACTCCTCACGCCATCGGGCGCGAGCATTTGCTAAAGCGGTTTCATCCTCATACGATTCAGCACTCCAAAAAGCATCTATGCTTTTGGTAATACTCGAATATTGATAATGATAAACACGACTTTCAGACAAGGCTGTTACTGAACGACTACCTGTGTTACTCGCTAAAGCCATCAATAAATTTGCTAAGGCTTTGCGTCTTCCAACTTTTAAGCCTAATATTGCATCGCAGAATGTTTCGGTATTTTTTTTCACATACAAATTTCACCAATTCATTCTGCTTTTTTTGTTTTTTAGAAGATTTTACGTCCAAAGTCTAGGTTTTACAGTCTAATGTAAAAAGATGATTTTGCGATACGAATGTTTAATGTGTGGAAGGCTTGGGATGAGGGCAAAAGAGGAAGACAAAAGTAGGACAACATTATAGTATCATTAAGCCAAAATATCCTTCCTTATTCTAAACATTTAACTGATTTCTAAGTTTTACTTATTTGTATGAAAAAATAAATTTCATACAATATTTACAAATTTATAAAACATAAACAATCAGCATGATTTCAAGCTATTTTTTTTCTACCAACACCTTTAAAATAAAATTTCATCCCTTCGCTGCATTATTTTTAATGACTCTCGTATCATTGAGCAGTTGCAAAAAAGACGACGAAGAACAAGTTATTGATTTTCCCGACGAAGTGACTGTCACTTTTGAAAACCTCCGCCCTGAAGGTATTGAATACAATAAAAACAATACTACATTTTTGCTCGGCTCACTTACGATGGGCGATGTAATTGAGGTGGATTTTGATGGAAATTATACCAACTTTACCAATGATACCACACTATTGGCTTCGGCAGGTATTCACATTGATTATGAAGGTGATAGATTGTTGGTGACTTCGATTGATCCGGGTGCTTTTGTTGGTGCAAAAAGTATAGCGGGCATCAACGTCTATCGACTGTCCACCAAAGAAAAAATCGAGGAAATTTCCTTTCTGGATTTGTTGCCCAATGCGATGTTTTTTACACCGAATGATATTGCAGTAGATGCTGCGGGAAATATTTATGTCACTGACTTTTTGGGTAATGTCATTTATAAAATTGACGAAAATTATGAAGCGAGTATATTTTCAGATAGTCCGGCATTGGTCGGTCCTAATGGTATAGATTATCATCCTGATGGTTATCTTTTGGTGTCTAATTTACTGGCAGGTCAACTGCTAAAAGTACCAACAGCAAACCCTGCCGATATGAGTGTAGTAATGATTGATGACGAACGCTTTAGCGGTATGGATGGCATCGTGTATAAAGCAGACGGAAAACTGGTCGGCATTACAAGTTTTGAGACATTGGTGGAACTCAGCAGCACTGACGACTGGGCAACTGCCACCGTAGAAAACAGCAAGGAACTGGCATCTCCGGGTACTACCGTAGCTGTGACTCCCGAAGGTAATCACTTTGCGCTGTTAACCGATGTGGCTAATCAAATGGTCTTTACGGACTGGGTGATAGAGCAGATTGTTTTTTAGAGATTGACAGTTTATTTTCGGAATAAGTCGATATAATTAAGTCCACAATTGGTCAATCCACTGTCCGTAGTTTACCGTAAGAAATTCTCTCGCTAAACTGCGGACAGCGGACTAATAAACCGCCGACCACGTTTAAACTGCTACCGCATGTTCTCGCAATGCCTCATTCAAAGATACTTTTTTATCAGTACTTTCCTTACGCTGACCTATGATTAAAGCACAAGGCACTTGATACTCCCCTGCCGGAAATTTTTTGGTATAAGTACCCGGAATGACGACCGACCGAGGCGGTACATATCCGCGATATTCTTTTGATTCTGAACTGGTTACGTCAATAATATGCGTTGATTGCGTAATAACGGTATTTGCGCCAAGCACCGATTCTCGCCCAATGCGCACACCTTCTACCACGATACAACGGGAACCAATAAAACAATCATCTTCGATAATCGTGGGCGTAGCTTGTAACGGTTCGAGGACACCACCGATGCCCACGCCACCACTCAAGTGTACATTTTTACCAATTTGTCCGCAAGAACCTACCGTAGCCCAAGTATCGACCATCGTTCCGCTATCGACATAGGCACCGACATTGACATACGAAGGCATCATAATCACGCCTCTCTGTACAAATGCGCCATGTCGCGCAATCGCATGAGGCACAACACGTACACCTTTTGCTGCATAATCTCGTTTTAGCGGAATTTTATCGTGAAATTCAAACGGACCAACTTCAATCGTTTCCATTTTTTGAATAGGAAAATACAAAACCACCGCCTTTTTGACCCATTCATTCACCTGCCACTCGTTGCCGACAGGTTGTGCTACGCGCAATTCGCCGACATCCAATAAGTCAATCACTTTTCGAATAGCTGTTTGTGTCGCGTTTTCTTTCAATAATTCCCGATTTTCCCATGCGGTTTCTATTGTTTGTTGTAAATTTTCCATTTGCTGATATTTTTAAAATAATTAAGGTTTTTATAGCGTTTTAGTGTAACTTAATGCAAAGAAACTACAAAGCCTATTTATAAAAAATGATTTTAATAAGAAAAATTACTTTTTGGAGTATAATATTGCTATTTATTGGCTGTTCCAAGCCCATTGAGGTCATTCAAGAGTACGATGATAACGATAATCTAATTATTGAGTATCAACGCCGTAAAGATGATTTTGCAAAACACGGCTGGTACAAACGTTATTATCCTACGGGTGAATTGAATGAGGAAGTACAATACGTAGATAATAGAATCGAAGGGCAACGAAAGATATATTTTAAAAATGGCGATATTCAAGTAATCGAAACACGAGTTAAAGGTAAATTTGAAGGTCTGTATCAATCTTTTTATGAAAACGGCAAGCTCGAACAGGAAGGGCATTATGAAAATAACGCTATGAACGGCGATTGGAAATTTTATTATAAAAAAGGCGGATTGCGCGAGGTCGTTCCATTTGAAAATAATAATGAAAACGGAGCTTTCAAAGAGTATCATCCAAATGGTAACCTGAAGACCGAAGGCACATACCAGAACGGCAATTATGAAGTTGGCGAATTGAAAAAATATGATGAATCCGGTACTTTGATTGCCAAAATGAATTGTGAAATCCGGCAAGTAGCCGAAGAAAAATTTAGTCAATGTACGACTACATGGAAGGCTGATTAGTATCTATATTCTCAACTTTTGCGTTTTTTTGGCAAAAAATGAGTGAATGAATGAATTTTGAATGAATAAATATGTCGATAATATTCACTCATTCGCTCATTCAAAATTCATTCATTATAGTAGTGGCTTCGCCACGTTGGGAATGAGGCAAAAATCCCGTACCTTGTTCAAGAAAATGAATTAAACAAACCTATGCGACTACCCACACTATTTTGTTTCATACTTTTTTCCCAAATGACCTTTGCACAAATCGGTGGCGATAATGTGTATGAATTTATCAATTTGCCTATATCGGCGCGGGTCAGCGCATTGGGTGGCAATTTGATTACCGTAAAAGACGATGATAATGCTCTCGCCTACGGTAATCCTTCGGTACTCAACTCGTCGATGCACCAACAAATCACTTTCAATTCTGCGTTTTATGCAGCAGGAATTAACTATGGCTTTCTTGGTTATGGTTTTTATCTGAATAAAATTGGTACAACTTTCAACGGCGGATTGCAATACATCACTTATGGTGATTTTATTGCAGCAGACGAAACGGGTTTACAAACGGGCGAATTCGGTGCCTCGGAATATGTCTTTAATATCGGTGCTGGGCGACAATACAGTGAGCAAATTTCTTATGGAATTAATCTCAAAACGATTTATTCGCGCCTTGAATCGTATAATTCGCTGGGTATAACTGCCGACGCTGCGGTGATGTATGCAGATACCACGACAAATTTTACAGCGACATTGGTATTCAAAAATATAGGTACACAACTCAGTACTTATGTTGACAGCAATCATGAAAAAATACCTTTTGAAGTACAAGCGGGCATTTCAAAACGATTGAGGTATTTGCCTTTGCGTTTTTCGGTCATTGCCCATAATTTACAGCGTTGGAATATTCGTTATAATGACCCAAATCAAGTAGAACCAACCTCTTTGTTTGATGATATGCCACAGGAGGAAAGTCGATTTTTGGTTTGGACGGATAATTTTTTCCGCCATTTTATTTTTAATGCTGAATTACTTGCTGGGAAGGCAGATAATTTTCGGATTCGTTTGGGTTATAATCATTTGCGTCGTGCCGAATTAAATGTAAATAATTTACGCAGTCTCGCAGGTTTTTCTACAGGTTTAGGTATCAAAGTGAAGAAGTTTAGAATTGATTATGGTTTATCGGTTTATCACTTGGCAGGGACGGTTCATCATTTTGGAATTTCTACAGATATTGGGTCATTCAAAAAATAATATCCATTTCAATCTTCAAAATTTTGGGTGGATTTAATCTTGTAAACCACATTGCCTTTCGGCGGTTTGTAAAACATTCTAAAAAGTTTTTATATTCATTTGAATACAAAATCATAGATATAAAAATAGGGATTTTACCTTCGTAAAATCCCTATTTTTTATTTAAAATAAGTTTTTCCTTATTTCTTTACAAATGGACGTACTTTAGATACTCCACTGTCATCTAATACATTAACAAAGTATGAACCTGCCGCTAATTGGCTAATATCCAATTGGAAAGTATTGATACCTTGAACAGTACCTTCTTGGCGTGTAAGTAGCGATTGTCCGATGGCATCTAATACATTAATCACAAGAGTACTTGTATTATCAGAATCATAAACCAGAGTGATTAAATCCTTAGCAGGCACAGGGAATACAGCAATATCGTCTTCTAATCTGGTAGTGACATGCTCTATATTTGAATAAGTAAAGCTACCGTCTAAATCAACCATTCTCAAGCGATAATAGCTGCTGATGAATGGTTCGTTATCACTGAAATCATAAGAACGAGCTTGTAAAGATGTTCCAGCTGCATCAACTGTACCGATTCTGCCGAAGCTTACACCATCTTTACTTTTTTGTACTTCAAAAAAGTCGCTGTTCTGCTCAGTAAGTGTCTTCCACGTCAACAGATTGTAGTCACCTTCATTCGTAGCTGTGAGTCCAAGAAACTCTACAGGAAGTGTGCTTGCACACTCTCCGTTCTCAAAAGTAAGATCAGCTGCAAATCCATTAAATGGATTGATAGGATCGTAGGAGTAAACATCTGTAGGAATTGCGCCAGAAGATCTCCATGTCAAACCTACACTTTCTACAGTTGGGTCATTTAGACCTGTGATTTGAAATTCTCCAATTTTGTACTCACATGGTGTTCCATCAATTTTTGGAACAGACTGGAAAGCTTCATTCGAACTTGGATTGATTCCATTCAAGTTGACTATCAAGTCGCCAGTAGCCATAGAAGTACTAAGATTGTTGTTTATAAATGCACTTACAGAACCCTCCTCACCTTCGCTATCTAATAAAGAAGTTTCGTTAGAAACTTTTTCAAAAGTAGGATTAGTAAAAAGACTTTTGTCATAAATAAGTACAAAGTCGGCGTTGCCGAGATAAAGCGGTCCGGCGGTGTTATTATCAGCTGTACGGGCAATAATGCTAAAGTGGTAATTGCCATTAATAACAGCTTCATCTTCAACCGATAGGACAGCTTTTACTTGGGCTTTCGCTTGGAAAGCCAGCAGTAGAACTGCACTAAGAATTATATATTTTATATAACGCATTGTTATTTTTCTTTTAGTTGTAATAAATGAGGAAATCTATATTTACTATTATTTTTGATAAATAATAAAGCCAAAATTATTGCAAGGAGAGTGAAACTCTCCTTGCATAATAATTTATTATTGTGGCAATTGCTCAATTATATTTCTGTTATTAAAAGTAATATTTCTATCTGCCGCAGTGGTTGAGCCACTCATGTCGCAATCTTGCGCCATGTAAGATTGTGTATTACGGTTGTTCCATACATCTGTACGGTCAGCAGCAGTAATAGCACCATCATTAGTAGCATCACCGGCAATCATAGCCATTTTACCACCAACATTTACACGTGCATTTGTACCCCAAGTCTGGAAGTTAGCATCCGTGAAATCTAACATTGGTGCGTTTACATCCAAGTAAACAGGTGAAGCTGTCATCATACCAAGGTGGTTGCGGTGACGAATAGCTACATAGTAGTTACCAGCAGCAAGTCCCGGTAGGGATACTTCAGATGAACCGTCAATTGCAGTAATATCACCATCTCTTTCAACGAGAGCCGATCTAGTCATTATAACTTGTGTAGGATCGTTAGCATCTCTAACTTCAATTTGTATCCAATCTACGAGAGAGTTTGGCATTTCAGTAGCATTAGCAGGGTCTGCAAGCATAGTAGTACTAATAGCTTCGATACCTCCATAAGGCGTTACGATACCGAAAGATACAGGTACTGTAGGATATGCGCGAAGGTCGTCTCTCATCATGCCGTTAGCATTTAATAAAGCTCCTTCTAATGCTATTTTACCAGCCATCCTTGGACTCGTAGTACCATTAACAGTTACATTGAATGAACACTCACTTGCATTTCCGGCAGCATCTTCAAAGATGTATGTTACCGTTGTACTTGCATCGAAGAAATCTCCCGGTTGATGTGTACTTTCAATGAGTACACCTGCTGCAATGCAGTTATCAACAGGATTCGGTGCTGTCCATGAAGCTGTACCCGGTGCATCCAAGACGATGTCGTCAGGACATCCCGCTTCTGGATCTAAGTTATCAGTTACAGTAATTGTAAAGTTACAAGTACCTACGTTTCCTGCTGCATCTACACCTTTGTATATAACCGTAGTAACACCAACAGGGAAGAAAGTACCCGACTCATGTGTACCGTTGAAACTAACAACACCACAGTTGTCATTCGGAGCTGGAGGATTCCAATCTACGATGACCTTACAGCCTTGACCTGCAACAGATATTTCTATATCATCAGGACAATCCAATACAGGCGCTTCTGTATCAAGTACTCTTACTTCGAAGCTACAATCAGTTCCGTCATAGCTTACAGTAGTAATACCGACAGGGAAGAAGCTACCGATTCCACAAGGACCGGTTGTACCGTCAGGATATTCACAAGATGTAGGAGGTGTATTGCCCGGTCCTTGACCGCCACAACTTCCGATTGATACCGGTGGATTCCAATATACATCAGCTCCACATTCGCCTTCATCATTGACTACTTTGATGGTACTTGGACAGTTGATAGTGTAAGTTTGCTCAGCTATTACAGTCACTGTATAAGTACATGTAGCTGTATTACCCGCACCATCTGTCACGGTGTAAGTAAGTGTAGTAGTTCCTTCTGGGAATGTACCTGTGCCAGAGTCGCCACCACTTAAAGTAACACCATTATTGATGCTAGAATCTAATGTCAAACAACCCGGTGCTGTACTACAATCGTCAGCATAAGTATATGGATCTAATGGTAATGGATTACCGTTAGCGTCTAGTGTTTCATCAACTTCACTGAATGGGAGTACAGTATAATCTGCTCCATCACAATTTTCAGTTTCAATAACAACATTTGGTGGACATGTAATCAGAGGATCTACATCATCTATCAATGTTACAGTAACCGTCTCTGTGCCAACAGGATTAGTTGGATTGTCAGGCAAACCGTCACCATCAATGTCGTCATATATTGTGATAACAACATCTTGTGTGTCTTCATGACAAGTACCAAATACAGTACCCGGTGCCGGATCTTGTGTTGCTACTGCACCACAATTGTCTTCTAAGTTAATCCAAAAATCACTAGCTGGGTCTATATAGTTTGGTACGGCTACACCACAATCGTAAACACCATTATCACTGGTAGGAATGATCGCAGGATCTGCATCAAATGTAGGTGGTGTGTCTTCTACTGTTACAGTAAATGTACAATTAGGAATCTGTCCAGGACCTGCATTCGCAAAAGTCACTGTTGTAGTTCCAAGTGGGAACATATCTCCTGATGTACAAGGCGCAGATGTTCCGTCAGGATACATACACATGGCTGGTATAGGTATAATAGTATCACAAGCTACAGTTGTAGGTGAGGGCCAAGTATGAGGTGCTTCGCAATTTTCGTTAGCATCATACGTAGCACTTGCATCATCAGCACCATTACATAAGATAAAAGAAGCCGGATTACCTACTGTTACTGTGAAAGTACAAGTAGCAAAATTACCCGCAGCATCTGTAGCTGTATAAGTCAGCGTAGTAATCCCAACAGGGAAAACAGCAGTGTTATTAGCATCAAGTACTACTCCATTGTTAGTAGTTGGTCCACTAAGAACAACACAATCACAATCATCTGTGTATGCGCCCGTAGATGGGTCAGCAGGATTCGTTGGTGCAATTGGATCGCCATTTGCATCAAGTGTTGGTTCTACATAAACAGGCACTGGTACAGTTACTTCTGCTCCTTCACAGTTATCTGTTATTATAATATCATCAGGACAAGTAATGAGCGGATTTACATCATCGTTCAAGGTAACCGTTGCTGTTCCGACAGCACTGTTACCTTCAGGGTCAGTAGCAGTAACTGTTACCGTAATCGGGTCGTTACATACACCGCCGTCGTCAAATACTGTTCCCGGTGCAGGATCTTGTGTGACTATTACATCACAATTATCCGCTCCAGTATATAGTGGATTGGGCGCACCATTTATTGTTTCATCTTCGTAGTTTGGTATAACTACATCACAATCATATACACCATTGTCACCTGTTGCTTCTGTTACATCCTGTGGATCTACAGTTGGTGGTGTATTATCTACTACCGTTACTGTAAAGGTACAATCAGGAGTATCTCCTGCTTCTGCTCCTGCAAAAGTCACTGTGGTAGTTCCGAGAGGAAAAGCATCACCAGATTCACATGCCATTGATGTGCCGTCAGGATACATACACATAGCCGGTATAGGTATGATAGTATCACAGGCTACAGTTGTAGGTGAGGGCCAAGTATGTGTAGCTACACAATTTGCATCTGCGTCCAATGTCGCACTTGCATTTTCAGCACCATTACATTGTATCTCAGAATTTGGTGGCAATATTGTAACTGTAAAAGTACAAGTTGCTGTATTACCTGCTGCATCTGTAGCCGTATAGCTTACAGTGGTAGTCCCAATAGGGAATGTTCCTGTATTTGTTGCATCAAGTGTTACATCATTACCTACATCCGGTCCACTAAGGACTACACAATCGCAATCATCTGTGTATGCACCGTTAGTTGGCGCATCAGTTGGGTGCATAGGAGGCATTGGCTCTCCTGTATTCGGGTCAACCGTTGGTGGTACATATACAGGTATAGGTATAGTTACATCTTCACCGGCACAACCTTCTGGTGGTGCTTCCATTGACTGAATTTCAATATCAGCAGGACAAGTAATTAACGGATCTACGTCATCATTTAAGGTAAGCGTAGCCGTGCCAGTGGCACTGTTACCCGCAGAGTCAGTAGCCGTAACTACTACTGTAACAGGATCATCACATACGCCATTACTGGTAACTACTGTTCCAGGTGCTGGGTTTTGTGTAACTGTTACATCACAATTATCTGTTGCATTATATAGTGGATTAGCGGCTCCGTTAACTATCGGGTCTTCATAGTTCGGAACTAACATATCACAATCATAAAAGTCATTATCACCAGTTGCCTCTGTTACATCTTGTGGGTCAACAGTTGGTGGTGTATTATCTACTATAGTTACATCAAAATTACATACATCAGCAGGAGCTGGGAAAGTAATTGAAGTTGTTCCAAGTGGGAAGGTATCGCCAGATGCACAAGGTGCTGTTGAACCATCAGGATAAACACAAGTAGCAGATACATCAACTGAGTTATCGCAGTTATCTACCAGTACTGGATTAGTCCATTCGTGTGTAGCTTCGCAGTTTGCATCTGCATCTTTAGTAACATCTACATTTGTAGAGTGACATTGTGGTACTGGAGGATTATTATCCACAACAGTTACATCAAAACTACATGAAGTACTCAATCCAGCTACATCTACAACAGTATATGTAACAGTTGTCGTTCCTTGTGAGAAAGTATCACCCGGATTGTGCGTGCTGCTTACTGAAGCAACTGCACAATTATCATTTGTAGGTGGAACGTCCCATGAAACAATTGCTTCACAGTTATCGTTAGCATCTACCGTAATGTCTGATGGACAATCAATTTCAGGATTCTCGTTATCTTCTAAAGTTAATGTAAGCGAACAAGTCGTTACATTACCCGAAGCATCAGTTACTGTAATCACTACATCTTGTGTAGATTGGTGGCTACCACCCCAGGCAGTTCCCGGAGCAGGGCTTTGAACTGGCGTAGCAGTACAATTGTCGGAGAAACTGCCGTCGGTACCTGCTATAAGTCCGGGTATAAAATCAGGCACTGTAGCTTCACAATCATAATCACCACCACTTTCACTGGTTGTGATTGTTCTGTCAGCCGGACAATTAAGTGCCGGTGGCTCATTATCAACAACAGTTACAGTGAAAGTACAAGAGGAAGAATTACCTGCTGCATCAGTAGCTGTATAAGTTACAGTGGTTGGTGAATCTGCAACAGTGAAGAAACTTCCAGATGCAATGTCTGTACCATTAGATACGACTCCACAGTTATCCGTAGCAGTAGGGTCGTAATTAACAACTGCACCACATTCGCCAGCATCGGCACTGACTGTGATATCCGCAGGGCAATTTACCACTGGATCTTCATTATCTTCAATTGTAATTTGGAAACTACAATTAGATGAGTTACCATTTACGTCTGTCGCAGTACCCGTAACTATAGTAGTTCCTATCGGGTACTCTTCACCAGAAGCACAAGGTGCTTGAGTCCCATCAGGGAAGATACAAGTAACACTTACAGAAAATTCACAATTATCTTCCGCGTTAATCTCCCATGTCGCAACAGCATCACATTCATCGTCATCAGTACTGATGTTGATACTTGCAGGACATTCAATGATTGGATCTTGCAAGTCTTCAACGATGATCTCAACATCACACTCTAGTACTGTAACGTTACCACTCCCATCTTCAGCAGTGTATGTAACTGCAACAGTATTAGAGCCTACCTCAAATACATCTTCCGTAATACTTTGCGTAATAGAAACAACTCCGCATGAATCTTCCGCTGTAGCAATAGGTATCATAGCCAAAGTGTCACAACGGCCGTCGGCTGCACTTATTATTATAGGAAGAGGACAAGTGATTACAGGTCCGTCAAGTAAGTCTTCAAATATAATCGTAGCTGAAGCCTCACAAGAGATAGGTTCTCCGTTTAAATCCGGTCCTGTCACTTCAAGAAAATAATATCCAGCAGACAAATCCATATAACTCGCTACTTCAGTAGGAGTCCCTGATGGAATTGCAGGCAAAGTCATAACTTCCATACTGACACCACCATTGATACCATTGGGTAAGGGTAGTGGGGGAGAGAAAGCATCTGCCGAATATGTCCAAGTGAATGTGTAATCACCTGCAAGTACAGTCGTAATATCGACAGCTAACGTACCTGTCATATCAGAAGCACAGAATACGTTTTCGTGGTCGAGACTCAAACTACAACCAATTAATGCCGAAGCAAAAGACTCACCTCCATCAGGGAACGGTGAGGCACTATTAGTTGACTGTGCTGACACAAAGGTCGTCAAGAATAATAGTGCGAGTATGCCGAAACATCGTTTGAGCATACTTTGAGTACGAGGTAACTTTTGTTGTCTCGTTCTCATTTGATCTAGATAAAATGTATAATTTCCCATAGAAAAAGGTACATTTGGAATTACGAAATAAGAAAAATTTGTAATAAAATGAATGTAATATAGATATTTAAGCGGTGAAAATAGGTAAAAAAAAATTGTTTTTATAGCATACTAATCAGAATGTTCAATTTTCAGTAAAAAAATGTGACATGTCACTGATTTTCATCTGTAATACCAATATAATTTTACCAAAAATTCAACACTGAATAACACACAAAAGAAAAGAATAGGCTGCAATATTGCAATTTTTTTCATAAATGTCAACAATATTCGTAGTTAAATTCTACGTAAAAAAAATAGTGGCAATAAAATATATTTATTTTATTTTCACATAAAGAAAAAAACTCACTTGTATAGAACTGTTTATGAAATTCTAAGTGAATATATTTGAGCAAATTTATTTTTCATCTTGGTTAATTCTGTCAGTGACTTATTTTTACATTAAAATAATACTTCATACTCCAAAGTGATACTTCTCAGTTTTCTCCAGAATTAAGCCTACAAAAAACATAAAATCACCTGTAAAAAGTTGGATACCTACCCCCTAATTGAATTTTCTTTGTAAATTTTATGTCAAATAAAAAGTTTGTTTTAAGCAATTTTGTGACATTAAAAAATCATTTTTAGTGACCATACTCAATAAATCAATCAACCATTTGTGCTGTTTTTTTATCTTTAATTCATTAAGTTCATTAGCTGATTATAACTACGAATACCTATCACATAACCACCTTGTTTCATCTAAAAATCACTAAAAATCAACATTTTTTAAACAGAAAAGAGAATAATAGTTATTTCCGACATGTCAAGTCAACAAAGCCCATTGAATACTTCTTGCTCATTTTCACATGCTCAGGCTCACACTTCAATTAGTGCCTAATTTGTATAGCAATTTTATGGAAATCA
>ENA-ORXR01003773-ORXR01003773.1-marine-metagenome-genome-assembly--contig:-NODE-3773-length-13310-cov-7.484244_pt1 | contig 13310 bp, 3 predicted proteins | sample MGYA00237866_ERZ511479 | MGnify/ENA metagenome assembly ERZ511479 | reverse complement strand
GGGGGGGGGGCGGGGGGGGGGGGGGGGGGGGGGGGGGGGGGGCGTGGGACGGTCGCTGCTGTAGGCGAATTCACAGTAAGCCGCCCTTCGGCGGCGGTGAGTGTTTGAAAACGCACGGCACCGCGTCGGCGCTCAGCGTTCGAGGTGGGGCCGCCCCCCGCCCCGCCGCGGTTGTGTGGACGACTGTCCGCGGTGTGAGGGGGGGGGCAGGGCTGTGCGGCTGCCGCTGCCCCAGTCGCCAGACGTCGAGGTCGACGTGTGCCTATTGGAGGCGGGACGAGACGACGCGCCGACGCGCCAATCGCCTGCTGGCACCACGTGGGAAGGAGGGAGTGGCGTGGATGCCCGTCGGGGGGGCTTCCACGCGGCAGCGCACCGGCGGTCGCGGCTGGGCAAGTTTGTTTGGACACGCACGGAAGGGCGGCGGCCACCGGCTAGTCGACGCCGCGATGAACCCGGCGTTTACGCAGTTGAGGGCCCCGCCCAAGCGGATCACGCGGTTGGGAGGACCCCGGATTTCAAATGTTTGATCCGCCCCACCGTCACGAAGGTCCGGATGGATGGCCAGGAAGAGGCGACCGCTGGTGCTTGCCAGATCCCGTAGCAGCGGAAGATCTTTTTCCAACTTGTGGGCCGCACGGCCCTGCCCACCCGCCGGCGCAAGCGCCAGCGTGGTGGCGCACGCACCCCCGTCGGTTGGTCCCCCCCCCCGCCACCGCCGCCACGCGGCAGCGTCTCGGCCGTCGGCCATGCGCGGCACGGTGCCGCGCACGGCCGACGACCGACGCCGTCCGCGGTGGGTCCTCGGCGCCGCCCCGGCGGGCGGGGGGGGGGGGGGGGGGGGCGCCCGCCGTCGCCAGACTGGCACCCCCCGTGCGCCGCCCCAAGGTCGTGTGCCCCCCGCGTCGGCTCGCCCCAGCCCGCCTGGCCGTACGTGCGGTCCGTTGCCACCGCGTCGGCACGCCGCCGATGGACGCCCGTGGGGGGTCCCTACGGAACAGAGTTTGATGGCGTCGCCAACGGCTCGGAGCTGACCGCACCTGCAACGGCTGGGTGTGTGCGGTCTCTCCGCCCCCGCCCTCTCCCTCTGTCGGCCACCAACCGCCGTGGAGGCCGCCCGCGCACCCGACTGGCCGCTGCAGTGGCGCGATGCGGCGGCAAGACGTCCAGACTGTCCGCCCCGCGTTGGCCTGCTTTCCTTTTTTATGAAAGCCGGATGGTGGCGTCGCCAGCTGCCCACCGCTCCCCGAAACAGATCGACCGCGGGCCATAGCTAAATAAGGTTCCCGTCGGGTATGGGTGGCCGTACCCTCGGACAAATGACGGCGGCCATCCACTCTGCTGCCGTCCCCACGGCCGGCGGCAGGAGGCATCCGTCTTGAGCGGCGGCGGCTTGGGCAACGTCGTGGCCGCCCCAACCCCCGCTGTGGCGACCGCGGTGGTGCAATGCCGGCGCGCCGCCGACGCGGCTTTGGCGCGGCGCCGCGGCCGCGTCGGGCCCCCCGACGCGTCATGCCGGCGCGGCCGGCGGCCGACGTGGCCAATGCAGTCCCGCCGCCGTCACGGGGAGCAGACGCCCGTGCAGAGCCTGGTGCCGTCCGACGCAGGGGTGGCCGCCCGCCGCCGGTCGGCGGCGTGAACCGAGTGGGGTGGCGCCGCGGGCGCAGCGTCGGCTGGCGCCACAGGGCTCGGGAGCCGCGTGGGTTTGCGCTGCCGCCGCGAGCACCCCGCGCGCCTCCGACCCCGCCGCTGTCTGGTCGATGGCGTCGAGGTCCCCATCCCCATGCCCTACGCCGCACCCACTCGCAGGTGTCGTAGTGCCTGCCCGCGCCGCTGGAGCCGCACGGGGCTAGTACGAGAGCAATACGAAAAACAAAAAAAGGCACCACGCCTGCCGTTGTCACCCCCTCACACCTCCCACTCGCTGCCATCCCAACATACACCTCGCTGGTCCCGCGGCGCCCTCCCCCCCCCCGTCTGGCGCGTCGTCCGGCTTGGCGCCGGGGGGGTGGGCCTACTACATCCAAAACGTTGCGCGCACGACCGCCACCGAAGTCACCATTATCTGCTTCCGCGCCTTCCACGTGCGCCTCGACGAGTTGTCTGTCGAGCGCCCCGGCGCGTTGACCGTCGCCGCGTCTGGGTTGGTGCTCGAGGCGCGGCCCGTGGGGCTCCTCGCCGGCCGCTTTGCGCTGTCAGCGGAGCGCCTGTCGGTCACGCTGCCGCGGTCAGCGGCTGCCGTGACCCTGCCAACGACGTTTGTCGTCACCGCCACGGTCGCCGCCAATGCGATTACGCCGCTCAAGGGGCGCCGCTCGGGGGTGCTCGACGACCTCCGCCTGCACGTTGCGGTGCCACGCGTGGCCGTGTGCCTGGGGGGGGACGCGGGCGGCGACGGCGGCGACGGTGGCGGCTGCTTGCCCACCACGGGGCCGGTGGTCACCGCCTCCACGGGCGGCCTCGACTTGCACTTGTGTCCCGGCCACACGCGCGCGTTGCAGGGGAAGCTCCCCCGTTTCATCCCGGTGCTGCCGCGGCCGCGGCCGCAGGGCGCGATTCGCTACTGGGACGGATGGGCGACGGTGGAGGAAGTGACCGTGCGGGCGGTAGCGCCGCCGGTGGGGGGGGGTGGGAGGGCGGCCGTCGGCTCCGCGGCCACGCCGTGGGGTCACGCTCGGCAAGGGGGCGGTAATGTCGGCAGCGGGCGCGCACGGGGGCTCGCAGGGGCCGTGCGTCGCGAGCGGGGCATTCTCCCGGGCGGCGACGCGAACGCAGCCGCGGCGGGGGTGTCCTCTGACGCGTCATTGCCGCCCCTCCCCGCGGAGGACGGCATCTTTGTGACGATCACCCGTCTTCGCATCAAGTCGTTTGGTACGGACAAGCAGCACCAGCAGCTCGCATCGCGGTCGGTGTTGACCCTCGACGGCTTCCGGGCGGGCTCCCTCGCGTCCGAGGCCCTTGACGAGGGCACCCTCCACGGGCTGTGCTACGCCGACCCAGCGGCGCGCACGCGGGCCGGGGGGCTCTCCTCGCCGTCGTCGGGGATGCGCTTGTCAGTCGACGGCCGCAATGGTGTCGGTGCCAGCGGCGGGGGGCGCGCAGGGGACGTGGCGGCGGCCGCCGCGGCGGCCGCTGCCGCCGGCGCCTCGGCGTCGGCGGCAGCCGCGGTGGCAGCGGTTGGCGGCCTAGCCGCCCCACCGACGCCGCCGGCGCTGCCATTGGCCGCAACGACCGCGCCCGCGGCGACGGCGGCGGGCCTCCCCGTCGACGACCCCGCGTCCGAATCGTCCCTGGGGATTGCGTCGGACGAGCTGTCGTCGGTGGCGAGCGCCCCGGGGCCGGCGCGGGGGGGCGGGCCGGGCGTGACACCGCCGAGCGCCGCGGCGTCGACGTCGGCAGGAGGCGACGGGGGCGACGGAGGGGACTCGAGCCCGTCGACCGACGGGCGGTGCCCCTCCTCGGCGTCTGCCGACGCGCTCCACACTCCCCCCACCCAAGCCGCTGCCGTCGCCACCATTGCCGCGTCGCGGCCCGCGGCCACTGTGTACGTGGCGCGGCTCCACGGGTCCATCGACGTTAACGTGGCGGCCGCGCACGTGGTCCGCCTCGAAGCGACCGTCGACGGCGTGGCGGCGGGCGCCGAGCCGGTCGCCCTCGCCACCCTCCTTGCGCGCCTCCGTGTCGCCGCCGCCGCCCTGCGGCCGACGCCCGCCCTCGCCGCGTCGACGCCCGCGTCGCGGCACAGCTGGGACGGCAGCCGTGGGGCGTTACTAGCCGCTGCGCGGCAGGCCGAGGCGGACGCTGCGGTGGCGGCGGCGCCGTCTGAGCACGACCGGTGGGCGCGGTCATTTATGTTTTCGGGCGGGCTGGCGGCCCGCCCGCGCATGGAGGCGTCGGTGGACGTGCGGAACGGGTGCTTTTTATGGGTCGGGCGGCCGGATGGGGCGGGGAAGGCGGGCCTGCCATGTACGGACGGGCCGGTGCTGACGGGGCCGGGGTCCGAGTTGCTCCCGTTTCCACTGCCGGCGTCGGTGCCGGCGGCGGATGTTCCGGTGCCGCCGCCGCCGTTAAACAACGGTGGGCCGGCGGCGGCAGCGGCAGCGGCGACGGCGGCAGCAGCCGCCGCCACGGCGCCCGTGGGCGGGCCGGCGTTGGCGGCGCCGGGTCCCCCCCTCGAAACCCAAGCGCTGGTCGTCCTCGTCAGCCGCGTGCACATCCCCGCCCTCGTCCGCCCCGGCACGGCGTCGTCGTCGACCCTCGAGGCACTCGAGGCACCCATCATGGTCGACGCTGCCGTGGAGAGCACCTCCCTCCTCCACGTCACCGCCGACGGGGTGGGGACGACTGCCCACGTCGGCCGCGTGGCGGGGTCGGTCAACGCGGAGAGCCGGGTCGCCATGCACGTGGCCGGCGCGGACTTTCGGTGGGACTATGACCTGCAGACGGCCTTTGACTCGATCCCAGACGCGGTCCGCGGCGCGCGCGCGGCGTGGCGTGGGGGGGATGATGACGGCAGCGCGGGAGGTCGGGCTAGCGACGACGCGGCGCCGGTCGGGCTCGTGCTGTCTCAGTGGCCGGCGGTGGGTGGGGGCCCCGCGGCCGGTCGCCCGTCTGGGCCACGGCGTCTGGTCGCTGCCGCGCCGCCGCCGGCGCCACTGGCGAGTGCCAAGCGCCCCCGCGAGGGCGGGGCGACGTCTGTCGCCGCCGGCGGGGGCGCCCGCGGCGGCCGTCCGCGGTCGGCCGGCACCGCCGCCGCGTCGGGTCTTGAGCGCACCCTCACGGCCCTGCGGTCGCTGGCGCTGACGCTGAGCGACGTCAAAGTCAAGGCCTCCTTCCCCGACGGCCCGTCCAGCGGCGCGTCGGTCGTTGGCGTTGCGGCCATGTCCCCCGCCGACCCCGTGTGGGAGGTGGCGGGCGTCACGTGGTTCCTCCAAGACGTGCCGTTTGCGCATGCGACGACCATCCGGCTGGACAACCCGCTCGTGTCCATGGCGCCGACCGCCCGCCCGCAGGCGATCAAAATCCACGGCGTGGGGGTTCGGTCGGTGCTCCCGCACGACTTTGCGTTTGGCACGCGCCTCAATGAGTGGATCATCCGCATCAAGGCGGTTGTGACGCTGGCCAAGGCGCGGAAGCTGGCGCGCGCGTCGGCAGCGGCGGCAGCGACGGCAGCGGCGGTGGCGGCCACCGGTGGGGTGGTCGTCGAGACAGCAACCGTCGGGGGGGGCGCGAGAAGCCCCTCGCCATTGCCGTCGTCCATTGCGGGTGGCAGAGGAAAGGGCGCTATTGGTGTTGGCGGCTCGCTCGCTACCTTTCCGGAGAGCCCGCTTTCGTCAGGAGTATTCGTGGCTACCGACGCGAGCAGCGACGAGGAGTGGGCCGAGGCACGCGACACCCCCGTCGAGTCCGGTGCGGCGTCCACCCCGCGGTCGGCGTCGGCGTCGTCGACTACCTCCTCTGCCGCCGCCGCCCCGCGCTTTGTCAGCGGCGCTGGCGGCGGCTCGGTCGGCAAGAAGCCGATGCCCGACCTCCACATTTCCCTGTCGGATGTGGAGGTGTACTTGCAGGACGACCCCCTCAATGGGTGGCTCACCCGCATGCTCCCGCTCATGCAAGACGAGACGCGGGAGCGCCTGCACCGCAACGAGCTAATGGAGGACAAACTCGTGGAGCTTTCCGAGCGGCAACTGGAGGAGCTCGGCGACACGCTGCTCGCGCAGCTCAAGGAGCGGGACTCGGACATTTATGTGGACCGCGCGCAGCAGCTAGCTGCGGCGTCGCCGCCGCTTATCATTGCCGACGGTCACCTACCACCGTTGCAGAGTGCGGCGCTCGCGTCGCTGACGCTCGCATCGGCGAGCTTTTCCATGGTCATGGACGCCGAGACGATGCGGCGCGGGTCGGCCGCATCACTCGACGAAGTGCGGCGGCTCGACAGCTTCACCCCGGAGCGGGGTACCCACCCGCGCGACCACCGGGCGGGTTGGGCGGACCTCGGTTTCCGCTCCGTGTCGGCCATGCTCCGAGGCGCGCGGCTGGGCTTTCGGGACTACCCGACCGCCTTTGTGTCGTTTGACGAGGCAACGCTCGCAGACGCAGTGTTTGGACTGGCCACCCCGCGCACGGTCGCACCCTACTGGGCAACAACCACGGTCGCGCTCGGCCGCCGCTCCCGCGCGACGCTCGTCAAGGGCCTTGGCTCCCAAAAGCTATTTTGTGACGCTCACCTGAAGGTCGGCCGCCTGCAAGCGGTTTGGAATACGGCCTTCGTTCCGGTTTTTATGGACTTTACCAAGGCGTGCGCACGGTTTGGAGGCGGCAGCAAGGATCCCTCGCCGCGCCTGCCCTGGTTTGACACCATGCGCCTGACGACGCACGGGGGGCTACGGGTGACCGCGACAAAGCTCCGCGGGCGCCTCGGCGGCTCCTCGTCGCCCTATACCTTGACGGACCACTATGTCGACGTGGCCGCCGACCGGCTCCTGTACGTCATGTCCCGGCTGGAAGACGCGGCGACGCCGGCACCGATCGAATTTTCGGGCGACCGGCTGGTCATCCGCCCGGCAGTCTTCCACATCCACCGCCGCTCGGTCGTCACGTTTGCGCCCGTGGCGGTGCTGCTGACGCCCATCCCTTCCGTGCACGCGTCGGGTGACGCGACGGACCACTACTGCCTACCATTCCCGGCGGTGTTGCCGTCGGGCCGGGACCGGGAGGGGTCCGCCCTTCACGCGCGGCAAGCAGGGTTGTCGACGGGGACGTCGGTCGCCTCCGCTTGGAACCGCTCCTTCCGTTCGTCGGACGTGCGGAGCCACATTGGCACGCCGCGCATCGCAAGGGAGTCCATCTCGCCATGGCCCACCGCTGCACCTGTGGCGACAGCGCCCGACGGGGGCGTTCTCACTCAATCCATTCTATGGTGGGAGGAGACTCCTGCAACAATCACGGTGTCGCCCGCGGGGGACTACACGACGTGGCAGACGCCGCTGTCGTCCATTGTCGGGCACGACTCGTACGCGTCGATGCGGTCGGTTGGCATGGAGCTGCGCGTCGACGTGCGCGTCACGCACGCGCACGTGCCGCGCCCAGGGGAGCCGGGCTATGAGGCCAGCTGCAACGTGGCCGCGCAGCGAACTTCACATGTCGGTGGAAGGGGCGGCGGGTACCGCCAACCGCAGCCGCAGCCGCAGCAGGAACAGCAGCAGGATCGACCGCCCGGTGGTGGCGGTGGTGTCGGGGACGAACGCGTTGCGCGCCCGCGCGCGTCTCGTCGGGCGAGCTCCCACTCTGCCCTCCACACGATGGCGGCGGACGATGCGGCCGTGACTGCCGTTCCCGTCGCGCCCCGCCGTGCCAGCCGTGCCAACAGCGGGCGGGTGGACCGGTCCGTGGAGAGCACCGGCCCGCAGGGCACGCCCGCGAAGGGCGGCGAGGCAGCTGCGTCAAGCGGCCGCCGGCGCAGCCGTGGTGCTTTGCGCGCTGCGCCGCCGGCGCCGGCGCTTGACCGGGAGCCGTCGGCAGATGCGGGCAGCTTTGCGGCCGCCGCCGAGTTCCAGTCAAGCGCGTCGAGCACGACGCACGCCAAGCGTGCGTCTGTGCGGGATGAGGGGTGGATTGCGCCCGCCGGCTGCAGCGTGCTCTTTTCGGATGGCATCACGACGCTCCGGCGGGTTATCCGGATGCTCTCCAAACCCGAAGTCAGCTGCCTGCCGGCCGCCCGGCGGGCCGAACCAGGCCGTAAACCGCCGGCGTCCGAGACGACCGGCTCGATCATGCACAAGGTGCGGGTGAGCGTGACGACGCGGGACCTCAACGTCATGGTGTACAACAACCTGGAGGTTGGACATGGCCTACTCGCGTCTGTGCGAGACACGTCCGTCGACCTGGTCATGAACCGCGTGCGCGTAGTGATGCCCATCACGGGACTGCCCGGGCGGCGAGTGGAGATGACCAAGCGTGTCGTCGACGTGCGGGACCTCCACACCCGCATCCGGCTGCCGGACCTGGACTTGGGCGGCGACGAGCACGATATGGGCTTCCTCTGCTCCATCTCGCAGGTGTTACTGTCGGACGACCCGTCGCATCGTGTTTCGACGGCTGCGGTGTCACGGCCGCGGAGCTCCGGATTCGGGCGCACAATGGACATGACGACGTCTCCCTTCCACACCTTTTCGCAGAGCGACAGCTTTCAACGGGGTTCCAAGCTCGAAACGGCCGAGTTTGAGCTCCGCCTCGGCATCCACGATGTACGGATGGTGTGGTCGCCGACGCGCCGCAACTCGGTGTGGACGTGGCCGGAAGCGTTTGCGGAAAAGAGCTTTACGATGCGGGCGTCCAACGTCGACGCGTTGCCACTGGGAGATGGGGAGCCGGATGAGGACGACTACGGCTCGTTTTTCCTAGACGATGACGAGCTGGAAGACGACATTGGGCCAGAGCCGATGGCGTCGGGCACGTTCGGTACGGGGGGAGAGGTCGGCAGCGAGGCTGCGTCGGTGGTCGGCTCGGAGGGTTCGCTGACCCGCCACTCGACGTCGTACGCGCCACGTCGGGGTGGCGGGCGTGGTGGCCGCCGTGGCGGGGACGGGCCTGGGGCAGGGACGCTGCTCGAGCTGCTTGACGAGATTGATCCGGTGACGGGGCAGGTACTCTCTGACGTGCCCGTCATCGAAGCAGGCGATGGGGGCGCAGGGTCAGGTGGCGCCGACACAACCACCTCCCCCGGCGGCACCGTTGCGGTCGCCGGCCGGCGGATCCTGGAGAGCCGCGCCCAGTTTGAGCTCCGCATCTCAAACCCGCAGGTGCTGTTTGGGTCACCTGAAACCAAGGGCTACCTCTTCCTCGCGAGTGACTGGGCCAACCTTGGCTTCATCCGAAAGACCATTGAGCAAGACACGCAGGTCGGCGGCGCCGACACATTTGTCGAGTCAGAAACGCGGGTGCATCTCGACAAGAGCCACATCTACACGCTCATCGATGGGGTGGATGACTTCGACGTCGACTCAGTGTGGTTGTCGCCCGAGGCCGCGACGCTGCCCGACGAGAGGCTCTTGCCGCTGACACGCCTGACCACGGAGCCGCTCGCCCTTGACATGGTGTACCTGACCAACAAGGCGCACGACGAGGGTGACGGGACTGCGACGGACGAGCACGTGCGGCCGTCGACGCTCTACATCTCCGTACCGGCGCTGCACATGTTTACCACCTCCCCGCAGCTGCAGACGTTCATGAACGTAATCATCAAGGTGCTAATGCAGCGGGACCCGCTGTCGATCGACGTCAATGAAGAGCTGTCTGCACTGCGCTACAACCTGCAGCTGGCCGGCGGCCACGTGTCGACGGCGGAGTTGGTCGACCAGCGCCGCCGCCTCCGCAACGTACTGCACCAGTTCAACTACGCACTCGATACGGCACAGGAGGAGCTGATGGCGGGGCTGGTGCTGCCCGAAGCGGGTGACACTGACTTGTTTGCCTGCCGGTGCCGGTACAAGGCCAAGCTCAAGGCACTGACCACCTACCTGCGAAAAGAACATAAGTCGGGAGACACGGCGTTGGCGTCGCCTGCGGGCGTCGGTGATGGACCGGGCGGTGGCGGCGGGGCAGACGGCGACAGCGGCGGGGAGCTCTACACGAGCATGTACCTATCCTACTCGTTCGACCGCTCATCATGGACGCTCCGGGAGCTGATTGGCGACCGCCCGCCGCTGGTCGAGCTGACGCTGGACGACCTGGTGTGCCGGCATGTCTTCTACCTTGGCCGCGGGTCGTCGCAGGAGTTTACGTTTGCGGACGTGGACGTTAAGAACCGGATGAAGCATGGGTACTTCCGGTCGATCCTGCAGCCAGACTTTTCACTCTACCACCGGAGCGTCGTACACAACGAAGGGGCAGGGGGCGCGGCGGCGGGGGGAGCGGCGGCCGGGGGCGAACCGTCATCGCTCGCGGCCACAGCCGTCCGGTCGGGCGATGGGCCGAGCAGCGGTGGTGGCGGGGGTGGTGGTGCCCCACCCTCGCGGCCGGCACTGTCGGTGTCGTCCCTCAGTCAGCGGTCGGCGATTAAGTCAACCGACGGCTCGGCGGTCGCCTTCAAGTGGTATGCGCTACAGATTGACCGCGTCGGGGGCATCCCCGTGTATGAGGTGCTGACCATCAACATTGCACCGCTGACAGCTGCCATGACGCACCGGCTCTTCCGGGCACTCTTCCGCTTCATTTTCCCGTCGGACGAGTTGGATGTGGAGGTGGCCGACACGGGGCCAGACGCAGCCGAGTCGTCATCTGCGCCTGTGCGCATTACGACGCGCACGGCGGCCTATTTACGCCGCCGCCGAGCGGCTGCCACGTCGGCGGCCGCCGCTGCGGACGATGGGGAGGCGAGCGAGGCGACCCGCCGAGCTGCATCTGGCCCGCTTCACGCCCGCTCCCGCGCCGACGACGTTGTTGCGATGCAGGCGCGCGGCGCGAGCACGATGCTGTTCAAGTACGTGTACATAGGGGAGGTGCAGCTGACCGCCTCATACAAGTCCAAGGAGACCGACGCCAAGGGCCTTCTTGACTTCCGCGACCTGACCGTGCGCGCGCCAAGCCAAATGTACAGCAGCCAGTTGTGGACGTGGAAGCTATTTTTCAACCGCGTCAAGCAGGACATGATCTTCACGGTGGCGAAGCGGGCGGCGTCCAACTACACCAAACTCAAGCTTTTTGGTATCCGCGGCACGCGCGACCGGATGCTCTCTGGGGCAGAGGCTGTCGTCGACTCGCTCTTCACCAAGATTGGGCGGTCCCCAAGGCCAGCGCTGCCCGACGCGTCCAGCGGTGGAGACGACGATGGGGATGCGGGGCCTTCACCCCGCGGGGGGGCGGCCAACGTCTGGGCTGCGGGCGGCATCGCGGGGGGCGCCGAGGCGAGCGCCCCCGGGCGTGAGGTGGCGGCCGCGGACGGGCGGGCGGCGCGGCCGCGCGGCGCCCACGTGGCGGCGGGTGCCGGCGACAGCGTCGAGTCGACGGACGGCAGCTCCATGGGGCGGGGCATGACGCTGCCGCAGCACGAGGAGGCGCGGCGCGCCAAGTGCTTGCAACTGCTGTACGGGGACAAGCCCGCGGCGGAGACGGCGGTGTCGTCGCGGCGAGGGAACTTTTTGAGGGCTTGACGTTTTGTGAGGGGGGGGGGGGGGGGGGGGGGGGGTGGTGTGGTGGGGGGGGGGGGGGGGGGGGGGGGGGGGGGGGGGGGGGGGGGGCGGGAGGGTGGTGAGCGGGGGAAAGAGCGGATTGCGCGGATGCTGTGTGGTGAACAGGGAGCAACAACAACACGGTCACCGGCCGCAGGGGCGCAGGCGCCGTCACCGACCAGGCGCACCCTTCACCTGCCCACCAATCCACAGCGCCGGCGCCGGCTTTCTCCGCCATGCCGCAGTCGGCACCGCAGACACTCTGGCCAACGGGCGGCGCAACGGGCGGTGCAACGGGGGGCACCACGGCGCCAGTGTCAATCCCTCTGGCCTGCGCCTCCATCCCGCCCCTCATGGTCCATGGTGGAGCCCATGGCGCTGGCGGCGGGCCTCCCCCCCCACTGGTGCACTGCGCGCATCTAGTAGCAGAGGGCGCGGGTCGGCACCCACGGGGGCGGCCGCCAGCGCACACCCCGCTTCCGACCGATTGCGGCCCGCAGTGCCCGTCCGCGGGTTCCCGCCGGTCGGCTCGCGGTGGATCTGCCAATCGGGGGGCGGCAGCCGGCGGTATGCCCCCCCGCCGCGTTGGCCGCAACCTCCCCCGCCCCGTTGTCCGCGCCGCGGTGTTCCCGGCGCCGCGGACCCCGCGCGGCGGTATCTGCGCCGCGGCCGCGCGTGGTCCCCGTCAGCGCCCCGCCCACGGGTGCGGCGGTGGGTGCCCCGCCGCACGTGCAAGACCGTGCCCGCCAAGCGCCCCAGTGTCCGCCTTGGCCGTCAATCGACGGGCGGCGACCCGTCGCCGCGCGCCCGGCTCCCAGCGGCGCTCCGCCGCGACCGTGGTGCTTTTGGACGGGGGCCATCTGTCTGCACTCTGTCCCTCACCCCCCCTCGCATCGCCTGCGCTCCCCTCCTCCTTCCCCGCCTGCTTTGGGCTGCGTGTGGTTGCTCGCCGCGTCGCGACGATGGCGTGGCCGCCTGCTCCCGCCTCGCGGCGCGCCCCGGCGGGGGCGCCCCCCCCGGCGTTTGTGGCAGCCGCCGCCGCGGCCCGTCTCGGCCGCCCTGCCGACCGCCTGTCGACCGCTGCCTGCCGGGCGGCCGCCCGCTGCCGCACCAGCCTCGGCCGCGTGGCCGTCCGCCGTCCGCCACGTGCCACAGCGGCGGCGGCGCCGACGACCCCCCCCTCGGCGCCCGACCCGACGGCGTCGGCCGCCACCACGGGCGGCGCGGCGGAGCCCGACCCCCCCCGGAAGCTCGCCACCCTCCTCATCTCCTGCCCCGACAAGAAGGGCGTCGTCGCCTCCCTCGGCCAGCTGCTCTACGGGTACGGCTGCAACATCCTCACGTCGGAGCAGTTTAGTGACATGGACTGCCACCGCTACTTCCAGCGCCTCGTCTTTGACTACACCGAGGTGCACGTCGGGGCGGCCAACATGGGCGTTGTCGAGTCGGCGCTCGCCGACCTCGCCGCCCGCGACGCGATGGAGTGGACGCTCAGCTACGCGTCGGCGGTCAAGCGGGTGGTGCTGCTCGTCTCCCTCGCCGACCACTGCCTCGTCGACTTGCTCATGCGCGTGCGCGCCGGGGAGCTCCGCTGTGAAGTCGCGGCGGTGGTGTCCAACCACGCGGTGCTCGCGCCGGTCGCCGCCATGTTCAACGTCCCGTTTGTGCACCTGCCCATTGAGGTGGGGGCGGACGGTGACAAGGCCGCCGCCAAGGCGCGGCAGGAGGCGGCGCTGGAGGAGCTCATGGTGGAGCGGTCGGTTGACGTGGTCGTCTTGGCGCGCTACATGCAAGTCCTGTCGGCGGGCTTTTGCGAGCGCCACGCGGGGCGGGTCATCAACATCCACCATGGGTTGCTGCCGTCGTTCACGGGGGGGCGGCCGTACCACCAGGCGCACGCGCGGGGGGTCAAGCGCATCGGCGCGTCGGCGCACTATGTGACGGCCGAGTTGGACGAGGGGCCCCTCATCGAGCAGGACACGACGCGGGCGGTGCACCGGGATTCAGTGGCGGACCTCGTGCGCAAGGGGCGGGACTTGGAGCGGGTCGTGCTCGCGCGCGCCCTCCGGTGGCACCTCAACGACCGGGTCATTGTGTTTGGCCGCAAGACGGTGGTGTTTGAGGATTGAATGGCGGGGGGGA
>ENA-ORXR01003772-ORXR01003772.1-marine-metagenome-genome-assembly--contig:-NODE-3772-length-13312-cov-14.507291_pt1 | contig 13312 bp, 11 predicted proteins | sample MGYA00237866_ERZ511479 | MGnify/ENA metagenome assembly ERZ511479 | reverse complement strand
GGGCCCGATCGGGTGTTCCACGCCTCACGCCCCTCTAGAGGGGTCGTTTCATGTGTGGCCCTGGGGCTCCCTGGACATCCCCCCAAGGGGGTTGTCCCACGCTACCCCCCTGGGGGGGTGTTGTGTGACTGTTCACGACCCGTCCCCGGCTCAGGCCGGGGGGTCGTGTCTCCCCTGTCAGGGGGTTTCCCCCACAGTCCGGTACAGACATGGCCTCCCCGAGCACCATGCGCGTCTTGGGTTTGCCGTTGCCAACGTCCATGTAGACGTGGCCGTGCCCCTTGATGGGCACCTGGTCGCCGTTGGCCCAGGTGACCTCAGCCCCGCTCCCCGACGTCGTGACGGAGAATCACTTATCCCCGGCGGCCATGTGGTTGGTTGCCCCAGAGTCGAGCACCGAGTTTGATAACCCTCATGTGCTCCCGTGAGCCTTGCTGCTCACGGCCTGAAAGGTTGAAGCCGTGTTGGCCAGAGCGGCAGCCGCCTTGGGCCCACCTCCTTGGCCGCCGTCACGACCACCACCGCCGGGCTTGCCCTTGCCCTTGGCCTCATCCGCCTTCTTCTTGTAGCAGTCGAACTGTATGTGCCCCTTCTTGTTGCAGTAGAAGCACACGACTGACTTCTAGTCAAAAGGCTTCTTAGGCGCCGCTGCCGAAATTCTTGCGACTTGACACCGCCAGAGGGCTTGGATGAGCAGACAGATTTGCTCCGCTGCTCCACTTGAAACAGCTTAGCTGTCACGTCCGACAAGACGAGCTTGGTGTCCTTATTCTCCAAGACCGTCCTGAGCATCCCGTACTCTGCAGGGAGCCCCGATAAGACATGCAGCGCGAGCGTGTTGTCGTCCACAGGGTCACCGAGCATGGCGAGCTCGTCCCGGATAATTTTGGCGCGCGACGTGAACTTGATGCTGTTCTCGTCGCCCCCCTTCTTCAGGCTGCCCAGCTCGTCCATGAGCCGCAGCAGCTGCGAGTTGTCCCGCGCCTCGAACATGACCTTGAGCGCGTCCCACGCCTCCTTGGCCGTGTCCACCGACGTGACCGTGAGAAGATGCACGGGCTTGACCAACCTCTGGATGGTCGCCAGCGCCGCCTCATTCATGGCGTCCCACGCTTCGACGACCGGGTCGAAGTTCTTGTCGTCGGACGCAGCAGCCGGGCGGTCCGTCACGACCGCCGCCCGTAGCTTCTCCTTCTTGAGCTGCGCACGCTGGTACGCCGCCCACAGCTTGTAGTCAAAAACGTCATCAGAGAGGCGGAACTGCAACACAGGGCTTCAAACTGCTTCAAAAAGAGCGCATAAGGCTTGCGATTATGATCAGAAGAAATGGTATCCGTTGTCTGAGAAGAGCGGGAGTTGCGCTTCCTCACGTGCCCACAGTGAAGCGTTGCGTCCAACTCCCATCTCTGGAACACTTGCTGTATCCCAAGCATCATCTGGGGGGCCTGCATGCAGCAACTGGCCCAGTGGCTGCAAGCCCCCTAGTGTCCATTCTACTGACCGCCTCATTTGAGCCTCTCAGGCTGATTCGAGCCTACTCTTGATGCCTCTCTAGCACCGTGTTCGCGGCATCGGCTGCTCTCTCTGAGAACAGATCTGGACTCAGCGCAGTCCACCTACCCATGGGCAAAATCGGCGGCTTTGTGCGATGAAGACTCGGAGGGGGTGCCCCAGACACCTGAAAAAGGGCGCGTTTCCAGGACATATGAGAGGGAGCCTCATTTGAGCCTCATATGAGCCTCATTTGAGCCTCAGGAGCAGTAGACTGGACACTAGACCAAATTTGACCGGTTCGTCGAAATCGTGTCCGTACGACACAGGCGCTTCACGTGTTGTGCTGTCCACCAGCGCTTCAAAAGCGCTCTATTTCGACCAAAACTTGGCTACAGGGCTCTTCCAGGTTCATTAAGCAGTGGCACAGGGGCCGCCACGTCACCGAACTCCACACCTTGATCGGTACATCCTCTAGTGTGCCCAGAACGTCTTCCCGACGACGCTGCCCTTCCAGGATGTGGCGATGGACCTGTTCGGGCAGCTGGCGAAGACCGCAACCGGTACCGAGTACATCATGGTCATCACTGACCGATTCTCGATGCCAGTGCGGGCGATCCCGATGGGCAAGGTCCGCGCGGTGGACTGCGCCCCCGTTCTTCTGGACTACTGGATCGGGGCCTACGGGCCCCCGGACCGGATCCTGTCGGACGGCGGACCCCTGTTTACCGCGCAGTTCTGGCACAAGGCGTGCAACCTGCTGTTTGTCGAGGCCACGGTGACCACGCCGTCGCGCCCGCAGACGAACGGACAGGCGGGGCGATTCAACCACACGATGGGACGCATCCTCGACCACGAAGACGCCAAGCACTCCACGACGTGGGACCAGCTCCTGCCGGCGCTCACGCTGGCGTACAACATGCATCCGCCCGCGGCGACGAAGGTCGCCCCGCTGGAGCTCGTCCATCCACTTCGGGTGGCTAGCGCGTCTATCAAAGACCTGACGCGGCGGAGCCGGTACTCGGCCACGGCGCAACGGGGCACTCACGCGGAGAGAAAGGAACAGGCGACGTTCTTCACGCGTCTATTGCGCCTCATCCCGCGGGTCCGGGAGGCCCTGGCCGCGGCGCAGCAATGCTACAAGCGCAATCACGATGCTCGCACCCGGCCCCAGCCGACGGGGTTGAAGGTCGGTGGGTTCGCCTGCAAGCGCCACCACGATTACAAGGGCAGTATGCTGGGCCTCAGGGCCCAAGGCCCCTTTCGCATGGTCCGTCTCGAGGGCCCTACAGCCGTGCTCGACATCAAGGGGGAGCACCGACGGGAAAACATCGTGCACCTCGTGCGTGCGCCGTCGGCGCCCCCCGAGGAGCCCGCGCTGCACCCCGCCCCGAACGAGACCGTGCGGCGGTTGGAACTTCATGTTCAACGCCGCTGTAAGCCCGGCTGCGTAAGAAAGCAATATTCAAGAAACCAGGTATTGGCAGGGGATCGAACCCCCGTCTCCAGGACGCGACCCGAAGGTCTCGCCTAATGAGGGTGGGAAACTTCTTCCCACTAGGCTTTCCATGCGACTTCCTCGCGGTCTGGTGACCGCTGGTGCATCCGACACTTGTACCCGTGCGATTTTAAGTGGAATGTTTGCGATTTCACATTTTTTGTTCATGCGCTTCTGATGCTTTGATTTGCGCGGGCTTTGCTTTGATCCGTGACGCTTTGATTTGTTGAGCGCTTTGATTTAGAGTGTGGGCGGGCGCGTGCGCGGGCGAGCTGCTTGGGCTGCCTGGTGGGCTTGAGTGCTCCGACTTGGACTACTTGAGGAGTGTCCTTGATGGAAAGAGGGGCGCTTTGGAGAGACAACCAACAAAGCACGTTCGCACACATACGCACAAGCTCAAGCCACTCAAACACTTCACCGTGGTCCCCCATCCCATATCCCCACTGCGTTTCAACAGAGGCCCCATGGGCCCAGCCGCGACGGCCATTCCTACAACATCGACCAGATCCTCGACCACGCCGACGGCGACAACGGCCGTCTATTGGTCAGAGTGACTTGGACCCGATACGAGGACGCGACGTGGGAGGATGCCTCGGTGGCCCCCCATGAGACCCTGCGCCTGTACCTCCGGCGGGCGAGCCGCCGCGGCCTCCTCCACACGGCAGCCGACCGGCCCCCGGGCGTCCGGGCAGACAACGACGCACCGTCTGCGGCCGCGTCGGCCCCCGAGGGAACGGGCGCTTCCGCCCCTGGCGCCGGGCCACCTCTGGACGCCGGCGCCGCGCGCGGTCCCGGGGCGCTGGCCGCTGCTCATCCCCTTCGAGGTTTTTTTTGGGGGGGGGGGTGGGCTCTCGGCGGCCGCCGGTCGGCAGCAGCGGCCGGGTGGGCGATCTGCCGATATGGCTGCACCTCTGGCGCGGCGCCGGCGCGCGCAAGGGGCTGCACGCCAGTGAGGCGGCGCCCTTGCCGCCGGCGCTCGGCGAACTGGGCGACGCGCCGGTGGGGCGGTGCCTCTGGCAACACGTTGGCGAGCGCAGGGGGCGGCACGCCGGTGGGGCGGCGCCTTTGTCGCCGGCGTTCTGCGCGCTGGGCGACGCGCCGGTGCTTCGGTGCCCCTGGCAACACGCCGGCGAGCGCAGGGGGCGGCCCGCCGGTGGGGCGGCGCCCTTGGCGACGCGTTGGCGTACGCAACGGGCGGTATGCCACTGGGGCGGCGCCCGTTCCGCCGGCGTTCGGCGCGGTGGGCGACGCGCCGGTAGGGCGGTGCCCCTGGCGACGCCCCGGCGCGTGCAAGGGGCGGCACGCCAGTGGGGCGGCGCCCTCGTCGCCGGCGATCGCCGCGGTGGGCGGTGCGCCTGCGGGGCGGCGCCATTTTTGACGGCGGTCGCCGTAGTGGGCGGTACGCCGGTGGCATGGGGACTTCATTACACGCGGGCAGCCAACGGCGAGCTTACTCCCCGCTATCTACGGGCCCCCATACGCGGGGTTGTATATGGGGACGTCCCTCTTCCGCAGCTGGGCCCGAAAGGCCTGGTTCATCCGGGCGGCGTGCCAGATCGCGCTCGCCGCCAAACCCGCCCCTACCTGCCGGGCGGCCTGGCTGTACTCCAGCAGGGCCGACCCGAGCTTCGCGTCGGTCACCCCCACTCAGTTGACGACGGGTTCGTACCCCCACTCCGCCCACAAGGCCAGGCGGAGATCGCCCGGCAGCGGCGCCCCCCACTCGGCGACGTATGCCGCCCCCGTCTGGTAGAACTCCGAGACCGTCGCGTCCTGCGCACCGGCCCCGCGCGGGGCGCCCCCGACTCGAGCACCGCTGCGCGGCGCCACCCGACGCGCCTCGGGCTTCGGGGTCCGCTCCCGCCGGTGCCCAGCAAACGGAGCCGACGGGCAGGCGGCGTCGCCCTCGGGCGCGTCCCGGCCGGCACCATCGGGTGCCGACCGCGACCACTCCGGCGTGGGCGACGAACGCCCCGACTACCGGACGTCGCGCGTCTGGGCTTCGGTCCCCGCGCGCGCCAATGCCGACTCCTGGGACGGGTGCCCGTCCGTGTGGCGGGTCACTTGACCGCGGTCGTCCGCGCCGTACCCACCATTTCGGTGGTCGTTTGCGGCGTGTCGGTCGTGGGCGGCCGCGCCCGAACGGTCATCGACCGGGCGCCGGTCGTCGCTGCCACGGCCGCGGTCGGGCCAGGGCGCGGGGTCCGCCGCGCGGTAACGGCCGCCGGTGGCGTCCGGGCACCCGCCCGCATCGCGGCGGCCCGCGTGCGCCGAATGGCCGTGGGCGGAGCCCCTGCGGCCGGCGTCGGCATGCTCGTCGCCGCCGTCGCGGCGGCGGCCGGCTTGGCGGGGCCCACGGCCGTCATGGTCCCCGCCCGACACGGGGTAGCCAGCTCCTCCCTGGATCGCGCCTCCGTCGCCTTGCGACCCATGGCACCAACCGTCACCGCCGCCATCATCGCCGGTCGGCCGGTCCCATCCGTCACCGCGGCTGCCACCGTGCCAGCCTTGGTGCCCGCCGCCCGGCGGATCTCCGCCGCCGCGTGGCACGCGGTCCCAGCCACCTTGGCGGTCGCCGCTGCGTGGGCCATGGTGGCCACCGCCTTCCGACTTGCCGCGGGTCGTCGGGCACCCGGCGCCCGGCCCCGCGGCGGGTGCCTCTCACGCCGCGCCCCACTCGGCGGCGCGCGCGGACTCGCGCCGCCCCGAGTCTGGCGGCGCCGGCGCCGCGCTGCCGGGGGAAGCCGGTCCCATGTCGTCGGACGGCCCGACCGCGCTGCCGCCCGCCGGGTCGGACCGCTGCGACCCGCCACCCGGGGTGGCCGGGGCAGCGCCCCGCGCTGAGGTCGTGTCTACCGCGGCACCCCAGGCGTAAGCGGCGCCCTCGCCCCAGTGGGCGCTACTCGGGCGACTGGCCGCGGGCGGTGACGGTGACGGCTCGCCGTAACTGTCCTCGTCCACGTCCACCTACGGGCGCTCGGCGGGCAGTGCCCCTTGCAGCGACCGCTCGGTACACCCGAGGCCGATCGGCGTGCCGACCCGGGGGAGAACCCCGATCGATTGGCGCTCGGTGCTCAGCAGCGTCCCCTTGTGGGCGTACGGGACGAGCGGGGGTTTCTTCCTCATCGACGCGTACGGCAGCCGCCCGCGCACGGCGCCCCATGGGACGTGTGGCCAAGACGCCACCAGGAGGCGTAACGTGGTCTTCTTGGGCGCATCGCCCTGCGCCAACATCTTCGCACCGAAGCCATCGACGTCCCACTGGGCCAAGGGCGGCTGCCGAAACAAGCGGCGGTCGCGTTCGTACGTGGCGAGCAACGCGCTCACCATGGCACAGGCGGCGGCCAGGCCGGCCACGCCAAGTGGGGTGTCCCGGATCGCCGTCGCCAGTGTGGCGGGTGGGGCTTCCGCGGCTGGAAGGGGCGTGGCCCCTCGGACGTGGACAGCACACCCCGGGGCCACCCCAAAATATTCCGATCCGGGCCAGCGCAGGGATGACCTGTCCGAATCTCAGGGAGATCGGATCTGGTGGGGGGCGGGGTTTTCCCCAGTGCTTTTCCGAACCCCCCTACTACTTGTTTGAGCTTCTCGCTTTGGAGGGATTTATCTGTTTGGCGCATTTGGGGCGGCTACTTTGGCCGCCGGCGTTCGGGTTGGAGAGGGGTTTATTGACAGCGGGGACGGTCGTCCCCGTCGGCGTTTGATAAAACCAACTGTGCTTTGGACGAAGATTCCCTCCTGGGCATTGCCGTGATCCTCTTCCCGCTCTGAGAGGGAAGGCTGGGCTGTGGGTTGTTTTCCAGGGCAGTTCCTTCGACGGACGGAGCTGATCTAGAGGTCACTTCGGCTAGACGACGATCCAACGTGGTGGTGTCAAGAACCGCTACAATTTCAGGTGGAGCTGCAGGGGATTTCGGCCGTTGCCACGCCCCTATCGGGTAGCCGGTTCCCCGATCGTTGGTTGGTCCGTTTGTTTAAGACGATGTGGTTCTCCGCGTCGGTCAGTCGTCGATTACCGCAAGGCCACAACGATGGCGTTTCCTCCCGACCACCCCAAGTCGGACGCGAACGCTGCCGGTATGCCGGCGGGTACATCTGCGGTGACCCCAGCGGGCGCCGCACCCGGGGGATCAACGGGTGGATCAGGGATTCCCTTTACCCCGCCTCCACCGTCGGCGGATCTCGTGGACGAGAAAACACGACGGGCCCCACCGGGGGCCGATACCTTTCTTCCTAGAAGTCACTGTGATCGGACGGGATTGGCGGATCAAGAGCACGATCCGGTGCCGCCCCTCGCGCTGGCGGACCTGGATACGGCGCTGTCGAAGTTCCGCGAGTCGTTGCTTGCGGACGTTTCTCGGGTCATCGCGGCGAGCCCCGCGGGCTCTGCTCAAGATGCCCCACGCCGGGGCTCTCCCGCGGACACGCGGAACAGCCGCAGCAAAGAGCGGGCGCGGCGCCGTCGCGGTCCCTCGCCGTCCTCATCGTCTACATCTTCCTAGACGTCACCGGTGACAACCGAAGACGGCGACGATCGCGTGGGGACCAGGGCGGGTTACGACAAGTTGGCGGTCCTCGAGTGCCCGGACGATCGCTTCGCGGGCGTCCTCGACTACGGATCGTACCGCCGGCGCAGTCGACATTTGACCCACGGGGCGTCGCAGGCCCGCAAGATGGGACGGACGGCCAAGAATATGAAGTTCTCCTTCGGGGGGACCCCGATGTTCAACGGGAAGGAACCCCTCAAGGTCTTCTCGTGGCTACGGAAGTTCGTCAAGGCCTGCGATGACAACGACGTGTCCGAGGGGATGGGTTTGTACCTAACTCCCAACTTCCTCACGGGCGACGCTGAGACGCGGTTCACTCGGAACCTACCGGGGTCCGATATCGCGGGCGGACGGGGCTCGCTTGGATCCTTTCCCGCGGCGGTCAATTGGCTGTTATCGACCTACGCGGAGCCGCACGCTTCGGGGCTGGCGCAGGACAAGTTTAGCCGGGCGGCGCTCGTGGACAACGATGTGGTGGATGCCTTCGCGGCACGTCTACGGAGCCTCGCTGAGCTTTGCGGCAACATCCACTCCGAGGGGACGATGAAACAGCAGCTGATCCAAGGACTACCGGAGTATCTACGGACGGATACCTTCGTGTACAACTCGGCGCAACGAAGCTACCAGCAGTTATCGACCTACGTGGCGGGGAAGTATCGGGCCGCCAAGGACGTCATGGCGTTGGCCAGCCGGGGGTCACCCGGGGGATCATCGCGGAAGGGACAGACGTCGACGGGGCCCCGAGGCCTCTCGGTCAACCAACTCCACTCCTCGTGGGAGGAGGATGACACGGCGACGTACGACACGGTCGCGGTGCTGCCGTCGGGTACCCCGGGGTTCCGCACGGTCGGAGGAGCGCCCTATGTTCGGCGGGAGGCCCCGACGGGTCCCACGCTGTGCTACATGTGTTGGACGCGCGGACACCGGGTCCCTGATTGCAAGATTCTGACGGACAAACAGCGGGACCTCGTGAAGGCGGCGCGGAGCACGCTCCTTCGACAGAGGAACGCGGGGGCGGGCGCCCCCTCGGATAGCACCTCCGTCGTGGCCCTGGTGTGGGACGACCTGTTGGGCGGTGCGAAGTCAACGAGGATGGAAGGGGGGGACGCCCCGCCCGTGGCAACCCCGGCCAAGGGGCGCCGCGGGGCGGGAAACGCCTAGGGGGGGTGGCATCGCCATCCCCCTCCATCCCCCCTGTCCGCCCCAACTCCCCGGTCGCCCCCCGCCACGTCACGTTTGCCTCCCCTCGGGTAACCGCGACGTGGCCTGTCCCGGCCCGCTGCCCCTGCCGTAGCGGGCGATATCGCCCGCGGTTCAAGGGGAAGCTGTTGCTACTACGGAAAGAGAATTTTGAGATGAGCGCGTCGTACCAGTTGGCGCCGTGGCAGACCCCCGTCCCCACGAGGGCGGTGGTCGACACTCGCGCCGGGCCAAGCGTGATCCGAGCGGATATGTTGCCCGAAGGGTGGACCGAGTATGCATCGCGGGCGCCGCCCCGGACCCAAGTGAGTGACGCCTCGGGGCAGCTGCTCAAGGTGAACGCGGAGGTGTCGCTGACGATCTACGTCGGGGGTGCCGCTATGGAGTATGAGTTCCTCGTGGTCAAGGCACTGTCGGTACCGCTCATCCTCGGGTGGGACTTCCAGCGCAACTACGTGGACACCATCTCCCCCAAGACGCAGACGATCAAGTCGGAGGACGGTACGTCCACGGTGGCGACGCGGAGCTCGACGGGGAGTACGCGGCCCGCGCCCCCACGCCGAGGAAACAAGCCAAAGGCCCAAGCTGGGGCTATCCGGCTTCGGCGGATAGCCCCAGCGTTTTTAGCTGGGGCTATCCGGCTTCGGAAAGGGGTAACCGTGGGCCCGCGGTGCATCCAGGCGGTCCAAGTGTGCTGCAACGTCGAGGGGGTCCACTTGGTACGGGAACGCCCCGTCAGAATGAGCCGACGGAAGGTACTGTTGCACAACGCGGTCGCGGAGTTCTCCCCCAACACCCGGCGGTCCCTCTACCTGACGAACATCGGGGACGTGCCGGTGCACCTAACGAAGGGGTACGTCATCGGAACCGCGACGACCTACAATGGACCGCTGCCCGTCGTCAAGGAGTAGGAGGAACCGGGGGCGGTCCTAACAATGGGGGCGGATCCCCGTGACACGCCCGACGAGGAGGTCAAGACGGGGCGGCAAGCCGAAGAGGGGATCGACGAGGGACAACCTCCACCTCAACCGCCGGACAAGACGTGGCCCAAGCCGGAGGTCCACTGGGAGGGTGTCCCCGGTACGCTCCGCGGTGCCGTGGACGACCTCCTCGAGGAATACAAGGCGCTATGGGCGGGACAACTCGGCAAGGTCGACGTCACCCCGCACCGGATCGAGGTGACCCCCGGGGCACGGCCACGGCGGGCCCAACCCTATCGGGCGAGCCACGCTTCGAGGGACATCATCGCCAAGGAGGTGCAGCGCCAACGGGACCTCGTGGTAGTCGAGCCCTCGAGCGCCGAGTGGGCCTTCCCTGTCGTTCTGGTCCCGAAACCCGACGGGACGATGCGGTTCTGCGTGGATTACCGCCGACTTAACGAGGTAACGGTGCGGGACGTGTACCCGTTGCCACGTATGGACGATTGTATTGACTGCCTCGGGGACGCCAAGGTGTTTTCGACGCTCGACTGCAACTAGGGGTATTGGCAGATCCCCGTGGCGGACGAGGACCGGGACAAAACGACCTTCTTTTGCCACGAGGGGGCCTATCGCTACATCCGCCTTCCCTTCGGTCTGTCCAATGCCCCGGCGACCTTCCAACGGGCCATCGACATGATCCTCGGGGGACTCAAGTGGAAGAGCTGCCTCGTGTACCTCGACGACATCATCGTCTTCTCGCAGTCGGCGGGGGAACAAGTGGAGCACCTCCGGGAGGTCTTCACGGCGCTGCGCGGCGCGGGTGTCTCCCTGAAGGCCAAGAAGTGCCACTTGTTCCAAGAGGAGGTGGAGTATTTGGGCCATATCGTGGGCCGGGGGGAGCTGAAGGTACAAGACAAGAACATCCGCGGACTCAAGGAGGCGTCTCCCCCGCGGTGCAAGAAGGACCTACGTAGCTTCCTCTGGATGTGTAACGTGTATCGGAGGTTCGTCAAGGACTACGCCCAAGTGGCGCGGCCGTTGGCCGCCATAACAAGTTCCAAGAGGCCCGACCGGTGGGGGACGCTGTCCGACGAGGCCCTGGGGGCATTCGAGGAACTCAAGAGGCGACTCACGGAGGCCCCCATCCTCGCCCTTCCGAGGCGACAAGGGACCTACACGTTGGACACGGACGCAAGCGCGGGGCAGGTCGGCGCGGTCCTTCTACAGGAGCAACCCGACCATTCCACGCGGCCCGTGGGCTATTGGAGCCGCTCTCTCAACGCGGAGGAGCGAAACTACAGCACGACGGAGCGGGAGTGCCTCGCGGTTGTGTGGGCGTCCCTCCCTCTCCGACCCTACGTCGAGGGGACCCGCTTCACGGTACGCACGGACCACGCGGCGCTCAAGCGGATGCTGCACATGGACGGGGCCCACGGGAGGCTGACGCGGTGGCGGTTGCGATTGGCGGAGTTCGACTACGTGGTACAGACGCGCCCCGGGGCGTCACACCACGCGGCGGACACGATGTCACGCATCTGAGCACCCGCGGGAGACGAAGGGGCGATACCCGACGCGGTACCGTGTCTGGCTTTGCCCAACTCGTCGGCCGCGTGGCAGTTACCGCCGGAGACCAAGGGGGGACTCCTAGACCCCCTGACGCTCGCAGAGATCCTCGAGGGGCAGGCGGAGGACGGAAGGTGCAAGGAGGTCCGCGCGGCGATGGACAGCAAGGACAAGTCGCGGTTCCGCGAGGACCCGAACGGCCTGTTGGTGCGCACAGCGCCGTTAGGCGGGGCCGCGCAAGTCTACGTGCCGACCCAGATGCGCTACGGGGTGATGATGCGGGAGCACTACCCTCCGCAAGCCGGGCACCCGGGCGCGAACAAGATGTACCCGTCGATGCGACGGTGGTTTTATTGGGAATCAATGGTTGTGGACGTCCTCGCCTTCGTGGCCAACTGCACGCAGTGCGCGAGGAACCGCGTCGGCAAGCGACGCAAGACAAACTACCTCAAGACCTTCCCCCCGACGGAACCGCTGACGGATCTGTGTATGGACCTGCTTGGCCCCCTCCCCCGGACGGCGGCGGGGAATGAACATCTATTGGTCATCGTGGATCGTTTCTCCAAGATGACGCGGGCCATCCTCCTTCAGCGGATCGACGCGGAAACCATCGCGGCAGCCTTCCTGGACCACTGGGTGGCGGCGTACGGACCCCCGGCGACGGTGTTGTCGGACAATGGCCCCCAGTTCCGCTCCACGTTCTTCCAAGGGGTTTGCTCGCTCCTCGGGGTCTCTAACCGGTACTCCACGACGTACCATCCGCAGACGAACGGCCAAGTGGAACGGTACAACCGGACCATCGTGGGCCAGTTGTGGACGTACGTCGAGGACCACCAAGACCGATGGGACGAGTTGGTGTCGATGCTGACGTTGGCCTACAACAGCAGACCGCAGCAGAGCACCGGGGTGGCGCCCCTCGAGTTCGTCACTCCCGAGCGGGTACGGAATCTCTCCGTAGAACGCCTCGTCGGCTCCCCGGCACCTGAGGAGACGGACGGCAGCCAACGAGCCGTCCGCGAGGGCATCCAAGCGCGGCTGCGGAACCTAATCCACAAGGTGCGGAAGTCCCTCACGCTGGCACAGCGGTGGTACAAGAGAAAGTACGACGCCCGCGTACGACCGGTCAACAAGGACGTCCACGCGGGGGACTGGGTGCTCGTCGATGGCCACGCGCGGACCAAGTATAAGCTCGGGACCCGCGCGGCCGGACCGTACAAGGTGTTGTCCCGCGGGGAGGGCACGTTTTCGCTGGACATCGGCGGGTACCCTGAGACGGTGAGCAGTGACCACGTGACGGCGGCGCCGGGCCCGCCGGGGGATCCACAGACGCTACTGCAGAACCTTAGGGTGCCCCAAGACATTGTGGTCCCCGAGGGGCATCAACACACGGGCAAGGAGTTCGTCTGGGAGGCCGTCGCGGGCCACGAAGTCGCTGACGATGGTGCGCTACGCCTGTGGACCCCCTGGTGGGGGTATCACTCCGAGGAGGACACCCTCGAATTGGCCAGTCCATTCGACCGACCTAAGGTGCACCAGTATATGCGGTGTGTGGGCCTACGAGTCGATGAAGCCGGGTCGGTCGTCGTCTTCCTCGCCTAAGGCAATTCCCACGTGGGACACGTGGTTACCAATTTTCGAATCGTGGCAGCTTTTCGGGTTCAACACGTGTCCCAGTCAGAACCACGTGGCCGTGGTGGCGACCGTCCCGACTGCGAGACGGGCTGGCCGTCATCTCCGTGACCTGTGGGGGGGGGAGCCGAGGCGATCGGGTGGCATGGACGGTATCAGGGGGCGGTGGTGGTACGTGACGGCTGACCGATGGGGGCCTATCCAATGATGGACCACGACGGGGGTCCAAGATTTGGCCTGACGAACATGGGGCTCTCCCAAGGGTGATACGCAAACGACCCGCGTGGGGTTTATTCGTCGTTGACGCGCCTTACGGCACCGTCGACACTATTGCTGATCCCCCAATTTTGTCCTCATCGGCAGAGAACGGGAGTGCAACAGCGATGAAGGGACGTTTCTGATTGGCCAAGAGGATCGACAGCAGTGCATGTCGGGTCCCATCATTACAGCATGTGCCCGTACGG
>ENA-ORXR01003771-ORXR01003771.1-marine-metagenome-genome-assembly--contig:-NODE-3771-length-13313-cov-46.146268_pt1 | contig 13313 bp, 15 predicted proteins | sample MGYA00237866_ERZ511479 | MGnify/ENA metagenome assembly ERZ511479 | reverse complement strand
AAGGCAGATATTCAGCCCGTTTTGTATTCAACATCCAAAACGCGGTCTATTATTAATCTGAAATGGATTTTTTGGGTGTTGATGGGGTTGTTGGGGATTGAGTGGTTCTTTCGGAAATTTTATGGGGGGTATTAGAGTGAAATTTCAATTTTTACCAAATGAAAATACACTTTCTCGGACAAGATTTTACTGATATTTCTGATGAATCTGTTGGAGAAATTCTCACTTATTCTTTGCATCCTAAAATTTATAAAAAATGACCTTAGTTTGGAAAAAGGAAAAGTTAGCTCCTTCAGATACAAAACTAAATTTGCGTTTTACAAGAGGAGAAAAAATAAACAATGAATTTATTGACCCAAAAACGTATTTCAAAGATAAGGTATTCCATAAATTAAAGTGGACAGAGAAATCTGACACGAAAGAAAAAGAAGAAGAGGCTTACGCTGATTTCAAGATTGAAATTGAAGGAAAAGCAAAAGGAGTTTTTCCATTAAAAATCAATCACAGACCTGATAACGAACAGAAGAATACAAGGATTTACTGGGAAGAAGCAATGTCTGTAATAACAGAGCAGGACAATAGTGGAAAGACTTTATCATTATTCAGAATTGGAAACGAACCAAATTTATTTCTGATAAAAATCGAAAAACAAGTAATATAATTCAACTTGAAAAAGCCCCACAATTCCCGTATTTTTATTAAAAAATAAAACATGACACGACCATTAGACAGTAGAAAATATCGGCTCATTCAGGCGATTATGAATACGGAAGATGAGAAAACAGTGCATCAATTGGAAACATTTTTATCCGATACATCCAAAATAGAATTATCAGATAAAACGAAATTAGTCAATCAAAATATTCCTCAACTCATCAATCTCTTGGAAAAAGGATACGAAGTATTCGGACAAGAAAAATTCCAACTATGGATGCAAACCCACAATAAAGTCTTAAAATCAAAACCCATTGATATGCTCAATACTTCCGAGGGCATTCAACAGGTAGAGGACATTCTCGGACGTATCGAACACGGAGTTTATAGTTGATGACAGTACATAGAATTTCAAAAGAAAAGTACATTGAGGATTTGTCAGGAAAAGGCGCAAAACTTCATGGTGGCAGGTGGAACCCGAAGGGTTATGCAGTCTTATATACCTCTGAAAACAGGGCTTTGGCTGCGTTGGAAATTTTGGTACATCTAAGTCGAGAGACGATACCTGATGACCTGAAAATCATTTCATTAGAAATTCCTGATAACGAAATTGAAGTGTTTGATGAAGGGAAATTCAATGCAATTTTCAAGGATGAGAGTGCTGAAAATATTTTGAAAAATGAAGGGAGAATTTGGCTGGAATCCAAGCGTTCACTTGCACTGAAAATCCCCTCCGTGTTGATTCGCAGAGAGCAGAATATACTGATTAATCCCTTACATCCCGCCTTTCCGAAAGTCAAGAAATTGATGACAGAAGATTTTTATTTCGATGAGAGATTTTTCTCAACTTGAAAAAGCCCGATAATTCTCAAAATATCAAAATACCACATCACCGAAAAACCATCCATTTTTGTAGAGCAAATTCATGAATTTGCTCTACAAAAACAAACTATAAACCCTACCGCCGCGTATAATTCGGCGACTCCTTCGTAATCGTCACATCATGCGGATGACTCTCATGTACACCTGCCGCAGTGATTTTCACAAATTGCGCCTTTTGTAAAGTATCAATATCTTTTGCACCGCAATAGCCCATACCCGCACGCAAGCCGCCGGTGTATTGCACCATCACTTCGGCGAGTGTGCCGCGATAAGGTACACGTCCCTCGATGCCTTCGGGTACGAGTTTTTTGATGTCTTCCTCCACGTCTTGAAAATAGCGGTCTTTTGAGCCTTTTTGCATGGCACTTATCGACCCCATTCCTCTATAAATCTTGAATTTACGCCCTTCAAAAATCATCGTTTCCCCCGGCGATTCTTCCACACCTGCAAAGAGCGAACCTGCCATAATCGTACTCGCACCACCTGCGATTGCCTTCGCGATATCGCCTGTATGCCGTATTCCGCCATCACCAATAATCGGAACGCCCGTACCGCGTATCGCTGCTGCCGCCTCGTATATCGCGTACAACTGCGGTACACCAACTCCTGCCACAATCCGCGTCGTACAAATACTACCCGGACCGATACCGACCTTCACCCCGTCTGCACCTGCCTCTACGAGTGCCTTCGCACCTGCGCCCGTAGCCACATTTCCACCAATCACCTCCAAGTCAGGAAATTCTTTTTTAGCCATACGCACCGCATCCAATACACCTTTAGAATGACCATGCGCCGTGTCGATACACACCACATCCACCGCCATTTCGCGGAGTGCCGTGATGCGTTCTAGCATATCGTGCGTGACGCCCACTGCCGCCCCCACGACCAATCGCCCGTAGCTGTCTTTGCAGGCATTCGGATAGTCGATGAGTTTCATAATATCCTTGTAAGTAATCAATCCTACAAGCGTATTTTCCTCATTTACAACCGGAAGTTTTTCAATTTTGTGCCGTTGAAGAATATCGCGGGCTTGGTCGAGTGTCGTGCCTTCGGGAGCAGTGACGAGATTTTCCGTCGTCATCAAATCGGTAATCGGACGTGCAGGATTATTCTCAAACCGCAGGTCGCGATTGGTGAGGATGCCTGTGAGCTTGCCGTCGCTATTCACAATCGGAATACCACCGATTTTGTGTCTTTTCATCAAATCTTGTGCATCGCCTACCACGGCATCCGCAGTCATTGTCACGGGGTCGAGTATCATACCACTTTCCGAACGCTTTACGCGGCGTACCTGTTCGGCTTGTTCGGCTATCGTCATATTTTTATGGACAAAACCCAAACCGCCTTGTCGCGCTATTGCAATCGCGAGTTTGTATTCCGTAACGGTATCCATTGCCGCAGAAACTATCGGTACATTTAATCGAATATTACGGGTAAGTTGAGAACTGATGCTCACTTCTCGCGGCAATACTTGAGAATACGCCGGAACGAGCAATACATCATCAAAGGTGAGTCCTTCGCCAAGAAATTTGTGTGGTGTCGTCTTTTCCATCCGCAAAGGTAGGGATTTAATGATGAATGATAAACGATGAATGATGAATTTTTATGATTTTTGATTGATAATATTAGAATTTATTGAACAAAGGAAATCAAAACATAATAGTCGCTTATCTATTTTTTATGTTTGAAAAATATCTAAAATAATATTTCAATCGTTTGATAATCAAACTTTTATACAAATAAAAACTCAAATAAAATATCCTTTTTTTCCAAAAAGTCGTTTGTTGTTCTTCTGTTATTTATACATCTTTATAGTGATTTGTTATACATTCAGAGGGTGCAGGACAAATTTTTAATCTGCCTCGTACCGACGACTTTAGCCGTCGCGGGAAAGTACCGAGCCACTTGACGGCTAAAGTCGTCAGTACAGTGGCATTTCAAAATAAAATTAAAAATTTGTCCTGCACCCCATTCAGATAAATGAGAGTAATAAAGAATCAAAAAAATACAACACTTCACAATCACATAATTTTTTAATCCAAAACAATTTTATACTTTTGGACGAAGAAACAAAATCATATCATTTAAAAGTGGCGCGGAGCGTCCGGCTCGTATTCGCCTTAGTCGCGATGAAATTAAAAAAACAAGCGAGTCGGACGCCCCGCGTTTTTTATTAATTTTGAATGTGTGAATAAAAATAATGCGACAATGCGATAATGACGCAATGCGACAATGAAAATATTGTCGCATTAACGTATTGCATCATTATCGCATTAATATTCAATCAAAATTATAACATTATGAAACAAATCATCTTTACAAAATTACTTGCTACATTCATTATCTGCTTGATAATAAACGGAATAGCAAACGCCCAAGCCACTGTAACAGGTACAATCACAGACGCCGAAACAGGCGAAACCCTCATCGGCGCAAGCATCCTCATAGACGGAACGATTACGGGTACGATTACCGATTTTGATGGAAATTATTCGGTTAAAGTCAAAGAAACTCCGGCTACCTTAATTTACTCCTACACGGGCTACGAAACCATTAGACGAGAAGTGACAGGCGATGCTACGATTGATGTGGCGATAGGAACGGACGCGATAATGGCAGACGAAGTGGTAGTATCAGCATCACGCGTAGAAGAGTCCATTTTGCAATCGCCCGTAACGATTGAGAAATTGGATTTGATTGCGATTCAACAGTCGGCTTCGGCGGATTATTATGATGAAATCACGCGATTAAAAGGAGTGCATAACACGCAGGCAAGTCTCACTTTCAACTCCATCAATGCGCGTGGATTTGCGGGGCATGGCAATACGCGATTTGTACAATTGCAGGATGGAATGGATAATGCCGCGCCACTTTTAAATTTCCCTACGGGAAATATTGTCGGTATTTCTGAATTGGATATTAAAAGTGTGGAACTCATTCCCGGCGCGTCTTCGGCTTTGTACGGACCAAATGCCTTCAATGGTATTTTGCTCATGGAAAGTAAAGACCCTTTTGTATATCAGGGACTTAGCGTACAATTAAAAAGCGGACTCACCGAAGGTACGGTCAATACCGACCCATTCTACGGCGGAAGTATTCGCTATGCAAAAGCATTTAATGATAAATTCGCTTTCAAACTAAATTTTAGCGGTTTGCTTGCGAAAGATTGGGACGCCAATAATTACGATGGTCAACGCTCGCCCGGCGTACTCGGCAACCTGATGTCCGGCGACCCGGCTTTTGATGGTATTAATATGTATGGCGATGAATCGCTCATTCCCGTGGCAGGAGGTGTCAAGCGAACAGGCTGGACGGAGCAACAATTACAAGAAAGTCGCGCTGCCGAAAGTTTCAAATATGATGCAGCCCTTCACTATCGTATCACGGATAATCTCGAAGCCAATGTGAGTTATAAATATGGTACGGGTGCAAGTGTTTATCAAGGAAGTGAGCGATACGCGCTACGCGGTTTGGTGCAGGAATTTGCCAAACTCGAACTCAATTCTGACAAATGGAACATCCGCGCCTATCGCTCCATGACCGACGATGGCGACTCTTATAATATGACTGCACTCGGCGCATTTGCCAACGAAGCACTTTTCCCTTCTGCCATCACAGTGCCGGAAGATTTGATTATTCCCGGTGCTTTTCAAGGTGTCGTAGGTGGTTGGGCAGCGGCTTATTCGCAGGTGTATAATGGTGCATTCGAGTTGCTTGGGATTCCCGGTAATGACCACAGTGCTGCCCGTACATTTGCAGATAACGGCGGCTTTGGGGCTTACCCGGAGGCAGTTGGCAATCTCTTTGTAGCATTGCTTGGCTTACCACCCGCACAAGGGCAATTTGTATTAGATGCCTTTACGGGAGTTTCAAGATACGATGGAGAGGGCAATATCAATCCTGCTGCCCTTGACTCTATCGAAGTAGTCAGAAATGGACTTTTCCAAAAAGGCGGTGCAGGATTTATCGACGACTCTAACCTCAATCACGTTGAAGGAAATTACGACCTGACCAGCTTGGTCAATGATGTCGTCAGTCTTCAAGTTGGTGCAAATTATCGACTCTACGACCTCTATACCGAAGGCACGGTTTTTAATGAAGACCCCGACGGTGACGGCGTATTTGACCGTATAAGAATCGGCGAATTTGGTGGATATTTGCAAGCCTCCAAAACCGTGCTCAACGACCAACTAAAGCTCACAGGTTCAGTTCGCTACGATAAAAATCAGAATTTTGAAGGGCAGTTTTCACCGCGTATTTCTGCCGTATATTCGATTGGAGAAAAGAAACAACATAATATCCGCGCTTCTTATCAGACGGGCTTCAGAAATCCGACAACACAAGGGCAATACATTTATTTCCCGACAACAAGTATCCTACTCGGCGGCACGCGCGAAAATGCAGAACGTTACGGCATATTTGAAGGTGGCGCATGGTCAGAAGATTCGTATTTAGCATACCTTGCATCGGGTGACGAGGCTGATTTGACTGAAATTTACTTGGACTATGTACAGCCCGAAAAATTGCAGTCGATTGATGTAGGTTATAAAGGTATTACCAATAAAAAATTATTTATTGATATAAATGGTTATTACAGTATTTACAAAGATTTTATTCAGCAAGATAATGTCTATGCAAAAGAAGCCTCTGAGCATCAAGGTAATACACTTCCCGCAGGTACGGTTTTCAGACCATATTTTAATGCACCTGTGGATGTCAATGCTTTTGGTGTAACGGGTAGTTTGGAGTATGTTATTACAGATAATTGGAAATTAGGCGGTAATTACTCGTATAATGATTTTTCATTTGACAAAGAAAATCTGCCAACGGGTTTTGAGGGCTTCGACCCGGGCTTCAATACGCCTAAGCACAAAATTAATGTTGGACTTTCCAATCGTAAAATTGCCAATAATTTGTCATTTGGTGTGAATCTAAAATGGCAAGATGAATTTTATTGGTTTGGTTCATTTGGTGAGGGAACAATTCCTTCGTATTACACGGTTGATGCACAGATTGGCTATCGCATCCCGAAAGCCAAAACGACGATCAAACTCGGTGTCAACAACCTGACGAATAATAATTATATTACAAATTACGGCGCAGCCATTATTGGCAGAATGTCGCATATTACGATTACATACGACCAATTTTCAAACTAATTAGTAGCGAGTGACGAGTAGCGAGTAACGAGTTTTGAGTGACGGGACTTTCTCGCTACTCGTTACTCGTTACTCGCTACTATGCTAATCAAAACAAAAGGCATTGTCCTACGCAGTATCAAATATGGTGAAACAAGCCTGATTTGTGATATTTACACAGAAGAATTGGGCTTGCGGACGTATATCATTTCGGGTGTACGAAAACAAAAAGCAAAGGTCGGGGCGAGTCTTTTGCAGATAATGACGCTTTTGGATTTGGTGGTCTATAATCGCAAAGACCGCGACCTGAACCGTACCAAAGAAATCAAGCCAGACCAACTGTATCGCTCCATTCCCTTTGATGTCCGAAAACGTGCCGTGGGTACATTTATGACCGAACTGCTCCGCAAAACTATCCGCGAAGCCGAACACCAACCCGAACTCTTTTCTTTCCTTCGCAATAGCTTTCTTTTTTTGGATGAAACGCCACACAATCCCGCCAACATTCACCTGTACTTTATGGTGCATTTGTCGCATTATTTGGGCTTTATGCCCGGAGGTGCTTACTCAGATGATGTGCCGTATTTTGACCTGCGCGAAGGTGTTTTTATGCCCGAACAACCCGACCAAATCTACTGCATCCATCCCGAAGCCGCAGCGATTTTATCTCAATTTATGACCAAATCCATCACTGAAATCCACACCGTTGAATGTACGAATGAATTACGTCAGAATCTATTGGACAAATTGATTCTTTTCTATCGTTATCATGTAGAAAATATGCAGGAATTGAACGCTCATTTGGTCTTACGGGAAATTTTTTGAGCGTAAAACGATTTTGTAAATCGTTACTCAAAAACGGACAGAACGATTTGCAAAATCGTTTTACGTTTTAAAATCCAATAAGAAACTCTTCACTTCATTACCAAATTTCTCCCCATCATCAAATAAGAATTTCACCTCAATCGGAAGGGCATAAATCGGCAGATTGTGTTGCAACAAATAAGGCTTGTGCATATCCAAGCGGAGGGTATCTTTTTCTGTGGTAATGATAACTTTATTATCGGAATTTATTTCTTCAAATTTATTACGAATGCGTCCAATATCCGTTTTTTCAAACAAATGATGGTCGCGAAAAGAAATCATCGTCAGCGACCTCACTCTTGGTCTCAAATACGCCTCCAAATATTGCGGACGCGCTATTCCACAGACCAATAATACATCATGCGTACCGTCCAATTCAATATCTAAATTGGGTTGATAAATGTGATAGGGCGTAAAATATTCGTAAGCCGAAAAATAGACATTTTGGTAGCTGTACGGCTGCATTTTTTTGAGAAATTCATCGCGTTCCGCTTCCGTCAAATCTTGTGGACACTTACTGACTACCAACGTATTGGCACGTTTGTAAGCCGACGACCATTCACGTAAACGTCCTGCCGGAACAAGGTAATCCGTCATAAACGGAAACTCGTATTCCGTCAGCAAGATATTCATACCCGCTTTCATAGAACGATGTTGAAAACCATCATCGAGAATGATAGCTTGCAAGTCCGGGTCAATCATCAGCATTTGCGGAATTGCCATCGTGCGTTCCTCTGCTACCGCCACCATGATGCCGGGGAATTTACGTTTGAATTGCATAGGTTCATCGCCTGCATTAGCCGCCGTATCATTCGTGTGTACGATACGAAAACCGCGCGTCTTACGCCCATAACCGCGACTAAGCGTAGCCACCCGTATGTACTCGCGTAGTAGGCGCACAAGGTACTCCGTATGCGGCGTTTTGCCCGACCCGCCTACGGTCAGATTGCCGACACAAATTATCGGAATATCAAAGCGAAAACTCCGCAACAACTCCGTGCGATACAGAAAGTTACGCACACTCACGCCCATGCCATATAGCAGCGCGAATGGGGAAAGGAGTAGGCGTGTGAGTGGATCGTTTTGCAATGTATATTAGATTGTAATTTTATCTGAAGGGGTATATATATCAATCTGCTTGATAATGTTTTCTGTTAATGTTTTGTACTCTTTGTAAGCTAATTGTACAGCATTCACATGAGAGCCTATGGCACCGTCCGCAGGTTTGAGAGAAAAAATAGGTTTACGAAATTCTGTTGACATGATATGCAGACCGTGATAGTGCCTGATAGTTGACAGTAAAAAAAGTGGGTCTTTGGAAGGATTTTCGCATTCCATTACATCACGTTGAAAGTAGAGTGGCACTCGGTTGCCCCAATCAGCGAAGGGTCCCGGTGGTATGCTTTCCCGAATGGCATGTTGCATAAATACGTAACCGAGCCAAGTTGATAAGTTGAAATATTTTTGATTGTAATCCTTATTATCTAATAATTTCAACTTTTCTTCATTCCATAATTTTATTCGTTTCCCAATATTTTGAATATTAGACAAAGAAAATACATTAGCAGAAACAGGTAAAATAAGATTTTTTATAGCCATAAAAGCTGCCCGATTAATCGCACTGAACTCCGTACTTAAATTTATAATGGTATAATCAGCCTTGAATCTATCACTTGCTTCTTTGATAATATCATAGAGTAATATTGTATTTTTAAATCCGGTATCATATCTTTTTGACCAACTATCACTAAATTTATCTTCAAAAAGAGCTAGTTCGGGGTCGGCAGCTATCACGCCTATTTTATGACTCAACTTATGGATGAATGGGCTTTGAGGTATGCTTTTTTCTTGATTTAAATGTTGAACAGCTCGGATAATCGTTGGTCTGTCTTGCGTATCTCTTTCGTATATTTCGTGTAATTTTTCAATTTTAAAAAAACGGGCAGCCAAGGACGTTTGCGAATCCAAGTCTATCATAAGCACCCGATGCCCCAACTCCCCCAACATATACGTAACGTGATATATCAGCGAAGTTTTATCAACATTATGTTCGTTGTTGAAAAATGCAATTGTATTCATATTTGTTTTTTATGAATAATTACTTCAAAACTTGCGGGTTGGTCTATCGTGACCAATAATTTATCTAATTCCTCCTGCGTAATCATGGTTTATTTTTGTCAAATATAAACAAAACGCTAAACTTTTGCGTGTAGTTCGCATTTTAGTCATCAAATCACCACATCCAAATACTTCAGACACACCTTAAACCCCTTTTCTCGAAAATAAGTTTTCGTAGATTGCGGTGTGCGCTGACTGGTGACCAACACAAAATCGCCGCCCCAAGCACCAAGCGACTTCACTTCGCCCCAAAAATCGTTGAAATACAAGTCTTTAGCCATTTTTAATTTGAGCGAAGACGATACAATATCCTCGTGTTCGCGGATAATGGCATTGAGTACGGGCAAGCTCGTGGCGCGTTGGAATCTATCTGTGAGCATACTGATTTGCTGCGCTCGTTGGGCTTTATTATCTTCATCGTCCCATTCGCGATAGCGTTCTATTCCCTCGCGGCTGTTTTGTTTTTTATTGAGATGAACCAAATATAAATTTTTCAAAAAAGGCAACGGCTCGCCCGTTTCCGGATGCTTCCCGAACTCTGTGGGCTGGTAAACACGCTGTTCCTCTTGTTTTTGGAAAAAAATCGGGGTATTGACTTCTGCACAAATCAAATCGTAACCCGAACCGCCGAAAGTCTTTTCCAACAACTCAAAGGGATTTAATTTTGCCCATTTTGCCATCATATAAATCAAGGTCGAGCTACTGCCCATACCCCAATTTTGCGGAAATTCGAGGCGTGTCGTGATTTTGAGTTGCGTTTCGCCACGCATAAAATCCAAATCTTTCGAACGTGCGTAGCGCATTATCTTTTGGAGTACTTTGGCAGATTCGTCGTGTGTGGTCGAGCTTATCTCCAGCGTTGGTAATTCAAATCGCGCTTCAAACCACGTCTCGCCGCGTAGCGTGAGGCTCTGCCAATGCAGTCCCGCTTCTTCGCCTTGCATCACGCTCATCCGCTGTCCCAATCGCACGGGAATCGCCAAGCCCACCGCGCCATCCAAGATGAAATATTCGCCCGATAAAAGTAGTTTGCCATTGCCTCGAAAATTGAGGGTAGTCGTATCTTTTGACATAAAGTTGGTTTTAATTTATCTATAACGTGCAAAACTGCGTATTTTCTGCGATATTTGTAGGAAAGTACAGCTTTTTTCAAAAAAGACATTATTTCACAAAAAATAAATCATGCAAAGAAATACGATTGTACCGATGTTAATGATGGTAGCGATGTTTGGGATGTTTATTCATTATGACTTGACGAGTTCTACGCAGTATTCTGTCGTGGATTCGATTTGGCCTTCTATCATTTTAATCCTAATTATTTTTATTGTTGTTATCATTCGAAGTCGGGGTGAAAGCGTACTTGATTTTTTTTCCGCTATCATTTTCGCGCCTTTATACTGGCTTCTCTGGCTTTTCTCGTTATTTGTAAGCAGGCATTCATATCAAATAGGTGATGCAGGTTCAATAGACAGTAACTCCGAGATTGTTATTGTCAATGATGATGATGGTTTAAAATTAAAAGAAAATTTACATGACCGTATTACAAAGATGTTAGATGAAAGTGATAAATATGATGAATTTACCGTAAACACAATTCTCAAAGAACTCGAAAAAATTAAATAAAAACCATGACACTCAAAGATGTAATTCTACAAGCAAAGACAAGAGGAGATATTGCTACTATTTTGTTATCGGGAACATTCGGATTTATTGCTGATGCAGGCATAGATATATTGAACTTTACTGACCCTTTGGAGGCAGGTGGAGTATTCAGTGCAGTTGCAATAAGTATCAAAATGGCATGGGAAGAGTTGACAGAAAAAAGTCGAAACAAAAATGAGGCTAATAAAAAAGCTAAAACTGTAATTGGCTTGATTGAAAATAGCGACACTCCTGACAAATCAAATATCATTGAAAAAATCAACACTGACAAGCGTTTATACGAGTTAGAGGTTATTAGTTTGGAGGAATTTGATAATACATTGATTGATGTGATTAATAATGTCTTGAGAAAACAAACGAAGTCAGAATAACACAAATTTTAACACTATGGTAAATGACATTCAAAAATTATCATTCATGGAAGCTGTACGTCCGATTAGAGAAGCCGTAAGTTTGGAAGAAATTATGGCAGAACAAAATTACAAACCAATTACTTATGAGAAGTTTAGAGCTAAAGCGGATGAGATAGAATGGGAAGAATCTTTGGAGGAATTACTCGAAGCCATTAAATAATAGCCATGCAAGCAACAAAACTAAATAACGTCAGCATAGAAGAATACATCGCCATAGAGCGCGAAAATGATACTCGGTATGAATATCATAATGGGGAAATATTCGCTATGGCAGGTGGAAGTGTTCTGCACAATGACATTAGTGGGAATGTTTTTTATGAAACGACCGCAAAACTCCGAGCTAAAAACTCCTCTTGCAGACCCTTTAATAACGATGTGAAAATACAAATTCAGGGTGAGCGTCGTTTTGTCTATCCAGATATGTCGGTGATTTGTGGAGAACCTAAAACTTCAGAATATTATAAGGATGCGCTCACCAACCCAATCGTTATCGCCGAAGTGCTATCCGATAGCACCGCAAACTATGATAGAGGCGACAAATTCTTTTTATACAGAAAAATAGAAACCCTCAAACAATATATTTTAATCGAACAAGAGAAACCACAAATTGAAATCTATACCCGCAACGAAGGCGATTTATGGCACATAAAACGTGTGTCAGGACTCGAAAATTCCCTAACTTTGACATCCCTTGATATCGAAATTCCTTTGAAGGATATTTATCGGAATGTTGATTTTGCCGTTTCACAATAAAAAACGGATTCGTTGATAATTACGCTATCATGCAAGCAACAAAACTAAGCAATATCAGCATAGAAGAATACATTGCCATAGAACGCGAAAACGATACTCGTTATGAATATCATAATGGGGAAATATTCGTTATGGCGGGTGGTACGGTTTCACACACAGACATTAGTGGGAATGTTTTTTATGAAACTACCACAAAACTCCGAGCTAAAAACTCCTCTTACAGACCTTTTAATAACGATTTGAAAATACAAATTCAGGGTGAGCGTCGCTTTGTTTATCCAGATATGTCGGTGATTTGTGGAGAACCTGAAACTTCGGAATATTATAAGGATGCGCTCATCAACCCAATCGTTATCGTCGAAGTACTATCCGATAGTACAGCAAACTACGACAGAGGTGAAAAATTTTTTTTATACAGAAAAATTGAAACCCTTCAAGAATACATTCTAATCGAACAAGATGCACCCGTAATTGAAGTCTACACTCACAATAAAGGTAATTTATGGCGCATAAATCGTGTATCAGGTGTAGAAAATTCGTTAACTTTGCAATCCTTCGAAATTGAAATCCCTTTGAAAGATATTTATCGGAGTGTTGATTTTTCCGTTTCACAATAAAAAACATGAAAATAATCGGTCACCATACATGCAGTAATTCAGCAAATATTGCCGAGATAGAGCGAGAAGGTTCTTTTTTGTCTTAGTGAAAGAAATTAAATAAATTGTTCCATAATGCGCCGTAATTTTTTCTTCTAAGATCGCACTGAAATATAGCCATTTTTTAATTAATTAAAATTATTTTGTAATTTATTTATTATTAAAAATGAATT
>ENA-ORXR01003770-ORXR01003770.1-marine-metagenome-genome-assembly--contig:-NODE-3770-length-13317-cov-20.715710_pt1 | contig 13317 bp, 10 predicted proteins | sample MGYA00237866_ERZ511479 | MGnify/ENA metagenome assembly ERZ511479 | reverse complement strand
ACCCCCCCCCCCCCGCCCCTCCTGCCCCTTAAAGGCGACGGCTGCGGGACAGAGACCGCTTACGCCTACCGGCGTCGTCGCGCGTGAAAATTAGGCCGCGAGTCACGCCGGTGTGAAGGCATCTTCTAGCGCGGACCGAACCCGCCGCACACGAGCCGCGCATCGTTGACGCCCCCCTTGCCCTTCTTCTACTTTTGGTTCTCATGTACGTCCGGTGTCGTGAGGAGGAGTAGAACAAGGAGAGGGGTATGCTGTTTGCACTGTGAATGGTTTGGTCCGCCGTTCTCCCCCCGTAATTGTGAGCCCGTCCTGTGACATGCTTGAACCTCGCTGTCCATGTGGCCTTTGCTGCCACCTTTTCCCCTACTGCCCCTATTTCCCTACTGCCTCTTTCCTCCATACTGCTCTTTCCCCTCTACTGCCTCTTTTCCCCCTACTGCCCATTTTTTCCGTCCTATCCATTCTTCTCCTACTGCACCATTTGGTTCTACAGCCTCGTTTGCTCCTACGGCCCCTTCTGCCCCTATAGCCATGGCGGACGGCCCGGATGCGGAAGGCGAGGGGGCGGGGGGGCGCTGCATGTTCTTATCTCTCTGTCCTTGCTTTGCTCTGGCTCTTTGGGTGCGGCTCGGGGCGGGTGGAGAGGGCCGGGCGCGAGGAGGGCTAGGAAGAGGGTGCAATAACCCCGGTCAGGAGGTGCTAGAGAACCATAAAAGACGCTTCTGTTTTCTACAACGTATTCATCTGGTGTGGACCTGTACGACAGCTCTCCAGCTGGCATCACGTATGGCGCCTCCCCAGAAAATGGGCACACCGCTGATCCGTTGCACGACGACCCCCCTCAAAGACCCCCCAGAGAGGGGTACGATGTGCACGAAGCGAACGATTGCTGACAGAAGCGGCGGTCCCGTGTCCGCATGCAAGGACATTTCTTGCCCATCGCGTGGGCGCGGCGGCGGAATCGCGGTGGACGGTCATGCGGGTGCCCCTCTGCCTTAGCCGAGTGGGCCAGTTCCTAAGATCAGCTCAAATACGCCGAATCTGACCCCCTGTTTCGGCATCGTGCGACGCATCGTGCTCGCCGCCTCAGCACTCCCCTAATCGGACCATGCGATCTGAGTGCCTGGGGACCTGTCGGTTGTTTTAAGGCCGATTAGCGATGGGCATATCTGGGCGCTGGGCCGAAAAATTCGACATCGTGCTCGGCATCGTGCGTGTGCGTCCGACATGCAAATCGTAGTTTCCCGGGTGCAAACGTGCCGTCTCGCCGGCGGCCGCCCGTCCGGTGCGGGATCCCGCCGGATGCCCGGCGACCAATCTGGTAGGTCGGATGTTATTGGCTGCTGGAGGGCTCCAGTTTGTGTCGAGAGAGGCGATCTCCCGGTCAAATCAGCGGTGGGCCATTGGTTTTTGCCGTGAGGCCGGTCATACCGTGAGTTCTCGCCATAAAATCGGTGATCATTTAGCGAGGCCCTTGCAGTTTTTCAAATTTACCCCCCTTGACGACCTGGAAACGCAGGTCATTCCGGAAACGATCTCTTGCCGGTGATCTTACAAGCGAGAAATCATTGTAGCTGAAACGTCGACGGTGGATCCAGAATCAGCACCCGTCAGAACACCACGGTGGATCCACAATCTGCCCAAGTCAGAACGCCACGCACTTGGCACTGTGGGCGTTTCCTCCTCCGGGCGCCGCTCTTCTCCTGATTCCCCAGTCTCTTCCGCAATTCTTCCCACCCGCACCTTGGATCCCCACTACTGTACCTCCCCACGGACGCCCTGTCGACATGGTCGGTCGTTGCGCAATGTGCGGTTTCGATCTCGGGCGGGGGGACGACGGGGAGTTGCGCAAGGGCGGGCACGATGCCCGCTCCTGTGAAATGAAGTCATTTCCTTGTTTCAACACGTTATCCCCCGACGTGTCTTTTTTTGACAGCGAGACCTGTACCACGCAGGGGTGCCCACACGCCCAGAACTGCTCGTCATGCAAGCAAGACGGGCACGATGTCCGCACGCTCGTCATTACCGACGCCTTGTACGTGCGATCCGGCACTCGCAAGCTGCCGTGTCGCCGGCGGTCGGCGCCCGAGCTCGAAGGCGCCGACTTTGTGTGCCCAATCGTCGATGACCAGTGCGTCAAAGAGTGGCTGAAGGTGTATCACGACAAGTGTTGGGCGTCGTGGCGGGAGCGGCAGCGCTCCGCCAGCAACGCGGAGCTGCTCCGGAACAATTTATTTCAAACTGGTTTGTCGGCCACCGGGGCGGCCGACCTCATGCGGGCCAATTCAATCCCGGCGGCGACGAACGCAGTCGACAACCGACATCACTTCGATTCTGTCACGGCGGCTCTGGCCGAGCCGGGGATGTCGGCCGTCGGAGCCGCCATGGTCGCTGCCACCTCGGGTATGGCGGCGACGGGGGCGGGCGACGGGGGAACGGGGGCGGCACGTGGTGGTCGGGCCGGGTCGGCCGCCTCGGCGACGGCGCCGCCGGCTTCCGGCGTCGTGGGGGGGGTGGAGACGATGGCGGCGCGTGGGGGGCTGCGGGTGGCGGGTGCCGGGAGGGGTCAGCGTGGCGGGGCGGCATCGGGAACATCACTGGTGACCGCATCGTCTCGGGCGGGGAGAGACGGCGGGGTCACTCTGGTGGCTGCGCGGATGGTGTCACAGCAGGAGGGCGACATGCGCGCCGCGGCGCTGCGCGCCGCGGCGGCCGTCCGCCAAATGACGGCGAACCGGTCGGTGGCCACTGACCGTCGTGGTGGCGGTGGCGGTGGCGGTGGCGGCGGCGGCGGCGGCGACGGCGGCGGCGGTGGCGGCGGTGGCGGCGGCGGCGGCGCCGCCGCCGCGCCCGCCAGCGGCAGCAGTGGCTCGGCTCTTGCTGCACACCCTCCGACACCCAACCACCTCGTGTGGCGCGCTGGACAGCGCGCCCTTTACGACACAGCAGTCATTTTTTCCGACTCTGTTGTCAATCTGTGGTCGCCTGTGGACTTGGCGAAAGCCGTGTTTGAGGGCGCCATCGGCTCCGCCAACGCGCAGCACTTCCCCGGTATGGAGGGCGACTTTGTGCAGGCGGCCAAGGACCATGTCCTCACAGGGATGACCCTGACGTGCGGGGCTGTCTCCCCGGCTGATGTCGCCGAGCAGCTGTGCTATAAGCGGACTGATAGCCCCAACATCAACGTCTTGCCTATGATCGCCAAGTGGGTCCACAACCTCGTTGTCGAGTGCGCCGTGGCGACGTCGGTCGTGACGCCGCCTGTCGTGAGCGGGGGGGGGGGCGGTGGCGGGGGAGCGGGGGATGGTGGGAGAGCTGGGGCTGGTGCGGATCACGGGCCGTCACGCAAGAGGCGGCGGCATGTGGGAAGCGATGTGGAGGAAGTTTTGGACGGGGATGACGCTGACGTGTCGGTCTGGAGCGGCACTGGGAAGGATTAGTCGGTGATGTGTGCGGTGTGATCGAGGGGAGTGGAGAGCGTGGTATGCGTCCGTAGCGGGTCTCTTGCTCTCTTACTGTCGCTCCCACCGCTTGTTTGCAGCACCAACTCCACGGCCACTGGCGGGATCGCCGTCCATCCTCGCCTCCCCCCCCCCCCTCCTCCCCCGCCTCTCGGCCGGCAACACTACTGGCGGCACCTAGACACAACCCCCCCCCCGCGCCCCCCCCCGGTCGCAAGGCCTCCGCCGCCCCTCCGTAGTCGCGTCGGACGCTACCTCCGGCCCACTCGACGCGGAGGTCGCCGCGTCGGCCCTCCCGCCGAGCGTGCCGGGGTTGGTCCTCGACACCGCTGCCGCCGTCGCGGCCGCCGCCACGGGGAGCCCCCATCGTCGTCGCGGTCGCCGCTGACGCTCGACGTGTGTGCGAAGGCGGCGGTGGTGCCAGCTGTGTCGGCTCGCCGCCTCTGTCGAGCTGTCGTTTGCGGTGGCAGAAACGTTGCCTGTGGCGGCGGCGGCGCTGGCGGCGGCGCTGGCGGCGGCGCTGGCGGCGGGGCAGGCTCGTTAGCGTCGGCGTCACCCCCAGCGGCGGGTGGTGTCTTTCGTTCCGGCGCACCCGCTCCCCACCCTCGTGCCCGAAGCGAAGCTGCCGACGGGGGGCGCGCGCCCCCCGCGCTGGCGCTTCCCCCCCGTCTCCCAAAACCTGACGCGACGCCGCCAGTGGTGCCGGAGGCGCTCGCGAACGCGAGATAGCCTTGCATGCTCGCCCCCCGCGAGGTGGCCTTCCATCCTCGCCCCCTGTGCTCCCTGCGGCGGGAATCCCCTCTCACTGCACCGTCACCTCCTCCCCCCGCCGCGTTCCCTCCCCTCCGGCAGCCTCGGCCGCCGGCACCTCCACCTTCGACGAGGAGGTCGCCGCGTCGGCCCGCCCGCCGTAGGCGTCGAGATTGGTCGTCGCCGCCGCCGCCACCGCCGCCGTCGCCGCCGCAGCCGCCACCGCCACAGCCAAGGCCGCCGCGGCCGCCGTCGCCGCCACCGCCACCGCCGCTGCCACCGCCGCCGCCGCCGCCACCGCCGCCACCGATGCCGCCGCCGCCACAGCCGCCGCCACCGCCGCCGCCGCCGCCGCCATGGCCGCCGCGGCCGCAGCCGGAGGGCCTGTGCCATCGGGTCGTGCGGCGCCCCGCCGGGGCGGCCACGCGCGCAGCGCCGCCGAGGCGCCCAAGGCGGTGCGGCCGCCGCCCGCCCCCGCACCGGACGCGACCGTGTGTGTGTCGGCGGCGGGGCACGCGCGGCGGTGGCGGCGCCACTGCCCGCGGTGGGCAGCACGCCCTGAGGCTGTGTTCCCGCCCCCCCCCCACGCACCCATCGTGACGTTTTGTGTCGACGGCGTCGGCTTTGGCAGCCGGGCAGTACCGGAAGCGTCGGCGCCGCCGCCCGCCGCGGGCGGCGCGCCCTGAGCCGGTTCCCCCGCCCCCCCCATCACGCACCCGAAGCAACTGTATCGGCGGCGTCGGCGCACGAAGCGACTGTGGCGGCGGAGTAGGAGATGCTCTCCGCGCTCTCAGCCGCGTAGCTGCACAAGACGGCTGCTGCCGAGACGTAACGCCGCCCGATGTTACTGGGCGCGTGCCCTTCGCCGTCGCTGCAGCAGCAGCAGGCGTCGCCGCCGCCGCCGCCGCCGTGCGCCAGGCAGCAGCATCAGTAGATGGCGCAGTAGCAGCAGCAGCAACAGCCGAGGACGCAGAAGCAGCAGCAGAGGTGGCAGCTGCAGCAGCAGCAGCAGCCGGTGGCGGCGGGGCCGCGGACGGCGTTCACGCAGCCGCAGCAGCGGAGACCGCATGCACCACGCGCACGGGCTGCCGGCGCAACGTCCGCATCACAAGATGGCCGCTGCAGCCAACGCCCTTCTCACTACAGGTGTACGGCCTGACGAACACGCAACACTATCAGTAGCTGGCAGTGGCCGCTGCCGCGGCGGGGTTGTCGTGCAAAACGGATTGGACGATGGCGCCGCACGACTGGGGCGGGGGGGGTGTGGCCGGCGGTGGTGGCGGCGGCGGCGGTAATGCGCCTTGTGGATGTGTGGCGGGCGGCGGCGGTGCGCCCAGTGGAAGTGTGGCGGGCGTCTGCGGGGTTGGCGGTCGCGCCGTCAGTGGCGGCGGCGCCGGTTATGGCGCTGCCCGCGAGACGGGCGATCTACCCTGTACACCAGGATGGCCTGCCGCAACTGGCGGTGACGACTGGGATCTCCGTACAGCAGATGCGCTCGTTTCTGTAGCAGCACGGGCTGCAAAAGCAGCAGGCCTATCGACATCAGCTGGGGTTGCACCAGCACCAACCGCAACCGGCGGCGACGCCACATCTGCGGCAGCCGCAAGACGCGCGGCGGCTACACAAGGGCAACGTCGACGCCGCGGGGCGGCGGACAGGGGGGCGACAACCGTTCCTGGTGCTGGGGCGTACGGCAGCGCCGGTCACGGATAGCCCAACTGTGGGCCAGGAACAGCAGCAGTATCTTCACATGGAGCTGCAGCAGCAGCAGCAGGAGCAGCAGCAGCAGCAGAAGCAGCAGCAGCAGCAGCAACTGCAGGAGCAACCGTAGCAACGGCAGCAACTGCGGCAGCAACGGCAGCAACTGCAGCAGCAACGGCAGCAACTGCAGCAGCAGCGGCAGCAATTGCAGCAGCAACGGCAGCAACAGCAGCAACCACAGCAACGGCAGCAACTGCAGCAGCAGCGGCAGCAACTGCAGCAGCAGCGGCAGCAACAGTAGCAACAACAGCAACTGCAGCAACTGCAGCAGCAACGGCAGCAGCGGCAGCAGAAGCAGCAGCAGCATCAGCAGCAACTGCAGGAGCAACGGTAGCAACGGCAGCAACACCACCAACAACAGCAACTGCAGCAACTGCAGCAGCAACGGCAGCAACAGCAGCAACAACAGCAACTGCAGCAACGGCATGAGCAACGGCAGCAACTGCAGGAGCAACGGCCGCAACGGCAGCAGCAACGGCAGCAACTGCAGCAACAGCAGCAACAGCAGCAACTGCAGCAACTGGAGCAACTGGAGCAAGGGCCAAACAGCCGGACACGGCCGGAAGCGGGGACGCACGCGCCAGCCGTACGCCGGTCGGGAGCGCTGCAGGGCGCGGCGGCCGCGTCGGCGGGGCGCCCCGCCGCGCGCGACGCTTCAGCAGCGGCGGCTCCGGTAGCGGTGAACGCACGGGCGGCGCCAGGCCGGCCACGTCGCGCTCGCCGGGGGGTCGAAATGCGCCCAAAACGGCGGCAGGCAAGGCGCCGTCCGCCAATTCGCGTCACGGCGCTGCTGAGGGGCAGGGCCTAGGCGCGCCCGGTTGCGGTGGGGGAGGCGGCGAAGAAGGCGGACCCGACCTCGCGCCCGCCGTTCGTGGGTGGCGGCAGTGTGGGAGGCGGAGCGGGGGCGACTGCCGGCAGCGGCGCAGCGTCGTTAGCGGCGATGCTTCCGTAGCGGTGTTGGGTGGGTGGCGGCGTTGGGTCGGTGGCGGTCCGGGCCAAGGGCGCCGCGTCGGGGAGGGCTCGACCCGGCGCTCTCGCGCGCCAAGGCGGGCGCCGCCGCCGCCGAGGCGGTCTACACTGCCGCCGCCGCTGTCGGCAGCTGCGCCATGGAATGACGGCACCCAAAAGACGGCGAGGAGGCACAACTCCCCGCCCGCGTGCGGGTGTGCAACCGTGTCGGCACGCCCGCGCGCGCCCCCGCGTACACGGAAGACGACGGCGCCGGCGCCGCAGTCGTGCCCGCCAAGACCACCACCGTCCAGGCGCCACGGCAGCGTCGGCGGCCGACATCGCCGCCTACTTCGGCCGTGCCGGTGGCGGCGGCTGCGAGGCGCCTGGTAAGGCGCCCGCTGATGTGGCAGCAGTGCTCTTGTGTCGTGGCGGCAGTGGTCCAACAGAAAAAAGTTACGAGTCAATTTACGGATCTCGCACTCACACACCCTCCTGGGCACCATCATAAAACGGGTGGGTCGACAAGCAGCTACCGCAGGCAAGCGCAGTCGGAGTGTGCCGCACGCAGAAGAGGTACTAGTTCTGCTCGTTCTGAAGCTCCCATCGTGACCAAAAACAGTCGACAACTGCATCCAGCATCTCAACAGAGACCTTCATGGCGTCGGATGGCAGGGGGTGCTCGTTGGGCTCGCGAAACGCCGAGGTGAAGAGGCACAGCAGAGCGTGCTGCGTGAAACAGCCGAAAGGCACCGGGTTCAACCTCGCCTCCATGCGGTGGCGCCAGTGGATGAACGAGGCAATGTTCTTGTCAGGGCACATGGCCAGCAATACGTTGCCTGCCTCCCACAGGTCAGCACGGCTGAGGAAGAGGGAAGCATCGCAATCGATTTGGTCCAAGCCGACGTCGGGATGCAGAGGGCAGGCCACCACGAAAGCGTTGTCCTCACGGCGAGGCGAGGGGGGGGCCGTCTCCATGGTTGAGGAATGCGGGGGGGGTGGGGAATGGCGGAGCGTTGATGTTGGGCCACGAGGAGAGCATGCAGCGGAGAAGGCCGTCTCAGTGAGGTGGCCTCGGCCAACGTGCCTGCCAGGGGCGGCATCGCACAGCGGCGTAGCCAGCTGCGGACGTCGGCAGCACATGTGTGTTGCAACGCAGGTGCGCCGGCAGGGTCCGACCCGTGCGGGTGCGACACAGACCGTACCGGGAGAACCGGGATGCATGAGTTCGCCCATTTCTCGTCCATTATGTATTGTGCTCTCGTCGTGCCTCTGTGAGGCTCAGCGTGTGACACGGCATGGGACTGTCGGGGACCAGCGTGGAACACAATACAATTTTGGGCAGTGCGTCATGCCGTGCTTGCCTTTCTTCCCGCCACGACGTCGTCACGCACGTCCCTCGCCTTCAGCCGGCGGATTTCTTGCTCTTCAGGGTTTTAACGCGATAATGGGCCCTTGTTGGCAGCTCATTGGTTGCAAAATAGAGTGTCAGATTTGGCACCCGAGTTTCAAACCTCGACAGCGTCACCCCCCTGGAAGGACAGTACAGCCTGAGTTTTGACAGGCGACCCTGAAAAAGTTGTCAAAAAGTTGCGGTGTTTGAACGGCCTGTCGATCGGCGCGAAAGCAACCCACCGCACGCCAGAGAAGTAAGAACACAACTGCAGCGTTTTTTATACTTGGGACGCTCGATACCTCCACCTCGTACAGCTGCAGCAGAAAATGTCAGCTAAGCAGAAAATTTCAGATGTGCACGCTCACCTCCCACGGACAAAGGGGCTGGCAGAAATACCGTCTTTGTACATGGGGCTGTCAGAGGATCGCATGTGCTCTGAGACGCATTCTGAGGACGCATTGTGGCTGAGGGCACCCGAGAAACTCTTGATACTATACGGCGAGCATCTGGAATCTCTTCCTGGGTCGCACACACTTGCTGATCGTTTTTGGTGTTCTGCCGCTGTGCCGGTCCGTGTCAAGCGATCTGATGGGAACAATGGCGTTATCTTTGGAGGTGTCTGAGAGAAAAGGCGTCGTCCATCGCCCGCACAACGGAGCGGCCGCAATGACCTCCGTCAAGTGGAGCGTGCGAGCGACTGTTCTCCCGCGGCAGCACGCGTCACTGCGCTGGTGTGTGCCGTGCGGATGCAGCGGGAGTTCGTGTTTTTTTTCAGCACCTTGCAGTGCCGCTTTCATTGATTGAGTGTAAAGCCGAGACTCAGAAGAGCAGCCTTGCCGGCGTGTTCTTTCCAGCACCGCGCCTTTGCCACCTTGTGCAGAGCCAACGCCGAGCTCCCGTCTTCTCCGCTGCAGGTTCTCTCCACAATGTCTTCATCTGGCACACATTCGACGACACCGCCTGCTCCTGAAGCACCAGCACCTGCTCTCGCAGCAACAAGATCTGGCGACGTTTTGTGTTCAACTTGTGGTGGAGTGCTCGACCACGATCGCTTCGACGATCCCGCCTCACAACACGTGCATATCTCTATCCGTGTGGGTCATTGCGCGGTCTCTTCCAGCGGCGCGCTCCTGCATGTCGGCGACGATGCATGGAAACTGGGAGCCCGCTGCGTGTGTGCCTCGGCAGCGTGTATCAACGGAGGTGGTGGTGGTCGAGTCGTCATTCCTCCTGGTGCCCGTGTGTGGTTCGAGTGCCCTTCGTGCGGTCTGTTGTTTGGCTCCGTTGCAGACTTCGGCCGACATGACTGCGCAGCCCAGCGCTGCGGGGGGGTCGGCGGTTCATCTGGGAATGCCGCATCTGGGAGAGCCGCATCACGGACCTGACAGTGACATGGACGGGTTGGCTGTCTCTGCGGCGCCGGTGACGGCCGTCTCAGCAACAGACCACCGCGCTTCGTGGATGCAGGCGCACAGCGCATTGTCTGGGTCAACTCGACGATGAGCGACGCCGTCAACGAATGGCAGTCAATCTGGAGTCGCAAGGGGTGGGGGTCGGGCGGCGTGTGGTGCGACGATGGTGGAGGGGGGGGTGTTGATGAAGGGTGATCAAGGGTGACCACACTGTGGGGTGCGTATGTCTCGACCATACTTTGTCGTGCGGGGCGGCGATGGTGTTTGGCGTGGGAGACTGGTACGGAGGTCCTAATGAGTGACTGTGGTAGTGATGTGGCGATTCCAGTGGGCACTTCCAAGTGTCGAGAACATACTCTGACGGAATGCGAGGCTCGTTTGCTTCCGTCCCTTCTTTGCCATGGTTTGCTGTCGCGGTGCTGCACGTCTTTTCTTTCGGTCAATTGTGGCACCGAACAGAGTGTGCTTGGAGTCGGGGGTGGCTGGGCTCTTTTGACGACGGCCGTCCGTCAACGGAGTGAGTCGGGTGAAGGGTGGCGGGCGGCGGACTGTCGTTGGCCGCTGCGGCGGCGATGGTGGCACCCCGGCTGCGCCGGCTTTCCTTTTCCTGTTTCCCTCCCTCTTCTCCTACATTTGAGCTAGGCGGTCGCCATGGAGGCAAACGCTGAAGGGCATCCCTCCCCAAGGCTGGACCACGGCGTACCCCCCCCGATGCCGCAGCAGCCGCCACGGCCGCCCCTAAAATGCGTCCCGCCGCCGCCACCGTGCCGTCAGCCCAGCAGCTATAGACCTACGGTGTTGCGCGCCGGCCGCCTCCGTCGCCCTCACCCACCTCCACGCCGGCCGCCGCCTGTTAACGCCACTGGTGGCGGACTTCCCGCGACACGCACCTCCAAGCGTCGCGGCCATGTCGGCTTCAGTGTTCATGGCGGCTCTCCTTTCCGCCGGCGCCGCCGTGCTGTCGCATCGGAGCTAGCATCGCATGGCGATTCGATTGAGCATGGGACCATATGCGGGCATTTTGCAAGGCCGCTGTACTGGTGTTTGTTCACTTCATCAACGCTCTTCCCGCTGATGCGGCATTGCCCCCCCTTTGTTGTTGTGTTCATTCTCCCTCCCTCTGGTGCCGTGGTCCTTCTTTGCCCTCTGATGCCGTCCCGGTTGGTGTTCACATGTTTCCTATGGCTTTCTCTGTCAAATCATCTGTCTTGTGTCTCGGCGGGGTGCAGAGACGTTGAGGCGTGGGCGATGAGTGCAAGCGGGGTGTCGGCGAAATCTAGGCAGATGTATGTGGTACGTCGAGGGGAGTGGCCTCAGAATCATTCTGAGGTGGGGGGTCATACAGGAGGGAGGGAAGATAGGACAGGAACGTTGTTGCCTGTTTGTGCAAGAGTGGGGATCGAGCAGAAAAGGGAACAACAGTCCTGGCTCCGCGAGCCGACCTGCTCCGTAACAACGCTATCGCCTGGTTCTCCTTTATAGGCGAGTTCCGTTCATCAACATGGAGAAACAGTGGGGTCTTGTGCGTCAGTTGACTTGGTGTCGTTGCATGATCCATCAGAGGGTGAGGAGAGCTTTGAAAAGGCCGACTAATTGCAGACCATTCCGTTCCTCGCTTCAAGTTCCATACAAAAACGAGGCTTTCCACTTGTCAATAGTGCCCTCTGAGTGGGCTCTCGTGCGAGGTGCCGATTGGAAGCTGACTGTTTCAAACAAAGAAAAGTTTCAAAGGCCCTTTTCATGAAGTAACTTGCTGGACTTGTGTGGTTGACCAATGCACTGTCATTCCATCGTTTGACAGTGGCACATTCTCCAATGGATGATTCATGCGGCAATAAAGACCATGAAACTTCGATGAAAACGCACATGTCCGCTCGCAACTGGGCGTGCTGGAAAGATCCAGCTAGATCTTTCCGCCGCCGAGGAACGGCCATCGGCGCCCCCGGCGTCCCGCAGGCAAGTCCGGCGGCCCGGTCGGGCACCAGACAGCCGCCACGCCCGCCGCGGCGGCGGCATCGCCCGCCCCGCCCCCCCTCTCCCTGCCTGCGCCGACGTTGACGCCCACCCCCCTGCGGCCGGCGCTGGCGTCGGATACCGACGACCAGGCGTCGCAGTCTGCGCCCTCCGCTCTTCGCCCACTGCCGCCGGCTACCAGCGCTGCGTCGGCGCCGTCTGTGGCGCGCCCCTCCCCTTCTTCCCCGCCCGTTGTGCTGCTGCGGCGGGCGGTCGCGGCGCGCTTTGCGACCGCGCTGCGACTGGAGGCGAGGCGGCGGCGGCGGGCGACGGCGGCGGGGCGGTGGAGGGCGGCAGCGGCGCGGCGGCGACGCCGGCAGACGGCAGCAGCGGATCGGCACGCGTCGGCGGCGAGGAGGCGGCGGCGAATTTCCGCAACAGCCCGCTGCCGCCACCATCGCGCCGCGGCAGGGCGGTTTGCAGCGACGGCGGCGCGACGCCGGCGGACGCGGCGGCGGCGCCCGCGGGCGGCGCGCCCTCCACCCCCCCCCCCGGACGCGCGCCGGCCGAGAAGGCGCGTGCGAGGGCGGATGGGGGGGTCACCGCCGTCGCCGCCGGGCCTGGGGGCGTGGCACGGGCGCCGGCGGAGGCGACAGGCGGCGCCATGGCGTCGAACATGGCGTGCGCCCCGGAGGGCGACGAGTGCGGCGGTCGACGCGGCCACGCGGCGGCGGTCGGCGCCGGTGGGGCGGCGGCGGCGCGCTTGCGCGGCGGCCAGCCGCCGGGCGAGTTGTCGGCGGCGCGGCGGCCGGGCGGGGCGGGCGGTGACGCAACTGCGGCGGGCGGGGCGCGCGCCGGGGCGCGCGGCGCATCGGGCGGGGACGGCGGGCCGACGGCAGCGGTGGCCGGCGGCGCGGCGGCGGGCGACATTGGTCGTGCGGCGGCGGCGGGGGGCGCCACCCCCACACGTGCCCCCGCCCGGGGCATCGGGGGGGCGCCAGCCCGCGGTGGTGCCGGCGCAGCGGCGACCAGGGGCGGCGGCAGCTGCTCGTCGGGGGTAGCGAGCGGGGCGGCCAAGGCCCGCGGCGGCGCCACCACCGGCGGCGCAGGTCTGCCGCGGCTGCCCACCGCGGCGCCGCCCCAGCAAGCGGGCAGTAGCTGCGGGGTCTCCGCGGCGGCGGCGCCAGGCGCCGCCGTGGTCCCGGTCTTGTCACCTCCGTCTTCACGGCCACGGTGGCCGCCGCTGCCGCCACGGTGCGGCGTCGGTGGTGGAAGAGTGAACGGTCGCCACGCCGATCGGGTGGCGTGGCAGCGGGCGGCCGGCGTCGGTGGTCCCTCCGTGGCTGCCGCGACGGGCCCGACCATATCTCCGCCGGGCGGCGTTCGCGGCCCCCCGGGCGCGTGTTCGCGCACCACCACCGCCAGGCGGTTCCGGGCGGCGCCCTCGCCGCCGCCCCCCCGCCGCTGCTGCTTCCTAGCCGCAGCGCCCCCAATGGCCCCTCTTCATCGCCACCGCCCCCCGCCATGGCCGCCACGCCGTCGCCGCCGGCGACGGCGCCGCCGCCGCCGCCGTCGGAGTGGTCTTCGTTGCGTCCCGCTGACCGCGAAACTGGTCGTCAGTGTGAAAGTTCCAACG
>ENA-ORXR01003768-ORXR01003768.1-marine-metagenome-genome-assembly--contig:-NODE-3768-length-13330-cov-10.868709_pt1 | contig 13330 bp, 19 predicted proteins | sample MGYA00237866_ERZ511479 | MGnify/ENA metagenome assembly ERZ511479 | reverse complement strand
TTTTCTCCTACCGACTGGGTTCTTTTCTTCCGCACCACGCGGGTGCTTGGAGCGTGCCAGGCGCGCCGCGACGTACCGTGGGACACCGCTGACGCACGGGCTCTTCAACCGGGAGAGGGGGACGGACGGCTGCGTCCCGCGCTGCCGCGAGCGCGTCTGCTCTCGCGGTTCCACGCGAGCGTGGCGCACCGTGCGCCTCTCCACACGTCACCTTGCGTGACTCTCTCGTCCCTTGAACGCCCGCCCCCCCCCCCCCCCCCCCCCCCCCCCCCCCCCCCCCCCCCCCCCCCCCCCCCCCCCCCCGCCGGCAGACTGGTGATCACCCCCTCTCCGAAGCTCCCCGACCTCGACGCTGTCACTTGATTTTTCTCCCCGTGTTTCCGACGCTTGTGCTCTGGGGCTCCCGTGTCCTCACTCACTACCATATCGACACTCCGGCACCCCCTGGCACGAAGATACCTGGACTCGGCCCGAAGTGTGCCCGCCACGCCGCCGCACGCCTCACGCCCGTCACCCGGCCCACAATCACTCGCAGGTTAGACGCCGGCGCCCGAAGGTCCAGTGACCGGCGCCCCTCCGTACGCGCTGCCCGACGCCAGCCCGTGCGTGCCTGCAACTGAGCCCCGCAGTGGGAGGCCAAAAGACGTTCCTGCGTGGGGTGAGCGGGACCGGCCACTCCAGGCACGCTGTTGCGTTGGGACTGTTGTGTGCCGCCAAGGTTGAGTGGGTCCTGTGCTGTGAGTGGGCGGAGTGGGAGGGGTGGGAGCGTGCGTGGGGCTCGGCGGGAGTGCGAGTGGCCCGTGGCGGTGCCGAGGCTCGTGGGGAGTGTGTGCGGCTACGTCGGAGGAAGTGCGTACAGGGATTGAGGGAGGACAAGAAACCAGGGTGGCGCGGGCAGGGCGCGCCGACCTGACCTCTGAATGCCTGGGCTGGACGGTGGGGGTGGGGCATTCGGTGCTGTGGCCCCGCGCTGCGGGTTGGTACACACCTGTTGGATGAAGAGGGGTGCTGGACAGACTTGTACGTCAACTTAGTCGCCTCTTTCTGTCAACTTGAGCCCCGGGGAGACCCAGACCTACTTCAGTAACTTTTGGCACGTCACTACGCTTCTTCTTCCTTTTCGGTCGTCCTCCTGCCGTGATGAGCTGATAATTGCACGAACGGCATATGTCTGTGCGTGATGTGGGCGTGTAACGCCACTCGCTGGGTAGGCGTGCATTTGATGACGGGGCTCCATGCTGCTGTCGTGCGCCCAGAGTGGCGGAGCACGCCGTTGACTTACCTCAATCTTTTCTTTACCTGTGACCTTTTCATGCTCCGGTTATGGCTGTTGTGTCCCTTTGAACCGCTGCCGCTGCGCATTGTGTTTTCAAGTCGCTCTCACACCGCGCCCCTCCCATGAACGGCGCGTCCCTGCACCCACCTTTTGTGTGCCTCGTTCCCCATCTCAGGAAACAGTGGTGCTCAATGCCCGGGGCAAGTCGATCGATGGCTCGCCCGGCCCAGCGTGGCCGGGCACCACCGCCGTAGACTGGCGACCGTCGGTCGACCCGTCGTCGCCATGCCGCCCCCGCGCGTACCGCTTCCCCCCCACCGACAGCAAGCGCCGACGCTCCTGCCACCATCCCCAGGGTCGCCCCGCGCACGGACCGCCCGTTGCGCACCCCGCCTGCACCCGCCACACTGGCCACGCCGAATCGTCGCGTCGCCCACGAGTCCACCTCCGCCCTGTCGCCAGCCACCGCGTCGGCGGGCGGTGGTGGCGGAGTGGGTGCTACGATGGGATGCCCCTCTTCGCTCGGCGGTTTCACTGGCCACGTCGCAGCCCCCCCCCATGGTGGGCCAAGAGGCTCGCTTGTGGTGCGAGGGCCAAGCGGCGGCGCGGGCGCCGACGGGCTGGACGGTGCACCTGCGGGCAATGGGCGGGGTAACACGGACGGTGTGGGCTCCGGGTCCTGTACCGGCGAGGGGCGGAGAGTCCTGAAAGGGAACTTGGTTGTCGCCCCCGCGGTCCATATGCATAGTGGACTAAAAGGGGAGGTGACTGCCCAGCTGTCGGCGGGATACGAGCAGTTCGAGGCCTGTGTGGCCGTGGTTCCTCCGGTCAACCTGGTAAAGCGCCTGCTTTTGAGCCAAGTGGACGTTGGCCGGCGGCTGATTCGCGTTGGCGTCCTGCCGGGGCGCCCCGACGCCTCTATCGAGGCGCTTGCAGAGGGTCCCGAGCGGCACATGCCCGAGAAGCGTCCGGCGCACAAGCGGCCGTACGCGAACCTGGTGGTCGTCTACAAGCACGCTCAGCTCTTCCAATTTAGCAAGTGCAACGTCCACGCTGTCGCGCTGCAGGCCGTCCACCTCACCGAGATCCAGCAGTACGCGACGCTCGCTAGAGTGGCCATTGCTGCCGCGAACAGCTGGACGCTCCACACGGTGAGTGGTACCAACCATGGTATTCAGAAGACGACCAAGTCATACGGGGCGTCGGTCGAGGCGTATTGCGCCTTCGGCGCCTCCTCCGAGAGTACCCAGGTCGGCAGCGTGATCGTACAGATCAACCGGCATATGGCCGTCACCGTCCTCAACGCGGAGAAGGGCCCTTTCCGTCGCCATCGTCGACGACGACGCGGCCAGCCGCTCCCCGCTTCAACTACAGCGCTGGATGCGGCGGCGGCGGAGGCCGACCAGACGGTCGTGCGCGAGCAGAACGGCGGTCAGGCTCCACTGCCGTCGAGGCTGCGGGGCGACAGCGATCAAGCCGGCGGCGATCCCGACTCGGACGAGTCGGCGGTCGGCGGTAGCAGTGGCAGCGACCGGGACGACTTGGACGAGCCCCCGTCGGCATCGCTGGCGGCCACGCCGCGCGCACCCGCAAGAAACGTTTCGGCGGCCACTGCATCCTCAGCAGCGCCGCGCACTACTCGGTCGCCGGCGGCGAGCCGGCCACAGACGGGGGCGCGTACCGGTCAGACCTCAGCCCCCCCCCGCACCTCACCTAGCACGATTTTGGCTTCTGGGGCGGCTGCGGCCGGCGGGGACGCTACGCCTCCGCCCTACTCTCCCCAGACAGCTGTGGGAGCCGCTTATGGCGCGAATGGGGCGGTCCGAACGCCGCACCCGCGGAAGGTGGGTAAGTCGGTGCTGAGCATATACCAGAGCGCACTGTAAAAGGTGGGATCAATCTTCAACAAGCTGTGGACGGGATGTAAGTGCACGCAGTGTGCCCAGTACGACGTGGAGGCGCTCGAGTCTGTGGGCAGCTACGAGGCGGCCAACATCGTTGTCCACCAGTAGAAATGGCAGCAATTCCTGGAGAACAACGCCGCGGGCGTGGCCAAGGCCATGAGGGAGCGGGACCCCACGCTACCGGATGCAGAGCGGCGGACGATGACCGAGGGCCTGTTACTGCGCGCCTTCACTGCGAAGGAGCTGAAAAAACACATGCTTTTAAGCACTTTGTTGTTGGAGACCTTCTCGCTGGAGTCGCGCGGCGCCACGGCACGCGCGCTGCAGTGGAGCGACCTTTCGGTGCGCCGCTTTCCGTCCATGTTTGGCGCCGGTGGCGCTACGGTCGACGTGCTGGGCACGTACGTCAGCGCGACAAAATCGCAGGAGGGGGGCGTCTCCTGCCTGGGTGCCATTGGTCACGCTGACCCGTGGCTCTGCACACTCGGCGCCACTGCTGACGCGCTGGTGGCGACATGCCACTTCCCCGGTCAGGACCTCCTCACACCCCCGGTTTCCTCTTCTCCCAACTTTAATCCTGCCGACGCGGAGCTACTGCTGGCCCGTGTAGACCCGGCCTACTGGGCGGCGGGGTCTGACATGACATTCCGGAAGTGGTACTGCTGGCGGCAGTTCCCGGCGGTTCGTGCTAGGCTGTTCAAGGAGATGCCGTACGAGTATCACCTGTGCCAGCTCAAAAAGACCTGGTGGGGCGGCGGTCTGCCGGGGGAGGCGCTTTCGACGCACGTGTTTTGCCGCGCCGCCGCGCAGCGAGTAAAGGAAGCGGGCGTGTCGTTAGCCGACAAATTGCTCCACGGGATGTGGGAGAAAGGTGCCGCCAACGCGGTGTACGATGGTCTTATACCCAACGTGCCCATAATGGTTGCCCTGTGCGGGCAGGCGCCCGACTTCCAGTCTCCCATCACCCCGCGGCTGACTGTCGCCGTCCCCATTGTACTGCAGCGGACGCTGTGCCCGTGGCTGGAGCGCGAAGAGGAGGTGTACACAACTCGGGTCGGGACGGACCCAAAATGTTATTACAAGGCCCTTTTGGACTTTTTCGACCTCGCGCGTTGGGCGCGGTCTATATTTTTTCAAGCCTGGGCGGCTCGCATGGCCACTACCACCATCCCGCCCAACTGTGCCAGCAGCCGCCACCCGCTTCTGGACACTGAGAACTTGCGGGCGTGCGTTTCAAAGATGAAGCAGGCTCTGTCGGACTCGAACGAGGCCATGGCGACGGCGGTTGCGGAGGTGCTCCCCGCCATGACGCGCGCAGTCAAAGTAGCCAAGGAGGCCGTCGCGGCGGCGAGCGCGTCGGGGGTCCTAGACGTTGAGCAGCGCCTCAGTCGGCAGATTGACGCAGTGGCGGCGACCACGCGGGCGCACGACGACGAACGGTTTGACGCGCTTATGATGGAGGTCAATCCAATGGCGCAGGAGCTGCGCGACTTGCGTCGCGACGTCGCCGCGCTGCGTGATAGGGGGGTCGTCTCGCCCTGTTAGGGTGGGGGGGTGGCGGTGTAAATCACCCCGACGAGTGCAGCCTGGGGCACTGTGTCATCTGTCTCGCCAGCGGCTGGCCCGTCGACGGCCATCCAAACCGCTGTGCATCCCGCGGTGGTCGATGCGGGCCCGCTAGTCTCCCGTGGCTCACCAGTTGCGTCTCTCGGTGCTGTGCTGTCACCTACGACGGCACGCTCCCCCTTGTCCCCACGCCCCTTTTTGCCTGTGCCCTGTGCGGTGACCTTATCGGAGCCCCTCATTCGGGACAGGGACACTGTGCGGCAGCTGAGAATGGCACGCAAGCTGGATGGCGTGGAACTGCTCGAAGACGGGCGCGAGTGCGTCCCAAAAGTGACGATGGCTGTTAGAAAGGGCTGGGACGTTGCTCTGGACGAGTACGCAACGGGGTTGGAGAAGCGGGTTTCCATCCGGGAGTTGCAGGCCCTGTTTGGGGACCGCTGGTGCAAGGTCGGCGATAAGGTCCGCGCGCGACGGCAGGGAAAGATGTACAGCACACGCGCGGGGATTTACATCGCGTTTGCATCAGAGTACGGCAAACGCGGCGCGGCTGTGGGCGTCGAGACCACTGTGTCCGATATCAAAGCCAAGTTTGTGGGGAGGGGAGCAGCGATAGAGGTGTTCAAGTTGAGCAGGGCCGACTACCCTCTACAATTCTAAAGCGTGTGCGTGATTTTCTTCGTTTTAAACTCTATCACCAACATACTCAAGATTTTGCACCACCGCTACAATCAGCCGCCCCACTGTGCCACAAAAATCACCAGCCGCTTCACCTGCTCTCAATCATTATGAATCCCCACCGGCCAGCACATGACAGATAGGCCCCCCCCCCGTCACTCACGCTACTGAAGCAATCCGCACTCCGCCATCCCCCCCCCTCGGCCACCAGCCGCCGCTTGCCCAGCCCCATCGACTCCAATACCTCGCGGCCCGCCACTCACCGACACCGCCCGCCCGCATAATGCACGCCACCGACACAATTGGCTCTCCACCCGCCTTCCCTTCATTTGTAGCCGCAGCTCGCCCACGCACTATCGACTCAAATTACTCGCGGCCCGCTCACCACCGACGCCTTCCATCTCCATACTGCACCCCACCTAAAGCAACCGCCCACCCTCCTCCCGCCCTCGCCGCCAGGTGCCGCCAGTCCGCTGCCCACGGATTCCAATACCCCTAAGCTCTCCCGGACAGATGCCTCCCGCCACCGCCCCAGACCTCACCGGCACCAAAAACCTCCACCCCTCCCCCACCGATTCGAACCCGCCCCAGCACATGCATCACCGGCACCGCTCGCCGCGGCCTCGCACCCCAACACCGATGCCGCCCACCTCTGCTCTGCACCCCATCGGCGCGATTCGCCGCTTTCCCAGGGCCTCACGATATGACCGGCCGACTTGCCGCCCACCACGGATGCCGCCGGCCCGAACCCCAGCCCAACGTCCCTCTGCTGAGATCTGGCTCTCGTGAGGCCCCCCCAGATGACAGCTGACGCCTGCCCGCGCCACTCCGATACCGGCGCCAACCAACATCTTGAGCAGGTCAGACTCCCTCCGCATGCCCTCAACAGGGGTGCGCCACCACGTTTACAACTACCGCAGATCCTGGACGCGACCAGCCTGCCCCAAAATAATTAGAATTCGTCGAACCGTTCCGTTGACAAGGTGCTAATGTCTGTGCTGAGGTACGAACAGGATCATTCTCTCCGAGAATTCGATTCTCTAGAACGTCTTCATTCCCAAGGCTCATCGACAGCGGGCCTTCTGAGCACAGCAGACCCACCGAAGGGGTTTGGGGAAAATTCTGGCGCTCGTTATGTGTTGCTCCCGCAGCCCGAGGACGTGCTGGAAATATGGCAGGACACGAACTCAAGCACCCACGTCCATGCCCTCGAAGCCCTGGCCGGTGCACTGGGATGGCTTTCACGCCCCAACAGCGGGCTGCCCCCCGCGTCCCGAACTATTCGGGATCGAACACCGTTTTTCTGACCCGCATGCAGCACAGCCGCTCTCAGCCTACCTGAATCGTTGCCTACTGTATTTTGGTGCTCGAGCGGATCATGTCCGTTGACTCATTCGATGGTCAGAACGAATCTCAGAACACCCGCATACGGCCGTTGAGGGGATGGAATTAGCTCGGCATGGCGTCGGACATCAGGGGGCTACCGTAGAACCCATCGCTGTTTGCGGTGCCGCTGCGACGTCCGACGCCGTCCGACGATCGTGCCTAGCACCTTAAGATACCACAAGGATGTACGCACCCTCTGGACTTGGGCACGTGAGCCTTTCTTGGGCGCCCGTAGCCCGCGGGCGGGCGTCTTCCTGACCGCACAGGGCACCTTCCAGCCTTCTCGCCGGCATCAGCTGCTTCAATGCCACCTTCCTCCCTTCCAGTTCGGACGGCCCCCCTCCCACCTGGGGTTGCTCCATTTCTATGCGCCGTCTTGGCCGGACCTGACCGCCATGCCCCTTCTCCATCGCAAAGCATTCCTCCCAGCAGCCATCTGCTCCGAGTAGCTCCCCCCCCACCCTCCCCGTCTGTTTCTGTCCTGCACTCCCATTCCTCACGCTGCTGCCCGCATGCTCCAGCTTCCTGCCCCCCCTGCCGTGCAGACTCCTCGGAGCTCTTCTCGCGTGATTCCACCGCCGCCTCGCCGAACTAGAATCCTCCCGCACCAGAGTTCCTTGCGCTTCCAACGCCCCCATCCATCCCCGCCCTCTCGAAGTACCCAACGTGCCGATGTGCGCCCCCTGCAGTGCAGGTGCAAGTTTCACCATCGTATCTGTTGCCCCCCCCGTCGAGGCGCCCCGCAACAAGCCCGCAAGGAAGAGTCCTGTTGCTGTTGTGCAGCAGAAACCAAAACATATGCCACGGTTTTCTCAGCCACAACCGCCGCACAGCGGCAATAACACAGAACAAGAAAGAAAACAAACAAGAGAAAAGAAAAGGAACATGGTGACTCCCCGAGAAACAACGCTCAAGGCAACAAAAAAAGACCCGCACGCGAGCGGAATCAAACAAAAGGTGGCCAAAAACTGAAACAAGAGCATCCCAAGCCCTCAGGAATACGCAGAGGGAAAGAAAACAGAGAGAAAGAGACAAAAGAAGACAAGCAACGAAACCGTGCGGGGAAGAACCGGCTTCGCCACGAGCGAGGCACAAAGCCCAAAGCGGCGCGCCACGCACACCGCCGGACTGCGTGCACCTGTGCTCTCGTGTTGCATGTAATCCGACGGCACCGCCGCCGACCCAAACCCCGACCTTATCTGGCAAGGGGCGCTCACTGGTGGGGTCAGAAAAAGTCACAGACCACGGGCACGCACCGAAAAAAGCGCAGAACATGGGAAGCAGCGAATAAACTGCCATTGGCACAGCAAACCGCAGTGAGTCAGTACATGTCCATATTGCATGAAGTGTACAGCGGCATTGGCGCCCGTGATACCGTACCGTCCCACCGTGCGGGCTACGGCCATAAAGGCCCTCCCCATACCTGCCCCATCCGCACACAATGGCGCACACTAACACAGAACGTATGCAAGGAAAGACGATCGCAACAGCCAGCACCCCGCGCTGGCTACGTACCTGGTCGTCCCACAGACTCCAACAACTTCGCCACAACGGCACCCCCAATCTCGTCCACACAGTCAGCCCCAGAACCAGGCGCGCGGCGGGCGCCGCTAAACAGCGTGCACCTGTGCTCTCGTGTTTAACGCAATCCGACGGCGCCGCCGCCTCCCCAAACACCGACCTTTTAGGTCCGAGGGAGTTTACTGATGGGGTCAGAAAGTTGTCACAGGTGACGGGTTTGCAAAGACAGAAGAGTACATGATGGGCAGCCGTACACAATGCGGAATTCTGAGCGAATAGCAAAGTGTCAGTTGTTCCGCGCGTTGTTTGTCTTGCCGTATGGTGGCCATGGAAGAGCCCTCACTCGCTCGTGCGAGCTGCGTGGGCTCCAGAACAAGGCCCGGCCGGCAGCCACGTCGGCTTTTTTTCCTCAAGCGGTGACTCAACGAATACCGGCGCAGATGCATCCCTCCCTCGACCGTAGAGACCGCACCCGACGTACCCTGACATGGGGTCATATTTACAGGCAGTAGTTCTTGACCGCTGCACGTACAAAGCCGGTGCACATGGCGGGCGTTACATGGGAGAGCATCGCTGCCACGCTTCAAAATGGCTAATCGTTGAACTGCTCTGGGGAGACATTTCGGCGCAGCCAACTGCTTCCTACCGAGATGACGTCCTCAATTGGGTTAACGTCAGGACTGTACGGAGGCAGACGACAAACCAAAACGCCCGCAGCCTCAATCACGGCCAAAGCGAGCTCATCATGGACACCAGCGTTGTCCAACATCAAGACACAGCGCTCCGGCTGCTCAGACCACGGCAAGGCTGCGTCAGAAGCATTCATATGGGGAAATAGATGGGTCAAGGCAAAGAGCAGAAAATCTACAGACGACTGACCGGGGGGTGGTTGGGTGCTCAACAAGTCCAAAACCTTGTCGTGGCCCATAGCTACGAAGAAGCTAGTGCTCACTCCCTTTCTGTCTGTTACGTAGCACTCGGCACGCTGTCCCCGTAGCTTCCAGGCCCACTTGCGTGTGGCGGACCGACCGCAGCGGTGGGCGTCGCGCGCAGGGGGATGTCCCACTGAGAGTGAACCCACTGCGCCCGGCTGAGCTCATTGCGTGAAATAAAGCAAGTCTCAATCACCTTGCGTGTGATGCCATTCGCAGCCAAAATGCGTGACACCGAGGAGGGAGAGATAGAGAAGTCAGTCCCAAGCAACGCCTGCACACGTCCGATAAAATCCGATATTTCATCAAGATATACCGCGGGGTACTGCTCCACGGAAAACGAAACGGCGGCACGCAAGTCAGGGCACCGGGTGTGGGCATCTTCGTGCTTGTTCCACTTCTCCAGGTCATAGTGCACATCTCCCGTCTCCGCCACGTATGATAGAAAGCGCGTTAGTGTGCGACGCGACATGTGTGCATTGGCCGCAGCACACCGCACACTCTGCCCATTGTCAACGTGCAGGGCCACAGCCAGCCGCCGGACTTCGGGCTTCTTCATCGCGAGCGAGTCCACGACCGGGCAGGGGGTGCGCTGGTAGGTGGTCACGCGTGGATACTCTCACCGCGCAAGTCGCTTGCAAAGGCTCAAGACCTCCGCGCGCTCGAGGCATGCATCGCTGTAAATTGTTCGATGCATCGAGGCAGAAGGAAGGAAAAGAAAAAATTGGAAAAATCAAGAGGAAACGAGCAGTCTCGGAGGATTACAGGCAGGCCGAAGAGCAGATGCGGGAAGAACGGAGATTACAGTGAAGAAATCGATGAATATCAGGAGAAACGGGTCGACACGCGGCGAGTCGCTGCTCCGACATCCCTGCCGGGCCAATCTCGTCGTCTGACAGAGCTTGATAGAGACGACCCAAGGAATGATGCGAGCTTGGAATCAACTTATGCACGGAAATAACTCCACTACATGAAAGCTTAGACCTTGGTGGAGCTTTCGAGGGCTTCATTAGCACAACATTTGAGTGCAAAGCTCAAGCAGTCCCGTTCCCGTTCCGTGAGGACAAAATTGGGGGATCAGCAATAGTTCAAGTTTTTGAACTTCTGTCTCCCCGCTCGCTGGATGTGCATTGATCCGCTCGGTTGGATCGCTCGACGTGGACTGCAAAGGAGGTCTGACAGCAAGGTGCGACGCAGAGAGCAAGCACACCATCAACTTGGCGGAAAGCATATCTTTATCTTTACAGAGCACCCACGACACACAGCGCCTGGTCTGCCTAGCTGGCAATAGTCAGCTACTGCCAAGATGAGCGGCGGCTTGGGTGCCTTCGCACGGGGGCTGTTGCTCAGCAGTGGGAAGTATCGCCTGCGTGGCGTGGTCGATGTGCCACGCCGGTGCCATTGCTTGTCGGAAAAGTGTTGCTGCCTCAACCGCAAAAAGCCCAAGCAAAAGTCGAGCTGTACTCTCCTCCACGAGAAAAGCGGGTGAAGGGCAATGGCAGAGAACGCCAGCGGTGGCTGAATGTCTAGCAGACCACCACAACAGACTACAGTATGGACACGAGTCTCAGAGACCGCCGACGGTGTCAGTGCATGGGCTCCCGGGACAGCGAGGCCCCAACAGCAGGCAGCGTCTCTAGGGACATCCTCCCAGTGGCCGCCAGCAAGAAAAGCTGCAGTAGAACGTACAGAAGCTCTTTGCAGCCCCCACACACGTCCTGCAGGTGATGGTGCCACCATCTCATCGAGTGATGGCTTACATTGATCCATCTGGACAGCTGCCGTTCGAAACATGCGAGGTTTCCCAAATGTGTCGCTGGTCACTGCACTTTGCATCCTCCACCTGGCAGTCGAGGCGACAGCTTGCACCGCCGGTGTCTGCCGCGCCCGTGGAGAGCCAGCATTCGGCGGGAGCGGTGCAAGCAGACCCCGCCTGCAAAGGGATTGACCCCCAGATCTGATTCTAGCGGCTCACAGCAATGTGGAAGGCGGCTGCACCTCTGCCCCTCCAGGCGGACCGGTGTCAACCCGGCGTGGTCTGACCGTGCCACTTGCACGCGCGCGCTTGCTTGGCTGGCGCGCGAGTGTGGCACGTGCCATGGGCGAGGTGGACGGCGAGCCAACTCCCCCTGCCCCGTTCGAGATATCCTCACTACGAGACGTGCCTCGCGCCCGACCCCAGTCTGAGGGCCCCCACAGCCCCCCACTGCAGGCGATTGACGTGCTGCAGCTGCATCTGCGTAGTGCCCGCACGCGCCTCGAGTGTGGCCGCACTTGCCGTTTGGACCCAACCGCACGGTGCGCGGTTATAAAGCCCGCCCGCCCCATCCGCTCCTTTCACGCCGGCTTGCGACCACTCGTCCTGCACCATACCGCCCGTTTTCGCATCGTATTGTTCCGCACCCGCGATTTCTCACCGCCGCCTCGTCACTGCCAACCCCCACCGGCCGCTACACCGTCGTTAGCACCGGCACCACCCCTCCCCCCCCGCCATCATGTTGCACGGCATCAAGAAGCTGGCCAAGTCGGCCACGATCAACACCGAGCCCGAGGATGCCCACTACCTGGACCTGAAGAACAAGCTGGACGTTGTCTGTACGTCGCTCAAGGATGGGCTCCGGTCCATGGAGAAGGTCGACACTGACCTGACCAAGTCGACGACCGACGTCAATAAGTTTTCGCAGGCGATCGCAACGCAGTATCCCGCCCAGGATGACCTTCGGACGGAGGTGAAGACTACGGCTGACCACACGGAGCAACTGTTCAAGGCGACCGCGATGAGCGAGGACGCCGTTTCCCGGCACACGGTCATTGCGCGCAGCGTGCGGGCGTATGTGACGGAGATTGACGGGCTGGCGCGGGAGCACAAGGCGGCGGCGTCGTCCAAGACCGACTATGAGCTGTACAAGTCAAAGGTCGACAAGCTCGACTCCAAGGACAAGACGTCTGACCAAAAGGCGAGCCGCAACCTTGACAAGCTCGAAGCCTCCAAGAGCACCTACGACTCGACGGTGGCGGGCGTCGTGCAGCACATGGAGGCGCTCTATGGCAAGCAGCAGCAGATGTACCACGCGCTGTATGTGGCGTTTTGGATTATGCACAAGGACCGCACGGACATGTTTAGCTCCCGCACGTCTACGGCGCAGGAGTATGCGGCCAAGCACGTGGACGACGTCTTTGCGCTGGCCAACACGTCGATGGAGCGCCCGGTGGGCGTTGCTGCCGTGACGGAGGAGGTGAAGAACATTAACGTGGAGACGACGACGGTGCCCGTCGGCTCGGGTGCGTACGAGGTCAAGGCGACCGCGTCGGACCCGTCGGCGCCGGACGTGGTGTACACGGCGACCAAGACGGTGGCTCCGTGAAGCGGGCCTGCGGCCTAGCCGCCGTTTGTCTTTTTTTTCGATGATACAAGTGCCATGCGCGGGGATTGGGGTGTGCGCCTCTTCGAGGCGTCTTGAGCATGTAAATACAGAGTGATAGTCAGTCAAAAAACCCTCTTGCTGGAAACGGCAATTTTGGAGTGGCATGCCGGTGGGTATCGGTGGGTATCCGTGCCAGGGGGGGCCCACGCGTCGCCCCGCTTCTGCCTCTTCTTGGGATGCACCTGTCGTGGCCCCCCTGACGGTGGTGGCTCGTCGACGCGGCCGCGTCCGTCGCTGCCGCCGCCCGCCGACCGCCCCGGCTTGCCGTCGGCGCAAACCCACCGGCCCAGCCGCCGCCGTCGCCCACAGACGCACCCGCCGTACGCCCCCCCCTGACTGGGTGCCGCCCCCAAGGTCGCGGCCGCACGACAAGGACGTGGCGCGCCTCGGCGGCGTGCCACTCCCCCCCCAACCGCCCACACGCCGACCGCCCGACTCGCGTTGGCGCCTTGCCCCCGCCCGCGGCGCCGCCAGCCGCCGCCGCCGCCGCCGCCGCCGCCACCACCACCACATTGACGCAACCGCGCGGCGGGGCGGCGCCCGCAGCCACACGCCGCCGCGCGCGGCGGCCGCGGCGGCCACCCGCCGCCAACGGCACCGCCGGCCGCGCACGGGCGACCGGCCCGCCCCGCCCCCCCCCCCCCC
>ENA-ORXR01003767-ORXR01003767.1-marine-metagenome-genome-assembly--contig:-NODE-3767-length-13334-cov-80.723844_pt1 | contig 13334 bp, 10 predicted proteins | sample MGYA00237866_ERZ511479 | MGnify/ENA metagenome assembly ERZ511479 | reverse complement strand
GATGTTCTCCAACAAAGTAATCGGACAAATTTCGCCAAATGAACTTATCATAATTAGTTTGACTTACTACTTAGTAAAGTATACTTAAATTGAAATTCAATTTTTTTAAAATAAACTGTTCACTTTTACTATAAATTCATAAGAAATGAAACAAAATTTACATGCTTTTTTTATCGTTATGATGTTAAGCACGACCATATCGTTTGCTCAAACAAATTGCGAAAATATTATTATTTCGACCATTGACATAGGACCACCGATTAGCTTGTGTGACAATGAATCGACCGATGCCGCTGTGGTCACTACTGTGTCGAATTTACCGACAATGGAGTACCTCATCGTTGACCTTGACCAAACTTCGCTCGACGGCTTAGGGCCTGCCATCATTGGTATTGATGACGATGGCGAATTTGTCCCTGCTGATTTGGGCATCACAGGCAATCGCAATATTGCTATCGTACCCATTACGTACAACATTCAGGATTTCCGTGATGTCGTTGATGCTGCTTTCATGAATTATTACCTCAACAAGCCTTGTTGCGCTTTTGTGGATGCTATTTATCCAAATTTTTGCGCAGCAATGATTGCAAAAGGTTTGACCGATACGAGCAATATCAACAGCATTTCGGATATCATCGCGGTACTTGATTTAGTGCTTGTGACAAGCGGTAAAGATTCGGTAGAAGGCTTGGTGTACAAAATTATTTTGTTCGAAAATCTAATTAAAGCCATTCCTGATGAATGCCTTGAGCCGATGAGCATTTGTTATGCTATCAGCCCGACACGACAGGTATATAACATCGGCGAAACGCCGACTATCAACGATATTTCGGAGACTGCCCCCAACCAAATCACCGTAGACGCCAGCCTGAGTGGTACCGGAAATTTGGAGTACGCACTTGACCCGAACGGTCCGTGGCAAAGCGACAATGTTTTCGATAACGTGTCTCCGATTGGTTTGGTATACATCCGCACTGTCGGCACGCAATGTATGATTGCATATCCGTATCAGACGGCATCTTTGGCAGTCGAATTGGCTGACTTTAGCGTCATCGTACAAGGCACAGCCAATATCTTACAGTGGAAAACACTAACAGAAAGCAACAACGAAGGCTTTTCAATCTATCGCGCAGAAGACGGCGTAAATTTTGAAAAAATCGGATGGGTAGAAGGTGCAATGAATTCTACAACAACGCAAGCCTACGAATATCGCGACACCGCACCATTATTTGGCAAAAACTATTATTCGATTTCGATGGATGATATCGATGGAAGCACTACTTTCTCAGATGTTATTGTCGTGAGTCGTGTCGAAGAAGCCGATAGATTCAATGTACTCGCTGTACAGAATCCAGTAGCAAATGATATACTACAAGTTACATTTGCAAACAATGCAACAGGCGAGTTCAATTACATGATTTACGATGCAAACGGTAGAATCGTCTTAGAAGGCAAAGATACGGTACTCGAAGGCATCAATAACTTTACAGTCGATGTATCGCAGTTGAATCCCTCCATCTACATTTTCGCAGCCACTAAAGATGGCTTCAATATCAGCGAGAAATTTATGATTAATTATTAAAAAAAATTTGTACGCAATTTTCTTTTTAGAGAAATAAAAAAACGGCTAACTACGAAAGTAGTTAGCCGTTTTTTTTTGTCAATGATTGAACAAATTTAATTCCCTTAAAGCCTCCCGTACACTCGATTTAAATTTGAGATAAGAAGGAATATTTTCAAGTTGTTTCAAGTTTATTTTTTGACCTATTGGTAAATAAAGTTCAGCAATATCAAGTCGTCTGCGACGGCGGGGAAGGTGTTTTAAAGCTATCTGAATCGCTTCTTTTATAGCTTGTTTCGGATTCGTGATGTTTTCCGGTGGGAAATGGATACCCAATTCGTTATCGTTTTTATTTGTGCCAATTTCTTCTTTAAAAAGCGTGGTATCTGCCAACATCCAAGCCTCTGTCATTTGAACAGGGACAAGCGGAACCAGTACGCGACAAATTTCTTCTTCGCTATTTTTGACCGCTTCAAATGCAGGGATAATTTTGTATTGAAAAGTAGCACCCTCACTCGCGCTATCTGCATCTGCATGTACACATAAGGTAGAAATTCCATAGTCTTCCCAACCCTTTGCCGCAGCTTCCATGACTTCCTCTTTAAATGTAGCTTTCTGAACACGAATTTTTTGAATATCCAAAATCTCAATGTCACCAGTGCATTCAAATGCCACTAATTCAAAGGTACGTTTGATGATACTTTCCAAAAAACGGACATCCGTAGTCCCTTCGGTAATCATACCGATAATCAACTGCTTCATGCGGTAAGTTCTTTTATCATGGGTTCAAAATCGGCAGTTTCGAGGTATTTTATAGCTTCATTTATAGTGATTTTTTTCTCCTGTGGTGTATAATTTGGAAAGAGTGGAATTTGCTGACCATTTTTGCTTGGGCGTTCTACCGGCAACATACGTGTAGCATAAATCTTGGTTTTCTCACCTTCATTCTCGGTAATGATTGTGGTGAGTTTGGACAACCAAATACTTACACTGTTATTCCCCTTCAATTTAAACATTTCACCAATCAAAACAGGCGAATGTGTATTGACCATCAATTGGCGCAAGGGCATTTCAGTATCTTCAAAATCTACACTCAAATCCTTCAATAAAGAGACCAACGGTTTAATCCGAAATGGATGTATTCCATTTTCTGGTTCTTCATAACACAACAAGCTATTGTGTTGATTGTCATATTGAAAAACGCAAAGTGTTAGTAAGCGTAGCGTACCTTCGGAAAGCACACGCGAAGAAAATTCACGCCCTTCTTCGCTACGAATTTTAATGATATAGCGGTTGTTTGGCTTATCGTCATAGACATGAACTTCAGTAAAGTTGGGCAAGATATTATTGAGTTTTCGGGAGATTTCTTTGAGGACATATTTATCATCCAATTGAATCCTGAATAATGCTGCGGCGAGATTGTCACCACTTTCTGTAATGGTATCGCGCAAACCCAAATCTTTGCGTGTAGGCTCTCTTAGCACTTCGGGATTGAGTTGCAGAAATTTCCAACTTCGCATTTCTTCTTTTGCGGAAAAAGCGTGAGGGAAACCGATGTCATTGATACCACTTAGAACGGTTTGAGAGACGGCATTGGCAATCATTTCTTTATCGCTCACCCCATTTTCTGACGATAAATTTATCGTAGAAATATCGTTTTTATTTTTCGTGGAAATAAAAGCCTTATCATCATTAGATGTCGAATGCCAATATGTGTGTGTGCTTTGCGGAAGGTTATTTTTTGACCAATTGTCTTCTTGAACGGGTATAGGTTCGAGTGATTCGTGCAGGACGAAAAGAGCATTCGTGCCATTGCCGTTTTTTCGTCGTTCAATTATCAATTTATAACACAAACGAGTACACGATAATTCATATTCTCCGCCCCAATTATCTTTTACCTTTCTATTCACCAACATTTCTACGGTAAAAGAGATTTGCCTAGCATATTCCTCGTCACCGTATTGCGTAAACAACTCAATTGCATCGCCACGTTGTTCGCTGAACGCAGTTTTAAGGTCGGTTTCAGCCAAGCGTGACAACAACTTCAAAGCATCAAACAGGTTGCTTTTACCCGACGCATTCGCTCCTGCTATGACAGTAAGCGGCGAAAAGTCCATTTCAAATGATTTGAAACTTTTGAAGCCGTCTATTTTGATATGTGTTATCATACGGGTTAAAGATACGAATTTAGATTTGAATGGGTTGAAATAATTTGTGTCGTGTAGGAGTTTATTAAGGGTAGAATGAGTTACATACTTCTGATTTCATTTTCTATTTCTTTCAAAATTGAATATAAAATATTAAACTCTCTTTTGATGACAGAAGGCGTATAAAACGTAGTTGTTGTACCTTTTATGAAGGTGTGAGCTGCATCATTTCTTTGCTTTTTAAGATTACCCAACGTAGCTTTTAGTAAAAAAAGTTTGCCGCCATTATTGAGTTTTTTTTCAAACTGCTCTACTGCAACAATTCCCAGAATTTTTATAAGCATGGGACGGAAGTTTTCCTTATAATGAAATCCGTTATTAGGTTTAATTATATACTTCCTAACATACTCTTTATTACTTTTTTTCCGAAGTTTCCGATTACAATATTTCTCAACAATATCATCCATTGAATTTTCTACCCATCCACAGAGTTCCATCAAAGCCAACTTTGAGTAGTAGATTAATTGTTTTTGTTTATTTGAGCCATTGTACATTTTTTCTAATTCATCAATAGTAGATTCGATATAATTTTTGACAATCATCCGGTAGCATGGTTAGGGTTAAAAATATTAACTGCTCTTTCAAGACGTACTTGAACTTTCTCTCTACCGGACAAACCTTCTTTCAAGTTTTCTAATGAAAATAAGTCATCATTTCTTAGTTTTTCAAACATACCTTTTAACGCCCTATTTTCTACTTTTTCAAGGTCATTTATATTACTATAAACACCAACTAAAATAGCTTCCTTTGTGGTTTTACTAATTTTGGGTAATGAAGTTTCATTTAGAACTCTCAAATAAAGTAAATCTATAGTTCGTTGAAAATTATGCCGCTTTTGCGCGGACTTAACCTCATTAAGTTCTTTATTATCATCCATATAATTATTCAAGAAGTTAGCTAATCCTCCTTTGTAATCATTTCTTTTTTCACTAAAGGCAAACAACCTTAAAATCAATTCTTCATAAGCAAATCTATAAGAAACGTCCTCCTCCAAATCCAACATTAATCGGAAATTTTCGTATTGTACTAACTCACGCAACAGAATATTTAATTTTCCTGCATAAATACAATTTCTAATTTCTTGGTTGGTTAGTTTATTGCCCCCCGTATTGAGTCTGTGAAAAATAGTGAACAGATATTGCTTGTGGCTTTTTTTTGAATAATCACATCTTAATACCGTAATTGGAATAGTTAGATTTTCGACCCGTTCAAATATTGAAGTCAATTTTTCTTTTATGTAGCCTACGGTTTTACCAGATATTTTGGGATCTATATCATCTAATTTTGATAATTTCCAATCATCATCAGTAAGAAAACTAATGATAGAACTAATTCTTTGCAAACCATCAATTACTAGTCTTTCATCAGTCCTATAATCCAAACTAATACACATACTCGGGATAGGCAGTTGTTTAATCAAGGAATCTATAAATCGAGTCTTAGAGGCATTTGACCAAACAACATCTCTTTGAAAGTCAGGCTGAATATTAAGTTGTTCATTCTTGTACATTCTTACAATATCAGCGCAAGACCTTAATTCGTTGAATGCCACAATATCCATTGGTGGAATTTCATTGGTGTCATCTTCTGTCGCAAGAACTTCTTCTTGTTCTCGGATATCCTCATCATATTCAATATGTTCTAATGCTACTGCTACACTCATAATATTATTTTTGTATGAATCAAGAATTTCATAATGATTGTTCTTTTAAAGATAATACAATATAAACAAAACCAAGGAATAATGCAATTTCCCTACGGCATCACCCTCAAAACCGTATATCTCAGCACCACTTCAATCAACAACAAAAGCAAAGCCAGCCCTACCCAGGGGAAAAACTCCTCGCTATACCGTTTGACGGTCGTCACATCAATTTTCGTCTTCTCCAGCTCGTCGATAATCGAGTATATTTGCGTCAGTGCCTCTTTATTCGTCGCGCGAAAATATCGCCCGCCAGTCATATCTGAGATTTGTTGGAGCAATCGCTCGTCGATTTCTACGCGCACGAAGCCGAATACATACTCGCCATCGCCGCGCCTGCCTATGGGCGCATAAGCGTCGCCATTGCTACCCATGCCAATCGTATAAACTTTCACACCCATCTCGCGAGCAACCTCGCCTGCCGTCAGTGGTTTTACATACTCTCCGGCATTATTTACACCGTCTGTCAGTAGAATAATGATTTTACTTTTCGCTTCGCTATCCTTCAGTCGATTCACGGCGGTAGCCAAGCCCAGCCCGATTGCAGTGCCATCTTCGAGCGGTCCGCATTGCAGTTCCGAAAGGAAGGTTTTGACCATGCTGCGGTCTGTCGTGAGCGGACACTGCGTAAAAGCTTCTCCGGCAAAAACGGCGAGTCCCAGGCGGTCATGCTCCCGTTTATCCACAAACTCCATAGCGACTTCCTTGCTCGCTTCGAGTCTATCCGGCGGAAAATCTCGCGCCAACATACTACTCGAAATATCCATCACCAAAAAAATATCAATGCCTTCTGCCGTGATGTCCTCCTCTTTCAGCGTAGCTTGCGGACGTGCCAATGCCACGACCATCGCAGCCAAAGCCAACGCACGAAGCACAGGTAGCACCACACGCAAACGCCCACGCCACGAACTCTGCCCCGAAAATGCCGACAAAGTAGACATCCGCACGGTAGCATGTCGCTTGCGGCGTTGGGTATAATAATACACCGCCATCAAGGGAATAATCGCCAACAAAAGCAACAACCAAGGATGCTTAAAAGCGACATTCGCATTAAAAATATTGAATATATTGGTTAAATCAAACATTCTTCGGTATTGAAAGTGGAAGAATGTAAAATGTAAAATAATAAATGTAAAATGTAAAAGTCGTATTACGCACGTTTGTATTTAATTATTTTTTTATTTAAAAATAAAAAATAAAACTATTTTCACCTTTGTTTCAATTTGCTATCAACACTTTTACATTTATTATTTTACATTTTACATTTTCAATTGTTTCTCATCTTCTTCTGTTAAGGCTTTTTTCGTAGCATGAATAAATTCGTATGCCGTATCCATTGCATTCTGGTGAATATCTTCGCCGGGTTTCGATTTTGCAAATTTCACCAAATCAGAAGCCTGTAAAGTATTGCGCAATTTGGTCGTCAGCTCGTCCGAAAATTTCTCTCGACGCAACCAACGCACGATTTCATCTGTAGTTGATTCGAGGGCATTTACGCCATAGCGATTTTCGAGATACTCCCTAAAAGTATAGGTCAATTTGGTATAATATAATTTCGTTTTACCCTCCTGCCAGAGCTTTTCTTTTTTCAACAAATCCATCTTCTCCAATGCGGTGATGTGTGCTGGTGGCACGTAAACCACTTCGGGTTCGGGTTCTTTTTGATTGCGTCGGCGCAGCCACCACACCAATAGAACGACCAATGCGCCGATAGCCAAAACCGTTCCCAACATCGTAGCCACTTCGCGCATCGTGATGGGTACACTTTTGATAGGTTTGATGGGCGCGACGAAAGTACTATCAACCTGCAAAGTACGGACTTCCAACTCCAAAGGCTTGGAGCGCAGCGTCCGTCCGTTTGCCTTAAATGCCAGTTCGGGAATGCGATAGAAGCCCGAATCAAAAGCGGCAACCGTGATATTTTGCTGTGTGACAAGTTGGTTAGCGGTAGTGGAAAGCGTGTCGAGTTTACCCGTTCTTACAATTTCCAAATCGCCCAATTGTTCGGCGGTGACTATCGGAAATTGTACTACCGTATTTGGTGGTGCGCTGACGCGCAAGTGCAGGTCGGTCTGGTCGCCGATAAGCATGACGGTACTATCGAGTCGGGCTTCTACACTGATTTGAGCGTTGAGAGCCCAACTAATTGACCAGAAAAGAATAAGAATTAAAAGACGTTGCATAATGAGTTTTCAAACTTCGCCCGTACAGGCGACTTCAGTCGCCATGTTTCACCCAACATGGCGACTAAAGTCGAGCTGTGCGATTGAAATGAGGTACGTTAGTACCGACCCCGTTTGTAGCAAAATAGTTCTCAAAAATTCCCTAAGCTCCGTAGGAGTGACCCCGTTAAACCGCATCAAACGGTGTCGGTACTACGTACCTTACATCGGTTTTTACTTACATTTTACTACAAACGGGGTCAATGCTAACGCATCTTAGGCGACTAAAACTGAAATTTACCCTTGATTATTTCAATCGCACAGGTTGACTAAAGTCGCTTGTACGGTATTTTACCCAAATGTGCGGATTTTTAATAAAACAAAAAACAAAATTCACCTATTTTAACAATATGATAAAATAAACTTGAATGTATGAATGAATTATAAGCATTATCGCATTGCAACATTAACGCATTACAGCATTTCTATTCATTCATTCAAAATTCACTCATTCACTCATTCTTCCTACTGTCGTTGTCCGTTTTTATACGTCAAAATGACGGCATCGGGGAAGCCGTTGGTACGCCAATAGTTTTGACCTTTGACGGCAGATTCATAATCCCAATACCCCGTAGCGAGGTAACTAAATTTAAGACCATAAGGCTCAATATCGAGGTGAAAAACGGCGTCCCAGGGCGGTGTATTTTTATCCAACTCATCAGAAAGAATCAACAATTGAACTTTATATTCAGTTCTAAACTGCGGAATATAATCGGCGTCAGCATTATAATTGGCTTTTTTGCGAAGGTCGTCAAGCACCTCGTTGGTCATTTCGCGCTTGGGGATATCGACGCGAGTGATTTCGCGTTTGAAGCCCGAAGATAAGAGCGTCGTGCGAGGCGGAGCAGCTACGATACGCGGCGAGGGCGTGATGCGTGTAGGCGCAGAAACACTCGGCGCATTGACAACCCTGACCTTTGGCGGCACGGTGATTGTCGGCAGCGTTGTAGTAGTGACAGGCGCAGGCGATACCGCAACTGCTGGCGAGGGTGTAGTTTCTTGCACTGATTTTGTGGGAGTAAAAGACGTAGTAACAGCATCGTTTTCCGCTTTGTATTCTATAAATGCACGATAAATAGCTTCGGCAATTTTTTCTTGTCCTTCGTCAGAAAGCAAAAACCGTTCGTCATTTTTATTGGTCAAAAAACCTGTTTCTATCAATATGCCGGGCATATTGCTGGCACGTAATAAGATGAAAGGTTCGCGCTTGACACCTAGGCTTTTCCGCCCGGCAAAATCGCGCAATTCACGGTCTACTTTGTGAGCAAATCCGAGGCTGTAACCTTGAAAAGCATCGCCATAGTTTTGCAGTTTACTCAAATCGTTTGGCGAATCCAATTTATTTTCCCGTTGGAAAACATCCGACACCTGACCATTTTCTATATCGCCGATGACGTAGATTTCTGTGCCGTTTACTTTCTTCTGTCTGAGTGCATTGCAATGTATCGAAATCAATAAATCGCCTTGTTGTACATTCGCGATTTCGGCTCTTTCGGGCAATGACAAAGATATATCCGACCTCCGGGTATACACGATAGAAACGTCCGAAAACCCAGCTTTTATCTTTTTACCCAGCTTCTTTGAGATAGCCAGATTGATGTGTTTTTCCATCGAGTTATTGCCCTCTGCGCCTTCGTCTCTACCGCCATGCCCCGGGTCTATGACGACCTTATTTATCGGACGCGGTAGCAATACTGACCCGTCATATTCGCCCGTATTGATGGGGCGAAATTGAACATTGCCCTCATCTCCCTGCGCGCTGACATTGAGATGAAAAAAAAGACAGACCAGTAAGGTCATTGAGTAAGTAATTATTTTCGTCATTTTATTTAGTAATTTTTTATAAGAAACGAGGCATAAATAAATTAAGTTTTTTGACGCCGTTATTTTTTTCTTTTTCGAGGCATGAAAACCGCGCATAGCCAAGCTACGTAAGGATTTTCATAACGAAGATTCAAAAGGGTACACAAATTGAAATCGCACGAACATTGAGTATCTACGGCACTTTTGAGGTGTATATTTTACTATTTCCTACCGACATTTTGCCTCCAACGAGGCATTATAAACGTAAAACAGTCTCGTTGGGGACAAAATATTGGTAGCTCAAAGCAAAATACAATAATTTCTTGCCCTGTTAAGGGCAAAACAGGTCGCAGAAAATTTGTGTATCCTTTTGAAAAAAAGTCTATTGTATTTTCACGTTTCGCTGAAATCAAAATTTCAAAATAACAATTGAAGCGAAATGCCCCGTACCGGCGACTTTAGCCGTCGCAGAGCAACAAAACAGCCCTTCCAAATTTGTGCACTAAAACAGTAGAAATCCTAAAAGCCCTACGTTGTGGGATGTTAAAGTTAGTGGAAAACCGTACTTTGCGGCTTAATTTTTCGTTAAACATCAAGGTATTATTTTCTTTTTTAATGGTGAATGTTCATTTTTGGGCAAATGAATTAATAATCAATGTTGAATGAAGGCATAATATACCTGATTTATGATTCATTATCAATTTACTCATTCATTATCAATTTACTCATTCACTCATTGATAGCCATGCAGCACAAATACCGTACAAGTTTAATCTTAATGGTCGTTTTAATGTGTTTTTTCGTTCCAGGAAAAGCACAAGATGCGGGTATTTCATTGGGTAAAAAAGAAGGAGAACCAGTGCTGCGTGATAGTTTGCCCGGTATGGTGGCGGATACACTCGTGCCGCTTGCCGATACGCTTGCCCTTCAGGTAGAACCTCAAAAAACTGTGTCAAAGGTAAGATATTCAAGTGATTCGCTGGATGTTCCGGTCAATTATAGTGCCGCCGATTCGATGATATATGATATGGCAGGGCAACGAATCTATTTATACGGTGCTGCATCGGTCGAATATGAATCGATGAGTGTCAAAGCCGATTATATTATTTTTGATATTGGAAATGACATCGTGACGGCATCGGGCGGACCCGATGGCAAGGCGCAATTTGTGGATGGCGACCAAGAATTTAGCTCGGATAGCATCAAATATAATTTCAAAACACAAAAAGGAAAAGTCTACCAAGTACGCACGACGGAGGGCGACGGCTACTTGCTATCGAACAGCGTCAAATTTGATATGCGTAGCCAAAAACACGCTAATGAAGACGATGTTGTATATGCAGAAGGTACGCTATACACGACTTGCGACCACCCCGACCCGCATTTTGGCATACGCAGCCGTAAAGCCAAAATCATTCCCAACAAAATTATAGTAGTAGGGGCATCGAATGTCGAAATTGAAAATATTCCGACGCCGCTGGTCTTGCCCTTCGGCTTTTTTCCGCTCAAACAAGGTCGGCGCAGTGGGTTGATTTTTCCCCGTAATTACGAATTTTCACCTACACTTGGTTTTGGTTTTCGAAATATTGGTTATTACAAAGCCATGAATGATTTTTGGGATTTGCAGGTGACGGGCGACATCTATACGCGTGGTACATGGGGACTGAATGCACGCTCCAGCTATAAAAAACGCTATAAATATAATGGCAGTCTTGCCGTAGGCTATTCACATCAAAGGCTTGATATACGCAAAGTCGCACCCAAGCCACAACGCGATTTTAATATCCAATGGTCGCATAACCAAGACGCCTCGGCACACCCGACGCGCACCTTTCGCGCAAGTGTAAATTTTGGGACAGGTACGTATTTTTCCAACAATTTTAATGATGCTGAAAGCGTACTTAATAGTACTTTGCGTTCTTCGATTTCGGTGAGAAAGCGTTTTCCCGGCAAGCCCTATTCTATTTCTGCCGGGTTTTCGCACAATCAGAACACTCGTTCGCGGCTGATGACGGTCAATTTTCCTGAGTTTAATTTTACCCTAAATCAAATTTATCCCTTCGAAAGAAAAAATAAAGTCGGAAAAGAACGTTGGTATGAAAAAATCACCTTCGATTATCGGACACGCGCCATCGGTAGAGCAACGACAAATGATACTTTGATATTCAAAAAAGACCGTTTTGATGAAGTCAATTTTGGGGTGGAGCATGTGCCAAATATTGGGATGAATTTTCGTGTGTTGAAATATATTAACGTCAATCCGTCGGTGCGTTATACCGAAAAATGGTATTTCAAAACTCGCGAATTGGATTTTGATTCCACCACCGAAACTACCGAAACTATCATATATGAATACGATGATAACGGCGATATTTTATTGGATTCTGAAGGCGAGCCTGTCATTGACGAAATACTCACCGATATTATGTATGGGCAAATTGACACGACTTATCAATACGGCTTTGCGCCTTTACGCGAGGTATCGGGCGGTGTGAGTCTGAATACGCGACTTTATGGTATGTTGCCACTGGGCAAGAAAGGTCAAGCAATTCGGCATACCCTGACACCGAATGTTTCTATGAATTTCGCGCCTGATTATCTCAAGCCTGTTTGGGGATATTACGACAGTATTCAGGTTGATAATCGGACGGATGAGCGACAGATTTTTTCGCGTTTCGATAATGGTATATTTGGTAGTGCGCCTTCGCGGACTCGTCAGGCGGCGATTTCTTACGGGATAAACAATCAAATAGAAGGTAAGTTTTTTAGTAAAAAAGATACGACAGAACGCTTTAGAAAAGTAATGCTGCTCAATGCGTTGAGTATTAATAGTTCGTATAATTTTGCGGCAGATTCATTGAAAATGGGGAATATCCGTATGAGTGGAAATACGAAATTATTCAAAGTCATTAATGTGAATTTCGGTGCGAATTTTGACCCCTACACGCTGGATGGGAATGGACGGCGTATTGATACTTACCAATGGACTGAAAATCGTCGATTGGCGCGTTTTACCAATGCAAATTTGACGCTCACTACACGCCTAAATCCAACAGACATCAGCCAAGCATTTGGTAAAAACAAAGGAGCAAAAAGCGAAGGCGGTAGGCGGCAGTCTTCTTCGAGAAAGCAAGTAATTAGCTCTTTGAGTTTTACGTATTCCTTCAATATTTCCCAACAATTTGTAGAGGGTAGAGATACTATCCAAATCACTCGAAATAATATCGGACTCAGTCGTACGACACTCAATGTGACCGACAAATGGCGAGCAGATATCGGCAGCATTGGCTACGATTTTGTTCGCAAACAACTGACCTATCCCGACCTCTCGCTTTATCGCAACCTTCACTGTTGGGAAAGTGGCTTTAGTTGGCAGCCCGAACGCCGTACCTTTTCGTTTTTCTTACGGGTGAAACCTGGCTCATTGGATTTCCTGAAAGTGCCGTATGCACGGAATCGGGTCGATCCCTTTGAGTTTTGACAATTTGTACTTTTTGGTTCTTTGACACATGTAGTGATAGCTGGACTTTGAACATTAAGTAATTAGGCTAACGAAAGCATAATTCGCTATTTATCAGCATAATAAAAATTGTAACAAAGTTAATTTAGAACAAAATGCAAATTAACGTAAATTATTGATGATGAGCGATTTACTTAATTACCCAGTTCCCTAATTACCCAATGTCTAAAGTCTAGGTGATAGAGGAAGAGGAAAAGATAATCTACTCGCCTGAATTGTTTTTTTTCGTCTGTTCGTTTGTTTTTTTTGCGTGAGGGATAGGAGGTGTTGTTTGAACGAAATGTAGCGATAGCGGAATGGAGAGAGTGCCGGATAGCCC
>ENA-ORXR01003766-ORXR01003766.1-marine-metagenome-genome-assembly--contig:-NODE-3766-length-13336-cov-8.737009_pt1 | contig 13336 bp, 7 predicted proteins | sample MGYA00237866_ERZ511479 | MGnify/ENA metagenome assembly ERZ511479 | reverse complement strand
CAGCAGGTTGGTCACTTCGCAGGTGGCGTGGTGGAACTTGTCCTGCTCATAGCCGATGTCCTTGATGCAGTCGCGCACGATGCCCTCGACCCGGCCCATGTAATCGGTCAGCTTGGACTGGTCCGACAGGCCCACTTCGCCACCGATCACCACGCGGTTGGTGGTGGCGAAGACCTCGCAGGCCACCCGCGCCTCGCGCTCCTCGGCCTGCCCTTCGCCCTCGGGGCCGGTCTGACGCTCTGCCGGTTCGACCGGGCGTGGATGCTGGCGGCGGGGTCGCTGGCCTGCCTGCTGCTCGGCCTCGTCTGGGCGCCGCTGATGGACATGGCGATGGACGCGAAATCGGCGTTCGAGGCGTATCGCGGCGAATCCACCCGCGTGCGCGGCGCGCTTCAGGCCATCGCCCGCCACCGCGCGGCGGAGGCCCCTTTCTGGGGCCACGCGATACAGGACAAGGGCACCCACATGGTCGCCTTCATGCCTATCGGCAGCCACCACACATGGAACGGTCTTCTGTTCGTCAAGGGCATGGCCGGGGTCGTCGCCTTCGCCGTGCCGATGCTGGCCACGACGGCGATGCTGATCTGGCGCAGCCGGACCTCGGGCGCCGCGCTGGCCGGGCTGCTGACCCAGCGCGGCGCCCGGACCGGCTCGGCCGCAGCAGCCCGCGTGGTGACCACCGGTCTGGAGCACAATGCGGTGTCGCGCACGCTGAACCATTTCGAGCGGGACGGCGGCGTGGCGGTGACCCGTATGGTGGGGGGAGGGGTCCGGGTGGTGGTGGTGGTGGTGGTGGCGGCGGCGGCGGCGGTGGCGGCGGCAGCGGTCGACCAGGCGATGGGCGGGGGCGCGATGGACGGTCGGTCGCTTTCCCGCCACCCCCGGGGGCGGACGGGTGGCCGCTCAACCCGTCGTTTGCGAGCGGCTGGTTGTCTGCCCAGCACCCACAGCAACCGCAGCAACAGCCGCAGCAGTCGCAGCAGCCGGAGCAACAACCAGCGCAGCAGCCGTATGCGGGGATGCAACATTTGCTACCACCACAGGTTTCTGGCGGGTATGGCGGTCTCTATGGCGGTGGCGGCGACACTGGTGGTGGGGGGTACGGCCCCGCCCCCGTCCGCCACGCGCCCGGCGTGCCCGCCCACCTCTTTGACTTCCCCCTCTCCCTCCCCCTCCGCGGTGGGGCGGCGCCCATTGCGCCCGGCCGCCAACCGTCGGCGACGCCGCTGAAAAAGTACCAGTGCGCCGTGTGCAACAAGCGCTTCTCCAAAAACTACAACCTGTCGGCCCACAAGCGGCTGCACACGGGTGAGCGCCCCTTTGTGTGCTCCTACCCGGGGTGCACGCGCTCCTTTTTGTGGAAGAGCAGCTTAACCAGCCACCGGGCGGTGCATGCGCGGAATCAAGACGCGCCGCCACCCGTGCCGGGTGCCGAGTCGGGCGGGGGGGGCGACGCCGCGCCGTCGCCCGCCCGGTCGGGCGCCGCCGTGCCGACCGCCGCGGCGGCGGACGACGGCCCCGCCGACGGCGCCGACGGCGGCATCCTCCTCACCGTCACCCGCACCGCGCGGCGGGTCGTCACCGCCGGCGGGCAGGTGCGGTACACGCAGCGCCTGCGGCTGACCGTCGACGGCGTCGACGCGTCGTTGCAAGACACGCCCGCCACGCAGGCGCGGCTCGATGAGCTCCTCGACACGGCCCTTCTCCCCGCCGTTGCCTTTTTCGGCCAGCAAGTGCGGGGGTGCCTCCTCGACGCGCCCGACGGGGCGTTCAAGGCCGCCCTCGGGCCCGCCCTCGACTTGGACGTGTGGTCGGCGGCGGTGGGGGTCGCTGCCGACGCCGCGTCTGCCGCGGCGGCGGCCGCCCACGTGGCGACGGGGGGGGCAGCGGCGGCGGCGGACGCCGCCGCCCGCGCCGACGCGGCCGTGGCCGACCGCACCGCCGCCGCGGCGGCCGCGCGGGCGGCGGCCGAGGCGGCCGCGGCGGCGGCAGAGGCAGACGCCCTCGCCTGGGACGGGGGCGTCGCGGGCGCCGCCGCCGCCCGGGTGGCGGCCCTCACCGCCCGCCTCGGGGAGTTGCGGCGGGCGTTGGGCGACGCCCTCGCCGACGTGGCCCCGACTCCCCCGTCCAAGGCAGCGGCGGGCGCGGGGACGCGGGGCGCCGCCACCCCCGCCGACGGCGCCGCGGCCGCCGACGCGCGCTGGGCGGCGGCCGTGGCGGCACGCGAGCGGTCGGCGGCGGCGGCGACGGTCGCGGCGACGCTCCGCGCCACCGTCACCGCCGCCGCCGCGGCCGCCGTCCCCGCCGCCGCGGCGCGGGCGGCGGCGCGCGCGGCCGCCGCCGCCGCCGCGGCCGGCGCCGCCGACGGCGGCGGCCGCGTGGCCGACGCTGCCGCCGCCGCGCGGTCCGCCGACGCGGCGGCGGCAGGCGCCCGCCGCGCCGCCGACGCGGCCGTCACGGCGTGCCGCACGGCGGCTCCCGGGCGGCACCCGCCCGTGGCGGCGGCGGCAGCGTCGACCGCCGCCGCCGCGACGCGCCTCCGCGGGTGCCTCGCCACCCGCGACGCGTTGCGCGCGCGGCTGGCGGCGGCGACGGGGGCGACGGGGGCGACGGGGGGGGTGGGGGGGGGGGGGGCCCCCCCCCCCCCCCCCCGCCCCCCCGGCCGTGAAGTCGCCGTCGCCTTCCTCTCCGTGCGGCTGCGGGATTATGGGTGTTTTGGCGGGGCGCTCACCTACCCCCTCGACCGCCCCGGCGTGGTGCTCGTCCGCGGGGAGGGCGCCACCTCCAACGGGGTCGGCAAAAGCACCCTCGTCATGGCGGCGTTGTGGGGGTTGACCGGCCGCACCGACGCGCGGCCGGTCGGGGGGGTCGACCACGGCGTCGGGGCGGCCATGGTGCACACGCACGCGTCGTCGGGGGAGGTGGCGGTGCGCCTGCGCGTGCGGGGGGCGGGCGTCGCCGCGTGGGCGGGCTCCCACTCGTCCGAAGGGGGGGGCACGGACGAGACGCCGTCGCCCCCGCCGACGGGGGCGTCGGCGACGGGCGGGGGCGGGGCGGTGCGCGCGGCGGGCGCGGGCGGGGTGGGCGACTACGGCGCGCCGTCTCCCGCCGGTCGGGGCGCCGCCGTGCCCGCGACCGGCGTCGTCGGCGCCGCGGACGGCGCCGCCGACAGCCCCGCCAACGGCGGCATCCTCCTCATCATCACCCGCACCGCGCGGCGGGTCGTCACCGCCACCGGCCAGGTGCGGTACACGCAGCGCCTGCGGCTGGCCGTCGACGGCGCCGGCGCGTCGTTGCAAGACACGCCCGCCACGCAGACGCGGCTGGATGCCCTGCTCGACACGGCGCTCCTCCCCGCCGTGGCCTTTTCGGCCAACAAGTGCGGGGGGGGCTCCTCGACGCGCCCGACGGGGAGTTCAAGGCCGCCCTCGGGCCCACCCTCGACTTGGACGTGTGGTCCTCGGCGGTGGGGGTGGCCGCCGACGCGGCGGCCGCGGCGGCGGCGGCCGCCCACGTGGCGACGGGGGCGGCGGCGGCGGCGGGGGCCGCCGCCCACGCCGACGCGGTCGTGGCCGACCGGGCCGCTGCTGCGGCGGCCGCGCGGGCGGCGGCAGAGGCGGCCGCGGCGGCGGCAGAGGCAGACGCCCTCGCGTGGGACGGCGGGGTGGCGGGCGCCGCCGCTGCCCGTGTGGCCGCCCTCACCGCCCGCCTCGGGGAGTTGCGGCGGGCGTTGGACGCGGCACACGCCGACGTGGCCTCTACGGCCCCGTCGTCGGCGGCGGCGGCGGCAGCGGCGGGGGGGACGGGGTGCGCCACACCCGCCGACGACGCGGCGGCGGCCGACGCGCGCTGGGCGGCGGCCGTTGCCGCACGCGAGCGGGCGGCCGCGTCGGCCACCGTCGCGGCCACCCTCCGCACCTCTGTATCCGCCGCCGCCGCCGCTGCCGTCCCCGCCGCCACGTCGCGGGCGGCGGCGCGGGCGGCCCTCACCGCCGACGCACGCGCAAACGGCGACGCCGCCGGGCGCGTCGCCGACACGGCGGCCGCCGCGCGCGTCGCCGACGCGGCGGCGGCGGGCGCCCGCCGTGCCGCCGACGCGGCCGTCCCCGCGTGCCGCACCGCGGCGCCGGGGCGGCACCCAGAGGTGGCGCCGGCGACGGCGGCGACCGCCGCCGCGGCGGCGCGCCTCCGCGAGCGCCTTGCCACCCGCGACGCGTTGCGCGCGCGGCTGGCGGCGGCGACGGGGGCGAGGGGGGGGGGGGGGGGGGGGGGGGGGGGGGGCAGGCAGCGTCGGCGTCGGCTCTGTTGGCCGCAAGCGCCGCCGCTGCCGCCGCAGAGACGTTAATCAGCCCGCACCATACCCCGCCGACCCGTCAGCGCGTGCAGAGCGACCGGCGTTGCCAGCACCGGTGCTGCTGCCGCAGGCGGAGCCGTCGTAGCCACCGCCGACACACGGGCTGACTGGCGTGGCCAGTGAAATCGATGCTCCTTAGTGAAAGAACTGTCAGCAGGGCTGTCAGCTCTCAATGCGAAATGGCACACAAATACAACCACCGAGCCTGTCCAAAAGACAAAGACGCAACTTGATCTTTCGTTGAGACCCAAGCGAACCAGAAGAGGTACCGACACAAGACCGACAGCACCAGACCCACTTGTGTACTCCTACGCGTACCTCCTCGGCGGCGAGCTTGAACGCTTGCGGCGGTACCCGCCCGGCGACGCACCACCGATGCTGGCTCCCCCCACCGTTGTACTGAGCGCCAAACGCTTCCGTGCGGGTCGCCCGTCGTTGACAGTTCCCTCCATACCGCGCTTGCCTGTAGATGCATCATGACCAACAGCGCGTCCCGTCGTGTCGACAGGCTTGGTGGAGCCACCAGCACTCTCGGGCGAGGACGTAAGGTCCATGAACTCGAGGGGCCACGGCACCAACATGTTCGTAGGCACCATCAAATCGTCCGTGGTGCCAGCTTGGGCGTCAGCCGCGCCTTTCACAGCGCCCCCCGCGCCCGGCGTGGTGCCAGATGGCGCATCCAACACGTTTCGACCGGTGCGCTTCTTGCCTGGTGCTCGGGCCCGGGCGGGCACAGCAGCGGGAATCCGCGACCACCCGCGGCATGACGATGCGCCCCGTAAGCCGCCAGCGTCTTGCGCGGTTGCTGCAGCCGTAGCAGCACGGGCAATGCGCGACGACCGCCGGGGGGTCCACGACCGGCGAGATACAGCATCCAGGGTGGCGGCAATGCGGGCAGACCGCCGGGGTGTACCGGCAGGAGGTTGGTCGGCGCGGTCCGGCCCCGCCGTACTGCTAGCAGGTGCCGTTGGACGGTCATGGCCTGCATCAGAGGACGACGCCAGGTCGGCGCGCGCCGCCGCCGCCCGAGTTACCCGCATGGAGGTAGGACTCGTCATGGTAGTCATCGGGGGACCACAGCCAGTGGATAGCGCGTCGGCAGCGCCGCAAGCAGAATCAGAATCGGGTCTCATTTGCACGGCGTCGGAGGCGTAGCGGCCGCGCACGTATGCCGTCTCAGACATCCACAGCCGCGTGGTGCGGAGACCTGGCACTGTGCGTCGACTGCCCCTCACAGCTGGAGAAGGCTGCCAAAATAGGGCGTGCGTGGGATGTGGAGGTCGGTGAAACGCTTGTGGGCGGACGCGCGAGGGGACATTCATTCATCGTTCGTGGGGACCTCCGACAAGCGTCCTCGACCACCAAGCTGGGGCGGCCCTCGCGGAGTACGGCCTGATGCGTGCGGATCTATTGCTACCCTGTCACACAGAGGTGCCTCCATAGGTCGGGCTGCTGGCAAAGGCCACTGTGGGACACTCTCCGACCCTCCAGGCTGCCAGGAAGAGAAGCGCAGCCTGCAGCGGCGCACGGGCTCTCTTTTTTGAACGCTTCACGTCGCCGCCAGACGACGCTGCGGAATGGCACCCGAAGAGGCTTGTTGAGGCGACCCAATGCGGACGAAAATTGAAGTAACAGGTTAGGCGTCTCAAGACTGGCGATTCCAAATTACGATCAGAACCTGGAATCCAAGTGGAAGGTCGCCATTCAAGAGCGAAGTGCGGCCGCTGCTGAGGGGTCTCGTGAAGGGACGCCCTCGGCACAGTGCCCGCAGGGCACAGCCGTCGCCTCAAATGACCCCGCACGCGCACCCTGCAGGCTCCCAGCTGGAACCTCCGCGCACGACAGCACGACCAACAGCCTCAGCCGTGAAGGACACAGGCAAAATTACCGCACTCCTCTCCTCACACGCGGGACGGGACAGCACTCTCTCAGACGCCCGACACTGTCTCAGCTGGTCGGGGTCGACCTGTCCCTGCCCCGCGGCCATCGTCCCACCGGTGTGTTCTCGGCCACGGCTGTTGACGGTGCTACGACCGGCTACCGACTCGGGGGCCTGTTGCCCCCGGCTGCGGCGTATCGATGTGGGACGACTGGCGCCTGGGCTGTCGACGACGCCGCCACCGCGCCGACAACCGGCGGCGGCGGCGGCGGCGGCGGCTTGGAGAAGGGGGACAGCCGCTGGTGTTGGCTGCAGGGGGCTGTGGAGGGGGGGGGGACGGGGCGGGCGTGTTGGCGGCAGCGGCCGCCGCCGACGTGTGATTAGACCCTGCCGCCGGTGGTGGCGCGGGGAGCGGCGAGCGGCCACGGCAGTTGGCGCTGCTTGCGGCGGTAGCTCCAGGGGGAGGCGCACACGACGTCCGAGCGGCGGCCGGCGGCGCGTGCTGCTTGCCGGTGTGTCGAGCGGGCGGGGGACGCAGCGGACGGCCCGGTGGCGGCCGTTGTTGGCGACACGCCGGCACGCCGCCGGCCGCCACCGCCGGCCACGCGACGGTGGCCGTGACGAGGGCGTGGCTGGAGGCGAGCGGGTACTAGTGCTCGTGCAAAATGCCGGCCGCTGTGCGGGGGGTGGCCCAGCCGACGTGTTGGCGGTCGCCAACGCGGACGCCGCGTCTTCGGCGTCCGCTGGCACGCGCCTCCCACAACTGTCGTGGACGGGGTAGCCCAACCGACAGGCCGGCCGACGCTGGCGACACGTCTGGGGCTGCCGCCGTTGCGGGCTGGTCCAAGAGGCTACTGCTCCTGATTACTCGCTGCTGGCCGCTTTACGGAGGGGGGGGGGAGCAGTCGGGTCTTTGGCAGCCGCTGTATTGGGATCGACGTCGTTGGCACTCGCTAGCGAGCGCTTTGCGCGGCCGTCGGTTGAGACGTCGCCCAGCGGGCACTGCGGTCTTCGCCGACGCCCGTGACGCGTCGGAGGCCGTCGCCTCTCGGTGGGGGGGGGAGAAGCTCATTACCACGACTGCCACTGTGGGCGGGGGGCACAGCGCAAGGGCCGACTGCCACCGACACCCGAGTGGTGGAGGGGTCGGCGCGACCGGCGTCTTCGCTGTCGCCGACACACCATCGCCCTGTCCGGACGGCATCGTTGCGCGCGGTCGCCTCCTACTTCAGTCGTCGCTGGCGCCCTTAGTCGTCATCTCGTAGCGGCGCAACCCCGGTCGTGGTCGGCGTCTCCTCGAGACGGCCGTGGAGCCGTTTCCTGTCTATGTATGCCATACTGGCTGCTCACGGGTGTGCCCACTATGTCTTCGTCTTCGCTAGGGTCTTCATGGCCATCATCGGAGGCTTCCGGGTCTGGAAGTTCTCTCGGGCAGCCCTCGCTCTCTAGCTACTTGTCCGTGGCGGCCGCAGAGTTGGGGTGCCGTTTCTGCACAGCGACGTTTCCTTTTGAAGCCAACTTGGCACGGCACGTGTCGCTGTTCCACGCCGGGGCGGTGGCCTTTGACACTCCTGTGGCTTTGGGCACATTGGCGGAGATTGAAGGCGGCCAAGCTCCTCCTCCTGTCGCTGACGCTGGTGACGGCACGCCTGCTCACGTCCCCGGCGAGAACGACGGTGACGTGGACATGCCGAACGTGCCTCCTGCAGCCCGTGATGGTGGGCTCGGTGGATCAGAGGCGTCGGGCGAATGCCACAGTGAGGACAAGGCAGCCGACGCCGACGCGGACGACGGGGCCGTCATCGTGCGAGGCGCTCTGAGTGCCCCGTCAATGCGTCTCTCTCGCGTACGCCACGTCTTTCTGGCGACCACGTCAGCCGTCGTCCATCGTTACTTCCTGGGGATGGGGGACATGACGCGAGCTGAGCCGCTTGTTCCTCCGCACCGCCAAGGCCTCCCGACAGCGTACGTTACGGACGAGCTGAAGGCCATACGAATGCTTGCCCTCTCGACGGGTGGCGCGGGCATGTCGGAAAAGGCGCGCCTCGACTTTTACAACTCGGTGGCACAGGCCGAGGCCGTGACGGCCGCTGCCTCGGAGAAGATCATCTCGGAGCTTGAGGAGCGACTAGCGACGTCGTCGGGCTCCTCCAGCAGCAGCACCGGCAGACGTCAATCCATGCGCTCTTCAAGAAGCAGCTCGTCGACGTCAAGCAAGCGGTCGAGGCCGGCCAAAAAGGACAGCTTGCGCGAGCGCCTGCGCGAGGCCATTGCGGACGCAAAGACCAAGGCCAAGGCCGTCAAGGGTCCGCTGACCGCGGCTTTCCCCACCGCGGCAGCGTTCGTATCCTCCCTCAAGGGCGAGCAGGACCGGTGCCTATCCGACATGAAATGGCAGGTGACGGACGTTGTGGACGGTGTACCGTTCAAGTTCTTCTTCAGGGACATCATGGATGTTGCACACGACGCGTTTAGCCGGGCGGAGAAGTTGCAGCTCTGGGGAAAGCGGCTCCTCAGTGCTGACGGCGCCATGCTCCGCTCCAACTCGCTCGATAGCGACGTGTACCTGACCCAAGAAGCGGACGTACTCAAGATCCACGCTAATGCCCTGCATAAGGGTAAACCAATCAGGGCGTTCGCCATGGCGGTGCAGTTCTTCTCGGACGCGACGCTGTTGTCATGGAATGGAGGTGAGTTTTCTGTTCTCTCTCGTTGCACTTTCTTCTGGTCGCATCGCTGGGGGTGTTTATCATTTGTCCCCCCGAGTGCCGCGGCCTGCTTCCATTTTCATTGTCACTAACCCAGTCGTTCTCTTTTTATTGTGGCTGTTCACGTCGTATGTAGCCAACTACGCCTACCCGATCCGCATCAGGTTCCCCAACATTATCACGGGAAAGATGAAATGGATCACCATCGGTTACGTGCCGATCATCCAGTCCAACAGCGAGGACAGCGCGGAGAAGTCGCGCGTGCGCATCCTCAAGGACGCTGTATTCCAGAGGTGTCTTGCGGTTCTGATGCACCGCTTTATCCCCGCCAGTCAATATGGTGAGCCGATGGTCGTGCCCGGCCAGGAAGAGCCGGTACTGGCTGTCCCGCGTGTGGTGCTCTACGCTGCCGACCAGCCGGAGGAGCGCCGTGTGCTCGGCTTAAAGCTGAGCGGATGCAAGCGACCGTGCTCCCATTGCACCGTGGGCAAGCATGATGCTGCCTGCCGTGGCCCGAGGTCGACCGCGCGAGACGTGTTGGAGCACGTGGACCTGCAGCTGGACGCGGCGGAGGCGCTTGAGGACGGTGCTGGGCCAGCTCGACTGTCCCAGATCGAGGGCGACTCGTCGATCGTCCCCATCGTCCCAGTGCTAGCTGCCGTCCACGGCTTGGGCACGGGGCCCTGTTGCCTGTACCAGATCTTCGGGTTTGACATGCTTCACGTACGTTTCCTGCTCACTTTTCTCTTTATAGCGGTAGCGCTCGACTCTTCCAGCGTGCGACATGATTCCAGGAAGAGGTCCACCTCCGTGACATGGTTCTAACGCTCTGCGCTGTTGCTGTGTTCTTCTTTGTTCTTGTATGTCGTCTTCTTTTGTCTTCTAGCATGCAGGTGATGAAGCTGGGTGTTCTTCGAGTGATTGCGCAGAAGATACCTGCCCTGCTAAAGGCTCTCTGTAAAGGGGGTCTCGCGCGGTACGGGTCTGTGGCCAAAACAATTGTTGCTATGAACGAGCGCATCCGCCACTTCGGTCGCCTGATCATGGCATCCCTAGTGTCACCAGGGTATGTTCAATTGACTTCCTGTTGTTCTTGTCTTTTTCATCTACCTTCTTGACCTACTTGTCACTTGCCCTAACAATTTCCGTTCTTCTGCTGAGCCCCGCTGTTTTTTGCGTGTCTGCCTCCTCCCTCTTATCTGCCGTGAACTTGTGCAGGTATCTGGTGCGCAAGGGCGTCATCCAGGCGACTCTAAAGGGACGGCAATGGCGTCACGGAGTGGTTGTGTGGGCCTTCATGGTGGCCGGTCTCATTGGCCGTCGGCTGCCGGGCTCCACGGACCCTTGCTTTGTGTCCCAGAGGAGGCGGCCTCGCCAAGGAGCGGGGTCCGCCACTCGTCGGGGCGGCGCGTCAGCAACGGGCTCACCGGCAGCTGACTACGGCTGTGGAGATGACGACGGTTTTGAGACCAACAGTGACGCCGACAGCGAGGCGAGTCGCGGCGGCCGCGCCGGCCGCGCCCCTAGCGATACGGGCACCGACGGCACCATGTCGGGTGGCGAGGAGCGCATCGAGGATGCTCCCGTGCAGCAAGCTGCAGAGGCGTCCGAGGCCTACAAGGAGGTTTTCGGCGACCGCCCCATGCATGAAGCGGTATTGCAGGTCGTCTGCCTCGCGGCGCGGCTGATGGGAAAGTTGTGTGGCGATAACAAGGCGGATGATGCGGGCAACACCGAGGCCGAGGCGCTGTCTCTGCAGCGCGAGGCATACGACTTTGTGTGTCGCTTTGTCGCCGTGTTGTTCGGCCCAGTCAACACCACGAAGATGCACGCGCTGGCGTTCCACCTTATGGACGAGCTGATGAGTCGTGGAAACCTCGTTGAGGCGGACACGAGCGTCAACGAGGCTCTTCACGGCCTATTGAAGGCCTTGTTCGAGAACACAAACAAGCAGACCACGTCGTTTGCCGTGCAGATGCTCCGCTGTGAGCAGACTTTGGCCCACGTTGTTGCTGAAGACGCGGAAGACAAGATGCGGGCCGCAGCTGGGGTTCCGCCCGTTGTCGGCGAGTCCATGGACCATCCCGACGCCGTCCATTACACCGCCTACATGCTCTCCTTCTCTGCCGTCGGCCGCGGTGCGGTCCACGACGGATCCCATCCCTCAACCCCCCACGCGCCTGACAATTCGGAGCAGTCTTGCGCCAGCGTAGATGAGGGTGCCGATGATGCCGATGACGAGACGGCTGACGACGTCATGCGACGTGCGAAGCGAGCGCGGCCGGCAGCCGGCGGCGGCCGCCGACGTCGACGGCGAAGGGTGCGAGTGCGCGGCCATCGTGTGGCGGTCGCAGACCTCCTCACTGGCGATGGCGGACGGCTGCAGGAGGTCGGTGGTCTCCTCGGTGTTACGCACAAGCAGCACCTCACCGTCGCCAACTCGGTGAAGTTCGAGGCTGTGCTTGGGTGGCGCACTTGTCGTCTGGACCAGCACATTCGTGCAGCACGTGACTTCTACCGCAAGCCTTGGTACGATTTCATCCATTACCGAGATGCCGATCGGCCCGGTGAGCCGCAGTTGGGGCTAGCGCGGCTTATTGTCCGTGCTGTCGACGGGCAGCGGAGGGACGTCATCGTCGTGCAGCGCATGGAAGCCGCCGAGCCGCGGAAGGGCTGCGTATTGACCGACTTTGGGTGCCAACGGTTCAAGTGGGTTATCAACGACGCGACCGGCTTCCCCTCCCTCGCCGCTGTCAAGCTCATTGACGTGCAGCGCCTCGAGAACGTTGTGCCAGATTTCGAGGACCTGTGCGAGCGGCATGGCCTGCGCGGGACACCAGTCACCATCCCTGACACATTGCAGGAGCGCGTACGCCAGCGTTACTTCACCAACATCTTTTTCCCATGGACAAGCTCTAGCATTGACGAGTGCCCAGGACAGCGGGGGTACGACTAGCGGGGGTACGCGCTTGCGTTCTGTTTTTTCGCGGGCACGCACATGTGTACATTGTCGGTTGTCGATGCGACAGATAAACCTCTTGGGAGAGTGCTCCCGCTCTCATCCCACCAACTCGTTTCTTCTTGTGCCTAAGCCACTCTCGCCCTCATCCAACGTCAGCCGCTGCCCTCCTAGAAGCGAGCCTTACGCTTTGCAAAAGAAGACCACGGATGTTCAGGACTCGTCACGAGGTATGCTCCTCGGGAGGGACGGTGGTGTAGCGATGGGGGGGAAAAAGAAAGCGTCAGCAGATGTAGTTGTCAGAGGCGACCACGTCAGTTGCCTGCAGTCGTTGGTGACTGCCACGACGGAAATCAAAGCGGCAGCGTGTGCCGACAGATATCTGTGGCTCGGACACAGCACTCGATAGCCACTCGGCCATTGTGGGTGCCAGTCGTTCCTCGTGGTGATGCCAGCTGTCGGGCAGGGGACGCTTCATCATGGCGCTGCCGCGCTGATGACTGCCGTGGCTCCAGGTCTGGTGCATGGAGCAGACGCATCCGACAAGCTTGGGACAATCGGGCGCGGCGAGAGAGCCTGACCTTGCTCGACCAAGTCATTCGCCACGGACCTGGCTCCTAGCGTAGCAGTGTCTTCACCTGGCCAATCAAAACACGCAGGTTACCTCACATGGAGACTTAGTCCACTCCAAGAAAACCCTCGCCAGCTGCGGCCCCAGAGCCCTCCGAGTTGCGAACCAGGGCTCGTCGGAGGTACTGTTTATTCGGCATGGCATAAATCCCGCTCAGATCAGCAACTTCTCTGCGCTTCATGCGGTTCTGCCTCCCTGCTACGTTCTTTATGCGCCTATTGGTCTGTCTCGAAGCTCTCTCCTCTCATTGGTTGTCGCTGCTGTCGGACACAACCCGCAAGCGAGCCGACGAGTCTCGCAACGCTGACCAGCTGGCTGCAGCCTCCGCTCGTCGAGCCCTCAAAATAATCATCATGGACGAGCCGCTTGAGGGCGGCTGACTGGCACTGTGGGGCACCCCCGGCACAGCGGCCGTGCAAGGGGGTGTGACGAGAGGCCAACGAAAGCAGCGTTCGTTGGGGCAATATGAGCAAAACGAAGAACAAACAGTTTTGAAACGAACGGTCGCGTTTCGCAACGACGGTCGCCGTCCTACTTTCGTTGGGTGGACCGTACTTTCTGACGATTGGAGTGGCGGGCGCGCCGGATCAAGTGTCGGCGGCCCGCGGGCCCACGCCGTGGGCCGCCGCCATACGAGCCGCCACGAAGCGGCGGCTTGGAATTCCTCCCCCTGCGCCGCTGCGCTGCGTCGCGGACCGCCCGGTCGGGCGCGGCCGAGCGCCGCCCGCTCCGCGTCGCTCTGGCGCCCGCGGCGGCCGCTGCCATGAGCCGCCGCGCCGCGGCGGCCGAGCGCCCCCCCCCCCCC
>ENA-ORXR01003764-ORXR01003764.1-marine-metagenome-genome-assembly--contig:-NODE-3764-length-13339-cov-13.388328_pt1 | contig 13339 bp, 13 predicted proteins | sample MGYA00237866_ERZ511479 | MGnify/ENA metagenome assembly ERZ511479 | reverse complement strand
AAGGTATTGGAGGTTAACCCAAATGATCTGCTTGCATTTGATGATCGAATTCTGTTCAACAATTGTGAGAAACCTGCCTGGTACATGAAAAGTATCGTCTATGGTCTTGCTGATAAGGAAAGAACTCTCTATGATCAAAGAATAGAAGAATTAAAAACAGTTATTTCAGACCAGAAAGAAACAATAACTCTTCTTAAATCACTACTTGATAATAAAGTTAATTCATAGTCCCATTCAATCAACTTCCAGTTTAGGTACAAAATAAACCTTTTCTCTTTTAAGATTAAATGCTTATCCTTTTTAAGGATACATCAATACCTCAATCTTTATTCCCTTATTAGATTGATTGAAAAGCTCAAATGTCTCATTATAGAGAAAAGAGTTAAAGTCATTTACAAGATTATTAAACTCCTTTATAGTGTCATTACCTGTTTGATCAATAGTATCGACTGAATTTTTAGTTGCTCTTGAAATATTTACTGAACAGTTAAATTTAGGGATATTTTTTTTTCTTGAGCTAAGTTTAAAGATTATTTTTCTTTTTCCTTTTTTTAATTTGGTTGTTTGTAAAATTTTTACAAAAATATTTTTATCTAAAATTCCAAACCAAAACCCTAAACTACGTTTTAGAATTTTATTATTTTGTCTAATATCAATTAACCAAATCAATTCTTCAAAAAACTCCCTTATTAATAAAATATAGTTTATTATATATTTAGGGTCGTTTATTCTTAGTGCATGGAATTGGGAATTTTTAATTAAACGTAAGGAACCTTTGCTTTTTCTTACAATCTCCATGATTTTTATTTGACCGTCTTTGTCCGCCCTTGGAATACTAGAGCCAGAATGAACTATTCTATTTCTAACAAATTGAATATCTTTAAATTTCGATTTAAAAGGTTTAAGTGTAACGATTGGAATCTGCAAAACAAGATCAATATAGTTAAATGAAGTATTTAAATAATCTCGTGAATTAAGATGATCATACGTTATTCTTTGTCTTTCATCAATTGCAATAATGTTACAAATTTCTTTTAACTTACTTTCAACCAAAGAATATAAAGCAATCAACAAAGACTTACTATATAAGTCAAAATAATCTTTATATTTTCTAGTTGTAGTTTGTTTTTTTTGCTCGTATTCTTGGTCTAAATGTATTAGCCCTGATTCTTGCATTGCCACTGTATTCCATAATTCATAATCACCGTCATTTGCATTTTCCATTTTTAGTTCATCATAAATTCTATTATATTCTTTATTTGCTGATTTATTTTCAGCATCAAACTGTTTAGTTAAATTAGATGTTTCATTTTTCCATTCTGACCTATATAGTTCTAAAGTAATATCATACTGCTTTTCATATAGTTCAATCATCCTTTTCAAATCACTAAATGATTTTTCTAACTTAGATTTATCATTTTTGTTAGCACTGCGATAAGAGTAATATTTGATTTTATAATTAGCCATCTTGTGTCAAGATTTATTATATGAGAATAATAGAGAAATCTAAATTTACATAATTATAATCATCCGTTTCAGCCTTCTTTCAAGATTTTTAAATCTTCAAGGGTTTTAGGGTCTCCCCTAACAAGATGCATGTAAGCTGTAAACTAACGACTTAGTTTAAAAGTGTACAGGGAACATGCAATCTTGCTCCAAACATTCTCAACCTTCATCTTCTCCATCCGCTCCTTCTTCATCTCCGTCCTCTTCTCCATCTTCATTCTCCTCATCCACCTCCTCAAAATCTACATACGTGTAATCATCAACAAAAAAATCAGACTCTTCGTATTCAACATCCAGAATGAGTTCAGGCTCATTTTCATGCTGTAATTCCTGACTTTGTTGATCACCAATAGCATCCAATTCTGCTAACAAATCAGTCTCTTCGTTTACTTCCATTTTGTTCTCTGAATGAATATTTTCAACTTCTGGCATTGGTGAAGTTATCTCACGATTTTCATACTTTTTCTCCGCAAGTCCTCCTTCATCTATAGAACCAGGAGGTTCAGGAAGGAAGAACAACATACCACCAGCTAGCGCATCGCCAAATGAAGAGCCACCACTTCCTCCAACGTCCAATGACGGTTCAGAGACTTCAGCTTCTATGATTGGAAGAGATTCCATAGGATTAACAGCCTCGCCAGAAGGAGAAAAACTTTCTAACTCACCGATAACATGTTCAACATGATTAGCTTCCTGAGATTCACCTATAAGAGCATTAGGCATGTCTGTCTGGTCGTCTATTGTTGGTGTTAAATCTATTGTGTTTGGCTCTTCAATCAGTAGTTCAGGTAATAATTCAGCTTTAGGATGGTCACTTTGAAAGGCAAGAAGATTATTCATTTGATCTTGTTGAAGCGAAAACTCTTCAAACTGATTGGCAAGGTCCAGTGTCTTAAATCTGTAATTTTTTCCTTCAACTGATACACCATATATTTTTCCCCCGCGCTTGTAAGTAGGCATTCCAGCAGTTTCTAGAGTAGACATTAAGTCATTGTAGTCTTTTGCTTGTTCAAAAATAGCCTGGACTTCAGCCTTCACAATTGCCCGCTTACTCAGTTTTCGTTCACCATTTCGGAATTCCAACTCAAGTGAAGCGTCTAACCCCTTGCCATGCTCTACAACAGAATTAGAAAGCTCTGGGTACTTCATTTGCTGATAGGCTTCCATCTCCAATTTAATCGAGGCAAACTCACGCTTAGACAGTCGATTTGCCTTTCCTGTTTTGTAATTGCTAGAACCGATACAAAAGTGAATGTGTAGATGGTCCTTATCGTGATGAATATTGGCGACCGCTGGTGCGAACGGACTGCGAATACGAATATACCTACGAGCTATGTCTTGCAACATCACATCAGAAATCAGGGATTTGTCCTTGTTGCTGAACGAGATGACCTCATGATAAAAGAGCACCATGTCCTTTCGCTTGAATTTACGAGTTTGTTGGTTGACCTCAAACTCTTTAATCCAATCGTTGACATGATGCCCTTTTAGATAATGCCTAATCGAAAAATCCTGCAACTGCTCATCCCTGGTCTGATACTGGAGTTGGTTTTCCGCCTCCTTTTCAAACATGTACTTCATCAGACCGTTGACCGAACCAGCCTTTCGGGATATGGATTTAATGATCATTTCATTGTAATTCTGTTCAATACGTCTACTAACTGATTCTTTTCTACCATTCCACTAGAAATTAACTCAATTAGGTACTGTTCTAAACCTATTCCGAAGGAAGCACGATGCACCTTCTCTTCCAGCTCTTCAATCTTATTTTGCATCCGCTGAATATCAGGCGAAACCAGCTCATGGAACATTTGATCACCGATAAATACCAGCTCAGAATGGAGTTGCGCCAAAAGTACCTCCACTTTACTAAACTGCTCTGGATGATGAATCACCGGAATCTTCTTCAGGTACGACTCTGTAATGCCAACTAAAAACTGCTGCACTGACACTCCATGCCATCTAGCATGATTCAACAGCTTCTTGTAATAGTCCTTAGGCAACGAAAGCGTAATCTCTTGCTTGTTTCCTCTCCGCTCCTTTTTATATTGACGTAAGTATAGTCGTCGATATTCCTTTTTCGCTGCTTCAATTTGCTTGGGATCACCTGTTTCCACAACGCCACTTGCCATCAAATATTCGACTAATGACTTGTATTTCATTATTTTGCCTTTGGAATTGGTAATAAAGGCACTGCACCTGAAGGAATGTCACCGACAATGTTTGCCTTTTCATAGACCGTTTTGGCCAAGGTTCTATTCTTTTTGTAATAAGGTCGCATATTCGCCAGAATCGGACGGTGATGACCACAAATCACAATAGCATTCTCGACTGGCATGGTTCTGATTTCGTCAGCAGTCATTAATTGACGTGTTCGCTTTATTTCCTTTTCATCCTCATAGGTATATTTACCTAAAGTCGTCTCTAGCATTCTTGCTGTTTCCAGTCCCTGACCTGTAAAATAAACCTTAGCATAGCAATTGCTTCTAATCGTTTCAGCATCATTCTTATTGAAACTCTGAATTACTTGATTAAAATCCTGATATATAAGTAGTATGCCCGTCATGTACTTACGAACATTAGCTATGGCTACTGGTAATGAAGGAATTACGAGTGAAGAAGCCTCATCAAGTAAAAAGAAAATGCTTTGATCCTTCTTCTCGGGCAATTCCCTCATCACCTGCGCGAAAAGCTGTTCCATCAAGACGCTAGAAATGGGAGAATAGTAGTGCATATCAATCGTTGGTGCCTGGACAAATAAGGCAACTTTCTTCTTCCGAAAGGAACCTACATCCAATGAATCAACAGAAGTAATACGCACAAGTTGCTCATCCTCAAACAGGTTAAGTGCAGCAAGTGCACAAGCTGCGATTCCGGTAAAAGTGTTTGGAGCCATCGCTATGAAGGACTTATAACCTTCATAGATTGATTCATCTTTACTTTGTATAACCAGCATATTCAACTTCTTCAGGTCACCTGACATTATCTTTAGCAAACGTCTAACATTTACCAAATTTTGGTACTTAGGTTCCTGCTTCTTAACCAAAGAAATTAGTAGAGTTAATAGCGCAGTTCCTTGTAAATCCCAGAACGGATTAGAAGAGTTATTTTTCATTGAGGCACGAATTAATGTACTTGCCACCTTTGAAATTTCTGATTTGGTATTCGCACGTTCCAGAATGTTAAAGCCTATGGAGATTTCCGGCTTTGTGTAATTCAGCACCTTAACCTCATACCTTTTTTTTCAAGGTATCCTGAAACCTTATTAAAGAGTTCTCCAGAATAGTCAGAAATAATTAGAGAAGCGTCCATAGAAAGGATTGAAGGGATTAGTACAACAGAGGTCTTCCCCACTCCTGATCCGCCGAATACAATCCCATTGCTGTAGCTGTCCTTAATAGACAAACTTCTGATTCCTGTCAAATTAAACCCTTTATTCCATTTAGAAAGAATATCTCGTTCATCAAGAAATTCTCCCTGATAGTCATGATTCTTTTCTCTACCGAACCCGAAAAGATCCAGGAATACTCTTAGTATTGATCCAACAACAACCACAACCAGGTCGAAGATTGAAACTAGTATTTTATCTAACATAATTTTTAATTTAAAATTTGATTTTTGATTTAATGACATTGTTAATCTGAACCAAAATGATCTCTGTCATTTTACTTACGATGTATACTCCGATTAACAATAGTTTGAAGGCAAAGGAGAGTAAACCTCCCGTGATCCTCATGACCAAGGGAAGTCCACTTCGTTTTGAAATTTTTCCACACATTACAAATTAGATTTAATGATTAGCCTGGCACCAACTTGTTCCAACTGACGCTGGTACATGCCAGCGACTTTCGAAAACCTATTCGAATCTTTAAGACTTTGCGCCTGATATACCACATATACATCAATACCGCTTAGATCATCGTTCAGCTTCTTCTGATAAGCTTTTTCCAGTTGTTCCCAGGCTTTATCTGGCTTGTTTAGCTTGGAAGCATCGCGAACAAATGAAATGCTCGGCGTGTTTTCAAGCAAATCGCTGTAAATCAATAGGACTTTACGGTCGTTTACAACCTTGGACAATCGGTTTAGCTCTCTTACAACTGCTGGAAAAATGACAGAATATTGCTTGTGACTATCACCAGGCTTCTTCAAAAGTACATTCATGGAACTTATAAAGTCTTTATACTCCTTTCTTCGCTCCAATTCATTTGAATGTAAAGAAGATTGGCCCTCCATACGAGTCGTATTCTCCTCACCATACTCCACATCTGTAATATAGGTGACACTCAACTCTGCTGCGTTCCAAATGTCTTTCTCCTTGAAAAAAGGAGCAAAATTGCTGGTCTTCGGTGCTGTAATCTTCTTATCTGTAATGTCCCATAAGACACTAACTATGGTTCCGTTTGTCGGATTTGTACTGCACCCATACAGGCACAGTACTAATCCTAAATAAATTAGTCTAATCATGATTAATGTGATTTTAGGTTATCAATACTTACGAATCGGCAGGTCACACGAGGTAGGGGTTGATCTAAGCAACTTGGAGTATGACGGAGGCGCGTTATCAGCTCCCGCTTCCAGTTCGAACAGACACTTCTGTAAAAGGCTAGGTTCTCATTAAGCAATAAGTTATGGTAATCCATGATCTCATCCGCTCTCGTCTGTGTTTCGTTGAGCCATCGCTTCAGAATTTTGATCTCTTCTGAAATGTCATCAAGTTTATCTTCTATTTCCTTTAATTCCGCTCTGGCTTTGTTAGCATTTCTACGAATACTGGTTTGCTCTTCTGTTGGAAAACTAAAGAATGCTGCTGAAATCCCTGTGAAGATCAGTACATTGATCACAACAAACATCAAGGTTCCAAAAGCAGGAGAAATAATGGATTGTGTCACTTCATTTAGATACCCAACTCTTACGTATCCTAAGACCGCAAACAAAGAAAGGATACCAAAACCCAATAAAATCAACTTAAAAATTGACCGCCTTTGTGTGTCATCCTTTCTAAGTTCCTTGAAGAAGTAATGCCCAATAATGGCTAAGCCAGCCACCAACGGCACAATGATAATCATCGACTCCAAATGGGATATTGAAAATGCTTGTAACGAACGGCTGTTGTATAGCACATCGCCTAGTAAACAGACACCAATAAATACGAGCAAAAAAGGCAGTTTAATCCAGTTGTAAACGTCTCGGTTCAAGAGGCTGCGCATGTCTCTCGTTTTATTGACCTGCATGTTCTTCAATTCCTCTTGTTGTTTTGACAGCTCTTCAATCTCCGTCCCTGCTAATGTCTTTGCATTTTCTTTAAGCCTCGGAAGGCTTTCTGCCTGTAGCTCTGTGCTTACTTTGTTACAAAGCAAGGAAACTGCTTCTGTTATGTATTGGATATATGGAGCTAGCTTATCGCCTTCTCTACGAGGGATGTCTCGCTTTGCTAAATCTTCTGCATCAAGCATGGCCTTATGCTCAATTTTAGACTTTTCTTTATCTAGGTGCTTTTGCAGCGAAGGCATGACCGTTTTCTTAAGATTACGCGGATCAACTAGTCCCTGCTGCTCTATGACTTTATTAAAATTTGCTTCAATTTTATTGAGCGTGTTTTTAATTAACTTCATAATTTATTATTTTTGATAATTATTGCCTGCAACGGAAAGAGCGGCAACTCCTTCCGTGCAGACTGTTTTGAAATTAAATTCGATGGTACAACTAGAAGGTATTTCTAGCTTTTCTCTGTAAAAATTCAAGTAAAGATGCCTTCAGGTACAACACCTTCTTTCTCGTTAATTGAGAATAGGTGATGCGTCCTTCTGACCGGTATTTGAACAAAGTGGCTTTGGACTTAATTTTCAACAATTCCATGGCCTCTTTCTCATCAAGCCAGACATCATCGGAATCAAGAGAACTGTTGGTCGGTCTAAGCCGACCAACAATCTTTTCTACTAATTCGTACAAACTAGATTCGTCTATAACTATAATCTTGTCTTTCATGAGATTAGCTTTTATAGATTCTGTCTTTATCCTGCAAGGCAATTTGCTTGATTGATGCAGACGCGAACCCGGTTAAACAATTGATGTACTTTTCCTCTTTCATCTTGTGTCCGTTCTCATAACAGTACTGGACATCGTTGTAGGTGTCTGCTAAAAATCGGAGCGTGTACTGTGTGCTTCAATCTGTCAGACTTACTAGCCAGACTGTTCCATTTGAATCCATCTCCTGTAAAGAAGCCAGGTAGATGTAAGAGTCTAAATGGAGATAGCTGGCGTAGCTGGAAATCAGGAACTCAATAAACCGTTCGAGGCTGCTCTTTCCTGGTATCAGTGTCTTCAGTTTACCGTCATCCTGATGAAGGACTCGAAGCAGTTCCTCAAAAGGTGCATCCTGAAAGCTGCAGAAGGAAATTGCTGCGTTCACCTCACCTCTGATTTCTACCGGTCTGAGGATGTCATTGAAGTTTTTTTGAAGCTGCTTAACTTCCTTATAGTCCTCATATAGCGATTTCATCAATATCAATATTAATAGATCCATCGAACAGGTATCGAGTAAACCTGTGTTTACATAGCGTGTTTGGTTCTCCGTTCTTGTCACCCATAAGGCAGTGTCCTCGACGTATTCGATTTGCAGTGGTTGCTGCCACGTCTCTGCCTCGAATTTCCTTATATGGGACGAGATGAACTTTGTTTGTGACTCAATCGTCATTTTTTAAAGTTTTGTTTTGTTAAAAATCATCGATTTAGATATCGACATTACATAGAACTCCTATCCTTACTTGTTTGTAAAGTTTCTTTCCTGACTAGAAAAAACTGTTTAAATCAAGCTGTCTGTGAGCGAGTTAGAAAGTAGTACAGACTTAACTTTTGAAAGGATATGAGGGTGCAGGATGCACCGACAGAAGACAGATTTGAAAACTTGCAATTATTTAGCGGTATGCTATAATCTTCCTTGTTGAGAGGTTCAAGTTTTCTTGAATCTTCGGTCGTCCAGCATCTTGCGGACGACCATTTTTTATGGGGAGCGGATTTTTGAATTGTAAAGCATGATTTCACAATTTTTAAATTAAGAAATAAAAAAAACCGTATCGGCTTTTTTGTGATACGGTTGTAAATGTATTTCTTATTTATTGGAGGTGCAATTGATCTCCAGATATAGAGTATTTTACTCCAGATATTTATTTAGTTCAGCTTTAACATGTTTAAATTTATCGCCACCCAGAGGAATTGTCTCGTTTAACATACTAGTTTGGTAAACCAATTTAGAAGATCCTTTTTGCATAGAAAATTGCATTTTTTTGTTAATAGCAAATAATAACTTTCATTTGCATGAATAGAAACACCATTATAAACATCAAATTTCAACAATTTATTCCATAATGGTAATGACCTTTGTACCTCTCCACGTTCTACAAGTTTTTTTGCAATTAGGTATACAATTTCTGAAACTTCCGATTCATCTTTACTTCTCATAGTTTCTGCTTCATCAAACACAAATGGTTCGATAGTTTTTAACAAAAGTATGGCATTATCAATTTGACCCAAATTTATATATGCAAGAATTTTAAAAAGATTCAAGTCATGAACGTCATATCCGCATCCTTCCCATTTAGGTTCAGACAGATCAATAGCTCTTTGCAAATGTTTTAATGCTTCATATCGGTAAATATCAAGTGAATTTCCATATCCTCCGAAAATGTGAGCAAAATCGTATCCCATCATCGAGCTATGATCAATTATCGCACATGTATCTCTTAATTCAATACTTGTTTGAAGAATATCTAATCTTATACCATTTCTTATACTATCAGCAACATGCCAAGTCATTCCTTCCATTGACATCATATCAATAATTTCCTTCTTCTTTTCTTCAAATGGCTCTCTGCGATATGGATCATTCCTAATAAATGATAATTCTAAAAATTTATCTATCAACTCCAAACCTTCTTCATACGTAACTGATTCAATGGTAACTTCTAAATTTTGAAAAAACAAATTGAACTCCTCCTTGTTAAGTCTACATCCTTCTAATGATTCAATACCTGCAAGGTAATTGGTAAAAAGTTGCTCATCATTTAAGGTGTTTTTAATTGATGTATCTAACGCCATTTCTATATTGCCACAAATCCAATCTCTTAAACACCTCTTTTCATGATCGAAACTACTTGCATAATTGCAAAGTTCTCTATAGTAGAGTAATACTGAATCCTGACTCCTATTTTGGTAATATTTAATTACGAACTCTAGACCTAAGATTATTTCTAAAGTATCATCAACTAACTTAGCATGTTGCAAATGTGCCAATATGGTTTCGAACCGTTTAGATCCTGCAACAGTTTGATTCATATCTCTTACTTTGCCAAGTATGAAAATTTTCTTCTCTTTGAAATAAGAATTAAGAGGTTCTTCTAATGTCTCATCACTAGCTTTTTTAAGTAGTTCTTCGTATATCTTTAAAGCTTTTAATGTTGATTCTTCATGGTCTACTAAATCATCAAGATAATCCGCTTTTTGAAATAAATATTCGAATTCAATCACCTCCTTAGGGTACTTCCAATTCAAAATAGTTCTTACAGAATCATCAAGACCTTGATAAAAGTACCTTTGAGATATCAATTTTACACTTTCATTTATAAAAAAAACCTCATTAGATTGCTTGGCTAATTGAAATAATTCGTAAGTGTAATGTAACGCACTATCCAAATCTATATGATTCACTTCTTCAGTACTTATTGATGATATTTCGTACAGGTGATACAAACTATCAGTCAGGTTGGCAGACGATACATACGCTTTATAATAATATATAATAGCCTTCTCAAATTCACTTTCTTTCTTGTAATTTCCCCCAACTCTAGAATAGATTTCTCCTAACTCATTTGAAATTCTATTTTGATCTGATTCGTTTAATTCAAAATACTTTGCAAGTGATAGTAAACTGTATTTTAATGATTTACGGGGCATATTTCTATTATCATAGAAAATTGCAAAATTCATTAACATCATCTGTTCATAATATTTATTACCACAATCCCTGTAGAATGAAATTGCATCATTAGAATACTTTTCGAAATACTCAAGGATTACCCGATCAGTAGATTCATCTACCTTTTTTAAGAGCAAAAAAGTTATTTGATGATAAGCTTTAGCCAAGGAAAGGCTAAGAGAGTTTGTTTCAATGCTATCTTTTGAATTTAGTAATCTACTTTTACCATAATGGACAGCCTCTTCAAAGAAAAGCCTTGAATTATATACATTTCCATCAATTAAATAATGATTATAGCAAAGGTATCCTAAATATTCTACTGCGGTCAACGTATCTCCAATATTCAAACTGCTTTCAACTATTTGTTTTTGAGATTTGACACATTCTTCCATCCTCCCTTTATCAAAATAGTACTTTCCCAAAATCTTGAATATTTTTATAGCTAAATATTCATTACCACATTCCAAATACCCTAAGCCTGCATTATGTAAATAGTCTTCTCTTAGTGATTCGTTGCTAAACTTACCTTCTAGAACTGCCATGTCCCAATTTGCCTTAGCAATAGCACCTATTTCTTTAATTAAAGTTGCTTTTATATAATTTTTTTCAAAAATTTCTCTCGCCTTATCTAATTTCCCATCGCATAAATACTTATATCCTAAGAAGCTTTGAGTTATTAGCAGTTGAGATTGAGTTCCATGTCTTTTAGAGTAAGAATAAAGTTTACGGGAACGTCTTTTTATGTTTTCACAATCCAACTCTTCAAAATTTTCAGAAGCATATATATATTCATCAATTTCAATTTGATAATTAGTATACGGAGTAGTATCGCAGTTCCAAAAAATATCTTCAACGGATACAAGAAATGGTCCGTCACCAAGGTCGGCATTATCATCAACTAAATCTAACTCAGATGGGTTATTATATGGTTCCTTTTCATATTCATCAGGTGGAATAGTAAACGACTCATTATATAGACTTGGATCAACATTATTAGAATCCACCTGACTGTATCCAAACAAAAAAAGAAAAGAACAAATTAGAGTGGCAATCGTAAGTTTCATTCCAATTGGTTTAATGGAGAAAACAATTTTCTTATATCAATGACCAAGATACAAAGTCAATTATATATGTTCGAACTATTTATGAATAATTTGGAAAAGACAATTCTGGAATTGATTGATTTCTCATGTTGAGAAATAAAATAGAAAGGAATTATACCCGTTTGTGAAAAATCAAAAATTATCCTCCCGCTTGTGAAATGCTTGTGACTAAAAACAAAGAAGGAGTCACAATTTAATGTAACTCCTTCTCTTTCAGTGTGGGAGATACTGGATTCGAACCAGTGACCCCCTGCTTGTAAGGCACCCGTTATTTGAATTCTAATATTTTTCGTTATTTTCTAATCCATTGATAATCTATTACTTGCAAACATTTAAATACAATAAGAAACATTTAACCCCAAATCCTGAGTGCAAATTGAGTGCAAATTGAGTGCAAATTTTTGTATCTTGTGATCAGTATGAACACGAATATAATCATTACACTCGATACCAGAAGAAAGAAAAAGGACGGAACGTATCCTGTCATTTTGCGAATGAGTCACAGACGGAAAACCATTTCGATTTCGCTTGGCATTTCTGTAAATGAAAAGGACTGGGATTCTAAACGTCGAGAAATTAAAAAGACCTATAAAGGGGTCAACTCGGTCAATCGACTTAACAATCTGTTGAGTAAAAAAAAATCGGAAGCGATGGAAGTGGTCACAAAACTGGAAGAGACCAATTCCCTTTCCTTCATTTCCATCAAACAGTTAAAGGATAAGATTACAAATGTAAACGCTCCTACCTCTGTCTTTGCCTTTGGCGAAAAGAAAATTAAAGAGATGGAACAGTCACAACAGTTCGGGAATGCCAGAACGTACAAAACGGTTTTGAGCATTCTGCGAACGCATTGCAAAGGTGCTGATCTGAGATTTGAAGAGTTAAATTATGAATTCCTCAAAAAGTGGGAGGCGAAACATTTGTCTAAAGACAATAGTCTAAACAGCTTATCAGTTTATCTCCGGACTGTTCGTGCTCTATTTAACAAAGCGATCAAAGAAGGCATTATCGAGCAACAGGCCTACCCTTTCAAGGATTATAGGATTAAGTCCTCCCCTACCAAGAAACGAGCTATCAGTATTAAGAGTCTTCGAAAAATCGTCTCGCTTGAGCTTACTTCTGATCATGAGTTGTTTCATGTCCGAAATCTGTTTGTTGCTTCCTATCTTCTCAATGGCATGAATTATATCGACATGGCTTTTATGCAGTTGTCCAATATCAATAATGGTCGTATTGAATACCGACGACGGAAAACTGCTAAGCTGTACGACATTAAAGTTACGGATCAGCTCCAGGAAGTACTGAATTACTACATCAACGATAAAGAGTCAGACGACTTCATCTTCCCTATCATTAAACGGGATCAACTCGCTGACCAATATAAAGACGTAGAGTGGGCTCGTAAGCGGTTTAACCGTGGGCTGAAATTATTAGCCAAGGAGTGTGGGATTTCTGATACTCTGACGTCGTATGTTGCCAGGCATTCGTTTGCCACTCAGGCTATGCTGAATGACGTTCCGCTGCAGGCGATTTCTGCTATGTTGGGGCACTCTAAACTGTCGACTACTCAGGTTTATCTGGCTTCTTTGCCGAGTGATGTGATGGATGAGTATCAGGAGCGGTTGAAGTTGTGAGTGGTTATTTTCAATAACGAATAGTTTATTGCTGAAGATATATAGAGAATACTTTCGACAGGGACATTACAATTCTTTAACCTTGAATTATTCTATTATAATCACAATTTGCTAGTTTTGGTTTG
>ENA-ORXR01003763-ORXR01003763.1-marine-metagenome-genome-assembly--contig:-NODE-3763-length-13340-cov-8.949408_pt1 | contig 13340 bp, 8 predicted proteins | sample MGYA00237866_ERZ511479 | MGnify/ENA metagenome assembly ERZ511479 | reverse complement strand
GCGATGAAGGCAGCCCAGAGGGTTCTGTGAGGCCCCAAGACGGAAATTTGATTGGCCGTCACAATGGCACGATCGACGGGCACGTTGGGCAAGCGTGCCAACATGCCCGTAGGGCCTGGAACGGCGTCCAATGCAGCCCGTAGAGGCCGATGACCCCAACGTGCCAAGAGATTCGAGGATTTCCTATGCCCCCCTGTGACGCCGCTCTCAGTCTTCGACAATGTTAGTTAGCGGGGCGCCCACGACAGACGCAAACAATTGTGTAGTGGGCGACGGCGTCCACGGGGCCCCATTCCAGCTACCAAAGACATTCGTCACAACGATCGTCGGTCGGCCCTCCCACCCGCGTCACCACCCCCCCTCACTTGCGGTCGAGGCGGTTGCTAAACTGCTCTTCCAAGAGCTTCCACAAAACCGTGAAGAGGAGCCCCTGGAAGCCGTTGGCCAGGATCCGCGTTTGGAGCCCCCGCCCAAAGAGCCCCGACACCCCGTCTTGCGCAATAACCTGTCGCACGGCGGAGGGGTAGCTGACAACATCCGCGTGCGTTTGGCGGTACGTCTTGACGACGCGGAGGCTGTTGGAGCAGCAGTCCGACACGACCGACGCGGAGAAGCCAATGACCGCATTGCGGCCGAGCTTGGAGGGGAGGTCCTCGGGGACGGGCAACGCCACGTTGAGGGTGTTGTAGACGCTGAACCAGGGAAAGTGGCTGTGCACCTCAAAAAGGAGGGTGCGAAGAAGTAACGCATGCGATGTCAAAGACACGAGGAAAAAAGCAGGAAGGCACTCAAGCGGAAACGTTGTGTCAGGACCATGGACGTGTGGCAATAGGACCACGATTGTCACCAACATCAACGGCAAGTGACAAAAGTAGAGGCGCTCGACGACGGCACAGTAAGACAATGCAATGACAGGTAACTAGTACCACCACGGTCGGGAAACGAGCACAACAACAGTCCAGCACCACCGCCAAACGTACCCGACATAGGTAGCCGCCGCCGCCCCAAGCGCGCCGTGATAAAACACCGGCACGCCTCCGCCTGAGCGGGCCTTTTTGAGCAACAACCGCAGCCCCGACGCGCCGTTCACCTGGAGCGACGTCTTGACCGCATCTGTGCAGCGTCCACGGTGCAGCGACCGTGAGAAAAGAACAACAGTGCAAAGTGCGGCACACCAGAACCAACCAGCCTCCAACAAACAAACAACGGGGAACCAGACTCACGCGTCAGCAACGCAATGGTACAAAGTGAGCAGCATCAACCCCCAGAGACGCGGCAGCGCCAACCAGGCATCCGCGTGGAGCAAACGAAATAACGTGGTCAGGGCGAGCCCAACCGCCACCGAGCCCTCCCCCTACCCAACGTACCGACCGGCATGAGGAAGATGCGGAAGCCGGCAGCCGCCGCCGACGCCGCCGACGTTTTCGCAATGACCGGCAGGTTCTCCGTCGTCTCGTAGCTATCCAGTAGCGAGATAACCCCCGCGTTGGCCGCCGTATCCCCAAACCGCGACATGGGCGCCTGCACGAGCGCCGGCGCAAAGCCGCGGTAGAAGCGGCGCACCCCCCCCTCTGCGTAGAGCGTGCGGAGCGCCGCGCCTGTCGACAGTCCGTGGCGGTATTGGTAGTTCATGGTCGTCCGCAGCCAGAGGAGCGTCGTCACTTGGATGCCCATCGCGGCGGCGCCGGGGAGACCACCGCGGAGGGCCTTGCCGCTGGCGAGGGAGAGGATTTCGCGGAACGACTTGGTTTGGGGGCGCGGCGCACCGGCGGCGCCCTCGGCCGGCGCCGCCGCCCGCAGCGTCGCGCCGGGGGGGGGGGCGGAGCGCCCGGCGAGCGCCGCCGCTGCAAACGGGTGCACAAACGAGGGGGCGCGGGGGGTGGCCGCGCCCGACGGGCCCGTGGGCGGGAGAACCATGGCGAACGACCTGGGTGGGGGGCGATGGTAGGGGCCGGCAACGGTAGGCGGCCAAGGCGGACGGCGCCTGGCGTCGCAGGCAATGCCGCGGCGGCCGACCGAGGGCCGGGGACCGGATGCCGTCGGGGGGGTGGCGGAGGTGGAGATACCAAACGGGTGGGGGGAAAAAGCGGGGAAGGGGACGACGCCAATGGGGCGGTGGGGGACGACTAGATACCCGCAGGTGCGTGGTCGGGAGAAGACGCCGCCGATGGGGTTGGCGCCGTGCTCTTGTATGCTCGTGTTGCCGTCGGCATCGCGCTCTAGGTGTGCCTGTGGCGGGGGGGGTCCCGCATTTCGCGTTCCCGGTGGGAAGAGCTCAGTTTCTCTCCAGCGACTGGTCAGAGCTCACGAGGCGGGGTCCTGTGCCAGAGAATCGACGGCTGGCAGCGGCTGGCTCACGATCACCCCCATTCGTGGTTGGCTGTGTCATGCACAGTTGATTGGCACATTCAAGCACTCTACCTCAACGTGGCAGGCGGCTGTTGGTGAGCTCGACCGGTTGAAACGCGGGGCGCGCCTGCAGCGGCGGACCGGTGGCGTGGCTTGCCCCGTTCCGACCCGCTGGGCCTCGGCGCGGGGCGCCCATGCCACCACGGTGCGATTCATGTCGGGCGCCCGTCAACCGTCGGCGGCCGGTGGGAGTTGACGAGGGAGAAATGCGGACGCGACGGGCGTCCGTGCTGTCGGCAACCGCTGTGGAAGAGGCAAGCGGCGGTGGCTGCCGCACCATGCCGCTGTGATGATCGTGCATTTGACGGGTGTCTCCGCGTGGAAGCGGCGGCGGTGGAGACGGGCGCGGCGCCAGCGGCGGCCACCCCCCCATTTGCTGTCGTCCGTGCTGTGTCGGAGCTGGCGCTCCCGCGGGTGCCGCTGCCTTTTCGAGGAATCCCTCGAGTGAGAGGCAGGTGGCGTCCCGCCTCTGGCGCCATCGACGGCGACGGCGGTGGTGGCGGCGGCGGCAGTCGCGCCACGACCGGCGGACACCGACGCCGGCCGCGTTGTTGGATTTGTGCCGGGGCGCCCGCCCGCTTCACCGCCAAACGTACGCCGCTTCCGCGGCGGACTGACGGAGGGCACGACGGCGGCGGCGGGGTATCACACTTTGCACCCGTGATGGGTGTGGCGGTGGGGTTTGTCGCGCCGCTTGGGAGAGGGGACCGTCTTGGCGACCGCCAGCATCGGTCGACACTCCTGCGGTGCGCAGTCGGGCCGCCAGCGCCGTCCCCGTGGCCGCCGCCGCCGCCGCCGCCTCTGCCCGTGTGCTCGCCGCGGTTGTAGACCCCCGGCTGCCTCGTCCCCTGTCCGGCACCAGGCCCACGGGCGGGCGGCAGGCGCCGGCACGATGGAGTGGGCGGCCCCCCCGACGGCGCGCGGCGGCGGCGGACCGCGGCGCGTCTTTGCGGCGGTGGGCGGTGCCGCGCCCGAGCGGGGGCCGCCGCGCGGGCCGACGGCCGCCGCCCCGCGGCAGCCGACACGCTCGCCGAGCCGCTCGAGCTGCGGCCGCCCCGTGGCGGCCGACGGCCGCCGGCGGAGCGGCGGGGGGGGGGGGCCCCCCCCGCCCCCCCCCCCGCCGCCGCCGCACGTCGGGCACCGCCGGCGGGAGGGCGCCCGGCGGCAAACTCCGCCGCACATCCACCCCGAGCCGCCGGTACACGCCCCACACCGCCGCGTCGACGCGCATGTTGGCGGGCGGCAGCCGGTCGGCGGGGGTGGCGCCCGCGGCTCCGCCGCGGCGGCCGCCGGCCGCCCCGCCGTCGCCCGCCTCTGCGGGGCGTTGCGCGTGCACGCACCCCGCCGCGTGCAGCGGCCGGCGGCGTAGGTGGAGGGCGACGCCGCCCGCGGCGGCGGCGGCGGCGGCCGCCGCCCCGCGCTGCTTGGCGCGGATGAGCTCCTCGGCGAGTTCCGGGTGGTAGAGCGCCGCCTCTTCGAGGAAGAGCCCCCGCATTTGGGCGGCGTTCAGTGTGCGCTTTTCAAACGCGAAATCCTCCCGCGGGATGGGCAGAATCGCCTCCGTTTCGGGCTCGTACAGCTCCTTAAAGTAGGGGTGGCGGAGCGCCTCGAGCGCCGACGGCCGGTCCGTGGGGTCAAAGGCGAGGAGCTTGGAGAGGAGGTTGATGGCGTTGGGGTCCGTGTTGGGGAAGAGTTCCTCCAGCGGCCGCCGTGGCTGGGGGGGGAGCGCCGAAAAGTGCTGCCGCGCGCGCGTCGACGCGACTTTGGCGAGCGCCGGCTCGGAGGGGGTGCCGAGCACGTCCATGATCAGCCGGAGTTGTTCGTAGCCCGAGGCGCCGGGGAACATTGGCCGCCCTTTGCCAAGCAGCTCGGCAAAGATACAACCTGTGGACAGGTCCGTGCCATCAGTGGTGGCAAACAAGAAAAACGCGGAATGAGAAAACAACAAACGCAAGCGACTGTCAGCACAGGCTCGTGCCGAGGACACAACAGGGGGCGTAGAACACTAGGGACGGAAACTAGGTAACAAGCTCCAGACGGCGACCCAGAACGTACCGACAGACCAAACGTCAATGGCCGTCGAGTACGGCGTAAACTGCGTCAGGATGAGCTCTGGCGCTCTGTACCAGCGCGTCGCGACATAGTCTGTCCAAATCGCCATGTCGGGCTCATTCTCCCATGCGACCCGGGCGAGACCTGCGACCGAGCAGCACAGAACCCACAACCACGAGGAAATCAAGACACAAACAGCGACGATGCACAGCGCACCAGCGGGGCAAAAGAGTGACATGGGCTGCACTTCCCGTCCATGGTTAGCAACGCGTCGGGTCCGCATCTCTGGACCCAACCCCCCCGCCCGCTGTATGCCCCGCTTCATCCTGTCACTGCACGCCCACCCGCCCACACCAGCGCCCGCACCGCGACCGCTGGCGCCACGTACCAAAGTCACAAATGCGGAGCTCGCACTCCCGATTGAGCAGAATGTTGGACGGCTTGATGTCGCGGTGGAATACGCCCGCCGAGTGGAGCGCGTGCAGCCCGTTGAGCAGCTGATACATGAAAAACAGCACGTGCGAGTCGGACAGCTCGGCCGGGGAGCGGAGCACGTGCCCCAAATCTGTCGGCATGAGCTCGAGCACCGCAAAAATGTCATTGTACGACGTTGGCCGCGCCGGCACGAGGATGTCGCGGATCTCGACAATGTTCTTGTGCCCCCGCAGGAGGCGCATGAATTTGAGCTCCCGCAAAATGCGCACCGCAATGGGGATCTGGTCAAAGCCCCGCTGCATGCGCTTGACGGCCACCTCGGTGTTGGTCGCCGTATCCAACGCCGAAACGACCAGCCCGGACGCGCCTTCCCCAATTACCTGCAACACGCGGTAGCGGTTGCCTTGGATGGGCTCGTCGAAAAAGTGGCGGCGGAGGCGCGCCAGCTCTTGGTGCCGCCGCGACCGGGCGGGGCGGGGCGCGCGGGCGGCGCTGGGGGGGACCGCCCCAGAGGGTGCCGCCGCCGTCGTGGCGGCGGGCGTGCCCGCAGCGTCGGCATCGGAGGTGCCATCGGCGGGCGCGGCAGCGGCCGCGTAGGGCGACGCGCCGTACTCCATGGCGCCCGAGCTCGGGTCGACGGGTCGCCGGCGCGCCGGCCAGTGAGGGACGGGCGCGGCACTTTTGTCACCAGAGGCGTCCCGCGTCGAGGCGGTCGCGGGCGTCAAAGACTGGCGGGTCGGCGTCGAGTCTGCCGCAGCACCCGTCTGCCCGCCGACGGCAACGACGAGCGCGTCACCGCGCCCCGCCTCACGTGCAAACGTGTCGTCGACACGCTCCTCGCAGTGACGGCTCCGACAGAGTGGCGGATGGCCTCGGCCGTGGCCTTTGCCGTCAACGGCGACAAGGCAGCGACGACGCCAACCCGCGGCTCGTGGACGCCCAATGGACGGGTGGCACCAGCCCGCAGCGCTGTTTGCCGGGGGCTCGGCCTTCTCCGTTCCCACGGACGCAACACGCGGGGCCGCGCATCGAGGCAGTTCCGCGGTGTCCCTGGAGCGCTCAAGCAGGTGCCATCAAAGTGGGTCTCGACTCGTCGACACCCTGTGGCCCGGCCCACCCGGTGCGCAGTGTAGACACTGTCGGGCGGCAGAATCTGGATATCGGGAGGTGTGATGGGCGACCTGGAGAAAAAAATGGCTACAGCACGAGATCCGCCTGGTCGCCGTTGCGAGGGTCCCCGTCGTGTCGTGTGGCTGGCAGGCAACCGCCAGTCGTTGGCCAACAGGCGGATCCGACCTCTGCCTGAGGTGCGACGAGCGCCTGCTGGCAAAGTGGGCAGCCACCAGAAGTGTCTTCGTGTGTGGCACACAGCGGTTTGACCAGATCCACAAAGCCCCTCGGCGAGAGCACGGGCTGGCGTGTGTCCTCGAGGCGGCCTCGTCGTCCGAAGCGGCGGAACCAAGGCCGCACGCAGAGCCGAGTGGCTGCCGCGTCTAAACTAGGGGGTCCCAGTGGGCCGGTCCGAGGCCCAGGTGCCGCGCACTTGTGCCACGTCACTCTCGATTCGGTCCAGCATGGCCGCCGGGAAGCCATTGGGCCTGAGTCACTCTGAATCTTGACACGCGCAACGGTGTTGTGTACTGTACCCCACCTTCCATGGGCTGTCGTCGGTGCTTTTCATATTCTCGCTGTCGAGCGCCTTGCCAAAAAGTCGTCGCTGGGAAGCCCTCAGAGTTCATACTGTGGACCCTAAAGAAAGGCTGGCCTGCTATTGGTGACGGACTCCGATGCTGACCATTGATTGGCTGGCACAAAATGTCCGTTTCTTGGGACATTGAAAGGCCCGTTTGTTGGCAGTGACCAGGATCAAAGAGTCGTCGTGCTCGTCGCGGCGCCCGCCGCCTCGTCCCGATTCCACCCCCCCCCCATGGCGACGACGGCCACCACCGCCGCCCGCGCGGCCACCACCGCCGCTGCCGCGGCCGCCACCGCGGCAGCCGGCGCCGCCTCCCTCCCCCGGGCGCCGACCCTCACGGCGACGGTCGTCACCCCCCCCGGGCGGCGCCCCTTTGGCGCCGCCCTCGACGCGACGCTCCGCGTCACCACCCACGACGGGCGGCCGGTGACCGTTGCCGCCGCCGCCACCTTTGAGGTGGACGTGGCGGGCGATGGGGGGGGCGCCCACGGGGGCGCCTCTGGGGTGGACGTGCGGCCGCTGGCCGCCACGCCGCCGGCGCCCATGGCGGGCGACGGGGTGGTGCACGAGGTGGGGCTCCCCCTCGGGGGGGCCCTCGCCGCGCTGCAGGCGGCCACCTCGGCAGACGCGCTGTGCAACGTCGGGCTGTTGCGGCTGGCGCTGGTCGTGCGGGGGGGTGTCGCGGCGGACGCTGCCGCGGCGGGCAACGCCGCGGCGGCGGGCGACGCGGCGGCGGCGGCGGCGGGCGACGCTGCGCGCGCGGCTGCCGTGGCGGCCGTGCGGGAAGTGTCTGGCGCAGCGTCTGGGGCGGTACACACGGTGGTGGCCGAGCGCCCGCTGGTCGTGGAGGTGTTTCGGGACCAGCGGGCGGGGCGCGTCGGAGGGGCCGACCACGACGCGCTCTACCGCCGCATTTTTGTGGAAGAGTAGGGCGGCGGGTGGGTGCCATTGGACAACCCTGCAGTACGGCTGCTGGCTGAGTGGCTCGCAGCATGGCGGCGCGTCGGTGCGTGCGCCAGGTTCGGCGCCGCGCCGCGGATGGCCGTCGACCTCGAGGGGAACTGCCGGGCTGGGCGCCCGTACGGATCAAGGATGCTGGCAAGGCAGCAAGACGGGCTGTCCAGCCACGCCCCGCACACCATAGAAAGATACCGGCACACAATAGAAAGATTGAGGGAAGAAAGGGATGGGCGGCCGACCGCCCACGAGCGCGCTTGAAAAAATATGTGCACGCCACCGCCCTACGCGGCAGCCACGGGCGTCGGCGCCCAATCCTCCAACAGCGCCCGTCTTGGCTTGGTCAACGTCGGGTCGTCGTCCACCTCTGCGCCCGCGTCGGTGACCATGGCGTCGCCGCCGTCACGGCGCCTTGGTCCCCCCTGCGCGCTCCCGTCGCGGAGCAGCTTGAACAGCCCCGTGCCGAGCGGTACCTGCCGCCCCATGATGATGCACTCAGAGACGCCCGCAATCGCGTCTGCCCGCGAATGCACGGCCGCGTCAAACAGGTGGTCGACGGTCATTTCAAAGGAGGCGAGCATCAGCGTCGACGTTTTGAATTTGGCAATGCCAAACCGCGTAATGCCGAGCACCTCCCCGCGGAAGGTCATCACGTCGGCGAGCAGCGCCACGTGCCGAGCGTCAATGCTCATGCCGTGGGAGCTCATGGTGAATTGGATTTCGTGGGTGATGGCGTGCCGCGCCGCCTCAATGCCGAGGCCCTGCTCCGTCGCCATGATGTGGTTGCACTTGACGTTTTCGCCGTCGACGCCAGACACGGCCATGACCGACGTGATGTCCTCGCCTTCGACGAGGAGGTTGTAGCTGCCGTCTGTCTTTTCATTGATGACCGCCCGGTGGACGCTGCCAATGCCCTCGACAATGACCTTGGGCAGCAGCGACCGCAGTACTTGCATGTGGCCAAAGGCGTCGGCGTCGGCCTGCCCGCCACCCGCCGCCGCCGCCGCCCGCCCCCGCCCGCGGGGGGCGACGGCTGCCGGCCGCACGCGGAGGCGGTACCGCCCCGTCACCTCAATGTGGTGGGCCTTGAGTTTGAGTTTGGGCGTCAGCAGCAGGCGGCGGGCGACCTTGGGCGCATCCACATCCAGCTGCACCTTGCGGAGCGTTTCCTCGTCCAACCGGATGGCAATGTACGCCACGTCCTTTTCATAAACCTCCTTGATGTACTCGGCGACTTCGCCGAGGAGCGTCCGCTCGATGCGCGCCTTGACAATGCGGGCGGCGACGAGGTCCCGCGACGACACCAGCTCCGCCGTAATGATCGGGGTGGAGATGGCCTTGGACGCGTTGATAATCTCCTTGATGCGCGGCACGCCCTGCGTAATGTTCATCGACGCGACGCCCGCAAAATGGAACGTCTTGAGCGTCATCTGCGTGCCGGGCTCCCCAATGGACTGGGCGCCGAGCGCGCCGACGGCCGTCCCCGGCTCGGCGGTCGCGCGGGCGACCTTGAGCGCAACGGTGCGGAAGAAGCGGGACGCGGTGCCGGCGCGCACCCCGTGCGCCGCATCAATGGCGGCGAGCAGGGCGGGGAGGTCGACACCGCCGCCGTCGCCGCCGCCGCCTGCCTCAGCAACGCGCCGCGCGTCGCCGTGCGCATGGGCAACGTCCGCGACAAAGGCGCGGAGGAGCTTGGCCATTTGCTCCGAGTAGCGACCGCCGCGGGTGCCCGCCGCCACCGCCGCCTCGGCGGCGGCCATCAGCTCCTCTGGGGGCAAACACCGCAGGTCGTCGTCGGCGTCGACGCCGCCCGCGCCCGCGGCGGCTGCGTCGGCAAGGCTCCGCCCCAAATTAACGGGCAGGTCCCCGTCGACGGCTTCCATCTCGGACGGGTCGAGGCCGTCGTCGCCATACACAACCTGCACGACCGCCCCGTCCGACGCCCGCACGGTGCCGTCATAGTGGACGGCGAGGTCCTCGAGCGCCTTCATCAGCCGCCGCTGCATGTAGCCCGTCTCGGCCGTCTTGACGGCCGTGTCGACGAGGCCCTCCCGGCCGCCCATCGTATGGAAGAAAAACTCGGTCGACGTCATGCCTGAAAAGAAGGAATTTTCCACAAAGCCCTTGGCGGCGGGCGTCCGCGCCGCCAAGCCAGAGGGGAAGTGCGGGAGGGAGCGCCCGAAAAAGCCGTCGGGCGCGCGGGAGCCGCCGACCGTCTGCTGGCCGACGCACGACACCATCTGGGAGATGTTGATGGTACTGCCCTTGCTGCCGCACAGCGTCATGATTAGCGGCGCATTGACGTTGGGGTCAAGGTCAGAGATACACGCCTGCCCCGCGTCCTCCCGAATCTTGGACAGCTCCGAGTTGAGAAGCGCCTCGAGCGTCTCCTCGAGGGAACACCCGGGGCGGGGGACGAGCTTGCCGACGCGCAGCTGCTCAATGGTGTCGTCGCACTTGGTGTAGCCCGCGTCCATGAGGCGCGCCTTGTGGTCCCGCAGCGCCGCCGACGGCGTCACGTCCCCGACGCCAATCGAAAAGCCGCCGTCCGAGTGCCACCGCGCGGCTAGCTTGGCCAGCCGGTTCATGGCCGCCCCCGCAGCGGCCGCCCCCGCCGCCCGCCCGAGCAAGTACAGGATGCCCTGCTTGCAGCCCGCCCCGAGCGACTTTTTGCCAACTTGCCCCGACAGCAGGTCCCCCCCGCGGACGGTCACCCACCCATCCTTGACGCACATCTCGGCGGCGACGGCGTTGCTCGTCTTGCCATTGAGCGTAAACGGCTTTTCGCTAACCTCGCAGGTCAAGCCGCGGAGGATGGACCGCACCCCCGCGTCGCCGTCTTTGCCAATGTACACCGCCGCAATCGACGAGGCAAAGAGGTAGGAAAAGACTTGCTTGCCCGTCCACAGCAGGACCGGCTTGAAGATGGACGGCGGCGGGAGCGCCCACTCGCCCGTCTTGCGCTTGCCAAACGAGGCGCCGTGGTGGTCAAAGTCCGCCATCCCCCCCGCGTCGTCCATAAACGCGCAGATGCGGCTAAACTCGATGGCGTCAAACAGCATGTCCTTGCGGGTGAGGAGGAAGGCGGCCGTCAAAAAGTCCTGCGTTGCCGCAATCAGCGGCTCCCCATTGCGTGGCGTGACGAGGTTGGCGTGGACGGCCATGAGCGCCTGCGCCTCGGCACGCGCCTCCTCCGTTTGGGGCACGTGTAGGTTCATCTCGTCGCCGTCAAAGTCGGCATTGTACGGCGCGCAGACGCACTCGTTGAAGCGAAAGGTGCGGTGCGGCACGATCTTGGCCGAATGCGCCATAATACTGATGCGATGCAGCGACGGTTGGCGGTTGAAGAGCACCACGTCCCCGTCGACGAGGTGGCGCTGAACGACCGCCCCGAGGGGCAACTCCTTGGCCACCCGCTTCCGGTTGCCGTACCCCAGGAACTTCTTGTTCCCATCGTCCGTCTCGACAAAGTTGGCGCCCGGGTACGTGTCGGGCCCCCGCAGGACCGCCGCTGCCAGCCGCTGGCGGTTGTGTTTGGTGACCCGCTCCGGGTAGGTGAGCGTACGCGCGACGCGCAGCGGGATGCCGACTTGGTCGACCCGCAAGTTGGGGTCGGGTGAAATGACCGTCCGCCCCGAAAAGTCGACGCGCTTGCCCGACAGGTTACCCCGAAAGCGACCCGTCTTGCCCTTGAGCCGCTGGGAGATGCCCCGCAGCGGCTTGGCCGTCGACGCGAGGGGCGGCAGGTTGGTCGCGTCGCTATTGATAAAGCGGGCGGCCTCCACCTGCAGCCACTCCCAGCTTTCCATCAGCGCGGCCGACGCAATACCCTTGTCAATCGAGTGGGACATGAGGTTGTTCATGTGCACAATTTCCGTCAGCTTCATGGTCAGGTCGTCTTCGGTCGACCCGGCCGACGGGTCGGAGCAAACCGTCGGCCGGATGCACAGCGGCGGGACGGGGAGGTAGCGGAGGATGAGCCGCTCGGGGCGCCCGCCGACCGCCCGCATGTCAATGAGCGCCACGTCCTCGGCCGACATGGCCTCAAACAGCGCGAGCGTGCGGAGCGGGTTGAGGTCGTCGCCGACGCGCGACAGGTGGCGCTCGAGGTCCGTGTTGTTGCGCTTGGCCTCCCGGTATGCGCCCTCGACGGCGGCGGCTTTGGCCTTTTCCCGCAACTCTGTTTTGGTCGGCTTGCGGTACAGGTTGATCGAGCGGCGGCCGGCGCGCGCGCCCGCCGCCGTTGCCGCCTCCTCGGCCACCAGCTCCCCGTCCTCGTCCACCCCGTCATCCTCCCCCGTGTACGCGTGGGTGATCGATTCGGGGCCGTCGGGGCCGTCGCCCCGCCCCCCCGCCCCCCGCGCCGGCGTCTTGACGGTGGAGCGGAGGTGGTTTTCCGTCGCCGCCCGCGCCTGGTCCGTCACCGCGTCGAGCGCCGAGCCCGACGCGCGGGCGGCCGCGCGCGCGCGCGCCGACGCGGAGTTTTGGCCCGCCGCCGCCTTGACGCCGTACGGGTAGTGCATGATTTTGAGGGAGCCGACCCGCTTGACGACGCCATTGGCGGCGCCGCAGCCGGGGCACACGGTCGTTTTTTTGCACCGCTCCCAGAGGCTTTTGAGGAGGGACCCCCGGATGTGGGAGGTGGCCGACAGCGCCGGCGAGCGCAGGCGCGTCAGCAGCGCGTTGCGCGCCGCGTCGGGGAGGAGCACGCGGGAGCACCGTTTGCAGATCATTTGGAGAATCTGGAGCGTCGACTTGAAGTAGCCGACGTGGAAGACGGGCAGCTCCAGCCGCACGTACCCCCAGTGGCCAATGCACTCGACTTGGGAGGCGCCGCACGTGGCGCACGTGGCGTCCTTGTTGATGGCGCCGAGCCGCCCGTCGAGGGCGCTGTTGTGGCCGGCCTCGCGGCTCGGCATGGTGTACAGCTCCCGGTTGGTGACTTCCAGGTGGGACAGCCGCGCAATCTCGTCGGCGGAGAGGACGCCAAAGTGCAGGCCCGCAATCTGCTTGGGCGCGCTGCTCTCCAGCACCATCTCCTTGAGGGTGCTCATGGTGACGGCAGAGCAGAAAGAAGGGGAGAAGCTGCCAAAAAGATGATGGGGAAAACAGAGTAGACAAACCCAGCCGCCTGCGTCGGCGGCCGAGGCTGGGAAGCGCCCGACCGCCAACGCAGGGCTCAACGCCGCGAGGTCGACGACGGGCACGAGCACGGTCGGGGCTGGCCACGGAGTCCAAGGCCCGACCACGTCGACCGACCGCGGTACTTTTGCCAAGCCAACTTGATCCGACGCGGATCAAGTAGAATTCTGCAGCAAACTTGACAGACAGCAGCAGTCTAAGATTTTCAGCCTATTGGGCGTTGTGCGTGGAGTCTCGGGCGGGCCCCACTGCAGGCGATCCTTGACCACAGGTGTCCCAAACGTCGCGGACCTGCCCGTTGCCCATCCGTGCCACATCCACTCCAACCCCGTCTCATCCATTGCCACGCCACGAACAATAGCGTTGCTCGCCCTGTTTGGAAGCGCATGCCCTCCACCTTGGCGCCTCGTTCCCTCTGCCCCAGACCTGTGCCGACCGTTCCTGGTGCGTCCACAGCGCTTGCCTTCCCTGTACGACTACTCGCCGCTGCGACGCCATGGTCGCCCTGATGGGCGCCTTTGTGGCTGGCCCGCCGCTGCCACTCGGGCGGCCGGCCTGCGCTAGCCGCCGCTGCTCACGACGGCGGCCGGTTGCTGCTGCGGACGTGCCTGGGCCCCGCGGCCCCCCCCCCCCCCCCCCCCCCCCCCCC
>ENA-ORXR01003762-ORXR01003762.1-marine-metagenome-genome-assembly--contig:-NODE-3762-length-13344-cov-14.805231_pt1 | contig 13344 bp, 8 predicted proteins | sample MGYA00237866_ERZ511479 | MGnify/ENA metagenome assembly ERZ511479 | reverse complement strand
ATCCGGGTGCTGCAAGGATGAAAAACAGAGCCTGGCAACCCAGCCCTGAACGGGAGTCGCTTTTGTCCAGGGGTTGGATACTGCACAAAACCCTCGACGGGAAATCGTTCGTTCAGGGCAACCGACAAGGACACTCCCGTGCAGACTCCCGTTCAAGTGCACACTTTTCTGACGGTCGGTGCCGCCGCTGCCCCGCCGCTGCCGCCGCGCGGCGCCGCCCGCGCGCGGCGGGCGGGGGGCGGCGCGGCGCCACGCGTGCGGCGCGCCCGTGGGGGTGGCGGCGGGGGCGGCGCGGCGGCGGCCCGCGTCGGCGGCGGGGGGGGGGGCGGCACGCCCGCGCGGGGGCGGCCGCGTGCCGGTGCGTCGGGGGCGCCGCGGCGTGGCGCCGACGCGTGCGGCCGCGGGTGGCCCCACGGCGCCACCCCGACCGCCGCCAGTGTCTGCGGCGGCCCGGCTCCGCCGCTGGCGGCGGCGCCGCCGCCGCCGCTGCCGCCCGTGATGCAGAGGCGGCGCGGCGCGCCCGTCGGATGGCACCACGGCCGCCGTTGCCGCCGTCGACGCGCCCCTCTGGTGGGTGGCCGTCGGCGGTGTGGGCGCCGTCGGGCCGGTGTCCCTCCCTGGCAGGTCCGGTGGCTCCTCGGCGGCGGCCGCCGCCGCCTCCCCGACGCGTGCCAACCGCAGCCGTCGCCGGTCGCGCGCGTCCCGCCGTCACACACCTCGCTGGTGCGCTGCGCCACGGGGACGCGGCGTGAACCCGGCCGCTGCTCGCGCGACGTGAGGGGTGACGGCCGCGACGCCGCTGCCGTTTGGCCCGTCGTCGGCCTGCTCCCCGCGTCGTCGGTGGTGGTGTGCGATGGCCTGTTTTTTTGGGGGGGGGGGGTGTCGTCTCGACGCACACGCGGGGCGGCTGCTGCGCGGCGCGCTCCGCTCATCGGTGACGGCGTGGGTGTGGTCGACGGCCACCCACCAATGCCTCCTCTTGGATGGCCGTCCGCTGGGGGACGCGGGTGTGGCGCAAGTCACCACACTCGTCGCCCGCAGCCGCAGCCCTACGCGACCTGGTCGTTGCTGCGCACGGTACGGGCGTCCCCGGCGTCGCCGCCGAGTGTGGCGCGACACGGGCGGTGCACGCCACGCAGTTGACGATACAGGGCATTGCCCACGATGACCTCTGAAAGTGGAGGGGGGGGGGGGGGGGGGGGGGGGCACCTGGGTTCGCCGCTGCCCGGCGGCCAGCTCGGTTGCCAATGCCCGCCCGGCCGACGCGGTGGAGGACGTCCACATCTTGCTCGCCTAAGACGTCCCGTACATTCGGGTGGCGGCGGCGGCGGGGGTGGCGGCCAGGCCATTTGTCGCCCTCGGCGTCCACTGCTGCCTGCCAACGCCGCGCGATGCGTCGGCTACTGAGTTGATGGGCGCGCTCGTGAGCGACGTCGGCGCCGCCGTGCCGGCGCTCCTGCACCTTTGCTCCCTCGCTGCCAGCCACCAGCCGCGGGGGCGCTCGGCCGGCGCCGTTGCGGTCGTCGGCGGGCTGGCGCCGACAGCGCACGACCGGCGTCCGACGGTCGTCCTCGACGGCGTTGGTTGTGTCTTGGTGGCCACGCCCGCGGCGGCGGCAGCCGCGTCGCAGCTGCCCGCCAGTGCGTCTCCCTCGCCCGACGGCAGTGGCAACGTGGTCGCAGACGTGGCGCGGGTCCCGGCGTTCAGACCGACGCTCCCAGACCCGCCTGCCGCCCGTGGCGACGCGGGGGATCGTGTCGGCCTAGCTAGCGCTGCACGTCGAGACGGCGCACCGCCGCGCTGTGCACCCACGAGGTTGTGAGCGAATTGACACTCTAACCCCCTCGCTAGAGCGCGGGTTGTGCATGGTCAGAGGGGGCTACTCCTGATGAACCTTCACGCGCCAACCCATCTTGCGTGTGCACCGAGAGTAGATGTGATCCACACAGCGGTGGTGGCGTGTGCCGCAATCTGCAGCCAGAGTCACCCCCTGTCGTCTGCTCGCGCGACACGCACGTCGTATGGCAACGGTATCTCTCGACGCTCTCCTACTGCACTCTCTCCCCCATCCCCCCAACTCTCTCGACGCCCGCCCCACTGCCCTTGGTACGTCGCCGTTATGGACACGGCTGCGCATCCCGCCGGCAATGGCGCCAGCGGCACGACGCTCATCTCCCACCTGCTGGACTCCTTGGCCAAGCGGTCGAACTACCTGGAGGAGGGGGTCATCCACACCAATGTCGACTCCTCCGTGTCAAAGGGCGACTCACTGGCCGACCTGGTCACCCTCCTCACGTCCATCACTCTCGCCATCAAGACGGTCGGCTCGATGGTCCGCCGCATGGGCCTCCCCCAGGCCGAGGCGCAGAGCGTGGCGGACATCAACAAGATTGCCAACGACACGTGGATCCGGGAGCTGACGGCTTCGGACGCGTGCTGTGTGCTCGTGTCGGAGGACCTGGACGACCCGGTGGTCATGGAAGAGAGGCACCGCGGCAACTATGCGGTGGTGTTTGACCCGCTGACGGGGTTGGCTGACCCACCCGCGCAAGATATGGGCGCTATCTTTGGTGTCTTCCGGCAGTTGACCCAAGAGACGGAGCCGGGGGTGGAGGACGTGCTGCAGCCGGCACGCAACCTGATTGCCGCTGGCTACGCTGTCTACGGCGCGGCGACGATGGTCGTCCTCTCTTACGGCTCGGGTGTGCACGGCTTCACGCTCGATCCGACGCTCTCTGAGTTATCCTCACGCACGAGAACATGCAAGTGCCCTACTCGGGCCGCGTCTACGCCATCAACGAGGGCTTCTCGTCAAAGCTCAGCCCCAAGACGCAGCAGATGCTCAAGGCGCTCAAGGCGCTCAAGGACGAGCCGGCGCTGGACGGGTCCACCCGCACTTGCCGGTACATTGGCTCCATGGTGCCCGAGCTCCACCGCACCATCATCCGGGGTGGCGTGTACATCTACCCCGTCCACGAGGTGCGGCCACAGGGCCGCCTCAAGCTCCTCTACGAGTCTGGCCCGTTGGCGTTCGTCGTCGAAAAGGCTGGCGGGCAGGCCAGCACGGGCACGCGGGCCATTCTCGACATCCAGCCCGAGAGCCTCCACCACCGAGTCGAGGTGTACATGGGCTCCGAGGACGACATCAACTTGTGCACGTCGCACTTCCGCAAGGCCCCGTGGGGCCGCGGCCCGTCGGCCGACCCGATGTACTCCCTCCGGCGCAGCAAGAGCATTGACGCCCAAATGAAGGCAGGCACGGAGGAGGCCGACTCGGGCGGGCCACTCGTCCACTCGCCGTCTATTGGCGCCGGCGGGGAGGACGGCTTTGTGTGCGCCTACCTGCCAGTGGTTTGAGCGGCGCCCGGGCCGGAGGGGGAGCAGTCAGACTGCCGCAGGGGGCGGCCGGCGGCGAGCTAGGGACCTGCGCGGGCACACGACCCTGGCTGACGGCGGGAGGGCAGCTCGCGGGTGAAGCTGCCGGGTGGTGCAGCGCTGACAGCTGCGTGTGCTTGGGCGACGGCCGATAGTTGATTGCATGCACCAAGACGGTGTCGTTTTGCGGGCGCGGTGGGTGCGTCCCAGACAGGCCGTGGGAAAGCATTCACTTGTGTGAGTCGCTCTTCGGTGGGGTCCGCCTTATCGATATGAGGGGTGGCGTTTCGTCCCTGACCCTTTAAGACGTCCCTCTTTTTTTATGCAGCGAAGCAGAGAGGTGTTGGTTCCAGTATTTCAGTGCGTTCCCGTCATACGAGAATCGCTTACAAGAGAATCTCATTGGCCAGTCATCGTTTCCAGCCAGCTGTGGCCACTTGTTTCCCATTCGAGGTGATTCAGCTGTCTCTTTTCACGGGAACACACTGTACAGCCCTCTGCAAAGAAACCCGGTGGTCAACGATCGCGCTCAACCAAAATTATTACGAGTAAAAGTGAAGGAGTGAGAGAACAAAACAAAAGGGCACAGCGCTGCGTCCGCTCTGCCGAAGGAGAGGGGGCGGCCTGTCTTGTGGCCGTCGTCGACCACCCCCAACAGACTCAGCTGTACAGGTGCATCTGCAGAAGCAGCGCTGCCAAGAACACCAAAACCAGAGCAGTGCACAAGGGCACCGCCACGACATCCCCGCGGCGGCAGCCATCCAAGGCACCGCAGGGAGCTGTCACGCCGTGCCCGCCGACACATTAGGCGGCCGCCGCCCGCCGGCTCGGCTTGTGCGACACGTGGAGCCACTTCAGGCTGAAGTAGGCGCCGACGCGGAAGACGACGATCCACAGCAGCAGGACCCCCACGTTGCCCCACACGCCGAGCTCGTCCGCCACCCCCCGCGCGCGGTAGATGGCCTCGTCCGTCACAGGGCACTGGCGAACAGTTGACGTGCCCGCGAGCCCCCCCGAGTAGATGGTCGGCACGGTCGAGCAGGGGAAGGTGCGGCCCTGCACCTCAATGATCAGCAGCGCCTCAAACCCATACTTGATGAAGGAGAGCGAGCTGACCCACGCAACCCACGACGGCAAGGTCTCGTTTCTCACATAAAACCCGCCAGCGAGCAGTGCGACGAGGAGCATCAAAGTGCCGAGCACCTGCGCCAGCTTGATGTTGCGCACCGTCGCCGAAACAAACAGGCCAATGGACAGCGCCGTCAGGACAATCATGAATAGCACAAACAGGTGGAGCACAAACGCGCCGACGCTCGCGCGGAGGCCCGCCATCCAGTAGGCCACGATCGTGAAGATCGTCGGGTAGAACAGCTCGATGGGCATCTCAACGGTCGTCTTGGCCACGTAAAACGCCGACAACCGGTAGGCCCCGGACGAGCGCTCCTTGTGGAGCACGGGGCCTTCGGCGGGCATGAAAGAGAAGATCGCGCTGAACATAGGCATAAAAGAAAACACAACGACACTAAAAAATAGTATGGAGACGCGCTCGTCCAGTGTCCGCTCCGTCTGCTCCAGCTGGAACCACATGATGCCGACCAGGAAGGAGATGGCAACAATCTGCGACAGCTGCACCCACTCGAGCAGCTCTCCGCGGCGTTGGATAAAGGAGCGCTTGCCAATGGTCATCACCTGCGTCCACCAGTTGGCGGGATACTTACGCTGCTCCGCCCACACACTCGACGAGTGCAGGCGCTTGCGCACCGCTCGCACCGCACCGGCAGAGGTGATGGACAGGCGGCCGCCGCTGACATCGCCGCCCAGAGTGTCCCCATCGCCGTCGCCACCGGCCGCTGGCACGACACCCACAGGGGCGCTCGTCGCCTCCCGCTCTGCCCACGCGGCCTCCAGTCGCCACGTCACTGGCTGAGATCCGTCCGCCGCCGTGTCCGTGAGCAGCTGCAGAAAAAAGTCACATGGGTTGTAGTTGATGGGGCAAGGCAGGCCGATGTTTTCAAAGTAGGACAGCGCGTCGGCGGCAGCGCCGCTGTACACCACCCGCCCCGACGACAGCAACATGATGTTGTCAAAGAGCTCAAGCATCTGGGACGACGGCTGGTGCAGAGTAGTTATGATGGTGCGGCCTTCGTCAGCAAGCGACCGCAGCAGCTTAACGACAGTTAGAGCCGTGGCCGAGTCAAGGCCGCTTGTAGGCTCTACATAGAGAGAAACAGTAGGGTGGGATGCCAGAAGACCACGAGCAACCGCATCGCAAGCAGCCATCAAAAAAAGGAAGCACAAAGAAGGTCAGCACGGCGCCCAGAGCTCCTCCTCTCCCCCAAGCAAGCCCACATGTCGTTCAATACACTCCTTGCCACGCCCCCGTATATGCATCTCACCTCCCAAACGTACCGTCTAGCAACATTGTGGACGGGTCCGTCAGCAGCTCATTCGCAATGTTCACCCGCTTGCGTTCCCCACCCGAGACGCCCTTGAGGAGGACCCCATCCCCCATCAGCGTGTCGACGCACGCCTCCAGCCGCAGCTGCTCGATGACCGACGTGACGCGCGCGTCCCGTTCCGTGCGGCTCAGCCCGCGTATCCGCAAACGCGCCGTAAACTGCAGCGTCTCGGTGACGGTCAGGCGCGGCGAAAAGATGTCTTCCTGCATGCAGTAGGCCAGCTGCCGGCGCAGGCGCCGGCTGCGCGGCGCCCCGTCAAAGGTCATGGTGCCCCCAGACGGGCCGTACTGGGAGCGCCCGGCGAGGAGGTTGAGGAGCGACGTCTTGCCGGCGCCCGACGGGCCGAGGAGCACCGTCAGCTGGCCGGCGGGCGCAACGCCAGACACCCCGTGGAGGATGCGGGTCGTGTTAGGCTCGGGGGCAGGTGCCTCAGGGGGGGAGGGGACAGTCGCCGGGACAGCTGCCCGGGGCTTCTTGGTGGGCCCAGGGGAGAGGTTGGAAGAGGAAGAGTTGGACGCCGACGACAATGACGACCGGGCGCTGTCGGCGGTCGTCGTGTCGGCGGTCGCCGCCCCCGCCCCGTCGTGTGTCGGCAGCAGTGGGCCGCTGCGCGGGGCGCAGACGGCGCCGCCAACACCACCACCGCCCCGCCCGAGCTTGGCGTGCGCCCACGAGCGCAGGCGGGCGACACGGCCAAGCGCATTGGTGGCGCTGACCGGCACGTCATAGGTCAAACTGGCAAAGCGGATGCCATCCTGCCCATCGAGGGTGTCATCGACGGGGACCGCCGCGTGAGGAGGGGTGCCAGGGGCGACGAGCGACGCCATGGCGGCTGCGGTCGCACCAAGTGGGAAGACTGGGAACACCAGGTAGTGAGGGTGGGGAGTACCGACCAAGGCAGCGATGATACGAGCAGCCAGAGGGAGGCGGAGGGGAGTAGTCTCACGGAAAGGGAGGACGCTTGACGGCGGGAAGGTACAAGTCCCACCGATGGGGTGGACACGGTTAGCTCTGATAAGGCGATACAGATACGGCGTGGGAGTCGTCGACCCTCCTGGGTCAGGAGAGGGCTCGGCAGCTGCTCCCCACCTCAAGTCGTGTCACGGTCGGCGCGGGTTGACGTGAACCAGTACCAGAGCGCCCGACAGGATGATGCGGCGCTCGCCACCGGCCGCCGACGCTGGCAAACGCGTCGGCGGCGGGCGCACCGGCCAAAGTCGGCACGCGCGTCGGACGCCGTAGGGCGCGCGGCCTACGGCGCCCTACGCGTGTCCTGACACGCTCCCGCCGCGGCTCGGAAGCGGGCTCGTCGGCCCGCGCGCCATCTGTGGCCACACACCAGCGTGTCGGGGATTGTTGACGGGCCCGCCAGCCTCCACCCCGGTCGCAACGCGGGGCCGCCAGTGGTGAAGCCGTGCTGTGGAAGGATGCGATCCACGCTGAGGGGGCGATTGTCGCCGGACGAACACAAGCACGTCTTCCATTGTACGCACGCAGCGTCGAAAATCGCAGACGTCTCGCTCGGCCCCCCTCCATCCGTACCAGTCAATTGAAACGACTCCATCCCACGGGGCCCAATCGACGTGGCAGCCGTGTGCCAGCCGTCCCGCTCAACTGGGTCCAGCCAGAGGCACGGGCGACCCAGCCACTCGCGTGTCTGCGATCGCAGGACTTCCACAGGGGACGCCACGACACGTCGAGATTCGCGCGGTCACGCCACCTGGACAGTACCAATCATCGGTGCATGATGCGTGGGCGACTGGGCAGGCGCTGGCGGGCCGGCACCAATGGACGCACGGCAACACGCGGTCCATGGCCGTGGTCCCAAAGCATTGCGTTCCTCTTGTTGGCTGGTCAATGAAGAACGGAGACGGAGCTGCCAGCACGGCAGAGAATGGAGATGAAGACGGCCACTGCGCCACACTCGCGCTCGTACGAGACACTCGGCTGTTTTTACGGCGAGCCATCGTCACCACGATGGATGCTTCCAACGCCAGCCCCATGTCCCTTGTTGGTGATTCACCTCTGTGTGATCTGCCCCCAACGGAGGGAGAAGAAGGCTCAAGTTTAGTTACAGGGAGCGTCCTTGACCTCTCCACACGGAGCAGGGTCCCTTTCGTCAAACCCATTCCAAGGAAAGCCTCTCATGTGGATGGCATAGCAAACGCACGCCGGTCTACTGCCCGTATTCAGCAACAGATTCCCGTAGCTAAGTCATGGGCTGCAGCAGCAGTCCAATCAGTGCCGCTGGGCCTTCCGGAGAGGTGCCTTCAAAGGAACAGCGGCTGTCGCCTGTGGCTCTCGTACCCCCGCGGCACACGTGGAGCAGCACCCCTTTGTTCACTCTCAGACGCCGCTCTCGTCTTTGCTCGGGACACGCCCCTGCCGCACGAGCTCAGAGGTGATTCACGCCCCCCTCGCCAGCGTCAACAGGATTGGCTCCGCCGCTGGCGGTTTACCTCCCCGATCCGCGCCAGGTGTGACCGCCCCGCCTCTTTCCGCCAAACCACGCAGCGACCACATATGTGGGTGCAACCATGTGCAGTCAGGTTTCCCCCACCAGGACACGACGCACCGTTCATTCATTTTCATTCGTGGCCTCATGCAGCTGCGACTGTTGCCTTCCACCCCTCTGGCAGCCGCGGATGTGTCTGTTGCCTCTCACACCTCGCCCCTCCCTGGCGCATGGATGGCACCATGTGTGCCCATTGGTGTTGCCTCGAATCGGCGCTCGGCATAGCGGGGCTTGGGAGTGGGAGTGGCGCGCAGCGGGCCCTACAAAACTCGCACGCCCAACAGACGCGATCTCCCGGCCAGGGGCGTCCAAATCAAGAGGGTTTCTTACACGTACTCATTGTCTACACCTCTCGTTTCTGTTGCTTGTGGTGCCATCCAGGTTGCCATCGGGTGCGTTGCCGCCAGACAGACAAACCCATACGTAGCATCGACGGCAGAAAAACGAGTGCGAGGGAGCCCCGCGGCTTGAAAACACAACCGCACCGTTTGCGTCGTGCACCTAGCGCGAGTGTGTTGGCCCTGTCGACTCGCTGGCCGATCCAGCGGTGGCGCCCCCCCGTGGGCGCCACGTGACGATAGAGTCTAGTACAAGCGCACCCAAGTGATCAGTTTTGTTTGGTCAGGCCACACACGAGTAGCAGCGCCCCCCGTAGCAACATGTTCGCGCATAAATAAGGCGCACAGGAAGTAAACAGTGATGGAAGGAAAAATTGTTGCAGGCCGACGCGGCAATGTGGTGGGGCGGGCGACACGGCACGACCAAATGGTCAGGCCGCGGTGGCACTGCGCCAGGGGCGCGCAGGCGGCCCGCAGCGGCGCGCCACCGACGCGGCCGCCCGTTGCGACCGCACGAACGTCGGCGTCGACTGGCCGACGGCGGCGGGCCTTTGTGCACGCGCGGCCAACCCCAGCCGGGGCGCCGCGCGCGGATCGCCACGCCGCCCCCGTCGTGCCGCCGTCGCCGCCGCCGTCGCACGAGTGCGCCAAGGACGGCAGGGATGCCCGCCCGCGTCGCTCGCCGCCGCAGCTGCAAGCGCCCATAAAATGAAGAAGGTACACGTGCGGGAGCCGCAAGCATCCCATGGAAGAAAAAATTGTTGGTTGCGCGTGCGTGGCCGGTTGGCCACCGGGCCACGGCTGCCGCTGGATGGAGCAGAGGGGGGGAGGGGGGGTGCGCAGCCACCAGCACGAGCAGTACGAGCCAGAGGCGCACGGTCAAAGGCAGGCGCACGGTCAATGGAAGGGGAGGGGAGGGGTGGGGAACGTCGGCCGCACCACCATCCCACCTCACGCCGGCGCCCCCACGGCCGGCACCGAGAGTGACCTGATCGCTGCCTTGGTCGTTGCCGCCGCCTTGCACGACGATGCCGTCGCAGCGGCGGCCGCAGCCGCCGCCGTCGCCGCCGCCGCCGCCGACGCTGCGGCCGCCGCAGCAGTGGCGGCCGCCACCGCCGCCGGCCGCCCCCCCGCGGCGGTGCCCGCAATGACCTGCCGCGCGACCGACGCGGTCACCGCCGTGTCGTCCACGCCGACCGAGCCAACCTCGTCGAGGTGCTCCCGATAGGCATCCCCATACCGCTTGTACAGCGCCATGTGCGTGCGGGAGACGAAGCGGCCCTTGACGCGCGGCCGCACGTCGGCCAAATCCTTGCGCACCGTATACATGACCTTCTTGGCAAAGGAGCGGCGCGCGCGCTTGGCGCGGAAGCGGCTCATGGCCGCCGCGCGCGTCGCGCGCGCCGCCTCGGCACTCGTCGGCGGCGGGATCACAGACCCGCCGCTCGACGCAGAGGCGGCGGCGGCGGCGGCAGCAGCAACGGTGGTCGTGCTCCCGCCCGTGGCCCCACTGACGGTGGAGGCGCAGAGCCCGTCGCTGACGCTGCTGCCGGGCGTGCCCGCGCTGCTCACCGTTGCGCCCGACGCCGTGTCCTCGTCGACGGGTGACGGCGGCTCGCCGCCAAAGTCACTCGAGCACGGCGACGTGGAGACGGGTGTCATGGGTACAGCGGTCACCGACGGGAGACCGACGGTGGCGCCGGCGAGCGACAGCGGCTGGCCGGCAGTCAGTAGCAGTGCCGGCGCGGGGGGCGGCAGCGTGACGGCCCCCTCGACGGTCGTCATGGACAGCTGGCCCGACGCAAAGAGCTTGTCCTGCTCCAACTTGACTGCCGCAATCGCCGCCGCCCGCGTCTGTGCCGTCTCGACCGCCAGCGGCGGCGGGGGCGGGGGCGGGGGCGGCGGCGGCGGGTCAAAGCACAGGGGCAGGAAGGTGTCCATCCCGTCCTCCCCGTCGGGGCCGTCGTCAAAGTTGCAATCATCAATGTTGAGCAGCGCCACATCGCTACCGGCATCGTCCCCATCGTCGAGGAGCACCGCGTCAAGGGACATGGCGTGGCACTCGTCATCGCCACCCGCGGCGGCGGCAGAGGCGGTAGCGCGGCGCTCGTCGTCCGACTCCCACGCTTGGTACTGCTGTTGGAGCATGAGCGCGTTGCCCGCCGTCATCGAATCGTTCTCGTGGAACAGCTGCACCATTGCCATCATCTTGCCCGTGGGGGGGGGGGGAGCAGCCCCGCTGGTGGAACCGTACGGCATGTTGACGTCACGCGCGAGTCGACAACCGCACCGAGCATGGGCCGTCGGTGTCGGCGGGGAGGTAGGACGGGAGTCACGGAGTCGCTCCAAACACGAGGGATCGTCGTGGCAGAGGAGCGGAGCGTTGATGTTTTAGGGGCGCTGTGGAGATGGCGGCGGCGGTGAGATGGCAGCGGGCCAGCGGCCGTCCAAGTGTCGGCGGCGGCCAAGGTATGGGCGGCGGTACTCGCAACGCCACCACCGCCGACGCGCCCTGTACGGACGTGGCAGAGAACAAGGGGCGTTGCGAATGGGCACCGACAGGACCAAAAAGAAACGCCCGAGCTCGCGCGCGCACCGCCCAAAGGGCGAGTCTCGTTCGACCCCCCCCCGCAAGACGCCATCGAGGCACCCTGACGGAGGGGGCGGCGGCACGGCGGCCCCCATGTGCCCAAAGCGCCGCCGCGGCCGAATGGGGGTGGCCCCGGCGACCGAGTCTCAGCCGCACACGGCGGGGTGTGGCCCCGCGGGCCGCGCGGGCACCACACCCGGCCGGCGGCGTGGGCGCGCCCGCCCGCCGCCAACGCGCGGCCGGCGGCTGCCCAGACGCACGCCAGCACCGGGGATGGGGTGCGTGGGGGGCGAGACGACGATGCGTGGCCAATGCCCCGCCTCGCGGGCCCGCCCAAGGCCCCCCCCCCGCGCCGCTTGGGCCCGCCGCCGGCACCGGCCGGGCACTGAACCGGCACGGACGGCCACGAGCAGAGGAGCGCCGCGGGCCCCGTGTGCAAGAAACCACCACAAGTGCGCGCCGGTCTGCTCCGAGCCGGACAGCGGGCCACGAAAGGGCTGCAGTGAGGGGGGGGAAAGGCGGCGGCGGCGCCGGTCACGAGCTCGTCCTAGCCACCACCGGGCGGGCGCCTCTCCCAAGCGTCGCGGGCGGCAGCGAGCCACACATTTCGTAGAACAAAAAGACTCGGCGCGGGCCTCGCGGGACTCGGGAGTCTGCGGGGCTTGTGCCCGCCGTCTGACCCAGTGAGGAGCACCTCGGCGCACTGCGAGCTGCTTTGGCCGGCGCGGCCCCCGAATGGATGGCTATCCGCCGCTCGATCACCCCGCGGCCGCTGCAAGCGTCTCGGCTCATCTCGCCCGCACGAGGGGCGCGACGTGCGGTTGCCAGCTGTATCTGCGGCGGTCGAGGCGGAAATCACCCGAATTGTGGTCAGAACGGCACTGCTGGTGGAGAATGGCGGCGGGCCAGGGCCCGCCAATGGCCCGCAAGGCCGAGACAGCTGGCTCTGAGACCCCTTGGATCGGGAGATCCAAGAGTGCGCCGGTTCGGATCTGCATGCGTCTTGAGATCGATCCACCAAGATCGAATCGCCATGAGATTCTAGGATTGCACACACGAGCGCGATCTCACTTGTATGCAAAGCCATTAGATAGAAATTATTGTAGAAATTGATAAGCAATGAACTTGACGGAGTGCAGTTTGCTGGTGAGGTGTCAGTGCTTGCGAGAGGCACGGCACCGCGCCACCAAGAAGGCGGCGGCCACGTGCCCGATCTCCATCCGCCATACACTTGCCCTGGCGCCGCCCACTTTCGCTACTCGCCGACCGCCATCCTCCATCCACCGGCTGCCACTGACGGCGCGTCCTCTGCTCCGTTTCCTCCCCCTGCTTGCTGCTGATCCCCAACTGCGACGGTGCAACCGCCCTTCTCCAGGCGCCGTGCTCCAGCGCCGTCTTGTCGAGAGCGTCATGGCTGCTGCCCCCCCGGCCCCACCCGCCCCCCCGGCCGAGCCGCTCCCCCTGCCTTTCCCCTCCGACATCCCCGCGGGCGCCGCTACAAACGGGGGTGGCGGCACGGGCCTCATCGAGGTCGTTCCCGTGCCCATCCTAGCTGACAACATTGCGTACCTGCTCGTTGACGGTGCCGCGGCGGCGGCGGTGGACGCGGCGACGCCGGCCGAGTTGGTGCGCGCTGCGATTCAGCGTCAAGTTGACATCACCGCCGTTCTAACAACCCACAAACACTGGGAGTAGGTGATGGGGGTGGATAACAGGGGAGGTGAATCGTGGCTCGCTCTTGCTGCTGATGCGAGGAGGCTGCCTGGGGGCTTTCCAGAGAAGTGATGGCGCTGCGCTGTGGACCCCGCTTCGAAGGGAGTACGTCTTGTTCGGTGGTAGTGACGCTAACACGCTTGTTTTGCTCTTCTCTTGATCCGCCGTGGCCTCTCGCCTTGCCGACGTCGGTGCGTCGTTGGACGTTGCTTCCCCATGTGCCACGTGATGCGTTCACTCCCCCCGCGCCCCTATCCCCCGCGCAGCCATGCGAGTGGCAATGCCGAGATGGCGGCCAACCTGCCCGGCGTCCCCATCTACGGCTCCAAGCTCGACCCCCCCCCCGCCATCACG
>ENA-ORXR01003761-ORXR01003761.1-marine-metagenome-genome-assembly--contig:-NODE-3761-length-13344-cov-19.147735_pt1 | contig 13344 bp, 11 predicted proteins | sample MGYA00237866_ERZ511479 | MGnify/ENA metagenome assembly ERZ511479 | reverse complement strand
CCAATCAGTGCTTCAGAACCTTGACCCGAAGAGCATGGCGCGCCCTCATCGCAAGTTTCTTGCAGGGTTCGATACGTTCGGTTGTTGACGTACTCTGAAGCGCAGTTCTGCAGAATGAAAACGTGTTCTCTTGCACTCACAGTCTGCATCGCCGCGAGACGCTTCTTGTGATATGAATTTTACGAAGTGCGATCCGTGGGTCGAAAACGCGGCAGCCAGCGTGCGGATCGAAGCCAACCGGGATTTCCGAATTGCCTCCAGGGCACCTGTTCCGACTGCCCTGCGCCCAGCGCGGGCTTCTCAGAAGCGACCTGGACCCGCTCGCAGGCGGGCCTGTTCGGCTGAGTGGGCGGTGCAAAGGAGCGAGCAAAAGTCCGCCATAGCCCGAGTTCTTCTCAAAATGGGATGCACCCACTTTCCCCCAAAGGTAAACAGCCGGCGCTGAGTCCATTTCTGCTGTCAAAAAGAGCAGGAGACGACGAGAAGTACGAGAAAACAAGCTCTCAAAAAGGGGATCATTTGATCCTAAAAGGATCAAATGATCCCCTCGGTAGAATAGACACTAGGCGTGGCCCGTTTGTGCCATCTCGCTTGTGTCCTCTCAGCACAGCAACGCAAATTTTAGTACGCACGAACGATGAGTTTACTTGAAGGATGAAGATCTCGCGGGCGAACAATGGTTGATCGCTGAAGGATGTTTGAGTTTCTCAGGATCTCTCCTAAGTCCAGCCCACATCGAGGGATAGAAGGAAAGGTGTTTTCGGCAGGTGAACGCCTTCCTTTGGGACACTCATCCCAGACAGGGGGTGGCTGATTCTCGGTTGCGGCCTCGAGACATGCGCGCGCGGTGACCTGTCAACCGGATTGTCGGTCGCTTGGTCGACTCGCCTGAAGCCCACCCTCGTTGTCAGTTCCCTGCGTACCACCCCTTTGCACTACCCGGCCCCCCCGCACCCCCCCCGTATGTAACTGACGCGCCTGTCAACAGACACATCATCGCCCCCTCCCCCCCCCTCCCCCCCCCCGGGCTGCTGCCTGCCCACCCTGCTGGCGCCGCGCGGCTGGTACACCCTGCGACGCACGCGGCACGCCTGGCCACCCGCCCTATGCTCCGCGTCGTTGTCGGGCGCTCCACGGGCTTGGTGCAGGTGGCGGTGCCGCAGGGCGCTCGGGCTTACTGCAGTTGGTGGTGCCGAAGGTCGCTGCGCCCGGCGGCGAGCCTGCCCTAGACCAGCGACCGCAATCGCTGCGACGCCGTGCTGCCCTAGACCGGCACGGCGTCGCAGAGATTGCGGGGCACTGGGTTTGGCTTCGTTCAAGCGCCAGGTCTCGGCGTCGTGGCGGCGGTGCGCGCCCACGCGGCACGGCGCGTTGACGTTGCGTTTCGTGCGCCGCCGTCAGACAGGCGAGGTGCCTGGTGACGGACGCCACAACGGCCGGCGTCGCCGGGGTGGCCCCCGCCGCCCGCGCCGAGGTGGTGGGCGAGGCGTCGAGAGACCCTGCGGCAACCACCCCACGCGCAAGAACGCACGAGTGGGTGGGTGGTGGGGTGGGAACGTGGGGCTTGCTTGTCGGTGGGTGCGCCCGGCCCTCTTTAATGTCTCGCTTTTGGGGGTGGGAGGGGCACGGCAGCCCCGCGGGCGGGTGCAAAGGGGAGGGGGAGGTCGCGCTGGGCGTACAGCACCGTTGAGTGGCCGAAACACGATTACAAGCGGGGAGGCACCTCGGGTGAGTCGCGCTGGTGGGGCACAGTCTGTCCCACCGACAGCATGAGCACAGGCCCGTCATCGTGCCGTATGAGCCCTGGTGCTGGCTGGTGGCAACGCGCTGGCGACCGCGACGCTGCCAACACCTCCGCCGCCGCCGCCGCAGTCGCCCCTCCCAGCGCGCTCCGCCAGCATATCCCGTCGTGCACGAAGAAAACTCTGCCACGAGTGGCCGTCGCATCGTCGATTTTCGGAAGCAACCCACAGCTAGAAAAACTGAAGGTACAAAGAATATATAGGTTTAATGTATATGGCCAGCCACCCAGCTACAGCCACCGTGACAACTCTGTACCGTGTCCCTCGTGTACGTAAGCTGGTATCAATACCGTGACCCGCCCAATCCTGTTGGTAGGTGCACCATCCACCGCACCAGAAAGGTGATGAGCTTTCCACACAAACGAGAACGGGCTGGGTCCAAGAGGTGGCACCTCGTCCACCCCCATCGTCCTCACCAAGTACGCCTCCGTAAAGCTCTGTACGGAGACGTCAAACTCCTCCACCTCTCTGGTGACAACAGTCACGCGCAATCCACACGGCTCGCGTCTCAAAACAAACCAGTCGTGACCATCGTCGTCCACAATGTGGTGGACAATGCTGCGCCGCACGCAAGACTTGTTCTTTCGTACGAACGTCCGTGAGAGACACGCCCCCGTCAGCTCATCCGGCACACCAAGCGCCGCAAAAAAGTCAACTGACGACCCCGCACGCGCCACACACGTCGACTGCGACGACGGCATGAGGGCGTTTTCCTGTTGCAGCCCAGCCACGCGCAGGAACTCGACAAACGCCTCCCGCGAGCAGTCGATCGAGATGGCCACGCTGGTCGACTCGGCGTCCCCTACCCGCCTGGGTGCCGGCGGGCACTTGCGGATGCGGATGAGGAATGAACTGCGCAAGCAGTCGCGCACGTCCTTGCCCTTGGCGTGCTCTGATTGCGTCTCGTGTGCAGAGCGCACCGCCTGGAAACTTGCCAGCAGCGACCGCGCCACGCTCGCCTCTGCACGCAAAGCCGTAATGGTCCGCTGCAGATCCTCGTCTCGTTCCATTAAAACGTCGAGCTTGTCGTTGATGTTGTCAATCTCTTTGTTGTGGTTGCGTCTCGGACGCTTGTGCGCGGCGGTGCCTACCGCGGTCGAGCTGTCGGCGGCCGCGTTGGAGTTGAAAAAAGGAGGCGGCGAGGTGGGGTGTTCGCGCCTCACCGCAGCAGACCCACCTTGGCCGTCCATGGGTGGCAGCGGCCGCGGAGGCGGCAGCGTAGTGGCGTCTAAAGGGGGGGGGGGTCGGTCAGGGAGTTGACAAAGACGACAGGCTCGCGGCCCCGTCCACGTCAGTGACGGCGCCTACGTCGGGGATGGACGAACCGGGCCCCCGGGGCTCCACCAGCTGCAGAGGCAGAGGTCGAGCCTGATCCGCACGGCTGCTGCCGTGCGACTGCCGCCGTGGCAGCAGCGACGGCAGAGGCGGCAGGGGGCCGAGTGAAGGGGGGGGGTGAATCGGGCATGGAAGTGCAAGTTGGAAAAAGAGGCGTGAGGCAAGAGAGGAGTACGTCAGGACACAAGAAAACGCGTGTCCCAGTCACACCAGTGGCACCAGGGGCGGGTGCCGCTCAGTCAATGATCTCTCATTGAGCAGCGGGTGCAGGGAAGCCGTTCAAACAGCTAGCGTGGAGGCGTTGCGATAAAAGCAGCCTTGAGCGCGTCCGCGTCCGGACAACCGAGGACATTTTTAGAGTGAACCAACGGTTAAGTCTTGACCCTTGTCTGTCAAATACACTGGTAGAAGCCGGGCTCAAGACGCCGCTGTCTGCCTGACCTTTTCTGACACGCCTGGGACCTGAGAGATGGTGGCACCCACATGGGGTTGACACGGAGATGCGTGCGTACAGCTGTTTGACGTCGTTCTTTAGCACACCGATACCCTGTCGGGCTCCACCCGCGCCACCCCCCATTCGCTGCCCCCTCCCCGTATCCGCCGTACGGGAAGTTCCCGCGGCGTAGCCGCGTCCCCGCTCTGCCGCTGCCCTCATTCAGTGTGGCGACGCACTTTGCTGCTTGTGGAAACCACGCACGGGTGTGCGTGCACCGGTAAATAGTACGACGCCTACGCTGCTGTGGCTTGTACTGGTGGTATGTCTGGTGTTGATTGCTTTTCACTGTGCGACCAGCAGCACGTAAGGAGAAGGAAAGGTGGGCCGACCCCTGCGCCGCGCGGGTGCTCTGTTTGGTAGTGGTCGCTGACACGTTCACGTTTTCTCTCCTTGAGACCCCGCTATCATTGTTGTTTCAGTCAGCCGCTGGTTCTTATGGCGACCAACAGGTGTCGTGTCGCCGGCGTCGCCGATGACGAGGAGGAGGTCCACGAGAATAGCGCTCTCGAGGACGGCTGCACCGTTGCCGACGGGCTCCGGCTGCTCGGAATGCGGTCGGACACAGACACCAGCGTATTCCATGAGTGGAGCGCCGCCCTACCGGCCGGGACGTTTGACGCCTACCGCAGTGTCGTGCCTGCCCCTGACCATCTTTTTTTCAACGGTGTTACAGTCAACATCATGCGGGGATGCATGCAAGCGGTGCCTGGGGCGGACCGTGAGCTCGTGTCGTGCTCGCTACGCGAGGCTCTGGCACTGTCTGGGCTGCGCCGCACACGGCCCTACAATGTCAAGTCTGGGCACCTGAACTCCTTAACTAAGTCGGAGTGGTCTGCCGTCCTCACCGTCGCACCTGTTTGCTTTCAGCGGGCACTCCCAACGGCTGTGCTGCAGGTGCGTGACCGGGAGACCCCCCTTCAGGTCGTGTTGAGCATCCTTGAGAAGTTTTGCTCGCTCGTGCGTGCTACCTACTTTTACCCACGTGTGGTCCTCGACGGTGCTGATGCATGTCACAGTGCGCCGAACGTTGACGTGTTGCAGCGTCAGGCGTCGGCCTTCCTGGCTTTTGTGGACACGAGCATGCGTCGACGGGACTGTGTCCCATTTGTGTCCTGCCTTGACAAACCCAATCTGCATCGTCTCCGAGAGGTCTATTCTTTTGTGCTCCCGCGCTTTTTGCATATCCGGCATGTGCGTGAACTGTTCTTTGAGAGCGCCCACCAACCCCTAAAGCAGGCTGCCCTCTCCGGAAATGGCCACGATGATGCCAGACGGGCGTTCTCCCGTATGCTGGAGACGGAGAGTTTCTCCCGCGTCGCCACCGATCCCGCCAAATTTAACTTGCCACAGCACTACTGTGAGCACCCTGGCATTTCCAAGCAGCTGAAGGAGGCCGCCGCCCTGTACACGCGTGTTGGGCAGGAATGGCGCGTGGCGAGCGGCGTTCTCGTCGAGATTCCTGAGGCAGCCAGGGCCGTGGCAGCTCATCACTGCTCCGCCGGTTACGAGATCCCATGGCGCAAAGGCGCGACGCGGGGAAACTCTGACTACATCCGGGTTGGCGACACCGTGTCGGTGCTTTGCCCGCGCGACAGAGAAGGCATTTGGATGGTGCCTGTAGCGAGCCCTGAAGAGGCGGCCGAGCATGGAGCAGCGGTGCGCTTTTTCCGCACCAACGCATTCTACGCCAGCGTTAGCGGCCACGCTATAGCTCTCGTGCACCCATTTCTACGCTCCGACGCGGACCTCTGGACTGTCGACGTGAGCCGCACGCTGTCCCTGACGCTGTCGTCCTGCGTGCGGCGGAGCTTGGCGCTACACGCATGCGAGGGCGATTGTGACATGGCTTCGGCCTCAACAATCCAGCACGGTGCGGCGGGGGAGTGGCATCTGTTCGGTCGTGCATCACTCTATCCTGCCGTCTCCGGCTGAGAGCGGCCAGGCCACGAGGTGGTCGTGGACGCAGGTGGTCGGTTGACAAGGTGCTGGGGTGATGAAGTGGTCGGGGGACGAGGTGGCAAGGGTCGGTTGATGAGGTGGTCGGGTGACGATGTCGTCGAAGGACGACGTTCTCGATGCTAAAAGCGATGAGCGTTGTCGTGCGGGTCGTGGGAGCGTCTTGATAGAAGACATGAAAAGTGAAACTGTATCTTTTTGCTTCTTTGCCCCAGTACTCGATGCCTCCATGGCCCACGTGGAAAGATCCTTTTGGTTTATGGTACGGCATCGCTCTGACTGAGAGGATATTCGGCGAGCTCTCTCACTGCCGGCCACAGCCAGAGGCTTCATCGCCTTGCTTTGCACGGCGTCCGGGACAGTGCGAGCCACGGACTGCAAGCTGACAACAGTGGCGGCGAGCACAAATGCGACCGCAGTTGTGTGCTGCCGCAAGCTCTTGGTGACGTCCAGGTCGACTGTGACGACCTCATCCACGGCCAGGCCAGCCAAGTTGGTGACTTCGACGGCCACATGGAAGCAGTGGGACGGCAAGTCCGCCGCGTGGGCCTGCCGCGCAGCGACGAGTTTGGCAACATGACGGTTGCGAGACTCATCGCCCAAGTTCACGAGTACGTCGGCCACCTCTAGGCTTGAGCGGCAGCGGTCTACGCGGCGCTTGTAGGATCCGGAAAGGCGCATCCCATCCCCATCCGGCGCGTCCATCTCAGCCTCGGACAAGCTATCAGGTGGATAGGTGTAATAGAATGAGCGGGGGGACAAAAATGAGAGAGAGACGCACTCAAGCGGGGAGTTGAGAGAATGGAGAGATGTCATACAGATAACACAAGGGTGCAGCTGAGGAGCCAGCGCCGAAACAATGGGCTCTCTGGAACCCAGCCTGTGGAACTCACAGCGCCGACATGTACAAGGATGCGACAGGGGTGCTCCAAAGCACAGAGAAACGAGGGTCATTGGGGAACCCCACGGAGTTGCATGGAGCCCAACCGCCACAGGAGCCAGGCAGAGGTCCGTAACTGAAAGAAAACGGAGGCGCTTGAAGGGCTCTGCGGTGGGGGGGCCCAATGAAATTGGGCTCCAAAAAAAGGCACAGGTGTCATGAGGAGGAACCATGGGGCGGGGGAGGTCCGTCAACGGCGAACGGGCCACCACAGTTGTGCACACGGCCAAGGGGCGAGTCGGGCGCGGTGGTAGTATAGGGCCGCGGCCCAAGAGTCGACGCTCAGTTCCGTTAAGCTGTGCGCACATGGACGCGCAGAATAAGTTTTGAAAGGATTTGACGGGGCTCCTTTGCGCCCTCGCGGCAACCGCACTGCACATCGCTTCATACTCGAACTGGCACTGTCTCTTTTTGTTCCCCCCCTCTTTTTGAGCTCGCTCACCACAACTCTCGCATCCCACCGCTCCCCCCCGCTCAGTACGCGGGACGATCATGACTCGGATACACCGCGCGGCTGCCCACACTGGCGCTCGGCCGCTCAAGCGCTCCAAGCGCACCTGCTTTCCGTCCACAGCCGCCGCTCGCTACGTGGTGGCAGAGCAGGCAGGTGACGATGTCGGCTCGAGCTCCCAGAGGGCTGGCGATCCCGAGACGTTGCCCGCTCCTCCTGGCCTGGTCGATGACGCTGACATCACAAGCGGCTCTAGGCCAGCGGAGGTCGGAGCGCACGCCACGGACAGCGGCACGCATGGCTTACGTGACAACTGTGGCGAGGAGGGAGACCACAGTGTTGTGGGCGCGTCGGTACGGAGCGGCGGCGGCAGCGTCGCCCAGCACGGCGGCGTCGCCGATATCGCTCCGGTTAGCGACGGCTACGATTCTTCGGCCAGCTCCGAGTCGGACACGCCCTTCTACATGGGCTGGTCAGACGAGGAGGACCCAGCCGCAATCCCCCAAGAGGTCAACTTTGGACGCTCGGCTCAAAACGCAGACGCAAGTGCCCCTCGTGGGGCACTTTGTCTCCCCCGGTCAGATGCTGGCGGCTGTGCAACGCCAACACGGCAGACCGTTCCACCCTTCGTCGTTCCCTCCGAGGCACCAGCCTCTCCATCCGCGGCAGCTTCAACGGCTTCGCTCCATCGTCGGCTGGGGCAGGTGGTGACGTGCGTTGAGGAGTTGTTTGCGCACTTTTTACTTCGCGGCCAATGCACGATTACGAACAAGGCGTTTAGTATCGTGCGGGCAGCGCGCAACTACTGCACAACCCTCGGCCCTTTGCCATCCCTGACCACGCTGCGCACCTCCACCCTACCTGCCATCAAGGCGGCATGGTTTTTACCAACCCGCACGCTCTCAGCACGGACCAAGTTTGGCGGTAGGATGGCGATGGACGTTGTTTTGCCGAGCACACACGTGGCACGTGACTTTGCCTTTAGCGACACCTACCGCCTGTTCACTGCCGCTGACGACCGCCCAGATTGGTGTTCCGAGACGGAGCCAGAGTACGTGGACACTCCTTTTTTCCGCGCACGGCAGGCGTCGCTCGTGGGAGCGGAGACGTTGACCGAGTTCTCTCTCGCACGCGAAACGTATCGTGCTGGGGATGCGCTGGGTGTGCGGCTTGTCGACGGCACTGTGATCGGCGACCTCGTTGTTGGTGAAGGTCGCTTTGCCCCCGCGTCAGCTGGCGTGGGATCCGACGACGGGGTGCACGCAGGTGATTTTTTAGTTTGCCTCTACGCCACCGGCGAGGCACCGCGGACAATGAGTGCAGAGAGCGGCGGGCTCGATGGCGTTCAAGCGACGGGGCGGGTCGGAACGACAGTGGTGGCGGCCTCCGCGGCGCCTAGGGGATGCGGCAGCGTCGAGGAGGTTCTGGCGCACGAGGCGGCAGGAGAGCTTCACGTGCGCTATTGGCGCCTCGGTAGCCACCCGGTGCTGAGCTGGCGGCGCCAAGGGCATACCCCGCGAGCTGTGGAGCGCCTTGAGAGGTGTGGCGATGGGGTGCCACCGCGCGCACCACTAACACGCCGGCCTCTCCGATGGGTGGGGACGGACGACAGTCCCATCGTCTTGGTTTGCCTGGTGTTCTACACCGACGACTTTGTCCCACGGCTTCGTCGAGCTGCCTCATTGGGAGGAGCATACATGTCGTACGTCTCTTGGGCTATCTCAAGGCGCACGAGCCTCCAAGCTGTTCGCACCATCGGTGTCACCCCCCCGGACGTTGACTCTGATGAGGTGCTACGCTTTGTGCTGCCGGACCTGGTTGTGGGGATGACCGAAGGTTGGCTGGTTTATGACCCGGACGGAAAGCCTGTGCGGGCGTTGGCGGATGTCTCCTTTTTTGTCGGTGACTACGTGCAGGAGGCAAAGAGCTGCCGCCTCATGGGCCACGCCGCGCTTTCCCCGTGCACCTTGTGCACATACAGGGTGCCAGGAGTGGCAGGCAGCAACTATGGAAAGCTGGGATCGTCCCAAGATGTCGGCCTGATGCGGACTACGGCTCGCTCTGTGGCCGTGGGAAGGGCAGCGCGCGCCGCCGGCGCTACCACTCAACGAGAAGATGCTCCCCATGCAGATTGAAAAATATAATGAGAATATTACGAAAAATGTATTATAAATCCGGTGCTCACCGCACCACCCAACAAAGACAACAAAGCACAAAGAAGACAATGCGCTCCTGCTGTCATCCTTTCGATGGCGGTCGCCAGTTTTCACCCCTGCAGGTGGTCTCGAGAGACAGAGCACCCCTGCACTCCTCGGTGGTCAGCTCGCTGTACCCTTGATATCCCTCACCCAGCGCTCCCGTCACACCCCAACCCAAAAAGCCCATTCAAGTGCCAAGCTCTTCCACGTCGTCGGCACCGTCGTCCTCCACCATCGCATCTACGGGAGCCTCGACCGCTGCTGCAGCAAGTTCCGCAGGGGCCGCTATCTCAGCTCCTTTGAGCTGTTGAATGGTCTTGTCGAGCTGCGCGCGCTTGCTCAGGCGAGGCATCAGTAGGCCCCAGCAGCTCGGCCCCTTGGACGCATCAGATTCAAGGCTGACATCCATCGCCTCGGCCCAGGCGTCCCGCCCAGCCACGACGCGGGCACGAAAGCACTCGGCGACGCACATGATGACATCAGGCTCGAATTCGTGCGCGTGGCGCACGAGTGCCACGAGCACGTCGTTGGCCAGGCGAAAGAGGCAAAAATGACGAACCACCTCGCGCTGTTCTGGGGCAGCTAGCGGCACAGCGCCCAGTTGCAGTGCCCCCGCAGCCACTGGAAGCCCAGCCGCCGCAAGGACCCCCAAGACACCCGAAGCGGATGCCACCAGCGTGGTGGTCGCCCGAAAGTACGTCGATCCGTCCGCATCGGCAGCCTTGGGCGCGACGGTATCCTCAGGGAAGGCCAATTGGAGAGACACAGCCGGGCTGGGCTGCATCTGCGGGTACCCCAGCATCGAGTACATCAGTTCGCGCGCCAGAGAGCGCCCGTCATTGAACGCGTTGCGGATGATTGACAGCGCGACGAGGTCGATTCGGTCTAAGCGCGACGGGGTGGCCCGGCTCTTGCCTTTAAACACCGCCGCCTGGTTACCCGAGGCCGCCATGTCGACAAGCAGCTTGTTGTAAACAGCCATAATGACGCGGTTGTAGTGCTTGACAGCAAAACTGGAAGTGCCCGCCGACTTAGACGCGGTCGGACAAAAGGGCGTCACGCAGTCGCGTTTTGCATCAGCGTCGTTAGACAGGGCGAGCACGCGAACAGACACAGCGAGCGCATGGGCGCGGCGGATCATCGGGATGAAGATAGCGCGCCCGACAGCCACTCGGATGTCGTCCAGAGAGCGCTGTTCAAAAGGCACGCCGGCGGTGGCAGACGCGCCACCCCTGTCCAAGTGACTTTTGACGGCTGCGATGACCAGGTCGGCCTTCGTCTGGGCGACGCTTGATGAGGGGTGGCTCAGCCGCTGGGCCGCGAGCTCCTCCTTGACCGCCTGCGTGACCACAGGGCCAATGGTGGCGAGCGCAGTGCCCATGGCAGCCGCCACAGCCGTGTTGACCACGTCCGACGCCTTCTCCTCAATCGCCTTGCGCACAGTCACAAGCTCCGCGGTGCCGCCAGTGCAAAATACCTCGGCAATTACCTTGGCCGTGTCGACGACATCGGCCGGGGAGAAGCGCCGCGGTCGCTGTGCCGGGCGGTCATCGGTTGAACTGGCGGCGGGAGAAGCGTCGTGAGCACGGCGGCGGCCACCCAGAGCCATCGGGACGGTGATGGGGATGTGGTAGAAGGGAAGCAGAGAGAGGGGAGGAGGTGAGGAGAAAAGCTGGAGCGCGAGCGACTAGGTGGGGACCGGGGGTGGTTGCGCGCGCTGGTGAGTCGGTGAGGCAGCTGTGGGCGGCGTCGGAGCTGCCTGGTCTTGTACCACTGGTCGCCATGCGAAGGCAGCGGCACCCTTGGGCGTGTGTGGGCGGCGACGTCCGCCGGGCAGCAAAAAGCGTGCAGATGCGAGCACCCGGGGGGGTTTGGCCGTGCGAGGCCGTGGCAGAGGACGTCACCGTGCCCACCGGTGGTTCCACGAGGCGGAGAGCCGCGCGCGGAGGGGGTTGCACGCACGGCGACGGGTGGCATCCGCGCGGCTCGAGTCTGGTGCTCAAAAAGACATGGGCGCGAGGGGGGGGTCATGATGCTCAAAAAGACATGGGCGCGAGTGGGGGGGCGAGACGTCCATAGAGATTGGAGCGTTGACTCGGCAAGCACTTGCGGAGACCCTCGATAGCATGACCGAATACGTTTTCGGTACTTAATTTGCAACACGAATTCCAGGGAAGGGTCTTCAATTTTCTTGCTCCGCTCAGCGAGCCACCCTGAGATCCGTGCCTGAGTGGAGTGCAAAAAAAACGGCCCACGATGGCCACCGCCTGCACTTAGTGACGCCTTCCCACCTCTCTCCTGGCGTGACATTATTGCGGGCTGGTCCAACGGGGGTGGTACTCACCCGCGCGGAATGGAGCTGCTGTGCGCCCCCTCCAAGACGTGGAAGTCGACAACCCGTAACTACCACTGTCGGCACCTGAAGACAACGAACCGGGATGGTCGTCGCCGACCCCAACGTGCCGGTCCTGGCAGCCGTGGCCGCCGCCGCCGCCGCGGCCGTTGTGTCGTCAGCATCTGTGACTTCGGTGGCGGTGGCGGCCCACCGAGACGACGCGGCGGCGGGGGACCGGTGGTGTGGGCTGCAGCGGCTGCCGCGCCCGGCTGCCGCCAGTCAAGATCTTGTGCTTGCGCCGCTGGGACGGCGTCGTCCGTCATGACGCGGTCGTTTTCTCGTGGGCGGCCATGTCGTTTTTCGGGCGCCAGGGCCACCGTCGGCACCATGTCGGTGGGTGGCGTGGGTGGTGCTGGCTGGAGGTGTCGGTGGGCGGCGTGGCGGGTGGCGGCGTGGCGGGTGGTGTTGCGGGTCGCAGGCAATGCGGGCGGCGGCCGCGGCGACGGCGGTGGCGGCGGTGGTGGCGGTAACCGCACGCCGCGCGCGGGGCGTTTGCGCGCGGTCCCCGCCACGCGCCTCGACGTGGTGCGCGGGGCGCGTCGGGGGCGCCGCGTGCGGAGCTGTGTGGCGCAATGTGTAGTTGACGGCTGTCGCCAAGGGTGTGTTCGTGGCCGCTGCCGCTGCTAGTGTGACCTTGCTCGTCATGGTCGGAGAGGCGGGCACGGAACTGGTGAGGGTAGGGGCAGGAGTGTGATGAATGGGCTGATGACGTTGACTGCGTGTGCGCGGGGGAGCTCGTCGTCCTGTCGACATGGGGGGGGGGTGGTGTGTGGCGGATGGACACAGGCCTTCGGCGGCGATGGAGTGAGCTTTTTTGCCGCTCGGCGGCGGCGGGTGGGAGGCCACGCCCGCCGCTGCCGCCGTCTCGTCGTGCTCGTGCTGTGCGACGATCGACCACCCGCCCATCTGTGCGCCCGCCGTAGGCGCGCATGGTGGGTGCGCGCATGGTGGGTGCTTCGGCGACTCGAGACACTGACTCGCTTCGAATCTGGCCTGCCCGCCCCCCCCCCCTTCCTACTCACACTGACACTGTGCGCACCGGCATTATCACTGGTCTGGCTGAGCAGGCCTCGAGCACAACCCCCCGCCCGCCCCCTCACCACCGCCCCCCCCACCACAGGCAAAGGATGCTCCCTTGCAGCGCACCCCCAGGGCGTGTTCAGCACCTGGCCGAGGCTGCTCGCCATAGGCCAGCCTCCGTCAAGCGGTTTCGAGGGGCTACCAGTCAGGGTGGGGCTGGTTGCGCCCGCCATGGTGGGCGACGTGCCGGCTGTAGCGTTTCAAAGACACGCCCTCCCGCACGCCCCCTTGCTGACGACGACCAAGATGGCGGTTGTGACAACCACGACGATGGAGGGGGGTACATTTTTTCCCTTCGAGCTTGCGTGTGGGACTAGCGGCGACCTCCAGCAATCTCTCGGATAGGACTAAAAAGCAACAGCACAAAACAGCGCTGCGCTGCTCTCTACACATGGATGCTGGCATCCGCTATAGCATTGCCAAAAGCGTCTCCTGGCGCGTCCAAACAACGGTCCTCTTCACGAGACCATATGGTCTGCGGCGCTCATATCCTGCTTGAATCGCCCAAGAATAGAACAAATCATCTTCTGGCACTGACCACCGGGGGTGCTGTCGGACAGACAACAGTGCCTCAGGAGATGGATGTCTGAGAGTCGCCCGAGGCATTGATTCCGTAACCTACTCTCATTCGGGGTAGGGGGACCGCCGGGGGGACCGGGGACTTGAAGACGACTTGATTTGGTTGCTGACA